>Ga0228536_1000283_pt1 | contig 114216 bp, 94 predicted proteins | sample SJ1Smetagenome_FD_168611 | JGI IMG/M metagenome (GOLD analysis project Ga0228536, IMG submission 168611) | Enriched culture of PCE-dechlorinating microbial communities from Ithaca, New York, USA - SJ1.S | ecosystem: Engineered > Modeled > Simulated communities (microbial... > Unclassified...
TTGGATACCTTTCAACCCGAAAGCATGGTAGAGTATGGATGTGGACATGGCTGAGCAACCCCCTTTGTTGTTCGATTGGCCTCAAACAACAGGGTTCTTGCCATGTCCATTCTTTTTTCGCAACCTTGCGGGTACTCATTTCCCGGAAGACCCAAAAGGAAGCCAACGAAATCCTTGGAGAGATTGAGAGGAAAGTCCGGCAAGGCAGTTATGCGCCTTCGAAGTCTGTTCCGAATTTCTCGGCGGTCGCCGATATTTGGCTTGCATCCAAAGAACCGAACATTCGCCACTCGACCCACCAGCAATACCAAGGGCACATTGAAAACCACTTAAAACCCTATTTTGGAGAGATGAAGGTTCCTCAGATTACCTTCGAGGTTATCGAGGGCTTCAAACGGCAATCGCTCGAAAAAGACGTCACCCCCGCCACTTTAAAGAAACTCTTCGTGACCCTCACCGGCATTCTCAACTACGCTGTGCGTGTCCGGTACATCGATCACAACCCTGCCATCTATGTTGAACGCCCCAAAGCAAAGAGCCTCCACAACGATCAGGAGGGAATGAACATTCTGAGGCCCGAAGAGATTCGCGCCTTGCTCGATGCCGCCGCTTCCGAAAAAGATAGGGTACTCTTCATGACAGCGGTACTCACCGGCATGCGGGAAGGTGAACTCCTGGGTCTTAAATGGGATGATCTCGACTGGCACAACGGCCAAATCCAGGTGAGGAGAACCTACAATCACACAAGGTTTTACGAGCCAAAAACCAAGACATCGAAGAGGAAGATCGATCTTGCTCCCGAACTGATCCAAAGGCTCAAAGAATGGAAGTTGGCGTGCCCACCAGGAGATCTAAACCTTGTATTCCCGACAAGTACTGGAACACCAGAAGATGCCATGAACATGCTGAAAAGGCAGTTCTTACCGGCACTGCGCAGGGCTGGACTGCCCAGGATGCGTTTTCACGATCTGAGGCATACTTACGCCAGTCTGCTAATCGACCAAGGGGAACATCCAAAGTACATTCAGACTCAGATGGGGCACAGCAGCATAAATGTCACGATGGACGTGTACGGGCACCTGATGAACTCGGTCAAGCGCGAATCAGCAAACCGACTTGGAGAGGCGGTCCTTGGGGGCAAACTTCAGACGAGTGGTAGCAAAATGGTAGCAGACGACCAAGGCGAGATGGGTTTCAGAAGGTTAACCGATTGATTTTATTGGCACGCCTGGAGGGATTCGAACCCCCGACCTACGGATTAGAAGTCCGTTGCTCTATCCACCTGAGCTACAGGCGCGCGTGGGAGGTGCACGAGCGCGGCGGAATGCGCCGCAGTTCGCGCAGTTTCCATCGAAGATTGCCAGAGCCCTCGAGTTCTCCGGCCTCGCCCCGTTGCCCCGGATTTGGCCCGGACACGCATCTGCATGAGCGGCGGTCGGCAAAGGCACCCTCCGAGTCGGGTTCCTCCTCCGCGAGGGGGCAGCCGACCCTCTTGTCCGGCGGGGCAGGCGAACACTTCAGCTGGACTCTACATAGTCGTTTTAGACGCTTCCTGTCAATGATTTTCCAGGATTGCGGCCGGCCCCGGCCCATTCGCCGAGTTCCTTATTCATGACTGGAGTTGGACGAAGCACGGGACCTCGCCGCATGCGCTCACAGAGCCTCCGGCGTTGTTGTGCCGTTATGGTCCGGCATTGTCTCGTTGCGATATGGGCCTGTGCGGGGAGATATATGTTCCGGTTCTCCCTCACCCCAGGTCACAGTGCCGGCAGCGTCGACACTCAAATGCGGGTGGAGGCATTTCAGTTTCACGCCACGCCGCAACGACGCAACGCTCCTTCCTTCATTTCTCAACCAAAATGACAAGAGTCTGTTACGAAAACCATTCATCAAAACCAAGGGGTAAAAATTCAATTCGTAAATGAGGGTAAATTCTCAATTCATATTGACAGGTAGAGCGCACGCGCCGGGGAGATTCTCCATTATCGTCAGGGTTTCAACTCGGGATTACCGATAGCGCGCAGGTGTGGGGGATGCATGCAGTCTCACGCCACGTCGCAAGGACGCAACGGCGAAAGAGCGCTTATACAGTGGAGATCTGTCCAAACGGGCGATGATTTTACCGAAGCCGACCGGCAGCGCTCACGCCTGGGGAGGTCCTGTTCCCCACGGCGGTGGGCAATCACGATGCCTTTAGCTCGCGCTGGCGGCACCTGTGGACCCGACGGCGGGAGTTCCCGTCGCCCGACCCGCCGCATCGGCCCCTACCGGCATTTTGTTTTTGCGTTTCCTCGAAAAGATCGCTAAGTGTTAAAAGGTTTGATTTGATGCATAATTGCTCGTCGGCCGTTATCAAGGAGCAAGGACATGATGGATCGAAAGACGCAGTACGCCTCCCTCGCCGGAGGCCTGCTGCTGCTCGTTTACAGCCTTTTCAGAGTGGCCCGCGGGGAGGACTGGACGCTTCTCGTGATCAGCGTCCTGATTCTTGCCTTCACCTGGTCCGCCATGGCCAAATCGAAGCAGAAAAAGGACTGACGCACAAGACTCGGGCTTCCGCCCGCCGCGGCTTTTGCTTTGAGGCGCAAGCCGGAGCGGGCGGTTGAAGCGCGTCGCAATGCAAAGAATGTGCAGGCCGATGGACACCCGCAGCCGTCCCGGCAAGGGTTCAGAGCCGCCGACCTCGAGGCGCAAAGGGGTTGGGGCAGCAGGCATTGCGGGCTGACTCCTGCCGGGCACCGGGTCCGCCGCGGAACGGAGCCTGACGACCCTCAGGCGGTCGCCCGGGTGCGGGTGAGCACGACACCGCGGTTGAGCAGCCGAAGGCGATAAGCGCTCAAACGATCGGGGGCGGAGCATGCCCGACGGATGGATCTTCGGGTGCGAAGACGCGTGCGGCCGGCCAACGAATCCATGCCGGACAAGGCCCGGGGGGAAATGCCCTTGACGTGTAGACGCAAATAAACTAACGTTCGTCCACTTAAACGGGCGCTTTGACAGCTATGGTGAAGAGAGGGAAAGGGTTCGTTCGGAATGGAAGATCTGAATATCGTCATGCGGGAACGGCTGCAGAAGGCTGAAGAGTTGGAGGGGAGCGGCAATCCCCTGTACCCGAACGGATACCCGGTTCCACATCATATCAAAGACCTCCTGGACGGCTATGCGGACAAGAGCGCCGAAGAGCTCGAGGCGTCTCCGGAAACGTTCACCGTGGCCGGGCGCATCCTGTCGCTCAGGTCCTTCGGCAAGTCCATTTTCATGCATGTCCTGGATGCCGGCGGCCGCGTGCAGCTCTATGTCCAGCAAAACCAGGTGGGCAAGGAAACCTACGCGCTGACCAAAAAGCTCGACATCGGAGACCTCGTCCGGGTCACGGGCACGCTCTTCCGCACCCGGACCAACGAGCTGACGTTGCTCGTCCGCGAATTGCACCTTCTCACCAAGAACCTCCGGCCCCTGCCCGAAAAATACCACGGCCTCAAGGACGTGGAAATCCGCTATCGCCAGCGTTACGTGGATCTCATCGTCAACGAGCCGGTGCGCGAGGCCTTCCGCAAACGGGCCACGATCGTGCAGACCGTGCGCCGGTTCCTGTCCGAGCGCGATTTCCTCGAAGTCGAAACGCCGATGATGCAGGCGGTCCCGGGCGGCGCCACAGCCAAACCTTTCAAGACGTTCCACAATGCCCTGAACATGGAGCTTTTCCTGCGCATCGCCCCGGAGCTTTACCTGAAGAGGCTCCTGGTGGGAGGGTTCGAGCGGGTTTTCGAGCTCAACCGCAACTTCCGCAACGAAGGCGTATCGACGCAGCACAATCCCGAATTCACCATGCTCGAATTCTACCAGGCCTACGCCACGTACGAAGACCTCATGCAGCTCACCGAAGAGCTGTTCGGAGTGCTCTGCGACGCCGTGAACGGCGGGAGTCGCCTGGTCACCTACCAGGATATGACGATCGACCTGACGCCGCCCTGGCGACGCTACCGGCTGCTCGATTCGCTGATCGAGGTCGGCGAAGTCCCTCGGGAAGCGCTCGAGCATCCCGAGCACACCGCCGCCGTCGCCCGGTCCATGGGGATCGAAACCAAGCGGTTCGAAGGCCACGGCAAGCTCCTGACCAAGATCTTCGACGTCGCCGTGGAACCCAAGCTCATCCAGCCGACGTTCATCAGCCATTACCCGCTGGAAGTCTCTCCGCTCTCGCGCCGCAGCGAATCCGATCCAACGGTCACGGATCGGTTCGAGCTTTTCATCGCGGGCCGGGAAATGGCCAATGCGTTTTCCGAGTTGAACGATCCCCGCGATCAGCGCGAACGCTTCCTCCTCCAGCTCCAGGCACGCCAGGAAGGGGACGAGGAAGCGCATTTCATGGACGAGGACTACATTCGTGCCCTTGAATACGGAATGCCGCCGGCGGCGGGCGAAGGTATCGGAATCGACCGGGTGGTGATGCTGTTCACGGATTCTCCATCCATCCGCGACGTGATCCTGTTCCCACATCTCAGGCCGGAGAAGAAGATCTAGGCGACCATGAATTTCGAACTTTTCGTCAGTTTGCGCTATCTTTTCGCAAAACGGCGCCAGACGTTCATTTCGCTGATCACCTTGATTTCCATCGCGGGGGTGGCGGTGGGCGTGACGGCGCTCATCGTGGTCCTGGCCGTGATGAACGGCTTCCAGGAAGATCTGCGCAACCGGATTCTCGGGGTGACGTCGCACGTGGTGGTGGGGAGCCTGACGGGGGCGATGAACAACTACCCGGACGTTATCGCCAAGGTGGAAAAGGAGCCGGGGGTTGTCGCCGCCGCGCCGTTCGTCTACAGCCAGGTCATGCTCACCTCCGGACGGGGCATTTCAGGGGCCATCCTTCGAGGCATCGACCCTTTGTCCGCCTCGAAGGTCATCCGGCTCCAGGAAAACATGATCGGCAACCTGGCGGATCTCTCGTCGCCGCGTGGGGACGCAGGTGCCCAGCCGGCGATCATCCTCGGATCGGAACTGGCCGGCAATCTCGGGGTCAGGACCGGGGACTGGATCACCATGATTTCCCCGACCGGCCGTTTGACGCCGATGGGGCAAACCCCCAAGAGCAAGCTTTTCCAAGTGGTGGGGATGCTGCAATCGGGGATGTACGAGTACGATAATACCCTTGTCTACGTGGACCTGCCGGCAGCCCAGCAGTTCCTGGGAATCGGGGATACGGTGACGGGGGTCGAGATCCGCCTGCAAGACATCTACGAGGCGGCAAAGGTGTCCGAGTCCCTGCGTGAGCGGCTCGGCGCCCCCTATTGGGCGCGCGACTGGATGCAGATGAACCGGAGCCTCTTCTCGGCGCTCAAACTGGAAAAGGTCGTCATGTTCGTCATTCTGACCCTGATCATCCTGGTGGCCGCTTTCAACATCGTGAGCTCGCTGATCATGCTGGTCATGGAGAAGGGGCGCGACATCGCGATCCTCAAGGCCATGGGAGCGACCACGGCCAGCATTCGCAAGATTTTCGTGCTGGAAGGGTTGATGATCGGCGTCTCGGGCACGATCCTCGGGTTGCTCGGGGGATTCGGCCTTTGCGGAATACTGGAGCGTTACAAGTTCATCGATCTGCCGCCGGGCATTTATCACATTTCCAAGCTGCCCGTGAAAATCGAGGGGTCCGACGTGGCGTTCATCGCTCTGGCGGCGATCATGATCAGCCTCATCGCGACGCTTTATCCGTCCCGGCAGGCGGCCAAGCTGGATCCGGCGGAAGCGCTTCGATATGAATAACGACCGGCAGTCCATAGAAGTCCACGCACTCGGGCTCACCATGGTGTTCGGCAGCAGCGTTCAGTCCATCGAGCTGTTCCGGAACCTTGACATGGTGATCCGCCGCGGGGAGCGTATCGCCATCGTCGGGGCTTCGGGCGCCGGGAAATCCACTCTGCTCAACATCATCGGCACGCTGGAACGGCCTACGGGCGGGAAAGTGCTCTACGGCGGACAGGACGTTTTTCTCTGGGAAGAGAAGGAACTGGCCCTGTTTCGCAACAGACATATCGGCTTCGTGTTCCAGTTTCACTACCTTCTGCCGGAATTCAACGCCCTGGAAAACGTCATGATGCCGGGTCTCATCGCGGGACAGCCCAGGGGCGAAGTGAAAGAAAAGGCGCTCGCGCTGATCGAAAAGCTCGGCCTCACGCACCGGCTGACACACAGGATCGGTGAGCTCTCGGGGGGAGAACAGCAGCGCGTGGCGGTGGCCCGCGCATTGTTGCTGCGGCCGAGCCTGTTTCTCGCGGATGAGCCGAGCGGCAACCTGGACAGCCGCACGGGGCGGAGGCTGCACGAGCTGCTGGTTGGGCTCAACGAGGAGCTCGGCTTGACCATGGTCATCGTCACCCATAACCCGGAACTGGCTTCCATGATGCACCGGGTGCTCCATCTCGTGGACGGACAGCTCAAGCAGGAGTGACTGCGCGGATTCGGTCGGAACGGCCAACCACGGCCTCTCGCCGTGCCGGTCGGTGTCCGGCGCAGGTACGGTCGTTCTCAGAGAATTCTGTTGGGATGAACGGGAGAAGGTGGTATAGTCGGGCTCTCTTTTGAAGTGCCCGGCACTTCTTTTTCTTTTGCCGACGCCGCGACGGGCCTCGGACAAGGAATGCTCCTGTGCGTGCGGTTCAATTCTCCGCTCCGGGGGAGGCGGACGGATCGCGGCACGGGGTTTCGGCACGATTTCTCCAAATACCTTCGACGACAGGAATCCATGCGGCTGTCGGGAACGGGGCCGCAGTGGCGGGACGCGCTTAGGGGGCAAAGGATAATACGATGGTGAGCGACAAATACGTCAAGAGGGTACTACTGGTCCTTGCGGCTGTATTCACGATGGCCTGGGGGGCACACGCCCAGGAGCAGAATCCGAAAGTCGCCATACTTCCTTTCGTCGTTCACAGTCCGAAAGATCAGGCTTCCATCCAGAAATCCGTGGAGGAAACGCTGGTCCGCATCGCCGCCACCGAAGGCTTGAAGGTTGTCGACTCCGCGGAAGTCCGCAAGGTCGTCAAACCGGGCGAAGCCCCGCGCACCGAAGAGCAGGCGCGGGCCCTGGGGCGCAGGCTGGGAGCGGGTCACGTTCTGTTCGGCAGCTTCAATATGCTCGGCAACACCATCAGTCTCGATGCAAAGCTGAGCGATGTGTCCGGGCAGAAAAGGACGGCGAACCTGTTCGCCGAGGAAAAGGGAATCGAAAACCTGGCGGCGGCGAGCAGCCGGATCGTGCAGCAGATGACCATGGCAGCGACGTCCAAGGGCGTCATCGCGGATATAAAGGTCCGGGGCAACGACCGGATTGAAGCCGATGCCATCAAGGCCGCCGTCAAGAGCAAGAAGGGGGAAGGGATTCGCCCCGGACAGGTTCGGGAGGACATCAGGGCCATCTACAAGCTGGGGTATTTCGAGAAGGTCGACGTGGAGGAATCGGATTCGCCCGCCGGTAAGGTTCTGACTTTCGTCGTTCAGGAAAATCCCACCGTCCAGGAAGTGCGCATCAAGGGGAACAAGAAGATCAAGGAGAAGGACATCCTGGCGGCCATCGGCACCAAGGCGTATACGATCCTTCAGGAGACCACGGTGACCGAAGACGTCCAGAAGATCCTCAAGCTCTACCAGCAGAAGGGCTACTTTGCCGCGGACGTGAAGTCGTCGATCACCTTCCCGAAGGATCCGAGAAAAGCAACGGTCGCTTTCGACATCAAAGAGCACAAGAAAATCTGGATCAAGAAGATCAACTTTCGCGGAAACACTCACATCTCCGCGCGGAAATTGCGCGGGGTGATGCAGACCAAGAAGAAGATGTTCCTCATTTCCATGATCTCCGAACGCGGGATTCTCCAGAAGGAGGTCTTGGATACCGATGTCGACCGTCTCACCGTCTATTACCACGATGAGGGGTACATGGACGCGAAGGTGGGCACTCCCGAGGTGGTTCGCAAGGACGACGGGTTTTATATCGAAATTCCAATCGAGGAAGGGGAGCGATACAAGATCTCGTCGGTGAAGCTGAGCGGGGATATGATCGAAGGCACCCCCGCCATGGAAAAGAAAATGGACGTGCGCGTGAAGGACCACTTCAGCCGGGAGAAAGTCAGGCATGACATGGACCTGATTTCCAAGACCTATATGGATGAAGGATACGCGCACACGGAGGTCGATCCCGCCATCCAGCGGGATACCGGCACCAAGACGAGCGATATCGAGTTCAGAATCAAGAAAAACGAGCAGGTGCACATCGGAAGGATTTTCATCACGGGCAATACCAGGACCCGCGATTACGTGATTCGGCGCGAGCTGAAGATTTTCGAAGGGGATATGTTCAGCGCCAGCAAGATCGAGAAGAGCCTTTCCCGGCTGAAGAAGCTGGATTATTTCGAAGACGTGCAGATCGTTCCGCTCGATACGGAAACGTCCAGCATCATGAACCTCCAGGTCAAGGTAAAGGAGAAGCTGACCGGGTCGATCAGCGTGGGCGGCGGCTTTTCGTCCGACGACGGTTTGTTCGCCAGCGGCGCTGTCATGGAGCGGAACCTCTTCGGGCGGGGCCAGACGGTCGGCGTCAAGGCTTACTTCGGGGAGGAGGCGCAGCGCTACATCTTCAGTTTCACCGAACCATGGATGTTCGGCTACCAGGTAGCCGGGGGCATCGATCTGTATAACTGGCTGCGCGATTACGATACTTTCGTCAAGGATTCCACCGGCTTCAGGATTCGCACCGCCTATCCTTTCGGTCAGTATAGCCGGCTGTTGGCGTACTACTCCTGGGAGAGAGCGCACGTGACCGATGTGAGCGTCGATGACCCGTATATCCAATCGCAGGTCGGGTGGACCACTCTGAGCGCGTTCACCCTGGGATTCGAAAGAGACACCACCGATCATCCGTTCCTGCCGACCAAGGGAACCATCGTCGCGGCGACCGGCCAGTACGCCAGCCCGGCCTTCGGCAGCGATAGCAACTTCTTCAAAACTGAAGTACACGCGGGTGTGTACGTCCCGCTGCATGTTTGGAAATTCATCGGGTTTCTGCGTGGCGAATACGGGTATCTCCACCAGATCGATCCCGACGAGAATCCGGTTCCCATCTATGAAAGGTTTTTCCTGGGAGGCATCAACAACCTGCGCGGTTTCAACTGGGGCGATGTCGGCCCCCGGGATGCCTACGGGAATGTCGTGGGCGGTGTGAAGTACGGAGTGATGACCGCGGAGTTGCTTTTTCCCATAGCCGAAAAGATGGGGATTCGCGGAGTGGTTTTCTTCGACGCCGGAAATGCGTTTACCGGAGACCAGAGTTTTGATGTCTCCAAGTTTCGGACCGACGCCGGTGCCGGTATCAGGTGGAACTCTCCATTCGGACCGCTCAGGATGGAAATCGGTATAAACCTCGATCCGGAACCGGGTGAAGACAATTACCAATGGCAGTTTTCAGCAGGTGCTTTTTTCTAAGGAGTGGAAAACATGAAAATGAAGAAGTCGATGTGGATCTTGTTGTTCCTGGGAGTTTTCCTGGCGTCCTCCATGCCGGTCCTGGCCGCAGGCAATCCGAAGATCGGGTATTTCGATATTCCTTTGGTTCTGCAGCAGTCTCAGTGGGGCAAGCGCTCCAATGAGGAATTCAAGCGACAGGGGGAAAAGGTAAAGGCCGAAGTCGACACGAAAGCTCAGAAATACAAGACCGCCAAGGAGGAATTCGACAGGAAGAAGGACGTTCTGGACGAAAAAACCAGGGCAAAGAAGCTTAAAGAGCTCCAGGACATGCAGATGGAAGGCGAGAAGCTGCTGGCCGAATCCAACGCCAAGATGAACAAGCTCTCCAACGATTTGAGCGCTCCGTTGATCGACAAGATCCTGGAGATCGTGAAGAAAATCGGAAGAGAGGACAAGTTCGATTATATTTTCGAGCGGGAGAGGGCGGGTTTGGTCTTTGCCAATGACAAGGAAGATCTGACCAAGCGGATTATTCAAGAGTTGGATCGATCGCCCCAGAAATAGGCCTCCCCTGCGAGGGCACTCAGGCCGGTGTTCGTCAGGAAAGAAAACGCAGAGGCCGGCGGCAGGGGAGGGCGTCTTTCCCTGCGCCGGCCCCAGCCCGCTGATCCCCCTGTTCGTCCATGGCCCATTCATTGAGAAAATCCGATGGAAAGCTGTTTCCAGGGTGATTCCAGGAAGTCCTACTCCCTTTCGGAGCTTGCGGAGATCCTGGGAACCACCGTCCGAGGCGATCCCGCCATTCGAGTCCGTGGAGTCAACTCTCTGGAAGAGGCTCTTCCGGACGAGTTGAGCTTCATCACGGATGTCCGCTACAAGCCGTTGCTTTCGAAATGCAGGGCTGCGGCCATCATTGTGTCTCCCGCCCTGGCGGAGCTGGAGTTCCCCCTGCTCGTCGCCGAACGCCCGTATGTGGTCTTCGCCAGGGCTGCGCAACTGTTCGCCGAGCCTCCCTTTCTCGCTCCTGGGGTTCATCCCGGCGCGTACATCGGGCTCAATGTTCGTTTGGAGGAAGGGGTATCGGTCGGTCCGCAGGCGCACATTGGGGAGGACTGCGTCGTTGGGCCGGGAACGCGCATCTACGGTTCGGCCTACTTGGGTTCCGGCGTAAGGGTGGGTGAGAACTGCATGATTTATCCCGGAGCCGTGATCCTGGACCGGTGCCTTTTGGGAAATCGCGTGACCGTTCACAGCGGAACGGTCGTGGGCAGCGATGGATTCGGGTATGCCCAGGATGAGAAAGGGCGTCACGTCAAGATTCCTCAGACGGGAATCGTGCAGATTGACGACGATGTGGAAATCGGAGCGAACTGCACCGTCGACAGGGCCACTTTCGGCCGGACCTGGATCCGGAGGGGCGCCAAGATCGACAACCAGGTCCAGATCGCGCACAACGTCGTGATCGGTGAACATGCGATCCTTGTGGCCCAGGTGGGCATCTCGGGGAGCACCACACTCGGCAGTCACGTCGTTCTCGCCGGCCAGGTCGGTGTGGCCGGGCACATTGAAATCGGGGACCGCGCGCGCGTGGGCGCGAAGTCGGGGGTGCATCATTCCGTCGGAGCCGGCGAGGACATCCTGGGAATACCCGGTGTACCGGCCAGGGAATGGAAAAGAACCTACGCCAATATCCAGCGTCTCGCGCGGTTTCGGGAGGAATTGCGGCAGCTGGTCGTGAAAATGCAACGGATCGAGAAAGCACTTGACGGGGAATGACCTTATGGACATCGTAAAAATTATGGGATACCTGCCGCATCGCTACCCGTTCCTCCTCGTGGACCGGATTCTCGAATTGACTTCGGAGGAAGTGGTGGGGCTCAAGAACGTGACGATCAACGAACCCTTCTTCCAGGGGCACTTCCCGGGGGAACCGATCATGCCCGGAGTGCTGATCATCGAAGCGCTCGCGCAAACCGGGGGGATCCTCGCGTTCACGCTCATGTCCGATTTCCACGGCAAGCCCATCTACTTCATGGGGATGGACAAGGTTCGTTTTCGCAAGCCGGTTCGGCCCGGAGACCAGTTGATTTTGAAGCTGAAAATCTTGAAGCGCAGAGGACCGACGTTCAAGATGAGCGCGGAAGCTTTCGTAGAGGAGCAACTGGTGGCTGAAGCCGAACTGCTGGCGACCATCGGCGCCGCGAAATCCGAACGGGACGACTAGGCGAAGGTCCGCGCGCGAGCGCCCCCGCAGGTTTCGAGGAGAACCAGCGTCAATGCAAATCCATCCTACCGCCATTGTGGATTCCAGAGCCGAACTGGCTGACGACGTCGTCATAAAGGCCTACAGCATCATCGGGCCGAACGTGAAAATCGGTCCCGGCACCTCGGTGGGACCTCATGCCGTCATCGACGGCTGGACCACGATCGGCGCCCGGAATCAGGTGTGTGCATTCGTTGCCGTCGGGCAGCCTCCCCAGGATTTCAGCTACCGGGACGAAGAAACCTGCGTGGTCATCGGCGACGACAACGTCTTTCGCGAACACGTCAGCATACACCGGGGCACGCGGCGCGGACGGGGCACAACACGGGTCGGCAGCCGCAACTACATCATGTCCGCGGCGCACATCGCCCACGACTGTCGGATCGGGGACAACGTCGTCATGGCCAACGTCGCGGTGCTCGGCGGGCACGTCGAAATCGGGGATTTCGCGGCCGTCGGGGGAGTTGTCGCCGTTCATCAATACGTAAGGATCGGCACGTACAGTTTCATCGGTGGAGGGTCCGCCATCAGCATGGACGTTCCTCCATACATGCTGGTGGTGGGTTCGCGTCCCGCCAAGCTCTACGGTCTCAACACCACCGGCCTCAAGCGGCACGACTTTTCCGCGAATGTCCTCGGCGCCCTGAAGAAGAGCTACAGAATTTTGTTCCGTTCAGGCTTGAACGTCCGGGACGCCGTGGATAAGATTCGCGTGGAAATGGAAACGTGCGCGGAAGTGGAACTCCTGATCGAATTCGTGGAGAGCTCGAAGCGAGGCGTAATAAGGTAAACCCATATGGCCGATTTTGACCTGAAGACCGGTGGTGCGGCGCGTGAAAGAATCGGATTGATCGCAGGGAGCGGGCAGTTTCCGCTCCTTTTTGCTCACGCGGCGCGACAGGCCGGAGTGGATGTCGTGGCCCTCGGCTTCCAGGGGGAAACCGATCCTGCATTGTCCAAGTATGTCAATGAATTTCACATGTTGAAACTCGGGCAGCTGAGCCGGATGATCAACGCTTTTCGCAGGGCGGGGATCACCCGGGCCGCCATGGCGGGGGCCATCAACAAAACGAAACTCTACACGCGCATAAGGCCTGACTGGCGTGCGGTGAAGTTTCTGAACAACCTGAGGAACAAGAAGGACGATTCCTTGCTCAGAGCGTTTGCGGACGAGCTCGAAAGCGAAGGAATAAAGATCGAGCCTTCCACCATGTTCCTGCCGTCTCTGCTCGCTCCCGAAGGCATCCTGACCCGGCGCAAGCCGAATCATCGGGAGCAGGTCGACATCGTTTTCGGCTGGAAGATGGCCAAGGTCATCGGAGGGCTGGACATCGGGCAGTGCCTGGTCGTCAAGAACCAGGCGGTCCTGGCGGTGGAAGGGATCGACGGGACCGATTCCACCATCCTGAGAGGCGGGCGGCTGTGCCGGGAAGGCGCCATCATCGTGAAGGTGAGCAAGCCGATCCAGGATCTGCGTTTTGACGTGCCGGCCGTCGGGTATGACACCATCGAGACGATGAAGCGGGTTAAAGCCCGAGTTCTGGCCGTCGAAGCGGGCAAGACGCTCATGTTCGACCGGGAGAAGATGATCGACGCGGCGGACGCAGCGGGGATTTCGATCCTGGTGCAGCCCGACGAGACGCTTCCCGAAGTCCATGACCGGCCGTCCAAGATCGGATTGCCGGATTTCATGGGCCGGGGTTCCGCGCAATCGATTCTTCGCACGGATCAGACTCCGGTCCTTATCCGGCAGTCGAGACCCGATGCGTTGCGGGTGGGTGTTGTGGGCGTGGGGTACCTGGGGAGATTTCACGCCCACAAGTATGCCAGGTTACCCGAAGCGCGGCTCATGGGCGTGGTCGACATCAACGCCGAACAGGCGGCCAGGGTGGCCGCCGAGGTGGACGCCGCCCCCCTGGCCGACTATCGCGAACTGATCGGCAACGTGGACTGCGTCAGCATTGTAACGCCCACACCCAATCACTTCGCCATCGCCCGGGATTTTCTCGCCGCCGGAGTCCACGTGCTGCTCGAAAAACCCATGACCACGACGATCGAGGAAGCGGACCGGTTGATCTCACTGGCGGAACAAAAGGGCTGCGTGTTGCAGGTGGGACACCTCGAACGGTTCAATTCCGCTTTCACGGCCATCCTTCCAAGGCTCAAGAACCCCATGTTCCTGGAGTCCACGCGGCTGGCCCTCTTCAATGAACGCGGCCTCGAAGTGGATGTCATCCTCGACCTCATGATCCACGACATCGACATCGCGCTCCACATCGTCCAGTCTCCCCTCAAGCAGATCCGTGCCTCGGGAGTTTCCGTCCTCACGCAACTGCCCGATATCGCCAACGTGCGCATGGAATTTGCCAATGGGGCCGTGGCGAATCTCATTGCGAGCCGAATCTCGCTGAAGAACCTGCGCAAGCTCCGCATCTTCCAGGAAGACTGCTATGTCGCGGCGGACTACGGCCGGAAGCGGGCCTACGCGGTGTACCGGGAAGAGGAGGCCGATGACTCGGGCTATCCCGAAATGTCCATGGAAGAGATTGAGATCGATGAACGCGATGCGCTCGAAGAGGAAGTGAACGCTTTCCTGCAAGCGGTCAAAACCGGCGGCAGGCCCCGAGTCGACGGGAACGACGGGCGCCGTGCGCTGGACGTGGCATTGAGCATTTCGCGGCAAATCGACGAGCAGATGCGGGAGAAATGGGAGCTTTCGCGCAACGTTCTCCAAGGATCTTTCTGAGTGCCGGTGAGGCGTCGGGTGATCTGCACGGGGCCGGGTTCGTGCGGGCGCTCAAGGAGCTTCGGCCGGACGTGCGGGTTGCGTGCCTGGGCGGAACGATGCTGAGGAACGCCGGAGCGGAGGTCCTGGCGGACAACACAGAGATCGCGGTGGTGGGGCTCACGGAAGTTCTGCGCCATGCGAAGGACATCTTCAACGCCTGGAAGCGGATTCGCAATCACATCGTGCGGCAGAGGCCGGACCTTATCGTTCTCATCGACTTTCCCGATTTCAACTTTTTGCTCGCGCGTCTTGCCAGGCGGTGCGGGATGAAAATCCTCTACTATGTCAGCCCTCAGGTCTGGGCCTGGAGAAGCGGCCGGGTCAGAACGCTGAAGCGTGTTGTCGACGAAATGGCGGTGATCCTGCCCTTTGAAGTGGACTTCTACCGCCGTCATGGAATGGCGGTCCGCTACGTGGGACATCCCCTGCTCGACGCGGTTCGAAACGCTCCGCCGCGGGATGAAGCCCTGACGCGTTACGGCGCCGCCGAAGGGTCGCTTCTGATCGGCCTGCTGCCCGGGAGCAGGCAGAGTGAAGTCAGGCTCGTATTTCCCGTCCTGATCGAGGCTGCGCGTCGGCTGCGGGAGCGCATGCCCGGGCTTTCATTCATCGTCCCCGCTGCGCCCACCCTGGCCCCCGAGGCAATTCGCTCGGCCCTGGCCGAAGCGAAGCTGCCCGCCCGGGTTGTCTCCGGGGATACCTACGGAGTCATACGGGCCTGCGATCTCATCGTCACCGTATCGGGCACGGTCACCCTGGAAGCCGCCCTGCTCGACACTCCCATGATCATCGTGAACCGCGTTTCCAGGCTGAGCTACACCCTCGGACGGGACCTCATCCGCGTTCGGCACGTGGGATTGCCCAACCTCATTGCCGGTCGGGGCGTGGTTCCCGAGCTCCTGCAACAGGAAGCCCGGGGGGATATCGTGTGCGAACGGGTGCTGGAGTTCCTGCGGGATCCGGCGTTGCCTGCCGCTCAGAGGCGCGCGTTCGCCGGGATTCGGGAGCGCCTCGGGGAACCGGGCGTCGCCCGGCGGGTGGCGGCGATGGCCCTGAGGATGCTTGAGCCATGAAGCCGGCCGCGGTTGCAGCGCCCCTTGCCGGGATGTTCTACAACGCATCGTTGACCCTCTCCTGGCCTTTATTCCTCCTTTACTACCTGGTCCGTTCGAAGACGGACGGAAAATACCGGTCCATCCTGAGGGAGCGGATGGGCGTGCGCCTGCCGCCCCGGTCTTCGCGCAACTCGCTCCGCATTTGGATCCACGCCCTTTCGGTGGGGGAAACCGTGTCGGTGAAGCCACTGGTGAAGGAATTGAAAATCCGGTGCCCGGAGCTCGAGGTGGTGGTGTCGAGCGCCACCGAATCGGGGCGCAGGATCGCCGAGGAGCAACTGGCGCCCTTTGCCGCCCTTTTTTTTACCCTGCCTCACGACTTTCCATGGGCGATGAAGAAGGTGGTCGAACGGATTCGACCCGATCTTTTCGTGCTCGTGGAAACGGACATTTGGCCCAACCTGCTGGCCTCCTTGAGGCGGAGTCGGATTCCCGCCCTGCTTCTCAACGGGAGGATTTCGCCCGGATCGTTTCGGAAGCTTATTCCCTGGAAGGCGTGCATCGGGGGTCTCTACCGAGCCTTCGATCTCATTTTCGCCCAGTCCGCCGAGGATCGGGAGCGGTACCTGGCGCTGGGGGCCTTGCCGGAAAAGGTGGTCGCGGCGGGGAATTTGAAATTCGATGCTTCGGGTTCTCTCCCGACGGCGGAGGAATCGGCCGCCCTGCGCGAAAGCGCGGGCATCGATCCCGGCCGGCCGGTCTGGATTGCAGGAAGCACCCACGAAGGAGAAGAGGACCTCCTGCTCCGGGTCCATCGCTCCCTCCTGTTCGAACACCCCCGTCTTTTGCTGATCCTCGCCCCGCGTCAGCCGACGCGAAGGTCCGAAGTGCTCGCCCTTTGCGAAGGCCACGGCTTGAGCGCGGTTGCGCGGTCGAGCGGCCGGACCGCTCGCGACGGGTCCGTCTATCTCCTGGATACCATGGGAGAATTAAGCCGATTCTACGCGCTCGTCGATGTCGCCTATATCGGCGGCAGCATGGTCCCGTTCGGCGGGCACAATCCCCTGGAGGCGATCCGGCATGGGAAGCCCGCCCTGTGGGGTCCTCATCTGTTCAATTTTAAAGAGATCGAAAAAGATCTCCTTGAAGTTGGATGTGCCTGTTGTGTGCCCCACGCCGAGCAACTCGAAAACGCAATGCGAAGCGTCCTCGGCGATTCCGCGAGAAGGGATCGCATGCGGACGGCCGCAATCGAGTTCATGGCGTCGCATCCCGGTCCCGGCCCGAAAGTGGCCCGGTTGATTCTGGAAAGGATGATCCGGTGCGGTCGACCTCCGGGAATGGGCGGGGTGGCCGAGCCCCGGAAGACCGGCGAATGATTCATGAGCTCTTGATTCGCCGATTTCCCGGATCGCAACGATTGGTTTTTGCCGGTCGTCGTCGCTCCAATCGTTTTCGGAAGTGGCCGTGAGGGGAGAAGGCATTGAGGGTGGCATGCGACTGCCGCCGGGCAGGCGTCAGGCGTACAAGCCTTTGATGTTGCGATGCAGTTCCCGGGTTTTTTCCATGCGGGCACGGTCCCGGTCGGCGGCGATTTCGGCCAGCTCACTCTGCAGGGCGACGAGACCCGGATCGGCACAGGCGCTGCCGGAACGAAAAGCGTCGATCAGCCTGCGATAGATTCCGATCATCCGCCCGATGAGGGGGGTTGCATACTCGCGGCCCTGGACCTTGACCGTGTGAAGCCCGATCCCCAGGTAGTCCCAGAGTTCCTCGCCGTTGATCATGAATGCGACATTGGGGTGCAGCTGGATACGCTCGTTGATCGCCCGAATTTCCTCACCGCGATGGCGGCGCTGCCGCAGTACCTTCTCTCGCTGCGCATCGGTCAGAAGACACAGGCGGAAACAGCTGCCGCTTCGGTCGGGCCAGCCTTCGTACTCCAAGATTTCGTTGCCTTCTTCGTCGTGGTGGATACGCTTGATGTACGAGTCGCTGATGAGCTCGTGGAACATGCAGTTGCCCACGCCGCCCAGGCAACGGTTGCCGTGGATCAGGACTTCCGTGCCGAGTCCGAGCCTGTCGGTGGACTCCTTGAACGCTCTCAACTTCGCCACGCTGTCGATTTCCGTGGAAGCCACCACCTGGGTTGCCCCATGTGCCTTGTATTCGGACATCTGTTCGGGCGTCCGAATATTGCACCCCACGCTGGCATGGATGACCAGCCCCGGGAAACCCTCCTTTACCATTTCCATGATAAAAGGGCTCTTGACGATGACTCCTTCAATTCCCCACTCCGCGTATCTGCCGATCTTGCGCATCACGATGGAGGACTTTTCCCGCGGCACCTCGGCATTGACGGCAACACGGATTTTGCCGTTCATCCGGCGCCCTATGCCGACGGCTTCCCGGATTTGAGAATCCTCGAGCTCCCACGCGCACTTGCGTCTGCTGAATCCCTTGGAACCTACGTAGACGGCATCGGCGCCCTGCCGAAAAACTTCTTCCACCATCTCGAGACTTCCGCCGGGTGCCAGCAGTTCATTCATCGAGTCCTCCCTCACCAAGACAATATGGACAGAATACCCATCTGAGGCACCATCATATAAAACAATTCACAAAAAAGGCAACACCGACATCATTCTACAGTCTCGCGCCGCCGCCGACAACCCCGCCCCATCCCGACCGGACGTCACCGGACGGGAAACGGGCCGCCTATCGGCCGGAAAGAGACCGGCGCACGGACTGCCACGGGAACCGCCTGCCCGGGCAATCGGTTGCGGCACCGTCCACGTCGCGGTGGCCCACGACGCGACCGGCCGGGATATTGTAATAGTCCATCAGGGTTTTGAGCAGGTAGTCGAGCGAACGAAGCTGGCTGGGGGAGGGTTGTTCCTCGTTGAAGTTCCCGACGAGAGCGATTCCTATGCCCTTATCGTTCATTCCGCCCGCCTTGCAGTGAGCGCCGCATTGCTGTTTGACCCAGCGGGGCGACGCTTCGATCTGGCCGTCACCCTTCCCCAAAGTGCCGTTGTCGATAAGGAAATGGTACCCGAGGCCGTACCAGAAACCACGATCCTCGTGGCTCCGGTCGATCAGCGATGCATTCCCAATATCGGTCGCCGTGTGGTGGATGATGATGTATTTCCACTGGAAATTCGGGTAGAGGGCGATGACGTGTTTCATGACTCGCGCGTTGGGGATGGTGAGCTTCTGTCCCTTCGCGATCGGCTCCCCGGGTCTCAGGCCGTTGGCGGCGTAAATCGATTCCTGGGAAACGTTGTACATCCTGGAAATGCGCCAGATTGTCTCCATCGGGCCGACTTCATGAATGATCGTGCGGGGAGTTTCAAGATAAGCGAGCGGCTTTTCAACGACTGTTCCGGAACGTGGGGCGGGGGTCGAGACGGATGGTCGCGGAGAAGTTGCGGTGCCGCCCGAGGGGTACGCCGGGGAAGGGGGTTCCCGATAAACCTGCTTGCCGCAGGAGGACAGCGACAACGACAACAGTGCGATAACAACCAATCCCTGCAGGAAGGATATCCGAATGTCTGCCAATTGCTTGCTCATATGGGCTCTGTCGGTTGAACGGAGTGTGCCGTCCAGCGTGGTTCCATCATAAAGCTCTTTCAATCGTTTGCAAGCAGGAAATGCTGTCGTATGATGTCCATTTTCCAGGAGGGAACCCTTCGGGGAGGATGCCGCGACATGCCGGAGGAGACTGGGATCAGGCCACGCCGTCCGGACAGACGATGCCTTTCTTTTTCAGCTTTTCGATCAGCGTGGTGCGATTCAAACCGAGCAGCTTGGCTGCCTTGTTCTTGACGCCGCCCGCCTTCTGCAGCGCCTCCAGGATCAGGCGCTTTTCGAGATCGTCCAACGTGTCCTTCAGGCTGATCCCTTCTTCGCCGATCTCCAGGTGCTTGATGCCGCTTTCCTGGTAGCCCCGGATCCTCTGGGGAAGATCGTCGACTTCGATCTCTCCGTCTTCAGTCATGATGACCAGTCGTTCGATCACATTTTCCAATTCGCGGACATTGCCCGGCCAGTTGTACCTTTCGAGGACATCCAGCGCCGACTTGGAGATGCGCTTCAACGAAAGCTCCTTTTTCTGGCAATGCTGCCTCAGGAAATGATCGACGAGCAGTGGAATGTCGCCCTCGCGTTCTCTGAGCGGGGGCACGATGATGGGAATGACGTTGAGACGGTAGAAGAGGTCTTCGCGGAATTCACTGGCGGCAACGGCTCTCTCGAGGTTCTTGTTGGTCGCGGCAAGAATCCGCACATCCACCTCGATCGTGCGGGAGCCGCCGAGGCGCTGAAACTTCTTCTCCTGGAGGAACCGAAGCAGCTTCACCTGGAGCTTCGGGCTCATCTCGCCGATTTCATCCAACAGGATGGTTCCGCCATGGGCCAGCTCGAATCGCCCGCGGCGTTCCCGAAGCGCCCCGGTAAAAGCCCCCCGTTCGTGGCCGAACAGTTCGCTCTCGAGTAATTCTTCGGGTATCGCCCCGCAATTAATGGGCACGAAGGTGTTGTCTTTGCGTTCGCTGTGGTAATGGATGGCGTTGGCGATCAATTCCTTGCCGGTGCCGCTTTCGCCCATGATCAGAATGGTCGAATGCGATTTGGCCACGCGCCGGATCATGTGGTAGAGAGACTGCATCAGCTGGCTCTGACCGATGATCCGGTCGAAGCGGTGCTGTTCCTGGATCTGGGTGCGCAGAAGGACGTTTTCGTCCTTGAGGCTTCTGATTTCCTGGGCTCTTTTCAGGGTGAACAGGAGCTCGTCCAGGTTCGCCGGCTTGGCCAGGTAATCGAACGCCCCGCGTTTCATGGCGCCGACCGCCGTTTCGATCGTCCCGTAGCCGGCCACGACAACGACAAAGGTATCGGGGTGGTGTTCGGTGAAATGGGCAAGCACCTCCATGCCTCCCATGCCAGGCATGGCAAGGTCCGTGATCACGACGTCGAAGTCGTTTTTCTGAGACGCGCTGATGGCTTCCGCGCCGCTGGATACGATCTGAACGTCGTACCCTTCGACGGTAAGGCTCTCGACCACCAGTTGGAGGGTCAACGGCTCGTCGTCGACTACGAGGACGCGGAATAGAGGTTTCATAAGCTGCAGCAGCCCCGGATGCGTCAGTTCGGTCCGGCGGCCCGCGCGAGGGCGTTTCCCGGCGGGCACGGGGGAAAACTTCCAGCAATAGTCTTTTTAATGGAAGTTGATCCAAGAGGGAAGGGCAAAGAAAAAGACGAGAAAATTCTTGACCCGCCTCCCCGGCAAGGCTATGTTACCACATTATTGCAGTGAATGGAGGGTTTTGGATGGACAATCGGATGTATGGCTTTCCTTATTATTGCGGCACCTATTATCCGGGCACCTACCGGAGACGCAGGGGTGCGCATAAGCCATAGCCGAATTTGAAGACGCTGCTCAGGCCGTGGGTATCCCCTGGATCCCCACGGCCTTTTTGTTTTGAAGAACAACAAGGCATCCGGTCGTGGGGAATGGGAATCGGGAACGTCACCGTCGAGTCGGCGGAACCAACATGCAGGATGCCTGACTTCAGAAGGCAGGGAATGACCCCGGGTTCGAGCGATCGGCCGGGAATTCCAGGGAGGAATTGGAATCATGATCATCGTATTGAAACCCGACCACAAGGAAAGCGATCTGCACCGCATCGTCCGGCGCCTCGAGGATCTCGGCCTCGGCGCCCACATCTCCAAGGGAGAACACAGGACCATCATCGGGGCCATCGGAGACGAGAGGGTCCTTCGGGAGGTCCCCATGGAATCCTTTCCCGGCGTGGAGTCGGTTCTTCCCATTCTGAAACCCTACAAACTGGTCAGCAGGGAATTCAAGGAGGAAAACACGATCGTACAGGTCAACGGCCATCAAATAGGGGGCAACGAGATCCAGGTCATCGCGGGGCCCTGTGCGGTGGAAAGCCGGGAAGTGCTCGAAGAGATCGCCGGCGAGCTCACCGCGGCGGGAGTCCATTTTCTCCGCGGCGGCGCCTTCAAGCCGCGCACGTCTCCTTACAGCTTTCAGGGGTGGGGGGAGAAGGGGCTGAAGCTCCTGGCCGGCGTGCGCGAACGCACCGGAATGATGGTCGTCACCGAGCTCATGGATCCCAGGGATACGGTGCTTCTCTGCAAGTACGCGGACATCATCCAGATCGGCACCAGGAACATGGCCAATTTCCGGCTGCTTACCGAGGTGGGAAACATCGACAAGCCGGTGATCCTCAAACGGGGCATGAGCGCCACGATCAAGGAGTTCCTCATGTCGGCCGAGTACATCGCGGCCCAGGGGAACGAAAAGGTCATTCTCTGTGAAAGGGGAATTCGCACGTTCGAAACCGAGACCCGCAATACGCTCGACATCAGCGCGGTCCCGCTGCTCAAGAACCTGACCCACCTGCCGGTGATCGTGGATCCGAGCCATGCCGTGGGGCGAGCGGACCTCGTTCCCGCCATGGCCAGGGCGTCCGTGGCGGCGGGTGCGGATGGACTGCTCGTCGAAGTCCACGTGCGGCCCGAGGAGGCGCTGAGCGATGGTCCGCAGTCGCTCCGTCCCGAAGCGTTTGCGGCAATGATGGAAGAGTGCCGCAGGGTCGCGGTCGCCATCGGCCGAACGATGTAAAGTCCCCGGGCACGCTCGGGGTTTTCTCGACAGCCCCGAAGGGGGAGGAGGCATGCTGTTGTCCGATTTCATTCAAGGCGAGTGCGAGGTTAAGGTGAAGCTGGGCCCCGGAGCGACGGTGGGAGTGATCGGGGGGAAAGGTGAAATGGGCCGCCTTTTCAGCGGTTTCTTCGAGAGCTGCGGCTTCCGGGTGAACGTGGGCGACCTCGGGACGAACCCCACAGCCCGCGAAGTGTTGGAATCATCCGACATTGTCCTGTTCTCGGTTCCCCTCCACCGGACCGAAGCCATCATCCGGGATTTGGTCCCGTATGCGAAGCCGCACCAATTGCTGCTGGATTTGAGCAGCCTCAAGGTTGGACCGGTGAGGGAAATGCTGCGCTCGACCGCGTTCGTGGTGGGCCTGCATCCCATGTTCGGCGGCAGGGTCTCCACGTTCCGGGGTCAGACCATCGTGGCCTGCCCCGTGCGTATTTCAACTCCGGACTGGCTTCGCCTGCGCTCCCTTTTGTCCGCGGGAGGGATGGAAGTCAAGGAGAGCACCCCGGAGGAACACGATCGCATGATGAGCATCATCCAGGTCCTTTTCCACATGACCACCATGCTGACGGGAAGGGTGATGCGTCGGATGGGAATCGACCTGCCGGAGGTCCTCGAATACGCCAGTCCCGGCTACCGGGTCGAATTGAGCCAGGTGGGCCGATTGTTTGCCCAGAGCCCGGAGTTGTATTCGGCGATCATACAGGGCAATCCCGGCACGGGGGAAGTCCTCGCCCAACTCAGGCAAGGTCTGGATCGCTACGGAGAATGGTTCGAGAAACAAGAGTTGTCCGGGTTTGTCGAAGATTTCGAGAGGAGCGCCCGGTATCTGGGCGAGTTCTGCTCCCGGGCCTTTCGGGACAGCTCGGTGCTCCACGAGACGGTGGTGAAATGTTCGGAGGGTGGGGCCGAAGGCGATTGAACGGAGACAGGCGAAATCCTAGTCGTCGTGCTTCCCGTCGGGTGCGCTGTTGCGTTCGAAGCAGTCCTTCAGGCACTGCTCGCAGTTCGAAGTCCGAGCCCCGCGAGTGCAGTACCTGGCGAAGGCGTCGAACCAGTCCTTGCCCGTGCGCGGGCAGGCGTTGATGAATTCGAGGAACCGAACCAGGCGCTCCACGGCCAGGGGCGCAATGGCATGTTCGATGCGGCAGGCATTGGCTTCGGCCTCCTCGGCGCTGAGCTGGAGCGCGGTGACGAAAAACTCCTTCAGAGTGTCGTGGCGATGGATGACGTCGCGGGCGATGCCGCGCCCGGCGGTGGTCAAGGTGATGTAGCTGTAAGGACTGTAGTTGATGAGCCCCCGGGCGGCCAAAGCCTTGAGCGCCCCCGTCACCGAAGCGCGCTGAACACTCATCTGGTCGGCAATGTCCTTCGCCCTCGCAACCCGGTTGGATTGTTCCAGGTGGAAAATGACTTCCAGGTAATCCTCCAGGCTGGCGGACAGATCATCATGGAGTTCATCGTCTGGGAGCATTGAAAAAACGCCTTTCTTGATCCGGTTCCGTTAAGTTACCCGTTCGAGTGGCGTGCGTCAAGGTGCGGAAGAAACCGTATCGATGAATCGCTCCGATCGGATATGCCGGACAGGACGGAATCCTCCGAACCCGTGCCCCGGACCGCACTCCCGCGCAGAGCAGGCTGCATGGGTTCCAGTATAGTCAAATACCATGTTATGTGAAGCGATACAACGCGGTCAAGCCGATTGAGCGGCGGGCTGGGTACGTGCCCCGCGATTCCCGGATTGTCCTTCTTTACATGGGCACGGATACGCTTTCGCGGTGTGACCGGCGCATATCCCTTTGACATGGCTGCTGAAAGTTGATAAAAAGCGCTGCACTCCGGATGGCCGGAATCGGCCGTCCGATTACGCCTGCCCGGTCTGAAAGGAAAAATTATGCAAAGAACCGGACCAACCGCCGTGCCGGACCCCATGGCTCCCGTCTATGAAGTCCTCAAGGGAGGGGACCCGGTCGCCGCCTGTGAAAAATATGGAATCAGCCGCGAGGAACTGGATAAGAGACTGGAAGCCTACCAGGAGTCGCGGCGCCGGATGGCGCTCCAGGAGAACCTGTTTGCGGGGAAGGTCGGGCGCAACGATCCCTGTCCCTGCGGCTCGGGGAAAAAGTACAAGAAATGCTGTCTTTCGAAACTGGAGGAAGCGCGCCGGAGTATTCCCGCCGAGCGGCTGCTGGAGATGGAACAGAGGGAAAAGGCCAGGGAAAAACTCGAAAAAGAGATCAGGAAGGGCTTCGAGCTGCTCTTCTCCCGGGATTTCGCCAAGGCTGCCCGTTTTGCCGCGCTCCTGCTCGAATCCTATCCCGAAGATGACCGGCTGCACGATATCGTCGCCACGGTGCATCTGGCGACGGGCGACTACGACAGCGCCCTGCACCTGTGCCGGACGCGCTGGCAGGTTGCCCGCGAAGAGAAGATCTTTTACCAGGAAAACGGCTATCACAAAAGGGAAGGGCTGGATCGGTCCTTGCCGGTTCACTTCTATTCTCCGTCCACGTGGCTGGACAAGTTCTGGGTCGCACAGCGCGCTCGCACCTACCGCAGCCGGTACCCCCTCGGGGACGACGCAAACCTGTTGAAATTGATCGATGCGTTGAAGACGGCCAACGATCTGGAACGGTTTCCCGCCAGGCAGGAGGCCGGTTTCGAAGCCCGGCGGAAGGCCCTGGCCCCCGTCCTCGCGCAGATCGAAGAACGGGGGAGCGCCGCCATTCCCTATCTTCTCCCGCTGTGCTATACGTTTTCCTGGGTCAGCCTGTTCGTGCCCGACCTGCTGCGGGTTTGCGGCACGGACGATTCCATTCGCCTGCTTGCGGAACTGGCCATGTTCCGGTTTCCGTATTTCTCCCAGAAATGCCTGCAGAACATCGAATCGTTCGGCGAGCGCGCTCTGCCGCAAATCGAAGCGGTGCTCGACGAAGACCGCGCCTTCGACGAGTTGAAAGTCGGCCTTCTTGCCGTGCTGGGAAATCTTCGCACTCCGGCTGGTTTTCGGTTGCTCGTCGAGTTCACCGAACACGAAAACCCCTACCTGGTGAATGCGGCCGTAACGGCCCTGGAGCGTCACGGAAACCCGGAGGCCGAGCCGTTCCTTGACCGGGCCCGGAAGCGGTTGAAGGAATTCGACAGCATCGCCGGAGCTTTCGAAGGATTGGGGCGGCCGGAGCCGTGAAACGGAGGCTCACGCCTCAGGCCGGCGCATTTCCGCTGTCCCTCCGTTCGCCGCGATGGGCCGTTCCTCGCCCCACGCCGCGCGTGAGCTTTCCGGAGCGCTTTCGCGCGCGCGGGTCACTCCTTGAAAACGGGTTTCAAAGTACTATATATAAGTGGTAGTGTTCTCAATGCAGTGATTGCGACGGTCCGTGCGGCGCCGTCTGTGCCCGGCAGACGCATCTGAGGTTCGGAAGATGGAGCGGGGGGGGCCGTTGCGACCGGAAATCCGGAACGGGAATTTCGAACGGACGACAAACAGCGTAAGGGAGATAGCCATGGAGTCGAAGGATTTTGTCGAAGCCAGGGAAGTATACATAAAGACGGACCGGATCCAGGGGAATATGGTGGTGCTGAAAGAATCGGAAAATGACACCCACTATTTCCTGATGTTTGTCGGTGACGCCGAAATCACGGCCATTGCCAAAGAAAAAGGCCTCGTCGAACCGAAACGGCCCTTGACGCACGATCTTTACATCTCGATTCTCAACCGGTCCGGGGTTGTCATCGAACGGGTCGAAATTTTCGCCATGCAGGAAAACACTTACTACGCAAAAATATACGTTCGGATCCAGGGTGAGGAGGCCGTTTTCGACAGTCGGCCGAGCGACGCGGTGGCCCTGGCTCTCCATCAGAAATGCCCGATCATGGTGAGCAAGAAGCTGTTGCGGCGTGAACTGAGCCCTGAGGAAATCCAGGAGTACGAAATGATCGTCAGAACGGTCAAGTTCTGATGTTTTCCTTCCCCTGCATGCCTCGCCGCATTCGCTTTTGACTCCGCAGGCATTTTCGACTAGTCTGGCGGCTCGTCGTAATTTTTGCATAATCCTTTTCCGGGATGTCCGATCAGGGCACAGGCAGCCGGTGTGTTTCCCGGCTTTATTGTTTTTGCCGCTCGGCATCCCGACAACCAGGGAGGGTACATGGCCAAGCACAAGAAGAGCGAGAGAAGGAAGGAAATCGACCGACGCCGCAGGAGAAAGGAAGAGGCAAGGAAGCTAAGAGCCAGGGAACAATCCGGGAAGACGGCTCGCTGACGCCGCATCCCGGCAACCGCATGATGTTTCATCGCGCCGGAGGGCTTGCAGGCCGCAGTCGTTGCGCCGTTCCCGAAAACCAGCTTACAGGATGAATCGCACATGGCAATTTCGTCTTCCTCAGCGACCTTTACCCGGTTCTTTGTTCCCGATGCAATCCGGGAGGACTTCTGGAGTTACGTGGACGAGAAGTTGAACGAAGGGATGTTCAAAGACCCCGACGACGGCCAGGAATTGGCCCAGGGATTCACTTCCTGGGAAGATTTCTTCGAATCGTCCTTCCCCTACGGCTCGTATCACAAAGGTGAATACCTGGCCTTCAATTTCCGCATCGACCAGCGCAGGGTGCCGCCGATCGTTCTGAAAAAGTACGTTCGCGAGGCGGTGCGCAAGCACCGGGATGAGAATGAAGGCAAGTGGCCTGCCCGCCACGAAAAGATCGAAATCCAGGAAAACGTCAGGAGCTGGCTGCTCAGCCGTGCGCTTTTCCAGCCCGTCGCCTGCGAGGTGGCGTGGAACACGGCGCGGAAATGGCTGCTCGTGGGAACCACGAGCGCCAAGCTCCTGGATGTTTTTCTCACGTATTTCGAGGACATGTTCCACATGTATCCGGTCCCTCTTTATCACGTTCACTGGGCGCTCAACCTGCTGCCCCTGGACGGGCGCCAGAAGGACCACCTCGGTTCCATGATCACGGTGCAGTCTCCACTCGCCATGGACGAGGGGCGTTTCCTTGGATACGAATTCCTGACATGGCTGTGGTTCTTTGTCGAGCATCACGGTGGGAGGATCGAAATCCCGGGGAAGGTTGCAGAGCTTCACCTCGGCGAGCGGTTCGTGCTCAACAAGCCGGGCGAAGGCAGGGAACGAGTGGTGTGCACGACGCAGGCCAATTCGCTTCATGAAGCCCGCACCGGTCTGCGGCAGGGCAAGATGGTCCACGAGATACAATTGTTCCTGGTGGTCGGCGACAACGAGTACACCTTCACCCTGGACAGCGCGCTGTGGACCTTCAAGGGACTGAAGACGCCCAGGCAGGCACGCGACTCGGATCAGGAGGACCAGGACGGTGAATTTCTCGAAAAGATGTTCTTCCTGGAGGAATTGTTCTCGGTCCTGGACGTTCTCTACACCCGTTTCCTGTCCGAAAGGCTGGGGCCGCACTGGGAATCCGAGCATTTGGGACTCATGGTCAAGTGGATGGAAGGCGGAAAACCGGCGGGCGAGGAGGGCCCCGACACGGCAGCGGAGGCCGACCGCGCGCCGTTTTGACGTTTTTTGGGCCGCTGAACCATGAACGAGCAATCCAGCCTGAATTTTTTTGTGGACTTGGTGTCCCGGCACTGGGTGAGTGTCGTCCTGCTGGCATTGACCCTGGGGACCATCCTGGCAATGATGGTGGCCCGCTGGTGGTTGAGGCGCCGCCTGAGGCGGATGCTCGATGACCAGTTCGAGGAGGATCACGAGCTGGATGCCCTGCCTTCTCCCGGGCCGGCGGACCGGCAGGCGCTGGAGCTCATCCGCGAAATGCGCCGCGCGGTCTGGTCCGTTCCCGATGTGGAGCTGGAACTCGGTCTCGATTCCCTCAATCAACGGGCGGTCAAGATCGTGCGGGCCGTCAGCGCGGTCTACCATCCCGAAGCCGAGGTGCCGCAGTACGAAGCGTCCCTCATCGAATCCCTTCAGCTGATCCGACGTGTCACCAACAGGATCAATCGGATTGCCCAGGCTCCTCCGTTCCGGTATCTCGGCAACCGCAAGCTCAGTGACTTTCAGCGCTACTACCAGGTGTACCGCAAGCTCAACGACCATCCCATCATGCGGATTCTGCGCAGGAATCCACATCTGCAGCGTATCGCGGGATGGGCCTTGAACGTGAAAAACCTGGGAAACCCCATGTACTGGGCCGGCAAGGAACTGAGCCGCGAGGGTTACTTCTTCCTGTTGCGGTGGTTTCATCTCGCCTTCACGAGCCAGGTGGGCAAGGAAGCCATACGCCTCTACAGCGGCCGCCGCTTTCTCACCGAGGAGGATCGCGATGCGACCCTGGTGTGCTATCGGCTGTTCGCCGTCACCCTGCAGTGGGGAGGGCCTTCCTCCGCCGAATGGTCCGCGCTCGTGGAGTACATTGCCAATCACACCGCGCTGGAAGCCGAGACCAAGCTGCACGTCTTGCAGCGCTGCGCCCGCGGAAAGCTGCCCAGGGATCTCGACCGGCAGAGGCTTCGGACCAGGTCGGGGCTCAAGTGGTACCGCGAAGGATTGAAACGGCTGAGGGGAAAAGAGGCCGAGCTCTCGCCGGACAAGCTCGTCATCCTGCAAAAAGAAGACGGCGTGCAGGAATAAATGGATGTCGACGGGCTGGCGGAGAACGCCGATTGTCTGCTCGCGGGGTGACGAAACCGTCATGGAGCGTCGTGTTCGGGTGATTCGCTATGCAGGTGCTCCGGCGGTGATGGCGGGCGAGCGGGGGGCGGTGTCGCCGAGCAGCCGCAGCCCGTTGAAAATCACCAGGAGCGATGCGCCCATGTCGGCCGCGATGGCCCCCCAGAGGTTGGCCAGTCCGAGGACGGACAGGATCACGAAGAGCGCCTTGACTCCGAGGGAAAAGACGATGTTCGATTTGATGATCCCCAGGGTCCTGCGGGAGTGCCGGACCAGCCACGGGAGTCGGGTGAGGTCGTCGGACATGAGGGCGATGTCCGCGGTCTCGATGGCCGCGTCGGACCCCATGGCGCCCATGGCGATGGACACCGAGGAGGCGGTCATGGCGGGCGCGTCGTTCACCCCGTCGCCCACCATGGCGGTGGGGCCGGATTCCTGCTCCATTTTCGACACGAGGGCCACCTTGTCTTCCGGCAGCAATTCCGAATGGAATTCATCGACGCCGATCGCACGGGCCGCCTGCGCGGCGGTCCGGTGGTTGTCGCCGGTGATCATGACGAGCCGGCGGACACCGAGGGCCTTCAATTCCCGGATGACCTCCCCGGCCTCCGGCCTTACCATGTCGGCCACGCTCATCACGCCGCAGATGTGATCGTCACACCACATAGCCACCAGTGAATGTCCCGCGTCTTCGAGGCGGCAGGCCATTTCATGGAAAAGCGGGTTTTCCCGCTCGAGGCTTTCCAGCATCCGATGACTGCCGATCCAGTATGGCCTGCCGTCGATCACCCCCCTGGCTCCCATGCCGGGAAGAATCGTAAAGTCCCGGGCCGGCGTGTAGTCTATGCCCCTGGCCTGCGCCGCGTTCAGAATGGCTCGGGCAAGGGGGTGAGTGCTGTGCGATTCGAGGGCGGCGGCATTCAACAGCAGACCGCTCTCGGTATGGTCGTCCATCGGGATGATTTCCTGAATGCGGGGTTCTCCCCGCGTCAGAGTCCCGGTCTTGTCGAAGGCGATGGAACGCAGGTGCGCGGGAGCCTCGAGGAAAGCTCCGCCTTTGATCAGGACTCCATGGCGGGCGGCGGCGGTCAGCCCGGAGACGACGCTCACCGGGGTTGAAATGACCAGGGAGCAGGGACAGGCGATCACCAGGATAATGAGGGCCTGGTAGAACCACCCGGTCCAATCGCCTCCCAACACCAGCGGGGGGGCCACGGCGATCAGCCCCGCCAGGATCATCATGGCGGGCGTATAGAACCGTGCGAACCGCTCGACCCACTGTTCGGTGGGCGCGCGACGCGCCTGGCCTTCCTCGACCATCCGGATGATGCGTGCCAGTGTGGTGTCGCCGGATGGTCGAGTCGCGCGGAATTCGATCGCGCCATCCCCATTGACGGTACCCGCAAATACGGGGTCTCCGGCTCGTTTTTCCACCGGGAGGGATTCGCCCGTAATGGGCGCTTCGTTGACCCATGAGGCACCCGCCGTCACGGTGCCGTCCAGGGGAATCTTCTCGCCCGGGCGCACCAGAACGACGGCGCCCACCGGGACGTCGTCCACCGGTTTTTCTTCGATGTCTCCGTCCGTGGGGCAGATGAACCGGGCCGTCCGGGGAGAGATGTCCGTGAGTGCGCGGATGGCGTTGCGGGCACGCCCGACGCTCCAGGATTCGAGCAGCAGGGCCAGCGAAAAAAGAAAGGTGACGGACGCCGCTTCGGTCCACTGGCCGATCCATATGGCGCCGACAACCGCGACGGCCATCAGCAGGTTCATGTCGGGTTGAAGATTTCTTGCGGCGAAGAAGGCTCTGGGCGCGATATTCCATCCGCCGGCGACGATGGCGCAGGCGTAGAGAATGACGGTGGCCGGGGGAAACGGCCGACCGGCGTGTTCCCCGCCCGCCAGCGCATCGAGGATGCTCCCGTTCTGGAAAACGTGAAGGAGAAATCCCGCGATGATGAACAGACCGGAGGCGCAGCACAGCAGAAGGCGGCCGTGGCGCCGCCACAGACCTTCCTCGACCGCGCACACGCCGCCCGAACAGAAATCGGCCCATGGAACGGCCTGCATCCCGGTCGCGGCCACCACCGCCGTGATCTCCTCCGCGCGTATGGGGGGGCCGGAGGACACCACCGTCATCTTGCCGTTCAACAAGTCGAAGGACAGGTTTAGCTCGCCGCCGACCAGAGGCCCTACCTGCCTCTTCAGAACGGAGATCTCGTCCCCGCAGCACATGCCCCTGATCCGAAAGGCCATCCTTTCCATCAGCGCGATTTCCCTCTTCGTCTTCTGTCGGCCACCGGTTCCGCGCAAACGTGGCGCCGCCGTGTGCCCGGATAACCCCGCCGGTGCTCGAGACCGCGACGAAGTGTCGTTACGCCCCTTTGCCCGGTGCCTCATTCAATATAATGCATTGGGCCCCGGAATAGAACGCGGCCGCGGCGCGATTTCACTTCACTTCGTTGTCGGGCGGCGCGCCGTTGGGGGATGCTTCGGGAGATTCTTGATTGCGAAAGGGCTCAAGCAGGGAAAAGGGAAGCTCGAAGGTTCGCTTCATGAAGCCGAGCAAACCCGAACCCACCGCGGAGGGCGACAGAGGGATCACGGTGGGATCGGCCAGGTCGCCGGTGACCCGCACGGGTATGGAAATGAGCGTGCCGTTCATCAGCTTGCCCACCACCGGTACCTTGTCGATGATCCGGTCCACGGTCCTGAACGGCGCCACGATGACGATGAGGTTCACTTTCCTGTTCACCAGGTCGACCTCGCCTTTCCAGACCATCCGCACGCACGAGCCGTCCACCACCGAGTTGTCCAGGATCAGCTTGCCGTCCTGGAGCTTTCCCGCGGCTTTGATGGTATCGTAGGAACATCCTTCGGTGAGCAGATCCGGAAGCCTGCCGCGGAAAATCTCGGTGAAATTGATCAGGGTGAAGATCTTCGCGAGAATTTCGAAACGGTACATGCGGCCCTTGCGGGCCAGCAGCTCCAGGTTCCCCGACAGCAACCCGAGCGCGTCGTCGTTCACATTCGCGGCAGAGACGTCCCCCTTGAGGTCGAAGGTGCCGCTCAGGAGGCCCTTCGTGTTCCACAGGCAGGTCAGGGTCGAGTCCAGGTCGAGGCCGCTTCCCCCCGGTTTGAGATTGATCTGCACGCGCCCGTCGGCGATGTTCACGGTGCCGGGGGTGGGAATGCCGCACAGGTCGGCGCGCGTGATGTCGATGTGCACCTCGTTCTCGAGAAAGCGCACGGTGCCCTGGACCGGGCTCCAGCTGAGGCTCCCGAAAGTGAAGTTGTCGATCCCGGTCCTGAGTGTTCCCCGGAGCTTGAGGTCTTTGCGTTTTTCGCTCGTTTTCGGGTTGGAGGCATGGACGGGCGCCTTGCGGGTGTCGTCCCAGATCCCTTTGAGTTTCTCGAAGTCGACTTTGTCTGCGGACAGGTCCATATCCAGCTTGAATCCGCTCGGAGTGAACTTGACGCTTCCCACGACATTCATCCTGGCGTCCAGCCAGTTCACGCTGGCGGATCGCACTTTCAGCTTGTTGCCGTTGGCCGTGAGCCTGGCGTTTTCGATCCGGGCCGGTGTTCTGAGCTTGTGCGAATAGACGAAGCCCGCCGCTTCGAGTTGCCCCCAGGCTGTGGAATTCATTGGCTTGTTCAGGCGGATATACGTCTTGAAGCTGCCCCGTATCCAGCCGCCGAGGAGCTCGTTTCGGATCAGGAGACGATCCGCGGTCTTGTTGCTCAGAACCCCGTAGAAACCCAGCTTGAAGCCTTTCTCCTTGATCTTGAGCGACAGGAAAGCGTCGGATTCGTCGTCCTTGATGCTCAGCCTCCGGATGTCGATTTGGCCTGGAATCCTTTCCAATTCCATGGACACACGCGGTCCCCCGTTCGGAACCATGTTCGCTTCAAAGAGTGTCCTGCCGGTCCTTTCCCACACCAGGTGAGCGTCGGTAACGGCCACGGGCGCGGCATTGCGGTACTTGGCCGGAAGGTCGATAAAGTCGTGGAAAGACCGATTGGCGTCGACGCCCACGGTACCCTGGAAAGTCAAGTCCATGGAGCCGAGGTTCTCCATGTATCCCTTGAGGCTTCCGGAAACGGAAGCCGAAGCGTCCTGAAACCGGGTCTGGCAATCCTGGAGGATGAGGGTTTCCTGGTCGCCTTCGAGGTGTCCCCGCTTGACGTTGAACGGCGCGGGAAACACCGGAATCAGCACGACCGCGTCTTCGACGCTTCCCTTGCCGGTGAAAACCCACTCCTTGGGGTAGGGGATGGAACCCTTGAAATCAAGGGCGTCCAGGGAGAGGGTCCCTTTCACGACGTCGAAGGGTCTCTGGATGCCGCGTTTCTTCTCGAGGCCCCTCAACAACGGGTGGACCTCGTCAATGCTGATCCTCGCCCCCTGTTGCCGGGCGGTGATCTCCATGTAATGCCGTTCCTCCCAGCGATAGAGCAGGTTGATCCGGGAAAAGGAGGTCTTTCCGAATGAACCGCTGAAGCCCGACGTCGAAATCATCCGCTCATCGAAAAGGAAGGATTCGCCTTTGAGATCGATGCGATAGGGAATGCGGGCGTAGTCTCCCGACAGCTCGAACGCTCCGACTTCCACCCGCGTGTTGACGTCCCGCAGGCTCTCCCCCAGGATCAATTTCCCGGTGGCTTTGCCCTCCACGTTTTTCATGATGGCCAGTTCCTGCAGGAAGGCTTCGCTTTTCACCGTATTGTCGAGGACCGGGGGCAGGTCGGCGAGATCCGCGTCGATCAGGATGTCGAGGTGAAAGGTGGAGTTGTCTTTGGAGAGGCCGACCCTGAGGAAACCGTCCCTTCCCCGGGAGTTGCCCGTGCGCCCGATGAGGCTGGTTCCCTCGAGAACGTTGTTGGTGATGACGACATCGCCCACGACGTCCTCCACCGTCATCTTGATTTTCGGGATGTACACCTTGCCGTGGTGGATGTTGCCCTTGATCACGATGTTCTCGGGCTTCCGCAGATCTCCCATGCGCTTGCCCCGCGTGCTGAAGGTGATCCGAGGCACCTGGCCTTCCTGGATGATCTCGAAAATGTTCTGGACGAGGCGACGCTCTCCCTGTAGAGCCAAGGCCACTTCGCGCACCGACGAAGCCCCCATGTCCCGGCCTTCCAGCTCGAGGTTGACCGTGGATGAGGCGGGGTCTCGCAAGAAACGACCGGTGAGGTTGGCCTGGGGGTACAGGAAATCGAGTCGCGTCAGGTCGATCTCGAGTCTGCGGCCTTCCAGCGCGAAGGAGCCTTGGACGGCGCCGCCCTTGAGGGCAAGCTGGTCGTCGTCGGTCTCGATGAGGGTGATGATCGGCGCGGAACCCTGAAAGAATGCCCGCATATTCCTCGGACCTGCGCTCACCAGGGTCGCGTCCAGGTCCAGCCTCGATTCGCCGAAACGCATCGCGGCGCCGGGAAAAAGGTAAGCCCAAAGCGGTTCCGGAGAGAAACCGTGGAGAATCACCCGGCCGCTGCTCGACAGATCCCTGGGGTCCACCCATCCGCTGACGATGAGGCTTTCCCAGAGGTTGGACCGCATGCAGTCGGCGTTCAATTCAAGTCGTTCGGAGGTCATGGCGGCGCGCGCGTTCACTTCGCGGAACCAGAAGCGACTGCCCGCGGCATCCCGGCATTCGAAGCTGCCGTTGGTGATTCGTATGGTGATTTCGTGGGTCTCGGGTTTGAGTAATGAAATAAGGGCCCGGAATCTCTTTTCGAGAGCTCCCCTGGTGAAGTCGGCGGGCTCGGGCTGTGCTTCCACTCTCGGTTGCGGAAGCGTGATGGAGAGCTTGGGAGACTCCAGCCGGATGATGTCCGCCTTCAACTCGCCCTTGAAAAGCGGCAGGAGCCTGGGGACCAGGACGAGAAACTCAACGGTGCCGTCCAGTTTTCCGGGGAGCGTCAGGCCTCCGGAATGAATCAGGAGCCTGGGAGTGGGCAGGAAGGAAAGCTCGAGTTTCCTGAACTCGATGTGAAGGCCGGTCTGCTCGCGAACATCGGTGAGCAGCTTGTCCCTGACCGATTCCAGGCCGATCACCCGCGAGGCGATGAAGGGGGCGGCCACCAGCAGTAGGAGCAGTAATGCGGCTCCGCCACCCGCCCACAGGGTCATTTTCTTCCATCTGGTCATACAAACCGTCTCCGGGGCGGTGCTCCGCCGGCGATTCCAACCGGCGCTCCACGTCAACGACTACCCCGCTGGATTCGTGTCGAACAGCTGCCACTCCATCCGACGCCCGGCACGGGGTTATTGTCTACAGCGCGCCGGATTATCCACCGGCACGGACGTACGGCGTCACAAATACCCGCGGGCCGTCGTCGGACAGCCAACCTGGAAACATAGCAAATTTGGACTACGACGGGCAAGTCATATGGATTCAACAACCGGCTTCCACATGCGGAATCCGCCAGCGCGGGATGCCGCGCGACGTTATGGCCTCTAACGGATTGTCCTGCGCCGGAATCCGCCCGTGCGGGACAATGCCGTCATCCCTCCCGAAAAGGCCATGGCGCTCAAACGAGATCCCGCCCGCGCAAGCCCCCGCCGTGGCGACGCCGCGTCCGCCTCGGATTTCAACCCGGGAATCCGCATGCCCAAGACTTTGCCGAACCCCGATTCCATCATATGGTGCACCAGGTTGGAGAATCCACGCGCGGACTACCGTCGCGCACGGCGGCGATTCTGTAGAAAGGGACTCCCGGGAATCAGCCCGCGCGAACCGTCGTCCCTCTCGAACCGCAGTCGGAATGATGAAAAAGATCGTCCGGTCGGACGGACACAGACGCCCAATGCCCGTAATTTCCACGGCCTGCATACCCTCGAACATGGGCAGCCGGTGACACGCGCGCAGTGCCTGAATCCGGTCGCGAGCACGCGCTGTTGGCGTCCGCCGCCGGCATCTGCCGTCAACCGCTTGACTTAACGGGCCAAAGGGTTAATATACGGTTGCCATCGTCTGTTTTCCTGCCGTTATGGGGGCGAAACGGGTTCGACGGAGGTAAAGAAGCTTACGTTGCATGCCGAGGTCCTGACTCCTCGTAAAACCGTTGGGGCTAAACACAAACGCAGACGATTATGCGTACGCCGTAGCCGCGTAAGCGGCTACCGTTCCCGCGGCCTTCTCCTGCGAGGCCGTACGGAGCGTCGACTCAGCGGGATGGTTCTCGGCGTGTTGCCTGCAGCGCCGCGAACGAGACTCTGCGGGCTAGCGAAGGCGGCATCCTGCCCGTGGGAGGCTTCCGGAGCGAAACTCAAAATGCGGGATAAGCATGTAGAAGCCTAGGCGGAATGCTTTCGGACGCGGGTTCAACTCCCGCCGCCTCCACCATTTTCCTTTTGATTTCCTTGAGATTTTCCCCTGCCGATGCGGGTGATTTCCGGTGCCGCCGTGGTGCCACCCGGTGCCAGCCTGCGGGCTGCCGCATACGGAGCCTGGACCGACTTGGGGGTTGCACGAAAATCCCGCTCGAACGCCTTGTTGATGGCATGTTCTGCGAGGTCGCCTTGTCAGCGCATTTTTCACTTACTGCCTTGCAAGAACGTCCACGTTCCGCGAAACAGCCATCAAAAGTATGATCGGTTCCTGGGGCCGACAAAGAGTTCAGACGGCATGCTTTGACGCGTTTGTCGTCGATCTCCCCAAGGCGGTCGTTCGAGAGCCACTCGATGAGACCGCTGACCTATTGTTCAGCAGATTCCCATACTCGTGCAAAAGTCCAATCAACCTGCCGAGGCCCACGATCTCCTCCTGCTTAGGCTGATAAACGGGGAGGCGGCGACATGATGTTTCAACCATGTCGACAAGTGGACGAAAGTATATTGACAATTGGACGATAAGAAACTTGCAATTAGACGAATTCCCTGTTATGGATTGCCGTCATGAGTCAGGAGACTTTTCATCCCCGTTTTCTGCGCCCGCGCATTGAGGAGGCCCTGGCGGATTCGCCGGTGGTGCTGATCCACGGCCCGCGGCAGTGCGGCAAGACTACGCTGGCCCGACTGGTGGGGGATGATTCGGGGTTTGCCTACTTCACCTTTGATGACGATGTGCAGCGGGCGGCGGCACAAGCGGATCCGGTCGGCTACGTGGCCGATCTTCCGGAACGGGCGGTGCTGGAAGAGGTACAGCGGGTCCCGGAGCTGTTTACATCGCTCAAGACTGCCGTGGATACCCGGCGGAAACCCGGCCGGTTTATCCTGACGGGGTCGGCCGATGTGTTGCCGGTGCCCAAGCTTGCGGATTCGCCGGCCGGCCGGATGGAGATTCTCCGGCTCCATCCCTTGTCGCAGGCGGAGGTGGAGCGAAAAACGCCTGATTTTCTGGGCCGGTTATTCGCTGCAGGTTTAAAGGCGGGGCCGTGCGGGCGGCGTCTGGGTAAGGCCCTTTCCGAGCGGGTGGTTGGCGGCGGTTTTCCGGCGGCCCTGGCGCGTGCCAACGAACGCCGCCGTACAGCCTGGTATCGGGATTATGGTGATACGCTGATTCATCGCGATATCCGCGACCTGGCGCGCATCAGCGCCCTGGACGCGCTGCCGCGCCTGCTGGCGCTGGCCGCAGGGCAGACCGCGTGTCTGGTGAATGTCTCCGAGTTGGCGGCTCCGTTTCAGATCAGCCGTCAGACCATTCGCGAATACCTGACGCTGTTGTCGAGAATCTTCCTGCTGGACGAATTGTCGCCCTGGCACAGCAATCGGATGAAGCGTCTGGTGAAGACGCCCAAGCTGCACATGGGCGACACCGGATTGGCCTGCGCCCTGCTGGGGTTGAACGGTGATACCTTGTGGGCGGATCGTTCGATGTTCGGTCGGCTCCTGGAAACGTTCGTCTACCAGGAGTTGCGCAGGCACGCCAGTTGGCGGGAGGTGGATGTGGCTTTCAGCCATTTCCGCGACAAGGACCAGGTGGAAGTGGATGTGGTGCTGGAATCGGAAGGGCGCGTGGCCGGGGTGGAGGTGAAGGCGGCCTCAACCGTGACCGGCGATGATTTCAAGGGCCTGCGCAAACTGAGAGACGCTGTGCAAGAGAATTTCGCCGCCGGGGTGGTACTGTACGATGGTGATGCCGTGGTGGGTTTTGGCGACCGGCTCCATGCCGTACCCATCTCACAGTTATGGGAGGGTGGCTGATGCTCTGCACCGAAGATGCCCTCGTACAGCAGACCACCGCCGCATACCTGGAACAGGAACTCGACTGGGAATCGGTGTATGTCTGCAACAACGAGGATTTCGGGCCGGAAGGCCTTTGGGGGCGGGAATCGGACCGCGAGGTGGTGTCGACCCGCACCCCGCGGACGAAGATAGAGGAGGTGAATCCCGGGCTGCCGGTCACGGCGCATGAGGAAAGTCTCGCGGTATTCGACTTGTTGAAGAAGCCGGACCTGACACCGGGCGAAATAAGGCGTATCAAGGGTGTTGCCGTCGATCCGCTCGAAACGCTCAAGGCGGAAAAATTGCGGATCAACCATTGGCGCGACAAGGAGTCAACCCGGGACGCGGTCCGTCTGAGGATCCAGGATTATCTCCGGAGCGAGGGAACCGGGTTGCCGGAAACGTATTCAGAGGCGGAAGTGAGGGACAAGACAGATGCGGTTTTCGTTCATGTGTTTCGGGCGCACCCAATGGTGCCGTCACCCTATTACGCCGCCGGCATGGCGTCGTAGAGAGTAGCCAAGGACAACATGAAATATCAGCCGCCCTACACAATTACCTCCGAGATTTTGAACCGGGTCGCCTTGATCAGCGAGGCCATCGGGCGGTTGACCGTGCTCACCGATCAGGCGAGAGCCTTGCGGCTACGACGCATCAACCGTATCCGCACCATTCACGGCTCGCTGGCCATCGAGGGCAACACCCTCAGCGAGTCGCAGATCACCACGATTCTCGACGGCAAACGGGTCATCGCCCCGCCCCGCGAGGTGCAGGAAGTGAAAAACGCCCTGGCCGCCTACGACCGGTTCGATACATGGAGGCCCGAGGCGGAAACGGACCTGCTGGAGGCGCATCGGATTCTGATGTTCGGCCTGATCGACGAAGCGGGCAGATACCGGCATGGCGGTGTGGGGGTAATGGCAGGTCAACAGTTGATCCATATGGCACCGCCCGCCGAGCGGGTGTCGCAGCTGATGGGTGACCTGTTTGGCTGGCTGGCCGTCACCAACGCACACCCACTCATTGCCGGCTCGGTCTTTCACTACGAGTTCGAATTCATCCACCCCTTCGCCGATGGCAACGGTCGCGTGGGGCGGCTGTGGCAGAGCCTGATTCTCGCCCGCTGGAATCCCCTGTTCGCCAACATCCCGGTGGAAAGCCTGATCTTTGAGCACCAGGCCGAGTACTACGCAGCGTTGCAGGAGAGTACCCATCAGACCGACTCCGCCCCCTTCATCGCCTTCATGTTGCGGATGATTCTGGATACCATGACCACTTCGACCCCGGAAGTCGCACCGGAAGTTACCCCGGAAGTCAGATTGCTTTCGGTCTTGACCTCCGAGATGACAAGGCAAAAGCTCAAAGAGGCGCTCGCGCTGAAAGACGATGAGCATTTCCGCAAGGCCTATCTGCTCCCCGCTTTGGAGGCCGGTCTGATTGAAATGACCATCCCCGATAAGCCGCGCAGCAGCAAACAAAAATACCGGCTGACTGACAAAGGCCGTCAGGTGATGGCCCGGCACGGCGGTGGATAACTTGCGACAAACTCACGACATGGCTTGTGATACGAAGTTGCGCGCAAGATGGATCTTTCAAGCACAAAAGAGCGGGGGAATGATTCCCCCGCACCCCCCAAGTTTCGGCCACACGCGCAAGCGCGTGAGGCCGAGTGCTCGGCGCTGTCGGCGACTGGCCGAAGGCCGCCGCCGCCGCGCCACACGGAGCCGCGAAGCGGCGAGGGGGTGTGGGGGATACGTCCCCCACGCTTTTAGAGTATCATTTTGAACGCAATCGCCCATGGCGCCGGCGTCACCACAAGGCATGAAAACAGGCTCACACGGGAGTCTATTTTCTAGGTAAATCCGTATGACATGAAAAGTCCGGCCTTCCATCGCTATATCGGCATCGAATGATCCGGAGCGGAAACACCGGATTCCGGCCTGAAGGAGCTTCGGGTTTACGAGGCCGGCCGCGAGTCCTTGCGGGGTGGGACGAAGAAAGCGGGCACGAGGTCCTGAATCCACCCTTTCGGCCTCGAATTGAAAGGAACGATCATGAACGACGAAATCTACCATAAGCTCGCCAAGGTGCTCGACACGCTGCCCAATGGGTTTCCGGCGACGAAATCCGGAATCGAGATCAAAATCCTGAAGAAGATCTTCACGCCCGAAGAGGCGGACCTTTTCTGCGATCTGAGATTGACGCGGGAGACCGCCGCTCAGATCGCCGCGCGCACGGGCCGCCCGCCGGAGGGGCTCGAAGAGAAACTGGCATCCATGTGGCACAGGGGTGAAATCGGCGGGGTGAACCTGGGCGGCGTCCTGATGTTCAAAATGATTCCGTGGATCGTGGGGATTTACGAGTACCAGATCAACCGCATGGATCGTGAATTCGCGGCAATGTGCGAGGATTACTCCCGGTATTGGGGACGTCAGCTCATGAAACACGGTCCGCGGATCATGCAGGTGGTTCCCGTCGAGCGGCAGATTCCGGTGAAGCAGGAGGCGCTCACCTACCAGCAGGTTTCAAATCTCATCGATAACGCCCGGGCGATCATGGTGAACGAATGCATCTGCAAGAAACAGCGCGGGCTGCTCGATCATCCGTGCTCCAAGCCCAAGGAAGTCTGCCTGGCCCTGTCTCCCGTGCCGGGCGTTTTCGAGGGTCATCCGTGGGGCGGGAGAGTCATCGACAGGCAGGAAGCCTACGAAGTCCTGCGCAAGGCGGAGGAAGCCGGGCTCGTCCACCTGACCGTCAACGTGCGGAAGGGGCAGCAATTCATCTGCAATTGCTGCGGATGCTGCTGCGGCATACTGCGGGCGGTGAAAGTGATGCCCCGGATGGTCAATTCGCACTACTACGCCGAAATCGACCCGGACAAGTGCTCCCATTGCGGTATCTGCGCCGACGAACGGTGCCAGGTGGAGGCTATCAGGGACGAAGGGGACTTCTACCGAATCGTCGGGGACAGGTGCATCGGCTGCGGTCTGTGCGCCACCACCTGCCCGGAAGAAGCCATCGCGTTGATGCGCCGGCAACCCGAGGAACAGGGAACGACGCCCGAGACCGAAGAGGCGTGGATGGAAGAGAGGGCCCGCCAACGCGGGACCGCCTTCGATGCGTTCAAGTAAGGGTTTTGCGGCGGATGAGGCTCCGCGGAGCGCCCGTCCCGGAGAACGGTTCGCTCGTCCCCCGACCGACCGTCGCTCCCGGGTTTCGACAGGCCCCGCGGCCCTCCCGCCTCCTATTCCTCGAACAAGGCGGGGTTCCCCTCTTCGATCGCTTCTATGGCAGCCTGGACGTCATCCCAGGTATCCCTGGGTTCGGCGCGCTCGATCTCGTCCAGGCGCAGCAGCACCCCGGTCCAGTCGAAACCGCCTTTGACGCATTGCTCGATTGCCGTGAGCGTCATGTTTCTCAGCGACACGCTGTCCCACATCACGTGAACGCGCTGTTCTCCGTCCTCGGTGAGAAGAATCTCCGAGGCCCTTCCGTGCCACCCCGAAAAATCGATGCCGAACTCCAGGGCGAGAGTCCCCCCTTTCACGACCACCGTTTCATCATAACGGAAGGGCGAGGGCGTGATGAGGCGATCGTCGACCTCGAACAGCCCCTGTTTGCCCTTCACGGGGAACGGAAGAACGGGACGAACATCCTCCAGCACCCAGGAATAGGCTTCGGGATCGATTTCATCCAGGAGCGCCTCCTCTTCGTCGCCCTTCGCCGCGGGCCGCACCTCCGCCAGGTTGACGATGCAAAGCGCCTGACCGTACTGGAAGGTGCAGCCGTACTCGTCCTCCATCTCCTCCATCTCCTCGGTGGAAAAAGCGGGCTTTCCCGCCGAACAGACCAGGATGTCCCCGCGATGGAGCGTGTCCAGGGGCCTGACCTCAATCGTTTTCAGCCCGCTGAGAATCTCGAACGCAAACGGTTGCGGAACACTGATCGCTTTCATTCCGGTTCCTTTTCGTGCCCAAATTTCGATCTTGAACGCCACCACTCTCGCGGTGGGAAGGAAAACCCCGAGCCGGGCACCACGGGAGCACGGCATGGTGAGCGTGCCGAACGGGGAATCTTCATGGAGCGTTTTCCCCGGTCCCTATTGCGGCCGGATCTTCACCCCCCGCAGAAGGACCAGTGCATCCTCCATGGCTTCCGATTCCTTCCTGTGGCTCAGGAAAGTGACGCTCAGCATCAGGTCTCCAACCGCCACGCACGATCGGATGAGATACTTGTACTCCCCGGGCCGGGGGGCCTTGTCGCTTGCGACAAGAAACAGGCCTTTCGCCTGGGGACCTCCGAAAGAATCGATCATCAAAGCGGGTTCCTCGGCACGTGGTGCAAGGTGCTTCTTCTCGGCCTCCATGAGTTGTCTCATTTTCTCCATCGAATTGAAAGCCTTGTCCCCCGCGGGACCCGCCATGGGACTGATCATCAACAGGAATTCCCTCCCCGCGGCCGGAGTGAACTCGACGGTGGACGGCAGATCCTTCTGCGCGGGGCGGATCGCCATCTTCCAGGAACCGGGCGCGTTGAATTCGAGGACGCCATGGCCCGCCACGGTGAATTCCTTCAGGACCGTCTCTTCCGCACGGGCCGGTGACGACCATGCAAGAGCCGACGCGGAGACGAGGATGAAGATCGGGATGATCGACCACTGCGGACGCTTTGTCATGAGGCCGGTGGCAAATCGCTCAAGAACCGGAAACAGACGCATGGGGTCCTCCTTTGATTCGATGGTGGTCGATAGTGCCACGGAAAGGTCTGTCGCTCACTCCGCCATGGCCGACCGGAACAATCCACGCCACGACTCCGCCAGGCGCGGGAATCGCCGCAATGGCGGCGCCCCCCGACATGAAGGCCCCCCGGGTTTGCCTGAAGCCGCCGCGCAGTCATGCGAACGGACCGTTTCACGGGGAATCCGCGCGCGGAAACGGACGGCTTCCTCGCGCTCGGCCGGAGGACCGGCATCGCCTGCCGACGTGGCAAAGGATATTGCCGAATGCGCATCTTTTCCAGCAAAAAGAATATATACGGTCGAACGGTCCCCATGCACCCCTTTCACGAAGCCCTGCGGACCGGGGTATCACGTGTGAAAGTCGCGATCCTGAAGGCCCCACTGCTTTTTCCGGTTGATTGCGGAGCGAAAGGTGGGCGAGGGTCATGCGGTTTCTGTTACAATAGAACGTAAGGAGTTCGATACGGTCGGACTCCCCGGTAAGAGCACATCTTATATTCACCGAGGTGATGGTGCCGGAAGGCGGTATCGACCGGCAGGCCTTTCTCGTCCGTTCAGTGAGGCATGATCATGTCGGAAGAAGAAAAAATACGGGCAGTGCGGACGTACCTCGAACGGGAATTCCCGGGGTATGCCGTCGAAGACTGGGAGGAAGCCGGGGAAGCCGCGCGGTGTTACAAGATCAGCACGGTCGGCGGCGTTCATCATGCGGTGATCACCAGGGCTTTCATGGAAACGCGGCAGGCGTCCGAAATCGCTCCGTCGCTCGAGGAATTCACCCTCGTCGAACACTTGAGAGAGCTCGGGGCCACGAGAGTGATCGTCACCGCATCGGGGCTCGAGCTCGAAGGGGAGTGAAAGGCGGGCGAGAACGCACGCTTCCTTGCTGAAACCGATTCATCCGCCCTGCAGCGACTTCGTCGCGCCGGTATCGGGGGCCGCGCCGTCGCGCCGACTCCGTGGGACCGACCCCGGGCCGGAGAGTACAGCTCATGTTCCTTTCGCTGATCGGCATGTCCGGATCGGGCAAATCGTTCTGGTCCATCAAGCTGGCCGAAGCCGGGTTCACCCGGTTCTCCTGCGACGAGCGCATCGCGCACAGGCTGGGCGCCGAGCTGAAGGCGTCCGACGGGACCGCGCTCGAGATGGGGGAATGGATGGGGTTTCCCTTCGAACCCGGATACCAGGCGCGGGAAGCGAGGTACCTCAGCCTGGAGGCCGAAGTGCTGTCGGAAGTGATCGAGACGCTCCGGAGCGGCATTTCCCCGGAGCGGAACGTCGTCGTCGATACCACGGGCAGCGTGATCTACACGGGAGAAAACCTCCTGGGGGAGCTCAAACGCCTCACCACAATATTCCATTTCGCCTCGCCCCCGGAAGTCAGGCAGACGATGCTGGAAGCCTACCGGCTGAATCCGCGCCCCGTCCTCTGGCAGGGGATGTTCCGGCGGCTCCCGGGTGAATCCGAAGGCGCGGCGCTGGCCCGCTCCTACTTCCTTCTCCTCTCGGATCGCGAAAGCCGCTACGAGCGGCTGGCGGACGTCACGGTGGACCACGCGACCCGCAGCCGTCCCGATTTCGGCGTCCGCTTCTTCCTGGAGAAGTGCCCGGCGGAGTGAATCGGCGGGACAGTCGGAACCGGGGAGGCGCCATCCGGGCAAACCGGCGGGGAACGTCGGCTCAGGCCGGCGCGCCACCCTTGCCCGACCGGAGCAGGTCCAGGAAAGACATGGCGATCTGGCGGGCGATGATGGGCGCATTCCCGCCGGAGCGGTTGTTGACGATGACATTCATTTGGATGCCCCGAGCGATCCCGGTCATGGCCAGGCGTGCCGTTTCGTCGATCATCCTGGGCTGCAGCATGCCCTCCGCCATTTTGTCGAACGGATACGCCATGGCGTATGCGTCTTCGTAGCGCTTTCCCAGGGGGGTCATCAGCCGGATGAGGCTCTGACCGCCGGCGTTGAAGAACCGGCGGCCCGCGCGGACAAACTGCTTTTCCAGTGTGGGCAGCCACGTCCAGTGAGAAAGCACCTGCCCCACGCCGTGCTTTTCGAAGACTTCGAATACCGGTTCCACCAGGTATCCTTCCGTTCTCAATTCAAAATGGTAGCGGTCGTCCGGGGGGACGGCCGAGAAAAAGGCATCCAGGTCTTCGGCCAGCCGGGGCGCAGGGATTTTACCGGCGGCGCGCTGGTACTCCTGCTCGAACACGAACCCCTTGATCTTATCGCCGAGCAGGTCTCTCGCCGGATGGAGGAACCGCGTGCGGAGCTTTTCGGCATCGAGGTAATCGTCGTTAAGGACAAGCCCCGCGGCTCTACGGGCCTTCTGCGCGCAGATCGCCTGGGGGACCTTGAGGAACACCCGGTCCTGCGGTTTCATGTAGGCGTTGTACTCGGAGAGGACACGAAAGGACCGGGTCGGACGTCCATCGTCGTCGAGCAGCATGGAATAGAAGGTGAAGTCGAGCTCGAGCACGCGAAAGTGTTCGAAGTATTCCGTTACCGAATCGACGGGCAGTACTTCCTCCCTGAACGAGCCGGCCCCGACTTTGTTGACCCTCCTGCTGATGCGGCCCCGGTACCTTTCCGCGGAATAGACCTGCCCGATCCACCCGGCGTAACGATCGCTCGCGGTTCCGATGAACAGGTCCGGGTGCAGCCCCCGAAAATCAAACCGGGCCGGATCGAAATCGTCTCCCGGGGTCATATTGCTGCCTCGAGGTGGTGGGAAAGGGTCCGTCTCGCGGACGATGTCGTCCGGAAGCTCTTCCCGCGTTCACGTAAAACTCGCGGCAACCGCCATGCGCCGCGGAGATGACCGTTCCGCGCGGGGACGGTCATGCCATGGCGCGTTGCCGGGGATTTCCCCGTCATTTCGATCGAAGCGCGGCTCACCGGCCGATTCCGGGGCAACTCACCGGGGGACGGCTGCGGAGCGTCATTTGATCGCCTCATAGACGCGGAGCGGCGGGATGTTTCTCAGCTCGTATTTTGATCTTACGATGGGAAAATAGCGGTCCAGATGAACTTTGAGGTGATTGTCGGTCTGAAAGCAGGTTTGATAGACCAGGAACTTTCCACCCTTCTTCAGAGCCCTGTGGGTGTTGTAAAGAATGAGATTCTTGAGTTCGTCGTTGAGCAGAATGAACGGGATGCCCGACAGGATGTAGTCCGCCTGGGATTCCCGGCACGCCCTCAGCGTGTCCAGCACGTTTTCAGCGCTGTCGTTCACGATCACCACCCGCGGGTCGTGAATCTTTTTCTTCAGGATGGACCCGAAGTTCTTGTTGCGTTCAATCAGGATCAACCTCGACGCATCATCCATATTCTTGAGGAGATATCTCGTGAATACGCCGGTACCGGGCCCGTATTCGATGATCACGTTCTGCCGTTCGAAATCGATTTTGCTGCAGACTCTTTTCACGCCGAATGAAGAGGTGGGTGTGATGGATGCTACATTCCTGTCCTTGACGAAATTCTTCAAATACGTGATCGTATCCATTTTCCGATTTGCTCCTGATAACAAGTTGACTTGGATTCATAGAACCCAAAACGGCTGTGCTTCAAGGACGGCAGGCGCACGACGGATCGAGGCAACGGGCGTCTCCGGCATGCCGCCCCCTCCCACGATCGAGTGGAGGGTCACGAAGACCTTCCGGGATCGGGGCCGGTGCCGGGGATTTGTTGAACGATCCGCGCGGAAGCGACGAAGGCCGCTCGCGAGTGCCTGTTCCCACATTTTCGTGACATCCCGTGTTCATTGTATGGACAAGCCGGGAAAGCCTCCCGGCAGACGGAACTTCCGAAAAAAGGGGCGAAGCCCACTGTCCTTCCCGCTGCACCGACGGCGCCGCGTCGGCAGCCGAGCGAGCTTCATGCCATCTTCGCGGCAGGAGGGCCGGCTGGGACGCGAACGGAGGAGCCTCCGGAACCGAAACTGAAATACCGTGTATAGAGCGATCACCTCGGCAGATTCTCTCGCGACTATCCTGGTGAAATGCTGTACATATCCACATATAACATGTGGCCGGAATATCGGACGCACTATAATATTTAATCGGCGATTATGCAAAACTTTCTTCAAACGGAAAGCCTGCCCGCGGCTTTTCGCACCATCTCATGCCCCTGTCCCCCCGCGCTTGCTCCTGCCGGTAGAGTTGGACCATCGGTGCCGACAAGTGGTATATAGAGAAAGTCCCGAATCCGGGTGGGAAATTCCTTTCAAGAAGGCAGGCCTTCGATGATTCGACCGCAATGGGTGATCTCCGCACAGGAAAAACCGGAATCGGTCCGTGACGTGGTGCGGATTCTGCTGGCCAACCGGGGAGCCGGGCCGGCTTTTCTCAACGGGACCCTCAAAGAGCTGGAGACCTGCCTTGCCATTCGAGGCATGGATGCCGGGGCCGAGCTCATGGCCGAACACCTCGCGGCCGGAACCAGGATCGTGCTCGTGGGCGACTACGATTGCGACGGGATCACGTCTCTGGCCCAGGTTTCCTTGTTCCTGCGAGAGATCGGCTACGGGAATTTCGAAACGGTGGTGCCCCGGCGCTCGGAAGGCTACGGGATTCCGGAGAGGGCGATCCTCGACCACCCCGACGCGGGGCTGTACGTCGCCATGGACTGCGGGACTCTGGATCGCAAGGCCGTTCGAATGGCCCGTGAGAGGGGGGCCGATTGCATCGTGATCGATCACCATGAAGTGCCCGAGCAGGGATTGGCCCCGGCAACGGTGCTCATCAACCCGAAGCACTCGGAGTGTGAATCGACCTTCAAGGAGTTCTGCTCATCGGGACTCACGCTCCTTTTCCTGGCAAGGCTTCGCCGGGCATTGCGGGGTTTCCCCAAGCCTGCGCTGGGCGGAAGATTTCTCATTCTTGCCGCCATAGCGACGGTTGCCGATATGGTGCCCCTGGTGGAAGGGAATCGAATCCTCGTGCGCAGCGGCCTCAACTGCGTGAACCAGGTTGACTATCCACCCCTGGACCAGTTGGTTCAAAAAGCGGGGCTTTCAGGGAAGTCCATCACGGCCGGGCACCTGGGGTATTATATCGGCCCGAGAATCAATGCTGCTGGGCGAATGGCGGACGCGCGCACCGCTTATGAACTGCTGGTCGAGGACGATCCTTCGGCTGCCGCTCGACTGGCCGAACAGCTCAATCGGTACAATACGCAGAGGCAGAAACAGGAAGATGCCGTCGTGGGGGAAATCAGACAGCGGCTCGCGGACCGGAAGGTTTTGGGGAGGACGCTGGTGATGGCCGATGCCGGCTGGCCGGCGGGAATCATCGGCATCGTCGCATCGAGAGTCCAGCAGGAATTTCATTACGGCCCGGTGGTCGTGTTTTCCGTCGATGAGGCGGAGGGGATCGCACGAGGCTCCGCCAGGAGCATACCGGGGTTCGATATCCACTCGGCGTTGACTTCCTGCGACGACGTGATGCTGCGTTGGGGAGGCCATAAGATGGCAGCGGGCATGACCATCGCCCTGGACCGCATGGACGAATTCGCACGCCGGTTCGAGGAGAGCGCCCGAAATTGGCCGGCCCACGTCTTCCAGCCCCGCGGCAGAGTGGACGCGGAGCTCGACACGGGTTTGATTTCCGTTGACCTCTACCGGGAACTGACGAAACTGGAACCGCACGGTCTGGGCAACCCGACGCCGACCTTCGCTTCCCGGGGAGTCAGGGTGCAGGTCAAGAAGACGTTCGGCCGGGACGCAAGCCACCTGCGCCTCCAGCTCGATCAGCGCATCGGCGGAGTGTTCTGGCGCGGGGCAAGGCATTTCCGATCGGCTGGATTGCGGGATGGCGAGACGATGGATGTGGTCTACCAGTTGGATTGGGACGACTACGCCGGTCGCCCCGTCATGCAGGTGAGGGATGCCGGGCGCCTGTTCTGACACGGTCTGCCGGGGGCTTTGTGCCCGCCCCCCATATCGCCGTTTTGAACCCGATTGCCCATGGAACCCGCATCGCCCGCCGAGCAACCAAAATCTGCTCGTTCAGGCAAACCACATTTCGGGAGCGCTTTGCTCGGCATGATCCCGGTCGTTCACGACGCAGGATCAAAAACCTGCATCGGGTGCCGAGAAGCGCGTCGATCGAATCTGGGCGAGACGGCTCCGCATTTTCCTGGAGATGCGTTCCCCGATGCTGACCGCTTTCTCTCCATCGATTTCCTTCAACAGCCGCAGGGATCTGATGATGTCCACGGGATTTCCGCTGCTGGCCGTCTGCTGGGCCAGTTCGACCGCTCGCTTGAATGCCTGAAGAGTTCCGTATTCTTGCGGCGGCAGGAACGATTCAAGTTGGGCGAAAGCGATTTCCAGGGTGCTCCGCACGGTGCTGTCTGGGTTTTCGTGCACTTCCTCGTAAATGGCGCGGCGGATCGTCTCCTTGGGATACGGGAGTTTTGCCTCGTTTTGCACTGGAGAAGTGCACTGCTCGAGTACCTGCCCGTAAGCGGATATGATTTCGTAACGCAGGTCGCGGTCCATGGGCGCGGAGAACCTCGACGGCAGCGAAGACCCGCCGGCCGGGCGCTCGGGTGCCCATGCTCCGCGATTGCGCGAGACCACCCTGCGGTCGAATACTTTCTTGAGCAGTCGTCCCTTTTTCCACGATGTCATCATGTCTTCACCTCTTTCGTGGTCCCACGGATTCCGCATCGGGAAACGGCCTCTCCGCTCCGCGGCAAGACCGTCGTGGAAGTCCACGGTGCGCCCCCGGCCGCGAATCTTGTCCGCATCGAAAAGCGGGGAAAGGCGTCGACGCCGAGCAGAGCCCCGGGCATCGCGTTCAACGCGAATCCGGCGGAACGATCGAGAGTCAATCAGAAAGTGGTTCCGTGGCCTTCAGGCGGCTGATCCCGTTCGGCTTCTTGCTTTCCGGGAAATGTCGAATCTTGCTCCATGTTACAAGTTTCGCAAGGTTTTTCTATCGGGTGAAGACTGTATTTGAGCGAGAAAAACACGGTAGGAAACCGTATGGCGCCCCCATTGATTTGACGCGCCCCCGCCTTGTTTTCCGGCCTCGGGCCTCTTTCTCGCGAATACTGTTCCCCTGCGGGTGAGAGCGCGGCATGAAGCGGCCATGCGGGAAAGAAAGAGAGCCAGGAAGGAGGAGGATGGACCTGGCTCTCTCTGAGGAGGAAAGAGCGTATCTTTCCATTTATATTTTAAGATCTTAGCCATGTTTCGGCAAGCAGTGCCGAAAAGGAATCTTATCCCGTGGCTTTCACCACCGCTTCCGACAACCAGTACGGCGTCTTCAGGTCTTCAAACACGGACAGGGCGGCTTCGGTCCCCTGGCTCATGGCTGTGACGATCTGCTTGTAGCCGCCTTCCACATCGCCCGCCGAGTAAATTCCCGGGATGTTGGTGCGGTGGTGGGAATCGTGCTTGATAAAGCCGTCGGGAGTGATCTCGACCCCCGCTTTCAAGGCCAGTTCCACCGTGGGGGAATACCCGACGGCAATGAACACGCCATCGGTCGGCACAGTCTGCGTCCGCCCCGTTTTGCCGTTGAAAAGCTCGACCTCGGAAACCCGCTCCTTTCCCCTGATTTCCTTCACTTCAGTGTCCCAGAAGACGGGGATGTTGTTGCCGAGCACGTTCCTTGTGAGGTGTTCCTGAGCGCGGAAGGTATCCCGGCGATGCACCATGGTGACGTCAACCCCGATATTGTGAAGATACAACGCCTCCGTTGCCGCGCTGTTTCCGCCGCCCACCACGATCACCTTTTTCCCTTTGAAGAGCGGGCCGTCACAGGTTGCGCAATAACTCACGCCGCGTCCCGCCAGGCGGGCTTCTCCGGGTACTCCCAATTTCTTGTACTCGGCTCCGGTGGCCAGGATGACCGCCCGGGTCAGGAATTTTCTGCGGGTAGTCCGCACTTCGAGGGGATCGCCGTGAACGATTTCCAGTACCTTCTCGCCCTGAAAGATTTCAGTGTACTCCAGCGCGTGGCTGACCAGGATGTCCACGAGAGTTTTCCCGGGCACTCGCGTGAAGCCCGGATAGTTCTCGACGATGGGCGTTGCGGCCACCTGCCCCCCCAGCTGACCCGCTTCCACCACCGCGGTCCTCAGCCCGCTTCGCACCGCGTAGATTCCCGCCGTGAGACCGGCCGGGCCTCCTCCCACGATCACCAGGTCGACGTCCAGAACGGCAGCGTCGCTTTCCGGGATGAAAACGTTCTGCTGTTCCATCTTCTCCAGTGAAAGGAGGAACAGTTCTTCCGTCTGGGCACCCTGCGAGATCAGGACATCGTTCGCAAAAGTCTGGGGAACGCTGAAGGCGCCGTATTTGTCTGCAAGCTCGGGATTGGCCTGGATGTCGATGATCTCGAGCGATATGAATTCCGGGTTTTCAATCGCGGCCCGAATGGCGTTTATCGCCTGATCCGGGCAGTACGGGCAGGTCGGGCTGACGAAAACCTTGACGTCCCTGGGAGAATCGATCTTCTTCAGGACTTTCCGGGACTGCTCACTGAGGCTGCCCGTTCTGCTCCCGATGAGAATGAGAGCGCCGAGAAAGGTGCGCCCCTCCTCGCCGAAAGGAGTTCCCATGTAGCGAATCGAATAACGCTCGGGGTCGAAGAGAAAGGTCGGAGCGCCGGTAACGTTCCATTTCCGGGCTTCCGGGTGGTCCAAATCATATTCCTTCACCTTGATTCTGTCCGACAGGTTCCGGAATAGCTGCATCATCTGCTTTGCCGCCGCGCCGAAAGGATCCTTGGACTTGCCGTCGGTGAACAGGACCACGGGCATGTCATGCGGCAAAGCTTTGAAAGCCGCCTTCAACTGGTTCTCGACTTCCGCGCCGAGTTGGCTCTCGCCCGGGGTGGATGAGCCTGCTTGCTTCGGCATGGTGCACCTCGTTTTAAGTTATTGTTTTAATTGCCTAAAAAAGCGCATGTTTCCGTCCGCCGATACATTCCAAAGATAAGTTGAATGCGGTCGAAAAGCTACACCGGCGCGGTTTTTTGGGGATTGGTTCCGAGGTGAATGCAGGCGGGTCAAAGGTGTGTGCGGATTGTCCCACGCATGTGCCCGTTCCCCCATGCGATGGCTGGATGCATCGCATGGGGGAGCGAACCGTCAGTACGTGAAAGATCAGTCGAACCTTCGGGATGTGCTGGTGTCACCGCCGATGCGGCCTTGGACCGTCAGGGTGAAGTAGGAATTCCTGCGGTCGTTGGTAAAAACGAGAGCGGTCTTCTTTGAGCCGGAGTGACAAGCCTTCGGATTCAGCCGGATTGAGATTCTTCCCTCACCACCGGGAGGGATCGCCTTGTCGATATGGGCGACGGAGGTCCCTCAGCCGGGCGTCACTTTCTTGATCTGCAACTCGGCCGTGCCGGCGTTCTTTATCTTGAAGTCGTGCACGTAGCTCTTTGATTCGCTCATCTCCCCGAAATCGAAACTGGCCTCGCTCAGCTGTAGCGAAGGTCCATCCTGAACGGAGGCGAGGGAGACCGGTTCCTGCGCAGGTGCCGTGCCGGCGGGGGGATCGGCGGCGAAGGCGAAGGCCGCATGCAAGCACGCGACCAAAATACAGATGGGTAGCTTGAATCTCCGGTGCATTTCTGATGCTCCTTGTTGTTCAAATAATCTTGGGGTCGACCTTGCTGACATTGTAAAGAGATGTTCGATATCGGCGGTCTTCTCGTAAGAGCGAACCAAGTTCCAGCATGACATTTTTCGATCTTCTTGGCAATGTTGTTTTCTTTACAGTCGTCTTTACCGTTTCGAACATTTTGCGGATGATCCTGCGGCAATCAGCCTGAAGCGCGAACTACAACGAAAAGAGACGCGGTTGATACCAAACCGCCGGTTCCTGACGACAAGACATTCCGGGGGAGTCTCAGGCGCTCCCTTGCCCTGAAGACGAAAGTCCCTGCCGCGCTTCGATTTTCTTCAAGACCGGAAGGCGGAAAACCGGGCCACGGAAAGAGAGCCTCGGCATTTCGCGGTTCCGCCCCCCGGGACAGGCGGTTTGCTGCTTCCCTCCGGACTCTGCATCGTGTTTTGCGGCGCTCGCGCACTCGCCTGGCGCAGGGGCCGTCCTATGGATCCGGCCGCTCAGCGCCGAGCGGCCTGCGTGCACTCCACGAATCGTCCCAGCGCGTTCGGACTCGCATCGACCGAAAGAACCGGGTTGCCGTGTTCGGGGGGGCGGGTGGTCATGAAACGGCACAGTCGGAGCAAATCGCTCTCTTCAGGAAACCTCCCCGTGGAAAAGGGCCGACTTTGTAGACAAATCTCGCAATATGCTCGTTATATAGATTAGGGAAACCGGCGGGACCGGGTTTCCGGGCAGCGGTGTATGCACGGAGCCCGCGGGCGTCGCGCGAGGTGCGAAAAAATAGCGGGAGGGTTTCCCCGAAAAGTGACGGCAACATGACTCGGAGCGTTGCAGGCACGGGGTGCATGCGACTTTTCGGGCGGCAGGCGCGAGGAGGAGCCGGGGCGGTTCGGGATGGAACCGCGGGCGCGGAGGCGGCTTCGACGCCGGATGGAAAACAGATCGTGGAGCGAACGGGAGATGGCATCCCTTCGTTATTCGTCATGACAGGGTGCGTTTTCTCTATCCTTCCTCTTGACGGGAAAGGCTTGACTGTTTGAGTATGTGTTCGGCATATTCTCAGGCCATTTGGTTGTGGGGGGACGGAATAAGGCAAGTACCGGACGAAGGCGTCGGCGCGAATCCGGAGGGGCGCCCTGTCAAGGTGAAGCATCAGACGATGTCAGACCAGGATCAATCCAATCCGGCGCAGGGCGGCACCGATGACGTCGCGTTGCTCGCGGAAAGAGCTCGGGACGGGGACTCGGCAGCCTTCGGTCGCCTGGTGGATCTGTTCCAGGACGAGATTTTCCGGATGGTCTATTATCGGACCCGGTCGCGCCCGGACGCCGAGGATTTGACGCAGGACGTGTTTCTTCAGGCCTTCAAGAACCTGGGCAAGCTCAAGGACTTCGACCGGTTCCGGGCCTGGCTTTACAGCATTGCGGTGAACCGGGTGCGTGACTTCTATCGAAAGAAGCGATTGCTCTCGTTCTTTGGGCTGATGGGTGAAGAAGGAAGTTCCGAAGCTCCCGAGGACAAGCCCGATCGCGGTCCCGGAGCGTTGGAGCAGCTTGTGAGAGAGGAATTCTGGGTGAAGGTGCGGCAATTGTCGGAGACATTTTCAGGCGCGGAGCGCGAGGTTTTTTTTCTGAGATTCTTCGACAATCTCAGCATCAAGGAAATATCCCATACTCTCCACAAGAGCGAGAGCGCGGTCAAAACCCATCTGTACCGGGCGCTCCAGAAGTTCAGGGATCACTCGGAGGCGGGTGAATTCCTGGAAGGGGATAGGACATGTCCGTGATGAAAGAAAACCATGTGGACGAGGAGCAAATCCTCAAGGCCATTGTGGATGAGGGCGATCTGTCCGAGGAGGCACGGAGGCATATGGCCGGTTGCGACGACTGCCGGTCCCGCCTGGCGCATATCCGGGGACAGCTCTCGGATTTCGGCCGGAAGGCGGAGCGGTATGCTCCCGTGATGTACAGGAAAGTGACGGTGCCCCGCCGGGCGAAGCGCTTTCTGCCTTCTTGGCTGGATTTCCGCCGTCCCGTCACGGTGGGTTTTGCGCTCGCTTCCGTGCTGCTCGTCGTTATCGGGTTCAATCTCTTCGGAACGAGTCCCGAAACCAGGACCGCCATGGTGTACCGCGAGATGGATAACGATGAAAAGCTGATTTCGGAGATCACCAGTCTCGAAGACGACGCGCTTCCGCAGTTCTATCGAGACGTATCCGAAGGCCTGGAGGGAGACGACGGGGAGACTTCCCTGCTGCGGACGGGTCCCGGATTCGGGAACGGGATTTCCTTGACGATCACGGTCGAGAAGGATGAGGTATGCTGAGGAAGGTGTGCGCCGGCTTGCTGCTGTTAGTGCTCGTGGCCTTGCCGTCGTTCGCCGCGGGGCAGGACATGTTTCCGGGGCAGTGGTGGCGCCTGCCTCAGGCGGGAGAGATGTTCAGCCTCACCGAAAAGCAGAAGCTGCAACTGGACGACCTCTATTTCAAGAACCGTCGGAACCTTTCGGCACTGAAAAAAGCGCTGGAAAACGAACGGGCCAGGTTTTCGGCCGTCATGGAACGCGAACCGCTCAACGAGGCGGCTGTCATGGCTCAATTCGGCAGGCTCGAGGAAGCCAGGACACAGCTCTCCGCCGAAAGAGTGCATTATATACTCGAGCTAAGGAAGTTGCTCGGCCAGGAGCGATTTCAACGGGTGAAGATCTATTTCAGCAAGTTGAGGGACAAGAAGAGCAAGATGACCGGGACCTACTCCCCTTATCCCACCAAGAAGCGAGGCGTCATCATGAGCCCCTGGGGGATCACGATTCAGAGAAGATAGTCTGCTGAAGTGAAGCCGTCTCTCCATCCCGGGGCGGGAAGGGGGACGAGTGGAGGATGGACGCGGAATTCGTTCCCGGCCCATCCGCGGAAGGATGCGAATCGACCGGGGAAAACGGTCGGCGCGCGGCATGAAAACGAATCGAGCGCCGACGGAGCTCTTGGCTCGCCACGGCACTGTCGAAGAAACCGCCGCGAAAAGCTTTTGACGGATTCGGCGGCGTAGCAGATCGCGGGAATCCCGTGAGAAGAATCGGCGACCGGCCCCGGCCAAGGCTTCGTCCGGTGCCTTTCCCGAGAGCGAACAGCCGCCGTCCCGACAGTCATGATCGACAATGCCCGCTTAAAACCCTCTTCCTCCTCGGCGTATTTCCACAAGGTCGCCCGCGGTAAAGCTCAACTCGTAAACATAATCCCGAGGTCCCAGATTGTAGGTCCACTTTTCCGTGTAACTCCAATCTCCCGACGGAAACCCCCTGTGGAATCCGCCGCCGGTTTCCTCCTTGCCATAAGGTGGCCCGCACGAGTGTTCGACCTTGTACTTGCTGTCGCCCAGCCGGATCAGCGTGCTTCCGCAACGGAAATCGGAGACTTGGCTGTCGGCGAGGGCAACGCCCGCAATCGAGATGAAGAACAGGAAAACCAGGAGCGGAATCATTCTTCTCATCAGTGTATCCTTCGGCTAAGGAGTGTCGGGTTTCACCGGCAACCTTCGGGCACCCGGATGCCCGTTGCCGGTCCGGGACGTCTTTTCATCGGCGGTATTGGTATCGCCATCAGGTAATCGGCAATTCCCGCCGCTGTATTAAGCTGCTTGACAAACGTTTGACAAAAAGAATGATATATTCTTCTGCAATATAGAACGAGCAGGTGCTCATGTCCAACGCAACCGTCGACGAATGCGGGGAGGCGGACCGAAGAGAACAATCGATCGCACGATTCCGAATGGAAGGATACGAAAACGACAGAAGGCGGCCCCGCCATGCTTCAGGCAGGGTCGCCATCCATACGGGGCAAATCTTTCGATGCCGTGAAGGACCATTCAACGGTCGACGGGCTTCGCATCCCCGTCCGGCAACTCGGTCCCTTCCTCCAGCTTATGGGTCTCGATGAAAGCTCGCAGAGCGGTCATTTGTTCCTCGGAGAGCTTGAAGAACTGCACGCCGCATCGCCTCACTTTGAGCAGTCCCTGGGATTCATCGATCAGCTCCATGTCGTAGACGACCCTGCAGGGGAGCTTGCCAACCTGCAGCTGTTCATCCGAATCGAAAATCTCGAGCTGTGACGATTCACCCGTCTGTTCGTTGAGCCCAACGTAACGAAGCCCGACGCCGGCTTCGCTGATGTCCAGGATTTCGCCCATCTTCACAAAATCCTCGGATGGGTTGAAAAAAGCAGCGAATGCCTTGCCGTTGATTCGGAACCTCTTGGTTTTCCTTGCGTCTTTCTGATTCTTTCCCCAAACCATAGAACCTGCTCCATGGATCTCGAGGCGGAATCGGACCTCAGCGCTTCCGGGACCGACACAATCCCACGAGCTTCCAGTGACAATTTTTGTCAGGATGCGGACGCAACTTGTCTCGCCTGCGTCGGGCTCATTATCCCCAATTTGTCTTCAGGCAGGCCGAAAATCTCGATAAAAGACTTGATTTCAGCGACTTGTCCTTTGCTGAGATCCCCGAACTTCACGCCGCACCGGCGCACTTTCAGCATGCCGCTGGATTCACTCGTCAACTCGATGTCGTACATGACCTTGCAGGGCAGCTTGCCGATGTGGACGTTGGAATCCACCGCTCCGAATATCTCCAGGTGGGTCGAGCCCTTGGTTTGTTCATCCAATGCGATGTATCGAATCGCCAGACCTCCGAGACTGATGTCCAAAATCTGCCCGAGGCTGAGGAATTCATGAGTCGGAGTAAAAAATGCAACCAACGCGCTGCCGTTGGTCCGGTGGCGCCGGTATTTTCTCATCTCACTGAAACTTTTCTTTTTTTCCATCGGATGCACTCCAAGTCCCGGAAGAAATGTCCCCAAACAGCATCGCCCCATTCAGTGGTTGAGGGCCTGACTCTCGCCCCGCCTCCCAACGCTTTCAGGAATCATGCCTAATCCTGCTATTTGTTAAATTTTTTTTAGTTAACGTTATTCCTGAGAAGCTGCAAGGTTCTCCGACCCTGAAGTTCGAGGGTTCCTATATCCTTACCAGGAAAGTTTCCGTGGGTTGGGAATGGATTGGGCATGGCCCGATTTCAGCATGCAAAAAGTGCAAAAATGAGCCGCGGGAATCCCTGTCGAAGGCCGCGAGCTCGTGTGTTTCCATTTCATGCAGCCCCTGAATGGCAAGGCCGGGTAAAAAATGTGGCAGGTTATGGACAAATTTTGTCACAGGGGTCCGGAGAGGTGGGCCGACGTTTTGCCGTGCCGCGCGATGAAACGGGATGTGCCGACCTGGCGTCTTCGCGGAACCGGGAGAACATCCTTCGTGTCGAACCGCACGCCCGCGACGGCCGCGCGGGAGCTCCAAATGTTGTCCCGCTTTTCCGACTTTCTGATATCATGCGGATCACCGCCGAAGTCCGTTCAGGAAGGGGGGATCTCCTTTCATTCGTCCCCGCGAACGGGCGTGAGCGGGCCGCTCCCAACGAAGCGTGAAAAGACGTCGGACGCGGTCCGCTTCGCGCGGGCGCTCATTCCCGGGAGCATTTGAGCGGTGCGAAACGGTCCAGTGCCGGCGTGGTTCGAGACCGCATGCCCCTGTCTTTCGTTCAATGCGGGAATCCGGGTCTTTCATGGCTTTGGGGCGGCCGGCATCCGCCGGGACCCCATTGTGACCGGGGTCGAGAAAAGTGCTCCGGGAGGAGCCCGCCCGGGGGAGCGTCGTACCGAAGGCAGAACCCTTACCGAGGGGGAGAGAGGATATGAAAGCCCATCTCGACCGCCCGTCGCCCGCTCGCGATCTTGCCGCCGCCAATCTCGGCGGATTCGGGACCATTTTGGCCGATCCGCCCTGGCGCTTTACCAACAGGACCGGCAAGGTCGCTCCCGAACATCGAAGGCTGTCGCGCTACGGCACCCTCACGTTCGCGGAAATCCTGGCACTGCCCGTGATGGACATCGCGCTTTTGCAGAGCCACCTCTACCTGTGGGTACCGAACGCGCTCCTGGGGGAGGGCCTTGAGGTGATGAGGGCCTGGGGATTCGTCTACAAAACGAACCTGGTCTGGTACAAGATCAGGAAGGATGGAGGGCCGGACGGAAGGGGCGTCGGCTTCTATTTCCGGAACGTGACGGAACTGGTGCTTTTCGGCGTGCGCGGCAGCCTGCGCACCCATGCCCCCGGGAGAACGCAGGTCAACATCATTCAGAGCCGAAAGCGGGAACATTCCAGAAAGCCCGAGGAGCTCTACGCCGTCATCGAAAGCTGCAGCCCCGGGCCGTACCTGGAGCTCTTCGCCCGGCACCGCAGAGAGAACTGGTCGCAGTGGGGCAACGAGCTGGAAGGAGTGGAGAAAATCAGGCGGCCGTCTCAACTTCCACTGTTCTGATTCCGACTTGCATCGCGGGCCTGCGAATCACTCGCTGCAGTGCAGGGGACGGCGTATTTCCCGGAGCTTTCTCGACATCCCGCTGCGCGACGGACACTCCCGCCGCGCGCTCGACGGTGGGAGTTCGCTTCAGAATGAAGGCCGGATGACCTTCACCAATCCGCCGAAAAACCTCTGAGACGCGCAAAAGGTCAGATGTAATCTTCGGATATCCCGATGGGAAACGCAAAAGAAAGGTCGGTGGAAGTGGTTTTGGCGGTTTCAGGGCACCCAGCCGTTGCTTCAGTTGAAAGTGTCGTCTTGCTGGAGGTCGGCCGGTCACGGCCGGTCGATGTCAATGGCTTGCCCCCACAAACCCCCATGAGCCGGCGGCTCAAAACGAAGCTCGAAAATGTGCCGGTCCGGGGCATCTTGCCACAAGGCACGGGAGGAGAGCGGCACTCACACGGCTGCTCAACGGCCGCCACCACCGCCGCCACCACCGCCACCGCCGCCACCACCGCCACCACCGCCACCACCGCCGCCACCGCCGGCGCCACCACCGGCGCCACCACCGGCGCCACCAGGTCCACCGTGTCCCGCGCCCGATGGTCCCCCGGGACCGTGCCCGGACCCCGGTCCGCCGACACCGGTTCCCGCGCGCGAGCCTCCCACCTGGGGTCCCCTGGCTCCAAGGTCAGCTGTGGAGACGCTCAGCAGGGATGAAAGCCGGCTTGCCGGGGCATTGCTTTGGATGACGGCCAGCGCGGCAGCGGTGATCTCCTCGTCGGGAGTCCCTTTGTGTCTGGCAGTGGAGAGGATACGTCCGAAATCGGCCTGTTCCGCCGTGAAATAATTGCGCTGCAGACCCGAGGAAACAATCTGCGCGGCCAGGCCGTCATCGAAGCGAACCTGCTTCAAAGAGGCGAGCAGTTCCGCGCTGCGGATCAGCACGGGCAAAGGTGCGGTGGGAGCGGATACGGACAATTGCCGCAGATCTTCCCTGGTCAGTCCTGCATTGAGAAGCTCCGCCAATCGGACATGGTATTCCATGGAAACCCCGGTCCCCTGAGATTCTCGCCCTTCCGGGCGGTTTGCGATCAGGGACCGGCTGAAACGATAATCATCCAGCTTCTTTTCCAGGACTTGAACGATTCTCGCCGGAGCCACGCCCTTGGCGATTCCCTCCTCGATCTTGCTCACGAACGGCTGTGGGGGGAATCCCTCCTTTTGCGTTGCGATCAGCACTCGCAGGAGCTTTTCAACCTGCGCCGGATCGAAGGCATGCTCATATCCGAGCGCCAGCAAACGGTTCAATGTAGCCGGATGAACACCCGCGGCCTCTGCCTCCCGCAGGGTACCCGCGAGGTCGATACCCGCCCCTTGAACCCTCGTGGGATGCGCGCCGCAGAGGAGAACGAGCAAAAGTGTCAAGCCCATGGTGAGATTCCTAAATCGAATTCCCATTTCCGTTTCCTACGAGCAGGACTGCGTTGTGATTTCCAAAGCCGTCTTCTTCATGGAGGCCTGCGTCAGGGTCGGGGATGATCCTCTTGCCGTCCACCACGAAGGCGTATTCGTATCGACCGGACGGAAGCTGCAGCGTGACCGTCCAGCGTGTTTCCCCGTCGACGGTCCGCAGTTCGCATGGTTCGGCGCGCCACCCGTTGAAGGAGCCCATCACCGCGACGCTCCGTGCCTCCGGGGACCGCAGGGCCAGCACCACCTGTACGCGATCCCCCCGCAGGGCAAGAGAGGCCTTTTCATTCTTTAGAACGTAAGATGCGAGGGCCACGCACACGGCGACCAGCACCGCGGCCACTGGGGCCACCCGCAGGGGGGTGAACGTGATCGAACGGGGCGATCCGGCCCATCTCATTATCCGGGTCCGAAGAGGGAGTCGTCCGGTTCTGACGGAGTGCATGACGGATTCGAGCAGGAGGTCCGGAGGATCGATGTCCGGCATGCGACCGATCGCTTCCTGGAGGTGATGCATGACGCGATCTTCAGCAGGGGTATGCGCCAAGGGGGCCCCCCCCGGGTCAATGTTTTCCCGGCGCAAACGGACTTCGTGGCCGTCGTCGGGAACAACCGGCTCAACGGTGTCTCTGTCTTTCACCATCACAGCCATACTCCAATAGTTCGCGCAACTTCTCCAATCCCCGATGGACCCTCATCTTTGCGCCACTCAGAGAAATCCGCAAAGCGGCGGCAATCTCCTCCATCGAGAGTTCTTCGTGATACCGGAGGATCACGGCCTCACGGTAATCGACGGGGAGCCGGTCGAGCGCCTTGCGGACGCCCATGCTGTCCAGTCGGGCACACAGCCTGTCCTCCTCCTGACCGGGATAGTCCAACCCGGAGCCCGGATCGCGATCGTCAATGTCGAGGGTCTGCCGCGCCTTGTTGCGACGCAGGAAGTTCCTCGAGTGGTTCAATCCGATGCTGTACAACCAGGGGAAAAACCTGGCCCCTTCTCGAAACCTGTGCAGCGAGTCATAGGCCTTGATGAAAGTCTCCTGTGCCAGGTCCAACGCATCTTCGCAGGAACCGGTCATGCGATACATCAGGTTGTATATGGGCTTCTGATAACGCTTTACCAGAACGGCATAGGCTTCCGTATCCCCCGCAAGAACGGAGGCAACCACCTGGTAGTCGCTGTCCCGGTCCATGGTCAGGCCCCGATCTCTCCTCCGGGTAAACGCCGTTCATGAAGATATACAAATCGAGTCGCATACCCGTCACCAGTTATTCGACGATCAAAATGGAATTCTTCCTGCCGAAGCCGCTCTCCTCCGACAGTGTTGCGCCGGGGTCCACCTGCCAGGTCTTCCCGTCGAGCACGAAGGCATATTCGTAGCGACCGGGGGGCAGTCGGAGCGAAACCGCCCATGTGCTCCCCTCGCGCCTCATGCAGTGGGACTGCCGGGACCAGCCGTTGAAGCTGCCCGCGACGCAAACGCTCCCGGCACCCGGGGCAATGAGGATAAAACGGACGGGTATATTCTGGTTTTCAGGCCCATTCTGCACGAATGCAGGAGTGCAATGGGCGAGGAACACCGGAAGCAACAGGGCTGCAATCACCGCCGGGATGAACCGGTTCCGCATGGGAATGACCTTCATATTTGCCGCCGGGAAGGCTCCAATCACTCAATGAGTACCTTCCCGGCGGCCGCTCACGCCACCGGGAAAAATGACGGCACGCCGTCCTTACCGTCTACGCCGACATAAATCATAGCTCACAGTCGAAAGGAATAGAACGCTGATTTTTGCTCCTCGCGGGCAATGAAATGCGGCAAGCCCTCGTTACGCATCTGCTTGGCCTGAGTGGAGGCGCCGGGCCCTCACCCCCGCCCGGAAAAGACAGGGCACCCTACGCGGGGTGCCCTCGATCAACCTCGAACAACACGATGCAACCGGGGCAGCTTACTTCGTGCGCCCCGTCCGGTGCTGGTAGGCCAATCGCTGTTGGCGCGTGATCTGGCGCTTGGCCAGGTTCCAGAGAGGCAGATTGTTTTCGTCGCGCAATTCGAGCGCCGGAATGGCGTCCCCTACATTGTAATCCAGGGCCGTGAGCACGTTCTGCTTGACCTCATTGCACTGCACCACGTTCCACCAAACCGTGACCTCATCCCCGACATCGGGTCGCTCGTAACCGACCGCCTCCCAGAACCAGACCGGGCCCAATCCGACCAACTTTACCAGGTCGTCGCCGATCTTCACAGTCAGCCCTTGGCCGTCGCGACAGCTCACCACCACTCCGGTGCCGGTCCCGGTGTCCACCACCTCGCATCCAGCCAGGGCCGGTGCCGGTGCCGCCATCGCAACGGCACCCACCAGGAAGCCCAGAATCAGGACCAATCCAAACTTCGTTACCGCTTTCCTGTGCAACATACGCCTTCTCCTTTCCACAGTTCAGTGCAAATTGCCCTAAACGGCCTCGACATTCTAACCGTGCCGCAACGAAAACCGGCTTGCAGCGCGGATTTCTGCTCAGCCTGGTTGACCCGATGGCCGTGTTGCCGTTTGTGAACGGCTTGTCAGGATATACAAGTGCGGGGAGTGAATAGTCACCGAAGAATGAGAAAAAATCAGCCGCCCTGGACCAAATTTGACTCAATGGAATCTATTTGTCATTAATTTCAATAATATATGAGATGATTTGTCGATCCTCGCTTTGCAGTGCGACCTCGCTGCCCGGTTTGCAGGCTAGTGAGCGCAGCGGCACGATTTCATGATTCATGAACGCAGGTCGTGGATTCACGGTGTTTCCGGTGACTCGAGAGGGATTGGAAACGTTCGGGGCGTTGAGGATGAGCCGCGATCGTCCGGGCCGTCCGCATTTTCCGCACTTCTCCATTCCCGATTCCATTTTGGCCGAAGCGATGCATCGATTGTGGTAGAATCCGAGCGCGATGCCGGCAAACGCCGGCATTCAGGTGTACACGGATTGCGACTTTCCTGTGAAAGTGCGACCGTCGACCCGGCGAAAACCCGGGTCGGGAGTATCCCCCCGAATTTGCCCTTTGCGGGGACGCCGTCTCCTTATCGTGGGTTGAGACGATCCGGGCACCGGGGGCACGCCTGCGCTGGGGACCTGTCTCGCCCTTTTTAAGCGGGAGGAGTCTGGGCAAAGGTTTTTGACCGGCATTCAGCCGCATTTCCGATGCTCGGGCGGATGGAATTCCCGCGGTGACGGTTCAACGGAGGAAAAGATGAAAAAGTGCCCGGGATGTGCTGAAAAGTTACCGCATGACGCGGGGAAGTGTCCCTTCTGCGGCCACGCGTTCGACCCTGTGGACACTGAAGAGCAAATGAATCCCAAGAAGCCGGAAGATGACATTGCGTTTTGCCCCAGGTGCAGGAGCAGGGACAAGTCCTACGTGGACTCCACGAACCAGTATTTCTGCCCGATTTGCAGAGACTATGTCAAGAAATAGCACGAGGCGGCAAGACCGGTTGCAGCCCGCGAGGCATGTCCGAACTCCGGGCTGTCCGTTCCTTGAGAGAAACGACCGTTAGTGCTGATTGAGAGAATTTCCACTCCCGTTTCTTGAACCTCGGGGTATTTGACGGCAACCGCGGTCAACCCTGTCGGTCGGACAAAGGTGGAATCGCCTGGGCAAAAAAACACCGGGCAACCCGTTTGCCGCGGTAATCCGAGAGCCCGATGTTTTCAAGGCCGGCGTTCACCCGCAGGCCGCCCGTTCACCAATGCCGAAGCTTTGAGGTCCGGGGCCGGCTGGCCGACTCTTGCCATGATTGCGCATTTGGTGGACACGTTTTCATGTGATGCCGGGGCCGCCCCGAGGAAGGTATTTATCCGCGGCAGATTATCGAACCCTGGAACACTAGCCTTTCCACAGTCCATGCAGATTGCAGTATTCCCTGGCCACAGCAGGCCCGGACGGGTCAACGGAGAAAACGGCCTCGGGGGGAGCGCCCGGTTTCAGGAACTGTCGATAAATCTTGTCTCCCACGATCAGCTCCACCCACTCGATGTAGTGTTTTTCTTCCATCGGATGGGGAACTCCGCCCACCTTGACCTTGATTCCCGCCGCTGATTTCTCCAGCACCGGAACGTGTTTTTCCTTTGCCGCATCCACCGTGTTCTCAACAAGCACTTTCATCGGCTGTCCACAGCACACCAACTCCCCGGCGCCTCCGTGCAGCACCTCGATTATGTTTCCACACAACTCGCATTTAAAAACCTGCATCCTTTCGGCCATGAGCGATATCCTCCTTTGTCACGGAACACTCCGTGACGGGTTCAGTTCTTTCCATCGTTGCCCTGTGTCTTCTGCCGCACATGAGGCGGAAGATTTCGAGCTTCTTCCATTTCCGCTGAAGATTGGATTTGCGCTTTCCTCCATTTCGGGAGTTGTCGTCGATCTGGGAGACGGTCTCTGCAAATGATCGGAGAATCGAAGCTTAATCGAATGCCGCATGGAATTGAGAATAACTTGCAATTAAACAACGACGCCGGAGGATGTCAAGCATGATCTCAGCTCGAACGCCTCCCCCCTTGACTCACCATCGTGATGGCCCGGCGGACCGTCGCCATGCCGATCAGTGTGACGGGCGGTGTGTGGAGATTCATACAGCCTGCGGTGGAGACGCGAACCTGCGCAGTCACAGATTCCAGCCTGCCTTCAGTTGGAAAGGTTGCGCAGGTTGCCGATCGGGATAACCCCTTTTCCCCGGGGTGGCGACGGTCTTGGGAGACCCGCTCCGAAGCGGCCCTCCGGACGAGAGGACGCAGAATGTTCCACGAGGCGCATTGGAAGGCAAACTTCGCTTGAAGTCGAAACGCCGGAGAAGAGGTTGCTGGACCCCCATAATTGGCTGCAACCAAAAATAGGGTGATACCCTTCGCGAATTAATCCTTTTCCCCCATTGCCGGTTCCCGGGGCTGTCATTACCGTGCACTGAGCGGGAAAAACCTCCTGCCCCAACGCGTTTTACACATTCACCGCTGCCCGTGTGCCACTATTTTGAGGGCTTCCCGGACTTTACTCCCAGGACTTGGAGGCACGATGAAAACGTTTGCTTTTCCTCCAGGCTATATAGACATGCAGCGATTTGGCCTGATCGATGCCATTCTTGGACGCCGCTCCCGTCGATTCTTCATGGGAGCAGAGATCCCGGACGGTGTGTTTGCCTACAAATCGCGCCATGAGGCCGTGCCACTCTCCGAGCTTGAAAAGCTCCTGGTCGTCATGGCCTGCGGGGGAAACAACAGCTGGCATTACATGATATACCGCGCCGCCCGCTATGCGCCTTACCTGTCAAACTACGCCGGCGCTGCCGGGGGACGCACCTTTCCTTCCTCGGCGGGGTTCCATACGAGCAGGACGTTTTTCACCGATGATGAAGGGGTCTATCTTCTCGACGCCCGTGACACTCCAGCTTTTGCGGAGCGGAATGAAGACGGCTCTCTGGAGCCCGATGTTCTCCTCGAAGTGCTTCAACACCATGTGCGGAGGCTGGAAGATGGGCGCATCATACTCCCACCTGAAGTACCGTATGTGGAAGCTCACAACACTTGGGTGGTCAATCATCCGGGAACACTTCTCGTGATTCCGGTTGGGGACCTTGCCCAGCACACTCTCCTCAATCTCTGTTACATGCTTCAGAATGGCCTCGTTGTAACTGATGACATCCACAGAAAGTCTATCCCCGGAATCGAGAAATTCAAAGATATTGTCGATGTGAACAACTGCTGGCCCCTTACTTTTGTGGAGCAGATGTCCTTAGCCGAGCTTACCGCGGAGCTTTCGACCAGTTGCTACGCAGGAGCCCTGACTCTTCAGGCCATGGGGCTCGGGGGGTGGATGTTCAACGGAATCGATCCTTTCAGCATCCTTGGAGCGAGCGGCAATCCAGCCGTGCCGGGCCTGAGGTTTCGGTACGACATGGATGAGCGCTGGCCCTATCCCAATCCGACCGGGCTCGAAGGAGTGATGGAGGGGTTCTGCCCTCCACATTATCCGGACATGCGCGCTGCTGTGGAGGCGATCTGCGAAAAGAAATTCGGTCCCGGAGGGCCTTTCAACCCGCAGACCCCGGGACCGTGGAAGAACTCCGCCAAGGTCCGTTCCGCGGCCGAGGTTCACACGGAGTCATTTCGTGAATGCGTAGCCCTTCAGGCTCAGTACATCTGTAACACCTTCGGCAAGTTTCCGGGAACCACTCCTTCCATCTTTGCCGTTGTGTACCTTCAGGCGCATCATCTCGATCTGGAGTTCTATGATACCTTCTACAAGCCTGGCGCCTATCTGTCGACTCATGCTCAGCACATGACCAGGTGGCACCCTGAAGGAGATTAGGGGGCTGCAGAAGTGGGCCTGTGCCTGGGATTCAGGAGGCCACGACAGCCAGCCCAACAATATTTCAAAGAGGAGGCAGTGATGCGACAACACGACTACGCCAAATGCATCGAAGTCTCAAAACGGGTGCGCTGGGACATAGACAAGGATGTGATCCGGCAGAGAGAGTTCGACTTTTCCAAAAAATTCCTCCCCGACGGCATCTCCAAGGTCGATCGACTCGACTTTTTGAGCGAGGATCAAAAGAGGTTCCTTAGTCAGATCCAGGGCAGGACCTATGCGAACATGTTTGGGTTTGTCGAGCGATTCATCGTTGCCAAGATCCTTGAGATCACCCGTGACCACTGGCTTGACGATCAGGTCGCGCTTGAAGCTCTCATACGCTTCTGTGACGAGGAGCTCAAACATCAGGAGCTGTTCAGAAGGATTGAGCCAATGATTGCTTCCGGCATGCCCCCCGGGTATCGCTTCCTTTCCGATCCGAACCAGGTCGCAGCCGCAGTTCTGGAGAACTCAACATGGGCCGTACTGGGACTGATCCTTGAGATCGAGCTCTTCACCCAGGAGCACTACAAACAGAGCATCGAGCCCGATGAGGACCTCTCGGAGCTCTACCGGGACATTTTCCAGTTCCACTGGAAGGAGGAGACCACCCATGCCATCATGGATGAACTGGAGTGGCCCCGCGAAGATAAGAAACTGACCCCGGAGGAGCGGGAGCGTTCCATCGATGAACTGATAGGACTTGTGGGCGCAGTGGACGGCATACTGCAGTCGCAGAGCGCAGCGGACCTGGAGTACTTTTTTGGAGCAGGCGGGGTCACTCTGCATGCAGAAGAAACCGAGATGATAAGGGCGGGCGTTCTCGATGCGTACCGGTGGCAGTATATCTTGTCCGGCGTGGACCATCCCCGATACCGGGCCGCTTTGGGAAACCTGATCACTGAGGCACAGGCCAGGCGTATCAACGATGCCGTCGCGGCACTTCGCAGCTGAGACGGATTTGCGTTCAAAATGATACTCTAAAAGCGTGGGGGACGTGGAGAAAAGTATTCTCCGGCAGTCTCACTCGCAAACAGCACGGTTCTCTCCTCTGACGCGGGATGATGCTTAGCTTTGCCTGCATGGAAGGAGATGACCGGCAGGCTCCTGGTGCAAACCTTTTGGGTAATGTGTAGAAAGGGCTGTACACCACCCATTGGGGGTATTCAACCAGCCCCCGCACACCTGGGGGCAAGATCGGCTTTGATGCAGATTGACCGGATTCACAGAGGACTCCCCGGCTGCAGTGTCGTCTCCCTCTCATTCTGCATTGTTGAGCCCTTGGCTTGATGAGTTCCCGTCCGGCAGCGCCCGCGCCACCGTCAGGGCGTGCACCTCGGCCGCGCCGCCCTTCTTGAGCGCCCTCGCGCATTCGCTCAAGGTCGTGCCCGTGGTGAAAACGTCGTCCACGATGAGGATCGATTTCCCTTTCACTCGCATTGCATCCTTCACTCTGAAAGCGCCTTTGACGTTGGTCAGCCGTTCCCGGCGGCTCAAACGGGTCTGGGGCTCCGTCCAGCGCTCCCGGCGCAGTAAATCGTGAGAGAACGGCAACCCGAGCCGCTTTGCCAGGGTTTTGGCGAGGAGTCCCGACTGGTTGAATCCTCGTTCCTGCAGCCGCTTCAGGTGGAGGGGGACGGGTACGATAAGCCGGACCTCCGGCAACGGCGCTCCGCTCCAGGTATCGGCGAGAAGCTCCGCCAGCGCGGGCGCCCACTCGATCCGGCATCCGAATTTCAGCTGGTGGATTCGGTCCCGCACCACGCCGGTGTAGAGGGTCGCCGAACGGGCGGAATCAAAAGGGTAGGCGCCGAGCAAACAGTCGCCGCACCGATGATCGGGAGAAGCGGGGCTCCCGGGGTACGGGCGCCCGCACCGGGGGCAGAGCGGGTGGGTGATCCAGGGCAGCTCGGCGCGGCACCGTTCGCACCAGAAGCCCTCGGCGGAGCGCAACCAGGCGTCCCCGCATCCGGCGCAGCGGCGCGGCAGGAAAAGATCCAGCAGGGCTAAGCCAATTGGGGTCAAACCTACACTTTTCACAAATCTCCAGGAATCGGGGGCTCACAACGAAGCATGAAGACCCCTCGCGCCGAGGGCACTTTCATGCAAATGCCTTCCGACCGGGTGCCGTGCCGGCCGCTGCCCGGGATCGCCTCTTCCTTCAACGTCCGTCATAAGCGGAAAACCCTCGGAGTTGGTTTTCGCCTCAAGTTGACCGGAAAACACGCGTGGACTAGGGACCTGCCCTGGGCGGCACGCCTCCGGGACGGGTTCTCGAGCATAGGGCCGGTTCTCGAGGCCGGAAGCCCGTCGCACAGCACATCCGGCCCGCCGGACTTCCTATTTTCAGCCTCTGAGCAGCGCCCGCATGTGAACCCGCCCCTGCAAAATCGGATTCGCTCAGGCAGGCTGCGCCCGTTGCTTTGCGGGATTCTCGACGAAAACGCCAATTTCCGGCACGGCCCTAATCCATCCGCTCCACGACGGCCCAGGCGAATTCCGAGCACCTGACTTCCCTGGCCCCGTCCATCTGGCGGGCGAGGTCGTAGGTCACCACTCCCGCCTGGATGGTGCGCGTAAGAGCATCCTCGATCAGCCAGCCCGCTTCCCGCCAGCCGATGTGGTCGAGCATCATGACTCCCGACAGGATGAGTGAACCGGGGTTGACCTTGTCCAGGCCCGCGTACTTGGGCGCGCTGCCGTGCGTGGCTTCGAAGACCGCGCATTCGTCGCCGATGTTTGCGCCGGGGGCCATGCCGAGCCCTCCGACCTGCGCGGCCAGGGCGTCCGAGAGGTAATCGCCGTCAAGGTTCGGGGTCGCGACGACACTGTATTCCTCGGGGCGCAGGAGCACCTGCTGGAACATGGAATCGGCGATGCGGTCCTTGATGACCACCTTGTCCGCCGGGACTTGCCCGCCGTGCTTTTGGTCGACATCGGCCTCGGTCACCGTGCGTTCGGCGAATTCCGCGGCGGCCAGCTCGTAGCCCCAGTTCCTGAACGCCCCCTCGGTGTACTTCATGATATTGCCCTTGTGCACCAGCGTGACCGAAGGCAGCCTGTTTTCGATCGCGTACCGGATCGCGCGCCGCACCAGGCGCCGGGTCCCCGCGGGACTCATGGGTTTTATGCCGATCCCCGAATCCGGGGGCAGCGAAACTTTGAACTCCTCCTTCAGGATGGCTTCCAGGCGGCGGGCCTCCTTCGATCCCGACGCCCATTCGATTCCGGCGTACACGTCTTCCGTGTTTTCGCGGAACACGATCATGTTCACCTTTTCGGGGTGCTTGACCGGGGAGGGCAATCCCGGGAAATACCGCACGGGCCGAACGCAGGCGTAGAGGTTCAACACCTGCCTCAATGTGACGTTGAGGCTGCGAAATCCCTTGCCGACCGGGGTGGTGAGCGGCCCCTTGATGGCCACCACGCACTTGCGGATTTCGTCGAACGTGCTTTGGGGGAGGGACTCGCCGACGGCCGCGAAGGCCTTCTCGCCGGCTGCAAGCTCATGCCAGTGGAGCCGTTTCGACCCGCCGTAGGCCCTCCGGACCGCGGACTCCAGCACCAGTCGGGTGGCGGCCCAGATATCGGGTCCGATGCCGTCGCCCTCGATGAACCCGATGATCGGGTCGGGCGGCACCACCAGGTTATGATCCCGGTCCAAATCGATCCACGTCCCATTTCCCCTGTAATCCGTCATGTTCCATTCCTTCTATGGTTTCTTGAATTCCAGCAAACACCATTCACCGGCTGTTCGCATCTTTCGAGGCACGAGTCCCAGGTCTCGGTAGGCGCTCTTCACGTCGCCGCCCTGTTCGACCAGGATGCCGCTCAGCACCACCAGGCCCGCGGGCGCGGTCAGCCGCGCGAGCTCCGAAGCCATTTCGATGAGCGGAATCGCCTGGATATTGGCGATGACGACGTCGAACGCGCCGTTGGCCTGCCGAGCCGTGCCTCCAAGCAATTCGACCGCGGACTCCATTCCGTTCAGCGCGATGTTTTCCGTGGCCACTTCGACGGCTTCGGGGTCGTCGTCGATGGCCCGCACGGGATGAAAGCCGAGCAGCGCGGCCGCAACGGCGAGGATTCCCGAGCCGGTTCCCACGTCCAGGAGGGAACCCGGCGGCGAGGGCAGAGCCTGCAACGCCCGGTCTTCCAGCCACTCGAGGCACAATCTCGTGGTTTCGTGCTGTCCCGTGCCGAATGCCCTGCCGGGATCCATGCGGATGATCCTGTCCCCGGCATCCGGCGCGAATTCCTCCCAGGTGGGACAGACCACCAGGTGCTTTCCCACCCGGAGCGGTTTGAAGTAAGCCTTCCAGCCGTCCGCCCAGTCGTCTCCAGCCAGGGTGGCTACCGAATAGGGGAAGGACGCTCCCGGAAACCGTCGGGTACCCATCTCCCGGAGGATGCCTTCAAGCGTGGTTCGCCAGTCGTGCGGCGCATCACCGGCGTCCAGGTAGAATCGGATGCCCGCGCTCCGGAACTCCACGCTCACCCCGAACGTCCCGGCAAGCTCCGCCGCCACGTCGTCCGCGACATCCGGACCGCAGGCGACGTCTATCGCGATCCATTCTCCATTCATACTCGTTGTCCCGGTCCGCCCCATTCGGTCATCCGTGTGAGACTCCATTCACGAGGGCGGCATCAACGCGTTATCGAGCAACCGTTCGCCCCGTTGCGCCTTCTCGGGCGCGTAGGCGTCCGGCACCTTCGGCGACGCGGCAAACGCGGATATGGCAGGCAGGCTCGAATCGGGTGAAGAGGAGCGGTCAGCAAATAGATCAACGGGAAAAAGGAGATTCGGCAAACCAGCGTTCCATGCGATCGAAAGCCTCCTCGATCTGCTCTTCGGCGCCTCCAAACGAAAAGCGGATGTGATTTTCCCCGTCCGGGCCGAAGGCGGCGCCGGGAATGCCTATGACCCTGGCCTCGTGGAGCAGGCGCAGCGCGAAGGTCATGGAATCCGTTCCGGGGAATCGGTACCGTGCCATGAGGTAGTAGGCTCCGCGCGGCTTCACGTAATCGAATGCATTCGGAAGGCGGTCCAGGCGGGCGCAGATGAGGTCCCTGCGGCGGGTCAGAGCGGCCCTTATTTGTTCCACGCAGTCCTGGGGCCCCTGCAAGGCCGCCAGGGCGGCCAGCTGGGACACGGTGGGAGCGCAGATGGACATGGCGTCGTGGATCTTCATCATCTGGTCCAGGATTTCCTCCGACGCATACACGTACCCGACCCTCCAACCGGTCATGGCGTATTTCTTGGAGAAGCTGAAAGTGGCGATGATCCGTTCCCGGAGCTCCGGCAGGGTGCTCAGGCTGAAGCACCTCTGCCCGTCATAGACCAGGAAGTCGTAGGTTTCATCGGAGATGACGAACAGGTCGTTTTCGAGGGCAATTCGTGCCAGGGCGCGCAGATCCGCTTCGGCAAAGTTGGCCCCGGTGGGGTTGTGCGGGTTGCAAAGGACGATGGCTTTGGTCCGGGGGGTGACCGCATTGCGGATCGATTCCACGTCGAGTTGCCAGTCCTCCCGGGTCAGGGGTACGAAAACGGGGACCCCTTCCGCCAGGAGGACCTGTTCGATATGGGAAGCGTAATTGGGAGAGGGCAGGATCACCTCGTCGCCGCGCTCCACCACGGTGAGCACCGCCTCGGAGAGAGCCTCCATGGCTCCCACCGTGATGCAGATCTCCCGGTCCGGGTCGACATCGATTCCCCGCGCCGCCAGGTCGCGCGCCACCGCTTGGCGCAGCTCCGACATTCCGGGGCCCAGGGTGTATTTGCCGCTGTCCGGGTCGTCGCGCAGTGCCCGGCAGACGGCTTCCACAATGTGTCCGGGAGTCGGAAAAGACGGGATGCCCTGGCCGAGCGACACGCAGCCGCCGATCCTGCTGGCGAGTAGCGGCATTTCCTTGATGGCGGATATGGTGATCCGGCTCACCCGCCGGCTGATTCCGCGCGTTCGGTATTTTTTCCCCGAGGCCACCAGTGCCGATCTGGAACCGCTGTTCATCATCACGTCTCACGCTCCTGAGGAAATATCTTCCCCGGATTCAGGATCATCAGGGGATCGAACACCTTCTTGATTCCCATCTGGATCCGGATGCTTTCGGGGGAAAGCTCCATCGGAAGAAACCGCATCTTGGCGATGCCGATCCCATGTTCGCCGGAGATCGTTCCCCCCATCGACAGGACCCTCTCCAGCGCGGCGCATATTCCTTCCTCCACCCGTTGCGCGCGGTCGCGCGTATCCGCGGTGATGTTCAGGTGAATGTTACCGTCTCCCGCGTGGCCGAAAGAATAGATTTTCATGCCGTACAGCCGCTCGATCTCGGGCAGCCCTTCCACGAATTCCGCGATGCGGCCGATGGGCACGACCACGTCCTCGGGGATGTAGAGGGGGGAATTGTGCTCGATGCGCAGCGACACCTGCTTGCGCACCTCCCACATCTGCGCGCGTTTTTGCGAATCGGGAGCGAGCAGGGCGTCGGCCGCCCCGCACTCCATACAGATTCCCCCGACTTCCTCGATTTCGCGGGCGATCACGCCGGGCGCTCCGTCCATTTCCACCAGCAGGAACGCTCCGGCCTCCCGGACTCCCTCGAAAGGAAGCAGATCCCCGACCAGCTCGATGCAGTGCCGATCCAGGAATTCCATCGCGCATGGAACGTAGCCGGAGGCAAGCACGGTGGAGACGGCGTGCATCCCTCCGGAAAGCTCCGGGAAGAGGGCAACGAGGGTGGTGATGGCCGGAGGATTGGGAATGAGCTTCAAGTGCAGGCGGGTGATGATCCCCAGGGTGCCCTCCGATCCCACGAGCAGGTGCGCCAGATCGTATCCGACCACTCCCTTGCGGGTTTGAACGCCCGCGCGGATCTTCTCTCCCGAGGCGAGCACGGCTTCGAGGCCGAGCACGTAATCGCGAGTGGTTCCGTACTTGATGCAGGATGGGCCGCCGGCATTGGTCGCGGCATTGCCCCCGATGGAGCAGGTGTCGAGGCTGGCCGGATCCGGAGGATAGCAGAGGCCCCGGGCGATCGCGGCCTTCTTCAAATCCATGGTGACCACGCCCGGTTCGACGGTTGCGATGAGATTTTCCCGGTCGATGGCAAGGATGCGGTTCATCCTGGCCAGGGACAGAACGACGCCTCCCCGGAGAGCCACGGCGCCCCCGGCCAGCCCGGTGCCGAGCCCCCGCGGCGTAACCGGAAACCGGTGTTCCGAGGCCAGGCGCATGACGGCTTGGACCTGCCGGTCGGTCGTGGCTTCGATCACCAGTTCCGGAATGCGCCGGTAATCCGTCGCATCACTGCCGAAATCCTTCAGCTTTTCAGGGTCGACGACCAGCGCGTCGCTCCCGGCCGCCTTGCGGATGAGATCGATGATTTCGGGTGTTATTGGGCCGTAAGGGAGATCTGTGGCGTTCAAATCAAGTCCTGTGCTGTTCGAATCCGGGCAGAGACACCTTGTCCTCGATGTGATGGAGCAGCCAACTTGCCAGGGACACGAGGAACAGGTACACGATTCCGACACTCAAGAAGACGATGGTGTATTTGAACGAGTGCGAAGCGAGGATCTTTGCCTCTCCGGTCAGCTCGATGCAAGTGACCATGTAGGCCAGGGACGAATACTTGATGAGGTAGATGATTTCGTTTCCGCAGCCGGGAAGGGCTCGGCGCAGCGCCTGGGGCAGGATGACGGAGAGCACCATGCGCAGCTTCGAGAAGCCGAGGGCCTGGGCGGCGAGCATCTGTCCCTTCCGGATGGACAGCAAGGCGCCGCGGATGTATTCGGAGTGATAGGCCCCGCTGCACAATGAAAACCCCAGCACGGAGGCCACAAAGGGAGACAGATAGATTTTGAGATGCGGCAGCCCGAAGTACCATACAAAGAGCTGGACCACCAGGGGAACGCCCCGGAACAGGGCTACGTAGAGGTCGCTCAGCAGGATGACGAGCCGGCTCCCGTAGACCCTGCAGGCCCCCACCAGGATGCCGATGCACAGGCCGAGAAAAGCGGACGGCGCGATGAGCAGAAGGCTGACCTTCAATCCCTTCAGGAAGGCGGGCAGCACATCGTTGCGAACGAAAAGAAGGTCTTCCATCGCGCTCAGAGGGCCTCCCCGTAAAGTTCCGTGATTTTCGAACAGAATTCCCTGGTCCTGTCGCATTCCGGTGAAGAGAAAATCTTGCCCGGCGGACCCTGTTCCAGGATCTCACCGTTCTCCATGAAAATGATTTCATCGGCCATGGCCCGTGAGAACCCGATCTGATGGGTCGCCATGAGCATGGTCATGCCGTTGGCGACCAGGTCTCTAATGACCGTGAGCACTTCTCCGATCAACTCGGGGTCGAGCGCCGAAGTCGGTTCGTCGAGCAGCATCACCTTCGGGTCCATGGCAAGCGCCCTGGCGATGGATATCCGCTGCTTCTGCCCCCCGGAAAGCTGGGCGGGATAATGACCGGCGTGGGCCTTGAGACCCACGCGTTCGATTTCGGCCATGGCCCTCTCGGCAGCGGCTTTCTTGTTCATCCCCTTGACGTGCACCAGCCCGATCCTGACGTTGTCCAGGGCCGTCAGGTGGTCGAACAGGTTGAAATCCTGGAAGATCATTCCGACCTGCTGCCGATAGGCGTAAAGCTCGCGTTTGCGCGAAAAATTCACCTTCCGCCCTTCGAGCCACACCTCTCCTTGATCCGGAACGACCAGGAAATTGATGCATTGGAGCAGCGTGCTCTTGCCCGCGCCGGAAGGGCCGATGAGCACTTTCAGTTCCCCTTTGCGGATGGCAAGGGAGACGCCTCTCAGAATGTCCCGGTTGCCGTAGGATTTCCGGACGTTTTCAACCAGAAGGATCGGATCGTTTTCCGTTTGCATGGTAAGGTCAAAATCCTCAGCGGCCGTAGCCCTTTATCCTCACTTTGGATTCCAGGAGCCTCAGCCCTTTCACGCCCGCATAGGTCAACAGGAGATAGATGGCGCCGGCGGCCATATAGAGCGGCAGGTGCTGATAGGTCCGGGTGGCCACGAAGTGGGTCCTGGCCATTATCTCGGCGACTCCGAGGGCATAGGTCACGGCCGAATCCTTCAGAACGATGGAGTACTCGTTGGACCAGCCCGGGATCGACAGTCGAAGCGCCTGGGGCAGAATCACGAAAAACACCGCCTTCGCATCGCTCATTCCCAGGGCTCTTGCCGCCTTGAGCTGGCCTTCGGGGAGCGACAGGATCGCGCCGCGAAAAATCTGGGACTGATAGGCCGAACTGATGCTGCCCAGAACGATTATGGCGACGGTGAAAGCGGACAGGTTCAAATCGAGCAGCGAACAGAGGCCGAAGTAAAACAGGAAGAGCAGAACGAGCAGAGGAACACCGCGAAAGAACCAGACATAGGCTGCGATTGCGAGGCGCACGCCGGGCCCGCCGTATACCTGGCCGACGGCGAAAGGAATTCCCAGAACGAGACCCAGCGCCATCGCGCCGACGACCACAACCACGGTGACCAGCGAACCCTCGAGCATGTAGGGCAGAGCGTTTATGACCGCAATCAAACCTTCGGGCATCGATACCGTTCGATCTGGGGCGCCTGCGGCGTCCGGGAGAAAAGTCAAAAAAACCGGAAGGCTCGGGCGGCCCCGAGTCCTTCCGGATCATGCCGCGTTTTTCGGGTCTTTGGAGAGGCGGCTAGAGTTCGTACTTCTTCCTCAGCACATCCCACTCGGGAGAAGCCTGGAGCTTCTTCAGACCTTCGTTGAGTTTTTTCAACAATTCCGTGTCTTCCTTGCGAACCGCGTAACCGAATGTCTCGTCGGGCATACCGAAGGAGCCGATGATCTTCACGGGCTTTTTCTTCTCGGCGTCTTTGGCCGGAGCGTCATCCATGGCCGCGGCCACGATGCGCCCGTTGACCACGTCTTCAACCGCCAGGGGAGCGGAATCGTAGTAGACCAGCTCGAATTTTTTGCCCTGGGCCTTGATCAGGTTCTCCTCGATCCACTTGGCTTCGGTCGTTCCGCGCTGCACACCGATCTTCTGCCCTTCCTTCATGGCGGTCTCGGGCGTCGCGACGGAGTCTTTCTTCGCCACCAGCACCTGGGTGATCTTCCAGTAAGGCTCGGTGAAATTGACCTCTTTCCTGCGCGCTTCCGTGACACTCATGCCCGAAGCGATGATGTCGATCTTCTTTGCATTGAGGCTGGGGATGATGCCGTCCCAGTCCATGGGCTTGTGAGTGACCTTGAATCCCATCTCCTTGGCGATCCAGTCGAGGGCGGCCACGTCGAAACCGTCGGGTTTGCCCGTTTTATCCACAAAGGCGAAAGGCGGAAAGTTGGCGTCGATGCCGTTGACGTAGACTTTCTCCTGGGCCATGCCCGATGGCGCATTTCCAAACAACAGCATGGACAGGGCGCAGACCAGACAGACCAGAACCTTCTTTCCCATGTGCTTCTCCTTCCCTGGATGGGGTTGCGTTGCCGGAAAACCTGGATCGCTGCAAACCTATGTAACTCACCGCTTCACACACCTGGAGAACTCTCGGAAGACGAGGCAGCGCAACAATAACAAATGACCGTTGAGGTATCAAGAAGAAAGCGGGAGCTTCGAGCTCCAGGGGGCGGCGCCGTCCCGGTCCGGGGTTCACTCGGTATGACAGGCGGTGCACTTGATTTCCACGAGGGCGCCCCGGGGAAGGCCTTTGACTTCCACCACCACGCGCGCCGGCTTGTGCGCCGTAAAGACCCCTTCGTACAGCGCGTTGAAAGCGGCGAATTCGGCAATGTCCGTGAGATACGCGTCCACGGCGACCACATCCGCAAGGCGGTACCCGGCCGCTTCGATGATGCGCCGCAAGTTTTCGATGGCCTGCCGGGCCTGGGCGGCGAAACCTCCCGCCGCCAGTTGCCCGGTCGCGGGATCGATACCGAGCTGGCCGCTGACGTACAGCCAGCCGCCTGCCACAATCGCTTGCGAATAAGGTCCGATAGCTGCCGGGGCGTGTTCCGTCCGAATCACTCTCAAGCTCATGGTGTTCTCCTTTCATGATCCTGTCCAACCGATGGTTCCCGACGGTTCAATGCGGGATTTTCTCCATGAAATGCGGGGCGTTTCCGCCCGCATCCGCTTCCGGGCTTGTCTTGAAGTCCTCCCGGAGATCTTTGTTGCCAAGACTAATCATTGAATTTATTATGTCCCGAACAGATTTTCCAGGCAGAAGTGGATATATGAATTGTGGTGCAGGTGCTCTGGAACCAATGGAAGAGCTTAATTGAGCGCAGTCAAGCCACTGAAAATCCTGATTTACTCCCACGATACATATGGCCTCGGGCACATCCGCAGATGTCTCGCCATTGCCCGCAGCCTTCGTAACTGCCCGGCGAACGTCCTCATCCTGACAGGTTCCATCCTGGCCGGTCGGTTCAAGATTCCAAGCCGCATCGACTTCGTGCGGATACCCGGCATGATCAAGGTGACCAACGAGGAGTACATGCCGCTTTCCATGAAACTGGATGCCGCGGAAGTGCTCGAGATCAGAAAGCGGATCATCCTTGCCACCGCCATGGCCTTCCAACCGGATTTTTTCATTGTGGACAAGGCTCCGCTCGGTTTGAAAAAAGAAGTCGTGGACACCCTCCACTGGCTGAAGACGGACTGTCCCTCCTGCACCTCCATCCTCGGGTTGCGGGACATCATGGACAGCGCCACGTCCACCATCGAGGACTGGACGGAAAAGGGAATATACGATGCCATGGACGCGCTCTACGACGAGGTTTGGGTGTATGGCTGCCGTGAATACTACGACCCCGTCAAGGAGTACGAGATCCCGGAGCCGGTGGCCCGAAAGATCCATTTCACCGGGTATATTCCCAGGCAGATCCCGACCAGGGACAAGATTATGGCCACGAGGCAATCCCTGGGAATCGGACCCAAGGAAAAGCTGATCGTGGTGACGACCGGAGGCGGGGGAGACGGGCATCCGGTGGTGCATACGTTCCTTTCGGCATTTGAGAATGAAAGGGGTGGCGTCCCGCCGCGCACTCGAGTGGTCATCGTGACGGGCCCCTTCGTCTCCTCGGCGGATTACCAGGACGTTGTGAGGCGGTGCGAGGCCCTCGGGTTCACTTCGTTGAAATTTCACCGCTCCATGGAACGGCTGATCGGTGCCGCCCAGGTTGTGGTCAGCATGGGGGGGTACAATACGGTGTGTGAAATCGCGAGCCAGAAGAAACCGCTGCTGATCGTGCCAAGGGCGGTGCCTCGCGAGGAGCAGTTGATCAGGGCCCAGGTGCTGTGCGGCCTGGGGTTCTGCGACTACCTGGACCCGCGGGAACTGACCCCGCAATCCCTCCGCGACAAGGTCCTCAATTTGCTCAACGGCGGCGCAACATGCCACCAGGCGGGGGTTCTGCCCTTCACCGCCCTGGACGTCATCCGCAAGCGCATTTCGGAGGACAGAAAAGGGAATCGGGCGTGAGCTTCGGAACCAACCGCCTGGGGATGCTCCTCAAGGGTTACCCGCGCATATCGGAATCCTTTATCAGTACCGAAATCCTTTTGCTCGAGTCACTCGGCGTTCCCATCGAGATCTTTTCCCTGAGGCAACCCAGGGAAACCTTCTGCCACGATCATGTCACAGAGATCGCGGCTCCCGTTACTTACCTGCCCGAATACGTTCTGCCCAACCTGGCCACCCTGTTCCGCAGCAACATGCGGCTCTGGCGCACGCTCGGCGCTCACTACCCGGGATGTTTTCGGGATGCGCTCAAGCGGGCTTACGAACGACGCGCCGTCGCCACGGTCAGGCATTTCCTGCAGGCCGGCCATCTTGCGATGACGCGGCTGGCGGGGTCGAAGGTCTCGCACATTCACGCACACTTCTGCCACACGCCGGCGTCCGTGGCGTTTTTCGCCTCCGGGCTGACCGGTCTTCCCTTCAGCTTTACGGCGCATGCCAAGGACATCTACACGTCCGATCCCGAACAGCTTTCCCGAAAGATCCGCCGGGCCCGTTTCGTGGTCACCTGCACCCGGTACAACGCCGCGTACCTGGCGCAAATCGCGGGTGATGCGGCGATCCGGACGCCCATTCACACGATCTATCACGGAATCGATCCGGAGCTTTTCGCGTTCGGAACCGAAGCACCCGCCGGACCTCCCTACGAGATCCTGTCGGTGGGGCGAATGGTGCCCAAGAAAGGGTATGACGATCTCCTTCTGGCATTGAAAATCCTTGACGGGGAAGGCTTCGATTTCCGGTTCATCCACATCGGTTCCGGTGAAGAAAAACCCCGGCTCAAAACACTGACCCGAGATCTCGGTTTGTCGGCGCGGGTTCGAATGCTGGGGACACTGCCCCACCGGGACGTGATCGATCGTTACCGCCGGGCTCATTGTTTCGCCCTGGCTTGCAAGGTTGCCGAAAACGGGGACCGGGACGGAATCCCCAACGTCTTGATCGAAGCCATGGCAGTGGGTCTGCCCGTGATCGCGACCGCCGTCTCGGCCATTCCCGAGCTGGTCGAAAACGGGAAAACCGGAACGCTGGTGGAGTCGGGCAATCCGGCGGCCATGGCGCGGGCGTTGCGGCGGGTGCTGGAGAACCCGGAACGGCAGATGCCCAGTGTGAAGGCGGCCAGGAAACGCGTCGAGGAAGACTTCGACAACCGCCGCTGCATCCTGAAACTGCATGCCCTCTTCAAGCGGGTTCTGGACGCTCCGTGAAGATAGCTCTCTATTGTCCGAACAAACCGCTGAACCATCCCAACCCCTCCGGAGACCTGATCATCGCCCGGGGACTGCACAACGCGCTCAACCGGTTCGGGCACCAATGCGAGGAAGTGGTGCAGTTCCGGTCTCGATGGTTCTGGAAATCGCCCGAAGGATGGTGCCGCGCCTCCGCCGCGCTGGCGCGCGGCTATCTGAACGCTTACCGCCTGGCCCCCAGCGTGTGGCTGACGTATCATTCGTACTATAAGTCCCCGGACGTCGTCGGCCCCTGGGTCAGCCGCGCGCTCGGCATCCCTTACGTTCTCTTCCAGCCCATGTACGGAACCCGAAGACGAAAAGACCCGCGCACGCGGGGCGGGTTCTACTTGAACCGCATCGCCTTGAAACAGGCATGCCACTCGTTCGTGAACAACCTCGACGACCTCGAAGCGATGCGCAGAATCGTTCCCGGCGGGAACATCGCCTATCTGCCGCCGGGTATTTTCCCCGAGCAGTTCGCAAGGGACGAGAACCTCGGTTTCGAGATGAGGCGCGCTCTGCACATCGGCTCCGATGTCCCGGTGATCATGACGGCCGCAAGGTTCAGGGCCGACGTCAAGTACGAAAGCCTGGTCTACCTGCTTCACGCTCTCGCGAAGCTTCGACTGCGCCGGCCGTGCTTTCGCCTGCTCGTGGCCGGGGACGGTCCCATGGAAAGCCGCTTGAAGGACCTGACCCGGGAATTGCTGCCGGGGCAGGCGTTGTTCGTGGGAAAAGTTCCGAGGGAAAAGATGTTCGAGTACTATTCGGCCGCGGACGTGTTCGCCTTTCCGGGGATCGGCGAATCCCTGGGAATGGTTTTCCTGGAGGCCCAGGCGTGTCGTCTTCCCGTCGTTGCCCTCGATACCGGCGGCGTGCCGCAGGTGGTGCGCTCGGGGGAAACCGGCCGGCTCGTGCCCAGGGACGACGGGGAAGCCATGGCCGCGGCTTTGGACGATCTGCTGGGTGATCGGGAGGCGAGGTTGACGATGGGCGGCAACGGTGAACGATTCATCCGCGAGGAAAGAAACCTGGATAAGAACACTCTGCGCCTGTCCGCGGCGCTCGAAGCGATTGCGCGCTGACACCCTCAGTCGATGGCGGGGTTTTCCCTCGGCTGCTCCGCGGGGGACGGCCGGCCATATTCCGAGCGCCGAGGGATCGTCACCTGAAACCGGTCCGTCGTCCGGAACGCCTTCGTGCCCGTCGGGGTTTGAACCGCTCGGAAGGAAACCCGGTCTTCCCCGATCGTGACGGCCACGATGGTTTGCTTCAGGTCGTTGTGGCTTCTCTGGCCGGCGTTTCCAACGTTGACGTACGGAATGCCGCCCGGCTCATCCGGAATCCTGCGGCGATTGTAGACATGGGTGTGCCCCGCGAAAAACGCCCGCACCTTCTCGTTGTGCCTGAGGAGCACCCTCCAGAGGGGATCGTTCGGGGGATCGTCCGGAATGTAGGGCTCGTGACGACAGATGAAGACAAGCCGGGCGTCCGGAGCCGTGACGATGGCGTTCTCCAGCCATTCCAGCACGGCGGAACCGTTCGGATTGCGGGCGAATTCCGAATACTGGTCGAGCACGATGAACCGGGCGTCGTACCAGTCGAAGACATAGTTGACGGTTCCGGGAACGTGGAGCTTCACGGACGGCGTCAGCGCCGGGAGCATGTCTTCGAGAATGACCCGGACATCCGCGGGTTTCTCGTGGTTGCCCCGCACCGGGAGCAGTGGGGGGGCATCCGCCTGGAAAACCTCACTGTAAAGCGTGCGGGTTTGCGAGACCGGATCGATGTCGCCAAGGGCGATGACGATTCCGATCCCGGCGATGTCCGGAGTCGCGCCGTTTTTCATGTCGCGGACTTCCTCGAGCACGTTGCGCAGGCGGGAGTGCTCGGAGCGGCTGTCGGCGATGACGGCAAAGGTCCGGGCCTGCGCCGCCGCGGCGCAGGAAAGGATGACCAGGACCAGCATCAGCGCGGCCCACGTCTCAAATCTTCTGACACAACACTTCGTTCGCATCGATTCATCCGTTGGGCAGATGGAGGCACCTCGCGTTCCCACCCCGGCATGAGGGCGCGCTTGCAGACGATGGCGGGGACCCGGGGTTTGCCGGAGGCGGTCCGAAGTGCGGAGGAAAAGCGGAGCCGGGCCGCGATGCGCGCCGGTGAACGTTTGCTCGGCTTCCGGCAGGATGAAGGTTCCGGCACATCACGCTAATCCGAACAAAGCTGCCTCAGTTTCGACACCTGGGCGGGCTCTCCGATGACGATGATCACCATCCCCGCCTGGATCATTTCCCCCTGGGAGGGGTTGTAAATGAATTCCTCGGCATCCGGTCGTTTGATGGAGATCGGCACCAGCCCGGTTTTGCGGAAAATATCCGAGGCCGAGAGGGATGAGCCGATCAGGGCGCACGACTCGCCAACCACGACCTCCTCCACCCGGAAAGCCTGTTCCCGGCCGCGAAGCATACGATCGAGGAAGGAGACCACGTTGGGGCGAACCATTTCGCTGGCCATCCTCATGCCGCCGATAAAGGACGGATTCACAACGTAATTGGCCCCCGCCCGGTAGAACTTGTCGGCAAGGTTGTTCTCCTCGCATCGCGCCACGATCTTGATTCCTGGATTGATGTAGCGTGCCTGGACGGTGATCAGCAGGTTGTCGCTGTCGTTGTTGAGAGCGCAGATGATGCCGGATGCCCGATCGATTCCCGCCTTGTGCAGCGCCTCCTCCTCGGTTGCGTTGCCCTGCAGGCAGTACACATCCTCGAAATGCTTGCGGACGACCGCGATCCGGTCGGGAAGCTCCTCGATCACCACGCACGATCGGTTCGTGGAATGCAGCTCTCGAAGCACGTTGAAACCGGTCTTGCCCGCTCCACAAACGAGGATGTGACCTTTCAGCGCGGCAATGCGCCTCTCCATCTTCCGCTCCTTCAGCAAACGCGCCAGGTTCTTTTCCACCACGAAGCCGGTGATGGCCGATACGGCGTACAGTGTGACTCCCATTCCCGACCACATCAGAATCATCGCGAAGACTCTCCCGCCCGAGCTGATCTGGTCGAGGACCTCGCCGTACCCCACGGTGGTGAGGGTGATGCTCGTCATGTACGCGCACTCGAAGACACTCCAGCGTCCGTCCCCGATGACGTAAAAACCTATCGTCCCGAACAGGAAGGCGCACATGATCATCAGCGCGGGCGCCACCAGGCGCTCGAGGAATTCCTTGGCAAGAGAAAATTCAGCCGCCATGCTTCGGCCGGATGTGGAATCGCTCATGGCTTGAAATGTCCCCGATCGACACGCTGATGGTTGTGGAATCGCGGCGTCTCATGCCGGCTTGCGTTCAAGACGGCGGCAGCGGACGAGGGCGCTGAATCCGTCCCCTCCGGTCCCCGGGCCGGCTCGGCATCGCGTAATCGCCATGGGACCGAACGAATCGTTCGGACGGTCCCGGAAAAGGCGCCCCCATGGCCGGTTCGGCGCTATTCTTCGTTCACGCTTTTTTCGTAGAGCCAGAGTGCGCCGCTCAGCCGTTCCAGCCCCTGTTCCCACAGGGCCAGTGCCTGTTCCGTAACGCCCGGCAGGGCTCTGAAGAGCTCATCGGCCCGGTCGATCAGTTCGACGATGTCTTGCTCACCCGTATCCATGGTTCACGCTCCCTTGGCCATTCGTCCTTCCGAATCGGCGGTAGATCACGGCAGAAGACGCCGCCCCGCTCGCTCTCCGACGGATGGTGAACAGGCCGGTATGGGACGGTTTTGCCCCCGGTATCGTTCCGGGAATGTACCGGCCCCCGGTACGCATCACGACTCAACTCGCTATAATGCCCGATAACGAACCCCTCGCACAGAAGATTTTTCGTCCTGCCCCCTCCGGTCATGGTTGCATCGGGAGCGGTTCATCCCAGCTAATTTATGGCACATCTTATAGCTTGACCAAATAATTAAGCACAAATATAACTGTCCATCGATATCATTCGGTGATCCGGATTCGTTCCGACATTGCCGCTCCCCCCTTTTACCGGTTCAGGAAAGGTGAGATCCGTATGCCCAAACGCAACGACATTCGAAAGGTGATGATCATCGGGTCGGGGCCGATCATCATCGGCCAGGCGTGTGAATTCGACTATTCGGGAACCCAGGCGTGCAAGGCGCTCCGAAAACTGGGTTATTCCGTTCTGTTGGTCAACTCCAACCCGGCGACCATCATGACGGATCCGGGAATGGCCGATGTGACGTACATCGAGCCGCTGACCTTCGAATCGGTGAAAAAGATCATCGAAAAGGAACGTCCGGACGCCATCCTGCCCAATCTCGGCGGTCAGACCGGGCTCAACCTCACGGCCGAACTTCACCGCAAGGGCGTCCTGGATGCCTGCGGAGTCAAAATCATCGGCGTCCAGGCGGATGCCATCGAACGCGGGGAAGACCGGATCGCCTTCAAGGAGACCATGAACCGGCTGAACATTGAAATGCCGAGGAGCGAGCCGGCCCTGTCGGTGAAGGAAGCCGAAGAGATCGCCGCCCGGCTGGGATATCCGGTGGTGATACGGCCGGCTTACACGCTCGGGGGTACCGGCGGGGGACTCGTCTACAACGTGGAGGAATTGCGCACCATTGCCGGCCGGGGCATTTCCGCCAGCCTGGTGGGACAGGTGCTTGTCGAGGAATCGGTGCTCGGGTGGGAGGAATTGGAGCTCGAAGTGGTGCGTGACGCCAAGAACCGGCGAATCACCGTGTGTTTCATTGAAAACGTGGACGCCATGGGGATTCATACGGGGGATTCGTTCTGCACCGCCCCCATGCTCACCATTTCCTCAGCGTTGCAGGAGAAGCTGCAGAAGTATTCCTATGACATTGTCGAAGCCATCGAGGTCATCGGCGGAACGAACATCCAGTTCGCGCACGATCCGAAAACCGGCCGCGTGGTGGTGATCGAGATCAACCCGAGAACATCCCGTTCGTCGGCACTCGCCTCCAAGGCGACCGGTTTCCCCATCGCCATGATTTCATCGATGCTGGCCGGAGGCCTCACCCTGGATGAAATTCCCTACTGGCGCGAAGGCACCCTGGACAAATACACCCCCTGGGGGGACTACGTGGTCGTGAAGTTCGCCCGCTGGGCGTTCGAGAAATTCAAGGGCGTCGAGGACCGCCTCGGCACGCAGATGCGTGCGGTGGGAGAGGTGATGAGCCTGGGCAAGAATTACAAGGAAGCCCTTCAGAAGTCCATCCGCTCCCTGGAAATCGGCCGGCACGGATTCGGTTTTGCCGGGGATTTCCATGAAAGGCCGCTGGAAGAACTGTTGGAAGCACTCTGCACGGCCACCAGCGAACGCCAGTTCCTCATGTACGAAGCCTTGAGGAAGGGCGCCGACGTCGGGGCAATCTACGCCAAGACCCACATCAAGCCCTGGTTCATCGGACAGATGAAGGAACTTGTCGAACTGGAGGAAACGATCCTTTCCCACAAGGGTCGCGAGCTGCCCGATGATCTGCTCGCCCGGGCCAAGCAGGACGGCTTTGCCGACAAGTACCTGGCGCAACTGCTGCAAGTGCCCGAGGCGCGGATCCGCAATCGAAGAAAAGAGCTTGGAATCGTCCAAGGATGGCAGGCGGTGCCGGTCAGCGGGGTCGAGAACGCCGCCTACTTCTACTCGACCTATAATGCTCCCAATGCGGTGGAAACCAGCAGCCGCCGCAAGATCATGGTCCTCGGGGGAGGTCCGAACCGGATCGGCCAGGGAATCGAGTTCGACTACTGCTGCGTGCACGCCGCCTTCGCCCTCAGAGACGAAGGTTTCGAATCCATCATGGTAAACTGCAATCCGGAAACGGTTTCCACCGACTACGACACCTCGGACAAACTCTATTTCGAACCGGTGACCGTGGAAGACGTCCTGTCGATCTATGAAAAGGAGAAACCGGAGGGCGTCATCGTTCAGTTCGGCGGGCAGACCCCGTTGAACATCGCGCGGGAGCTATGCGACGAGGGGGTGAACATCCTGGGAACGACGGTGGACACCATCGACCTTGCGGAAGACCGGGATCGATTCCGCGGGATGATGAAGAAACTGGGCATACCGATGCCGGAATCGGGCATGGCGAGCACCCTGGAAGAAGCCCTGGATGTGGCGCGCAAAATCGGCTACCCGCTCATGGTGAGGCCGTCCTACGTGCTCGGCGGACGCGGCATGGAGATCGTCCATGACGAGGAGATGCTCGAACGGTACGTGACGGCGGCGACGGGGGTCACCCCCGATCGGCCCATCCTCATCGACAAGTTCCTCGAGAACGCCATCGAGGCCGAGGCGGACGCCATTTCCGACGGCACCGACGCTTTCGTGCCCGCCGTCATGGAACACATCGAGCTGGCGGGGATTCATTCCGGCGATTCGGCGTGCGTCATCCCACCCATCAGCATCCCGCCGCGTCACCTCGAAACCATCTATGAATACACGCGCAAGATCGCCGTCGAGCTCAACGTGGTCGGCCTCATGAACATTCAGTACGCCATTGCGAGGGACACGGTCTACGTCTTGGAAGCCAACCCGAGGGCATCCCGCACCGTTCCCCTGGTGTCCAAGGTGTGCAATATCCCCATGGCCCGCATGGCCACCTGGATCATGCTCGGCCGAAAACTCGGCGAGCTTGGCGTCAAGAGCCGGCACATACCGCATTTCGGAGTCAAGGAAGCGGTGTTTCCTTTCAACATGTTTCCGGAAGTGGACCCCGTGCTCGGGCCGGAAATGCGCTCAACCGGCGAAGTCCTCGGAATGGCCGATTCTTTCGGCCTGGCCTACTTCAAGGCCCAGGAGGCCACGCTCCAGGGCCTCCCGCCGACCGGAACGGTGCTCATCACGGTCGCGGACGAGGACAAGGAAGCCGCACTGCAGGTCGCCAAGCATTTCGAAGGGCTTGGATTCAAACTCATGACCACGCGCGGCACCCACAGATTCATGCGGGAAAACGGCATTCGTACGGAGCGCATCGACAAGCTGCACGAGGGACGGCCCAATATCGTGGATGCCATCAAGAACAAGGAGATTCACCTGGTCATCAACACACCCGACGGCAAAGTCAGCCTCCACGACGATTCCTACATCCGCAAGGCGGCCATCACTTACAAAGTGCCCTACATCACGACCATCGCCGCGGCCGTTGCCGCGGCCAGGGGGATCGAAGCGTTCCGGAAGGGCTGGAAGGCCGCCAAATCACTCCAGGAATACCACGCGGACATAAAGTGACAGGGGGCCCCGCACGGTCCGGGGAACCATCCCGGAAACGGAAGGGCGCGTGCTGCCGCGCGCTCCCTTCCACGCGATGGATCAGCGACCCGCTACGCCGCCCTGGCCCTCCCCGGGGGGCTGCCGGCGCGCCTGTTCGTCGAATACGAACATCTCGGGAATCTCCATGCGCAGGTTGAAGGTGTGGTCGATTTTAAGCTTGACGCCGTTTGCCGTGCAGGTCATCACGTGGCCGCCGGTTTCCCGGTTTTCGTCGAGAAAATGCAGGTGATACCCGGGCACGTTGATGCCGCTGCTGTAATCCGGACACCGGAAACCGACCATGGTCCCCTTGACATGTCGCAGCTCGAGCACCGGGAAGCTTCTCACGATGTCTCCCAGGGGTGCGTACGGTTCCTGCTGCCGGGAGACGTTGCGAAGCTTGATGTATTCGAAAGTCCCCTCCAGCCGTATGGCGTAGAAAACCAGGTGACTGGGCGCCACTTGTTTGAGCAGGATTTCAAATTCATGCCAGGGCATGCGGTTGGGCAGGTCCAATTGAATGTCCGGCTCGAAGAAGATGACCACGGCGAAGGGGGTTTTCATGGAGGGTTCGACCGGGCGTGCCTTGCCGTCCGCGAGAATCTGGTAGAAGGAACCGTCGAAGGCGATCATCTCACCATCCAGGGAATTGAATGTTCCCAATCCGAAATTCCCGTGTTCGGCCAGTTTTTCATACGTGGTGTGCCCGTCATAGAGACCTTCCATCAGCACGCTCATAGTCGAAATCTGGTAGAGCTCATGAGCTTTCGTCAAGTCCTGGTGCACGCGGTGCTTCTTCCTGCGATGAAGACTGAGCGCGTGGATGAATCTGGTTTCGATGTCCCGTAAAGACATGCGCGACTCCTGGGCTGAAAGTTCATTCTGACCGGTTCGTAGACGGGCGTTGCCCGCGACGACACAAGGGTGTTCCCGGGCCGATGTCGCCGCCGGCGGGGCGGCTCTCGATTCCCCGGGATATTCCTTTTACAGTGTTGATTATTCTTTTCCTATATTATAAAGTGACTCTAATATGAATTGTGCCTCATTGGCGCGCCGGCGGCAGGGTCGAGATGCCCGTCGCGCCGATGCCCGAGTGGTCGAGCCCGCGAGTCGAACCGGACCGTGTCGCGCGGCGCCGCCCGAAGCGACGGAACCTCATTTGCGTGGAGGATGGAAGCATGGCAATTGGTCACGCCCCCAAACTGGTTGGCCAGCAGAAGCAGAAGAATCCGACGAATCTCAGCGAGCTCGTCGAGCACTTCGAGGCGCAGGCGAACATCCTTCAGGAAGGCGGGTGGGCCGAAGACGCCGCCGGTCTTCGCAAGTGGGCGGCTGAACTGAAGGAACAGCCCACGAGGGACCACCGTCGGTAGAAAGTCTCTGCCTAGACTCACTGCAACTGCCTGTTCGTCGTTTTCCTCAACGCCGGTCTTACGGCCGAATCACATTAGCATTTTTGCCCTGCGCCAGCCACTCTTTTCCTGAAGACAAAAGACTTCGGATGGGCGGGTGGACGTCTCCCGGCGGGGCGTCCTCCGAGGCCGCCCGAGTGTCGTGTGTTTTCCAGCCGTGAGACGGTCTCGTCCGTCGCCGAGGTTCCATGGACCGAACCTGCTGAACATTGAGTCCTTCCCGCGCCCATCCCATCGAGGACCGTCCGGTTCGTTTCGTTTCGGGATCTGCAATTGGTCCCCGTGTGACGGTACGCGGACCGTTCGTTTGCCCTTGCCGGCAGGCGTCCGGTTGCCATTCCTCTGGCTGAAGCCGCCGCCTTGAAGTATTATCGAACCCGGATTCGATTCTCGTTGGAGAATCGCAAGCGGGCATTCACGCCCGGAAAGGCCGATCGTAGTCCGCAACGTTCGCAAAAGGCCGGTCGGCCTGACTGCCGCTCTTGACTCGACGATGGAGGAACCCATGAAAATCCTGGTGACCGCGCGGCTGTCCGACGATGTGGTGTCGCTCATCGAGCAGGACCATGAAGTTGAAATGAACCGGGAGAATCGACCCATGGAGAGGGGTGCTCTACTGGCCGGGATAGCGGGCAAGCAGGGCGTTCTGTGCAGTATTTCGGACCTTGTGGACGAGGAGTTCCTGGCGCTCGCCCCGGATCTCAGGATCATCGCCAATTTCGGAGTCGGGTTCGATCATATCGACATTGCCGCCGCTTCCAGGCGCGGGATTCCGGTGACCTACACGCCGGGGGTTCTCACCGATGCGACGGCCGATATTGCGTTTGCCTTGATTCTGGCCGTTTCGCGCCGGGTGGTCGAAGGGGACCGAATGACCAGGGAGGGGGGATTCAGGTTCTGGGCTCCGTTCCACTTTCTCGGGAGGCAGGTGAGCGGGAAGACACTGGGGATCGTCGGCATGGGGCGCATCGGGGAAGCGGTGGCCAGGCGGGCGGCGGGATTCGACATGAAGATCGTCTACCACGGCCGGCACAGGCTCGACCCGGCCGGCGAGCAGCGGCTGCGGGCACGATACCTGCCCTTGCACGAGCTCCTGCGGGAAGCCGACTTCGTGTCCCTTCACGTGCCCCTGACCACCGAGACCCGCCATCTCATCGGCCCCGAGGAATTGCGGCTCATGAAGCCTTCGGCCGTCCTGATCAACACGTCGCGCGGCCCGGTGGTGAACGAAGCGGCCCTGGTCGAGGCGCTGCAGAAGGGGCGAATCGGCGGGGCGGGCCTCGACGTCTACGAGAACGAACCCGAATTGGCGGCGGGACTCTCCGGGCTGGAAAACGTGGTGCTCCTTCCACACGTGGGGAGCGCCACCATAGAAACGCGAACGAAAATGGCGCTCATGGCCGTGAGAAACCTCCTGGTCGGACTGCGCGGCGAGCAGCCGCCGAATTGCCTGAACTGGTCTTCGGTGATGGGCGGAAAAGGGAGATGAAGCGGGCAGGGGGCGGTTGCGTCGGTTCCGGGAAACCGGAACGGGATGCGCGCGCCGCTCCATGGATCAATGGACCGGGAGCTCTTCTCCAAGGCTTTGAATCGTCGGTCGGTTCGAGGATCACTTCGATGAGGGACAATCAGCGCCGCGCGCTCACCGAAATCCACCTTGCGGGGCTTCGGGCCGTGGAGCCGGAGAATGCCGTGAAAGTTCACGTTCGGCGGTCCGGGAAAGATCTCCACGTAGGAGAGCGGTCCTACGCCCTGGATGATTTCGAGAGGATCATTCTGGTGGGAGCCGGGAAGGGGGCCGCTCCAATGGCCAAAGCGGTCGAGGACGTTCTCGGCGACCGGCTCGCCGCCGGATGGATTACGGTCAAATACGGTCACGGTTTCTCCCTGAAAAAAACCCGTGTCATGGAGGCCGGCCATCCGATTCCGGACGAAGCGGGGCTCGAGGCGACTCGAACGTTGCTGGCCCGGCTCGGGGAATGCTCGGAGCACGACCTGGTCGTCGGGGTCTTTTCCGGCGGAGGTTCCGCTTTGCTTCCCGCTCCATGTCCCGCCGTCTCACTCGAGGAGAAAAAGGAGATCACTCGGCTTTTGCTGGAATGCGGTGCATCCATCGATGAGATCAACGCCGTCAGGAAGCATCTGTCGCGAAGCAAAGGGGGAGGGCTCGCCAAGGCGGCTCATCCGGCGACGGTGGTTTCCCTCCTGCTCTCGGATGTGATCGGCGACCGGCCGGATGTGATCGCTTCGGGTCCCACCGCGCCGGATGTCAGCACCTTCGCGGACGCCCTCGAAATCGTCGAACGATACGGCCTCACGGGGAAGATCTCCACGAACGTTCTCGGGCGCCTGAACGACGGGGCCGCGGGCAGACTGGAGGAAACACCCAAACCGGGCGATCCCCTGTTCGCCGGGCTGCTGAATCTGGTCGTCGGGAACAACCGGGCCGCGCTAAACGCCGCCGCCGACAGGGCACGTGCCCTCGGCTTCCATACGCTGGTCCTTTCCTCCGGCATCCGGGGCGAAGCCAGGGAAGTGGCGAAGGTTTTCGCGGCCGTCGGAAGAGAAGTGATCGAGGCGGGGCATCCGGTTGCCGCTCCGGCGTGTATTCTTGCAGGGGGGGAGCCCACCGTCACCGTTCGAGGCCCGGGCAAGGGAGGCCGCAGCCAGGAACTGGCGTTGGCTTTCGCCATCGCCGTGGACGGGATGGACCGGTTGGCGCTGCTCGCCGCCGGCACCGACGGCACCGACGGGCCAACCGACGCCGCCGGCGCGTTTGCGGATGGGCACAGCTGCGGCCGCGCTCTGAGGCTCGGCCTCATCCCCCGTGAATTCCTCGCCCGTAATGATTCATACAATTTTTTTGCGCCCATCGACCAACTGTTCAAAACCGGCCCCACGCGAACCAACGTCATGGACCTCTTCTGCCTGATCGTGGATCGGGAGTGAGCGGGTGGAACGGATGACCTTACGGAGCGGATCGAATAAAGAAAGAAGAGTGATGAGCGATCGCATGGAACCTGCCGACGGCGCGTCCAGCGCAACCGAGGACGTCGTGCCGCCGCTGAGGGGAAGCTACTGGGTGTTGCCCGGAAGGTTGCTGGCCGGGCGATGTCCGATACGGCACGATCCCGGCGACACGGCACGGGATCTGGGGGTATTGATCCAGAGCGGCATTCGCTGCGTGATCGACCTCATGGACGGCAAGGAAGTGGATCGAGACGGAAACCCTTTCCCGGATTACGGGGATGCGCTCACACGGGTGGCCCGGGCCGCCGGCGCGGCCGTCACGCGTCTAAAAATCCCGGTGGACCACCTCGCGCCGGAAGAAGGCGCCATCCGGACCGTGCTCGATGCGATCGACGGCGCTCTGGCGGAGGGGAAGCCGGTTTTCCTGCATTGCTGGGCCGGGCGGGGTCGCACAGGGGTGATCGTGGGCTGCTACCTCGTGCGCAACGGCCTGAGCGGAAGAGAAGCCTTGGAGGAAATCGCCCGGCTGCGCAGACACCTGGAAAGCGAGCATCCCTCGCCGGAAGCCGAGACGCAGAGGAAGATCGTTCTAACCTGGCAGGATTCCAAACGGGCTGCCGGATGAGACGTCAAACGACGTCGAGGTCCGGGCATTCCGGTCGGCGGTCGTGTCCCCCGGTTTATGCCCGGCAGTCGCGCCTGGTCCATTGGGAGAGGTCTTCAGGCTTACGTGACTGAGGATGCAGGTCCCACTCCGGCCACCCGCTTTTTTGCAGGTAGACGTCGTCGACCGCGGCTTCGGGCGATAGATATGCGCCGAGTTCCTCATCGCCGATTCCAAGGAGAAATCGTCCTCGACCTCGAGGACTGAACCGGATCCAAAAAACGCCGACATCCGTCTCGTAAAGCCACATCGTTCCATACTTTCTCACGCTCGGGTTGCGCCGATCGAGCGCCGGCCCGGACAGCCGGGCCGGTGCTCGATGAGCGGATCAGAACACATCGAGAAACTCGCAGGCGTTGTAGTCGGGTACGATGAGCCACAACCGCTTCAGCGTCTCGGGCGGGTTTTTCTCCAAAACCCGGCGCAGGAGCAACGCCGAACGACGAGGCAGGAGGGTGCCGTGCACCGTGCCGAGCAGAGGCAGCGCAACGGACTGAAAACCATGCCCGGCGGCTTCGCGCACTATGGCCCGAAACGCGGCGGAAACCCATTCCTCCTTCCATGTCGGTTCGCGATCCAGGTCGTGAACGATTGCATAAATCATTGCCGGGAAACCGTGTTTCACCACCACGCTGCCGGGTTGCACCGGGCGCGCGGTAAATGCCGCCGTCAAGATCCGAACGGGGTGGTCCGCCGTTTCGTGGAATTGCGGTCCGGCACTGAGCACCATGTAGGAATCCTCTTCGGCCACCACGGCATCCACCTGGAACGGAGGCCTCCGGTACGGCTCCGCCGCAATCACGATGCCGCCGAACGTCGTCCGGTTTCGGTCCATACCACGGATCAGTCTGAGCTGCGGCATCATGCCGTTCCTTGGCCGGTGTCAGCGGATGGTCTCATGAGTGCCCTTATCGGACACGGTCTCCGAAGGGATCAATGTATTCGAACTCGGTGAAATGATCAATGGAGAGAAAGGCGGGAAGAAAGGAGATCGAAGACGCGCTGCTTCGACCTCCTCGGGAAAGGTCCAAACGATCCGCTTTCGCGAGACGTGCGTGCGCCCCGGAGGCCGTATAGCCTCCGAGGCGGTCGAGTTTTCCTCTCAGATCACGATCGAGAACGAAAACCACGGGAAGAATCCGAGGAACGGCAGCACGCAGTAGGGATCGTAGGAACCGTAGTATCCGCCGTCGTAGTACCCGTAGTAGTCTGCGGAGTATGCATACGGCCAGTAATATCCGAAACCGAATCCGTACGGCCAGTAGTTCCACCAGTATGGCCAGTATGGTCTGCCGTACCATGAACCCCAGCCCCAATTCCAGTGTCCGTAATGGTCGTATCCCCATCCGCCCCAGCGGTTGGACCAATGGTTGTGGTCCCATCTCCCGTGGCGCTGGTTATAATAAGCCGCATTAGCGTGGTTCCACCTCGGGTAGCGGCTGTTCCCGGCCTGCGCGCGGTTGTTCCATGCATTCCCGCGACTGTTCCCCGCCAGGTTGCGATTGTTCCAGGCCTGCCCGCGATTGTTCCGAACGGCGTTGCGATTGTTCCATGCCTGCCCTCGATTGTTGCGGGCCTGCCCTCGATTGTTCCAGGCTTGCCCTCGATTGTTCCAGGCCTGGCCACGATTGTTCCATGCCTGCCCGCGGCTGTTCCGGGCGGCGTCGCGGTTGTTCCATCCCTGTCCGCGACTGCTCCTGGCCTGGCCGCGATTGTTCCAGGCCTGGCCACGATTGTTCCATGCCTGCCCGCGGCTGTTCCGGGCGGCGTCGCGGTTGTTCCACCCCTGTCCGCGGTTGTTCCATCCCTGTCCGCGACTGCTCCTGGCCTGGCCGCGATTGTTCCAGGCCTGGCCTCGGTTGTACGAACGCTGACCGCCGTAACTCCTGTACTGGGAACCGGCATTGCCCCTGAACTGGGAACCGGCATTGCCCCTGAATCCCTGGCGGGAGCCGCTGAAGGAATGTCCTCCTCCTCCTCCGCGTCCTCCGCCGAAAGAATGTCCTCCGCCACCGGCGCGTCCTCCACCGAAAGAATGTCCTCCTCCGCCGTGGCCGCCTCCCCGCCCTTGAGCGTAGCTGAAAGAAGGTGTGGATACAATCAGCAGGAGCGCGGCGGATAGCAATGAAAGGGATGCGAGCTTCCAAGACCTCATTTCTATCACCTCCCCCCAACAGTCATTGTTGAGACTAACAATTTGAAAGTACACACTTTACCATACCTGTCAAGGTATCCCCGAAGTATCCGGAGCAGCACCGGCATCGGACGGTCCTGCAAAGAATCATTCCCCACCCTGCCTTTCCCGCCTGTCGATGCCGCACTGACCCATGTCCGCGACCTCCAGGCACTCCGGATGCCATATCTGCGAATCATGCCGCCGGGCTTTCACGGGGAGTGCCGCACAAAAAGGACATGGATCGTTTCCCGGCGGTTCTTCAGCGGCGCGGCGCCACGCTCCGCGCCCGGCTTTCCCCAACCCGCGTTTTTTCCAAGCCTCCTTCAGTTCAAAGTCGGTTGCCGTTACACCCGTTCCTGTCCTTTCAATCATGATGACGACCGAGGGTGCAAAAGAGTCTACATAAATATCTCAATAACATCGTGCGTAAAGCCGATAGATTCCGGAAGATTTCATGTGCGGGGAATCCGTCGCTCGCATGCCGTTCAGATTTTGCTTGAAAAATTCGCTTGAGGCCTGAATGCTGGATTGTGTGTCATTCAATAAAACGGGGGAGGGAATGAATCCATGAAGACGGTCGTTCGAATGCTTGTTGTTGCCGCGGTGGTCGCCGCGATCGCCGCCTGTTCGGGAGTGCAGGTCTACCAGCCGTCTGCGGCTTCTCAGGGTGGATACGACTTTGCGGCGGGAGACCTGCCGAGCCCCTATCCGCCTTATCATCGTCCGAGCCATGATTGATGGGATGAAAGAAATGATCCCGCGTGGACTTCCGGTCCTCGCGTTGATTCCGTCGCCGGTGGGTTGCGCGAAAACGAGGACCTGGCGGGATGATTGCGCCGACCGGCAACCCCGTCGATTCGACGGAGGGGATGAAGCCGGCGGCCATTGTCCGCGGTATCACGTCTCGAGACCCTGAAAACCCTGCACCGTGCCGTATGGCGGACCGGAAGATATTTCAGGTCCTGATTCCGCCTGGTGGCGGGGGCTGCGATGCGGAGAATCGGAGCTTGAGCTCCATCGTTGAATTGCGCCTTGTGCTTCGGGGCCGGGTTGTTCCGGGACCTTTGGCGTTTCGGTGCCCCGTCTCATCAGACGAGACTTCAGTCCGATCCCCGACGAGAGTCACTTCAAATTCCGGATGCGCACCTCGATGCTCTTTTCATCCTTGAGCAAACCGATCAACTGCGTGACGTCGGTCTCACCGTAATGATAGGGATAAAGAATCCGGGGCCTGATGATCCGGGCGGCGTCGGCGACCATCTCGGGCGTCATGGTATAGGGCAGGTTCATCGGCAGAAAGGCGATGTCGATATTCTTCAGGTCTTTCATTTCCGGAATGTTTTCCGTGTCGCCGGCCACGTAAACCCTCTTTTCACCGAAGGTGAACACGTAGCCGTTGCCGAAGCTTTTTGCGTGATAAGGAAAGCCGGACGGCCTCAAATGCACGATGTTATAGGCCGGGACCGCCTCCACCGTGATGCCCTGAATGGTCTTCAGATCCCCATTGTGCATCACCAGGCCTTCCTGGTACTGCCGACCGCAGGTTTCGGTCAACACGACCAGAGTCTTGTCCGTGACGATGTGCCCCAGCGCCTTCGGATCGAAGTGGTCCTTATGTTCGTGCGTGATGAAAACGATGTCGGCTTTGGGCAGCTTGGAATAATCGGCGACTTCGCTGTAGGGGTCGACATAGATGACCTTGTCGGCAAATTGGAGGGCAAGGCTGCCGTGGCCGAGAAACTGAACGGACAGCGGACCCGCGGCGGTCTCGAATCGGTCCGATTCCACCTGCTGCGCGCCCGCATCGGGAAAGACCGCCACAACGAGGAACAACACAAAAGTCAGCGCCTTTGTCATAGAGAATCTCCTTAGGCTTGTCGGATCGAAACGGGCTTGGCCGCCCAGCCGACGTCGAAATGGATTCATGACGTGACGCCGCCTGCGCAAGCTCTTCCGTCTTTGTTTTGGGGACACTCGCCAGTCGTGTTCGGCGACGCCTGTCTGCTAACATAAGAAGACGCGGGTGCCCGGTCGAGTCGTACATCGGCAAGAAGCTTGACAGGCGACATGCAGGCCGATGACGCCGACAGGCTCGGTGCCGTTTGGGCGAGGGCCTTGCGCGAGATCGCCCCCCCGCCGGGCGCTCGAACGGCCATCGGACCGGGCGAAACCTCTCCCATGAAGTCTTTTAACATCGGATGACTCTCGTCATCAAGGGTCCATCTCGTGCGGCCGGGAGCCTTTCGCTGCCGTGACGGGCGCATGGGTTGCGGCGCGATTCCGGTGTCGCCGCATTACGTTGAGTGCTGTCCGCGTCTGAAAGTTTTTGTGTTTTGCTCGGCGGGTGTTGTATAAATTCGCAGGTTTCGCTCCACAGGCCGAAAGGGTGAGAGCGGGCCGTCAGGGGGCACGACACCGCGTGGCCTCGATGTGGGTCGGGTTTTGAGTGAAACGAACACAACGCACGGGCATTGGATGGCGTTCCGTTTCGGTGTCACGATCGTCCGAATCAGTCGGCAGCCGGTCTTTCGAGCCAATCGGAGCGACATGACGCGCCGGAGTGGGCCGGTCGGTCCGTTCCCCCACGGTCGCAACCCGGAAGCCGCCGTCCGCGGAAAGGATACGACATTGTTTTCTCCAGTCCTGAACAAGCCCGCACTGGTCCTGGCGGCCCTGCTTCTGGCGGGAATACTGTCCGGCTGCGAACGACAGAACCAGTATGTCGCGCCTCCGCCGCCGGCCGTCAGCGTGAGTCAGCCTTTGAAAAAAGAGGTGACCGACTACCTTGAGTTCACCGGAACGACCCAGGCGGTCGCTACCGTCGATATTCGCGCCCGGGTCCAAGGCTTCCTGCAGACCGCCACCTTCAGGGAAGGCGCTTTCGTCAAGAAGAACGATCTGCTCTACATCATCGATCCCAGGTCCTACCAAGCCGCAGTGGACAAGGCCGTGGCCGATCTGGCCGACAAAAAGGCCCAGGCGGAGAAGGCTGAAGTCGAGCATCTTCGCAATCAGAGGCTTTTCAAGGAGAATGCCACCTCCGAGAAGGAACTGGTCAACGCCAAGGCGGCCCGGGATTCCGCCAAAGCCAATGTTGCGGCCGCGGAAGCGAGCCTCGAGGATGCCAAGATCAACCTGGGTTATTGCACGATTTACGCTCCTCTCAGCGGACGCATCGCCCGGAACCAGGTGGACGTCGGCAACCTGGTGGGGGCGGGGGAGTTCACCCTCCTTACGACCATCAAGCAGTACGATCCCATCTATGCCTATTTTACGCTCAACGAACGGCAGCTCCTGAGGCTGATGCGGCTGGCGCGCAAGGGCCGGGAATATGCCGTTCAGGACACGGTCATCCACATGGCGCTGGCCAACGAGAACGGTTATCCGCACGAGGGAAGGCTGGACTACGCGGACCTCGGCGTGGATCAGAGCACCGGGACCATGCTCATGCGCGGCGTCTTTTCGAATCCGAATCCTCCGGCCATTCTGCCCGGCCTGTTCGTGCGGCTGCGCGTGCCGGCCGGGAGCCGGCCCGGCGCGCTGCTGGTGAGCGAGCGCGCCATCGGGTCCGACCAGGGCGGCCAGTTCGTGCTGGTGGTGAACTCGGAGGATATCGTCGAAATGAGGCGGATCGTTCCGGGTAACGTGACGGACGGCATGCGCGTCATAGAGGAAGGTCTCAACGGCGATGAGTGGATCGTCGTCAACGGCATTCAGCGGGCCCGCCCGGGGGCCAAGGTCAAGCCGACGCGCGTCGATTCCGCTGCGCGCGATGCGGCGGCCGGCACTCCGTCCGGCAACGCCCCGAACAAAGCCGCGAGTCCGTCGGCCAAACCGTGATTTGGAGCAAACCCGCCCATGCTGTCCCGATTCTTCATCGACCGGCCGATTTTTGCCAACGTCATCGCGATCGTGACCATCGTTTTCGGTATTGTGACGCTGCTCTTGCTGCCTGTTGAGCAGTATCCCCAGATCACGCCGCCCACGGTCCTCGTGTCGACCGTCTATCCGGGGGCGAGCGCCGAAGTGGTGGCGGATACGGTCGCTGCGCCCATCGAGCAGCAGGTGAACGGCGTCGAGCACATGCTCTACATGTCCTCGAACTCGGCCAATGACGGGTCTTACTCACTCACCGTAACCTTCGAGGTCGGGACCAATCTCGATATGGCCCAGGTGCTGGTCCAGAACCGTGTGGCGATTGCCGAACCGACTCTCCCGGACGACGTCAAGCGCCAGGGGGTGAACGTCCAGAAGCAATCCACCTCCTTCATCCAGTTCATCGCGCTCAGCAGCCCCGACGGCAGCCACGACGACCTATTCCTGAGCAACTACGCCACCTTGAACGTACGGGACGAGCTCAGCCGCATCGAAGGCGTCGGGAATGTTTCGGTGATGGGCAGCGCCAGCTACAGCATGCGCGTCTGGCTCGATCCGGAAAAGCTCAAGAGCCGGAGCCTCACCACACAGGATGTGGTCGATGCGATTCAGGAGCAGAACGTCCAGGTCGCTGCCGGCCAGATCGGGCAACCCCCGGCCCCGGCGGGGCAGAACTTCCAGTACACCGTCACCACCCTGGGGCGGCTGAGCGACGTCGAGCAGTTCCAGAACATCATCGTCAAGACCACTGCCGACAGCCAGGTGGGGGCGCGCATCACCCGGGTGAAAGACGTGGCCCGGGTCGAGCTCGGGGGGCAGGTTTACGATCAGTATTTCCAGATGCACGGAAAACCCGCGGCCGGCATCGGCATCTACCAGCTCCCGGGCGCCAACGCGCTCGATGTCTCGACAAAGGTCAGCAAGAAGATGGCGGATTTGAGCAAGTCGTTTCCGGCCGGGGTGACGTACGACATTCCTTTCGATACCACCCGGTTCGTGACCGCATCCATACACGAAGTCTACAAAACGCTGATCGAAGCCGGCATCCTGGTACTGATCGTGATCCTCGTGTTCCTCCAGGACTGGCGTGCGGTGCTGGTGCCGGCAACCACCGTGCCCGTCACCATTATCGGAGCCTTCGCCGCCATGGCGGCACTGGGTTTCACCGTCAATATCCTCACGCTCTTCGGCTTGATCCTCGCCATAGGCATCGTCGTGGATGACGCCATCGTCATCGTGGAGAACGCCGCTCATCACATCGAAAGGGGGCTGCCTCCGCGGGAGGCGACGATCAAAGCCATGGATGAAATCATCGGTCCGGTGATCGGCATCACGCTCGTTCTGATGGCGGTCTTCCTGCCCACGGCCTTTCTCGGGGGCATCACCGGGCAGCTCTATCGGCAGTTCGCCCTCACCATCGCGGCCACCGCCGTGATCAGCGCCATCAACGCCGTGACCCTGAAGCCCGCCCAGTGCGCGCTGTGGCTGCGCAAGAACCCGGAGCACCGCAATCTGTTCTTCCGCGGTTTCAACGCCGTCTACAGCCGCTGCGAACATGTATATTCCATTATGGTAGCCTGGATGGTGCGGCACACCGTTGCCATGCTGATCCTTTTCGCCGTGCTGATCGGAAGCGCCACGTGGGGATTCCTGGCCCTGCCCACCGGTTTTCTGCCGACGGAAGACCAGGGATACGCGATCGCCAGCGTGCTGCTCCCCGATGCTGCCTCGCAGGAGCGTACCCGGGAAGTTGTGGCGAAGATGAACGATATGATCGCGAAGACTCCCGGAGTGGTCGACTATCTGACCGTCGGCGGCTACTCGGTGCTGGACGGCACCGGGGCTTCCAATGCGGCGGCATTCTGGATCATTTTTAAGGACTGGAAGGAACGCAAGGACCCGAGCCTCTCCCAGGATGCCATTCTCGGCCACCTGCGACGGCAGTTCGCGACCATCGAGGAGGGCATCGCTTTCGTTTTCGTTCCGCCGTCCATCCAGGGGCTCGGGGTCGCGGGCGGTTTCCAGATGCAGCTCCAGGACCGCGGCGGCACGGGGGGCGAGCAGCTCCAGGCCATTGCCCAGGAAATGGTCGTGGACGGCGAAGCCCAGCCCGGCCTGCAGGCGCTCAATACGACCTACCGCTCCGGCATCCCGCAGCTCTATGTCGATGTCGACCGCGTCAAGGTAAAGGCCCTGAACATTCCTTTGAGCAGAGTGTTCGGCACGCTGCAGGCCTCTCTCGGTTCTGCGTACGTTAATGATTTCAATAAGTTCGGTCGTACTTACCAGGTCCGGGTCCAGGCCGACCGGCGATTTCGCGCCAGGTCCGAGGACGTGGCCCAGCTGGAGGTGAGGAGCGACAACGGCAACATGGTTCCCCTGGGCACGATGGTGGACGTGGAGGAAAGCCTCGGTCCCCTGGTCATCAATCGCTACAACCTCTATCCGTCCGCTGCCGTCAACGGGGAGGCCGCGCCCGGATACAGCTCGGGGCAGGCCTTGAAGCTCATGGAACAGATGGCTGCCAACAAGCTGCCCCCCTCGATGGGCTTCGACTGGACCGGGATGTCCTACCAGGAGAAGAAAGTCGGTGGTGAGGCGTTCATGATCTTCGGCCTGGCGATCCTGCTGGTCTACCTGGTTCTGGCGGCCCAGTACGAAAGCTGGACGAATCCCGCGGCGGTCATCCTGGTGGTGCCCCTGGCCCTGCTGGGCACGGTCATGGCCCTGGCGCTCACCGCCATGGACAACAACATCTACACTCAAATCGGCATCGTGCTGCTGATCGCCCTGGCGTCCAAGAACGCGATTCTCATCGTGGAGTTTGCGCGGGAACTGAGAGCGGACGGCAAGGATCTCCTGGACGCCGCGGTCCAGGCGGCCCGGATGAGGTTCCGGCCGATCCTGATGACTTCGTTCGCGTTCATCATGGGCATCTACCCGCTGGTGCGGGCGGAGGGCGCGAGCGCAGCCAGCCGGCGGGCACTGGGCACGGCGGTGTTCGGAGGCATGCTGGCTTCGACTTTTCTTGCCGTCCTGTTCGTGCCGGTCTTTTATGTGGTGTGGCAGCGGTTGAGTGAATCCCTCGCCGGGGTCAAAAAACATTCGGTTTCCGCCGATTCCGGCACACCTCCGGAATAGGGGGGCGACTTCTTTCTACCAATCCGGCGGCCGGGGCAATTCCCTGGCGTTGGATGGAGGCGGGGGCTCGAGATCGGCTGGGAGTCCCCCCTTCACCGGGAGCAGATCGCCCCAGTTGGTCCGTTCTCTCATCACCCTCACCGTCTCCGCCGGCACGAAATCCTTTCCCGCTCTGAGCTCCCACCCACCGCCGAGTCCCTTGTAGAGCGCCACCAGGTTCGTGGGCACCGCGCCCCGGCTCTGGGTGAGGCTGTCCTGTTCCTGGACGAGTGACTGCTGGGAATTGAGCACGGTGGTGAAATCGACCGCGCCCTCCCGGTACTGCAACATGGCGAGATCCACCGCCCGTTTGGCCGCTTTTACACTTTCCTCCAAAAGAGCGGTCTTATCCTGGGAGCGCAGAAAACCCACCAAGGCGTCTTCCACTTCTTTTGCCGCACCGAGCACCGTGTTCCGGTAGGTGACCATCAGTTGCTCGAACCGCGCATCCTGGACCCGCACGTTGTTCGTGATGCGGCCGTAGTTCAGGATCGGCCATTCGATGGTGGGACCAGTGGTCATGGTGTAGCTGCTCCAGGTGAAGAGATCTGTGAAACCGCTCCCGCCGGTTCTGGTCAGGCGTGAATCGCTCGCAAGAAATCCGAACGACCCCAGCAGGGAAATACGGGGAAAGAGCTCGGCTTTGGCAACGCCGATCTGGGCGCATTGCGCGGCGGCCTGGAGCTCGGCGCTGCGGATATCGGGCCGGCGGCGTAGGAGCTCCGCGGGGATCCCGACGACAACCTCGGCCGGCGGAGTCGGGATGGTCCCGGGCTCGTCGCCGAGCAGCCCGGCCAGGTCGCCCGGAGGCATCCCCAGCAGGACGGCAAGACTGTTCCTGGACTGCTGAAGGCTGATCTCCAGAGAGGGGATCTGGGCCTGAGTGTCGTAGAGAAGAGTTCTGGCCTGCTGCACGTCCAGCTCGGTCACGGCTCCGTTGCGGTACCTGACTTCGGTGAGCCGAAGCGACTCCTTCTGGATCTCGACGTTCTCACGCGCCACCTTGAGCCGTTCCTCGTAGGTGCGGATCTGGATATAGGTGGACGCCACGTTGCCGGCCAAAGAGACGAGGGCACTGTCGTAATCGGCCACGTACGCCGTCAGGCCGGCGTCAGCGGATTCGATGCCGCGCTTGTATTTGCCCCAGAAATCGATTTCCCACGACGCGTCGATTCCGTAATTGTAAGCCCCATATCTCAGGTCACCGCCGCCGGCAGTGTTGGCGGCGTTTTCACTGTTCCGCGTGTACGTATACGCGGCATTGCCCTGCTGCTTCTGAGGGAACTGGTTCCCCAGAGCGATGCCCAGCTGCGCGCGCGCCTCGAGAATGCGCAGCCCCGCAACCTGAAGATCCGGGTTGTTCTCATAGGCGATCCGGATCAGGTTGTTCAGGACCTCGTCTTCGAAGACGGTCCACCACTGGCTGTAGTCTCCCGACTCGGATTTGACCTTCGGGTTATCCTTTTCGCTCCAGTTTGCAGCTACCGGCGCCGAGGGTTTGGTGAAATCGGGACCCACCGCCGTGCAACCCGCGGCTCCCAGTGTCGCTGCCAGGAGGATGAGCGCGGACACACACCGCATCGCGTTCGTGAGCCGCGGGTGACCGAGCCGGCAGAAAGGACGGATGATGGTCTGGCGGCGGCATTCGGCCGTCGTTCGGACGGAAAGTGCGGAGGTTGACCGCATGAACCCTCCTCGGGATGAGTGAAGCCGGGTCGGTTGTGTGGCGCATCGCTTCTCGTGTCGGAACCCGCGGCGGAAATGCCCCTTGTTCCCGCGAATGTCCGCGCCGGACCCGCCTGCGCTCGATCCGCCTAGAGACGACCGGACATCGCCCATCCAGGATACAATTTGTCCGCGCCGGGTGGCAAGCTTCTTGTGGCTTTGCCGCCGGAGCGCCCGCCGCCCGTTGATCGAGGCCGGCCACGGGAGAAAGCCGCGGATTTGCGGTTTTCATGCTTGCCGCGCCGGAAGGAAGATGCCGAATGTTTTCGGTGGGCCAAACACGGCGGCGGGGTCCGAAAAATGTCGACACGGAAGGGACAATATCGGTTCGAGACCAACCGGGGTTGTTTCGTGACGGGGCCGCGAAGTCACGGCGGGAAAGCGTCGGCGGGTCGGAGTCATTCCAGGTTGACAGCAGCCATGCCAGGGGATATTTGTGGCATACAATGCTTCACGGTGCCGGGCGCTCGTTCGCATTGACGCTGCAATCCCCGGTCTGGTCCACCACTTTGACGCTGACTTTGAAGGTGCCGGAAGAGCAATATGATCGGTCAGGCCTGGGCGGCGTTTCCCGCCGGGATGTGTATAGCCACCATTGTCATGGTGGTGGGCTTCGGAGGCGGGATTCTGTGGATGCCTTTCCTGCTGATCGTGCTGCACTTGCCCACGGATACCGCCATCATCACATCCTTGCTGATCCAGACGGCCGGCACGGGGTCGGGAAGCGTTGCCTACACGCTCCAGAAGAAAACCGACAACCGGCTCGCCCTGCTCATGATGAGCATCGCCATTCCGGGAGTCATCGTAGGCGCTTATTTTGCCCACCGCGTCGTTCCTTCCAATATCGAAGTCATTATTGGCGCGATATCCCTGGCGACGGCTCTGTTGTTCGCTTCTTCCAACGAGAAGTTTTCGGAGACGGGAGTGGAGCGTGTGGAGCTCAAACGGGCAGCCGGGCATTCATGGATTGCGGTCGTCATGGCCGTCGCCAGCGGCATGCTGACGCTCAATATCGCCGAATGGCTCATTCCCGTGATGCGGAACAAGATGGGCCTCAGGATGAGCAATGCCGTCGCCACGTGCATCGTGCTCACCTGCGGGGAATGTTTTCTCGGCGTGTGGACTCACTATTTCATGGGTGCGAAACCCGATTGGGCTGTTGCCCTCTGGGGAATACCGGGCGTGATCATCGGAGGTCAAATCGGCCCCAGGCTGGCAAAAGGCATCGATGAGCGCCTGCTCAAAGAGATTTTCATCTTCATGCTCACACTCATCGGGGTTCACCTGGTGTACAAGTACTTTCCCATGTGACGGAGAAACGGCCGGAGGCAGGACGCATTCCGGTGAGAATGGCCCTGCCGATACCGATCCCCGCGCAAGATCGCGGAATGGGAGCGAGGAAGCATCGAAATGAAAAGAGGAGGGGGCGGCGCCGGTCCCGGCGCCGCCCCCTCCTCTTCAAGCATGCCGCAAAGGCCAATGGAGGCCTTGCCTTGACGTCATGCGTCCTCTTTCGTCACCACTTTCGTGTCGGTGGTGAAGTACATGGCGATCGCGCCAAGAACCAGGGCGATCAGGCAGAGGACGAAAGACATCCGGTAGGCTTCCACGGGGAATTTGTCCCCGACCTTCCCGTACCCGTCCAGCACCAGGCCCATGACCGCCTGGAACAAGGCTCCGCCGACGAAGTACCAGATGTTGACCATCCCGTTGGCCGTGGCGATGAAACTGTGCGGTTGTCCTTCGGCGATGTGCGCGTAGTTGGGCACGTATGCGCCGCAGAAAAAGCCCATGACGAACAGGATGACGTAGAAGGAATTGGCCGGGAGCGAATCCGGCCAGACGATGACCGGCAGCCAGGTGAGCGCATAGATGACGATGCCGTAGAGGGAGGTCTTTCGTCGCGACTTCAGTACCCGGTCGGACACCCAGCCGGCTGTCAGGCAGCCCAGCGCCATGCCGATGGGCCAGAACATGAGCACATTGGCGGCGGTCTGCTTGGGCATGCCGTATATCTGCTGCAGGTAGGGAATGCACCAGAGCCCCTGGAAGCCCATCACCGTGCCGTAGATCATGAACGCGTAAACGGCGATGAGCCAGTAATTCCTCATTTTGAAGAGCTTGGCCAGGTTTTCCTTGAAAGACACCTTGACTCCCGCCTGCTGGTAGTATTGAACGCCGTCGATGTCCGAAACGGTGGGATAGCCCTTGTCGGCGGGTTTGTTCCTCAGGATGACGAAATTCAATATTGCCAGGATGACCATGAAGGCGCCAAGCCAGAAGAACGAGTAGCGCCAGCCCACGAGACCCACCAGGAAGGCCAGGGGAGCGGACGCCAGGACGGCTCCGGCGTTACCCCAAGTGAGCATCATGCCCGTCAGGGTCGAAAATTCGTTGGGACGAAACCAGTTGGCCAGGATTCTCATGCAGGGGATCCACACCACGGCCACCCCGACGCCCATCAGGAAGCGGCCCAATACGATCACGCCGAAGCTTTGAGCCAAGCCGAACAGGGCGGTTCCGATGGCTGCGATGATGAAAAACGTGCCCACCGAAAACCGGGGACCGAGATAGTCCGAAAGTATCCCCGAAGGGATTTGCATCGCCGCGTAGGGATAAAAGTACATGGAAGACAGAATACCGAGGCTCGTCGCGGTCAGCCCGAATTCCTTCATCAATTCCGGGGCTACAACGGCCGGCGCGACGCGATCGAAGTAGACAAAAATGTAGGTCAGCAACAACATCCCGTAGCAAATCCAACGGTAGCGAAGCATTCTTTTCGCCAACTCATGGATTTGCGTTTGCGTGGTGCCGATTTCGGCTGCGAATTGACTCACTGGCATACCCTCCGTAGAATGAGATTGTCGCTTGGAACGTTCCGAAGTCGGAGAGACCTCGGATGCGAAGACGAATTGTCACCAAAGGGCTCCATTGGATCGGACCTCCACCCCGGGATCCGTCAAAGGGCTCCTGCTTGTTTGCTCCCGGATTTCCCGGTTCGAACCTGCCGGCACGGCCGGTCGTCATCCATAGCGGAAGTGGACTCCGAACCCTCCGCGCGGATAGCTCCAGTCGATGGCGGCGCCGGCGTTGGGGCAGGCCACGCGGCACGTGCCGCACTCCAGGCACCCGGCGTAATCGAAGCTCAGCGCGCCGTCCTTGACGCTGTAGAGCCCGGCCGGACATGCCCAGGTGCAGGGCTTGTCCGGGCATGATGCGCAAACCTCCCGGTTCAGCTTGATGTGCGCCTCCTCGTCATCCACCACGAACTTGTTCATTCCCAGCAACTGTTCGATGCTCAAGCGTTTCACAGGCCTCTCACTCCTTTCCAGCCGTCGAGGGCCAGCTGTCCCAGGCCGATCCCGCTCGCCCGGATCCGGTCGTAAATTTTCCGGGCAAGCCGTGCCGGCGGCTTGCCGTCCACCGTGAACAACTCGCTCGCAAGGCCCGTGACAAGCTTCGGGTATTGGTTGAACATACGCTTGTTTTCCAAAATCTCCGGCGCACTCCGGTAGGCTTCCAGGTCCCTGAGGACGAAGCTTTCCCGCAGCACCTCCCGGTAGCGGCAAAGACCGTTGCGGGAAAAATCGTTATGCGTCTTCGCCTCCATCACCGCCCGAGCGGCCGCCTCCCCCGAGGCGACGGCGAAGTCCATGCCCCGCACCGTGTAGCCGAGGTTGAGCACGAAGCCCGCGGCATCCCCGGCAACCAATATCCCGTCGCCGAACAACTCGGGCATCATCCCCAGGCCCGCCTCGGGCACCAGGTGCGCCGAATACTCGGCCTCCCGCCCCCCTTCGATCAAAGGGGCGATGTGCGGGCTGCTCTTGAAGTCCTCGAGAGCCTCGGCCGGCTTCATCCGGCAGCGACTCAGCTCCGCGACGTTGAAGACCAGTCCCAGGGAAATGCTGTTCTTGTTGGTGTATAGAAAGCCGCCTCCCTGAACCCCTCGGGAACAGTCCCCCACGAACAGATGCGCCGCGCCGTGGAAGTCGTCGACCTGAAAGCGCTCGTTGATGGTCTGCTCGGGCAGCTCGATGATCTGCTTGACCCCCGTGGCCACCTGGCGCGCCGAAAAAGGCCCGGCAAGGCCCGCCTTCCGGGCCAGGATCGAATTGACCCCGTCGGCCGCGATCACCACGTCGGCCCTCATTTCATCTTCCCCGGCCCGGATGCCCACGATCCGGCCGTTTTCAAACACCAGGTCGTCGACCCGGATTCCGCAGGCCAGGAGCGCTCCCGCCTCCTCCGCCTTCGCGGCGAGCCATGCGTCGAATTCGGCCCGCAGCAGCGTGAAGGAATGACAGCCGGGACCGGTCCACTCCGAATCCCGGCAGGCGACCGATACCGAACGCTCGCCGTCCAGGAACGTGATGATCTCGCGCTCAACGCAGCGCTCCACCGGCGCCTCTGTCCAGAATTCCGGAATGATCCGGTTCAATGCGTGACTGTACATGCGCCCGCCGTACATGTTCTTGCAGCCCGGAGCGGTTCCCCGCTCCACCAGGATCACCTCGTGACCTTCACGGGCCAGGAGGTATGCGGCCGTACTGCCGGCGGGACCGGCCCCGACCACTATTGCGGTGGTTTTGTCTTCTGCCATCGTCGGCACCTTGCTTTCTAGTTTCTCGAGTTCTCTCCGAGCTCGGAGATCAGTAGGGCAAAGACGCCGAAAAGATCTCCGATGATCCCATACTCGGTTTCAATCCCTTCCGAAGCCGCTCGGAAGCCCTGCACGCCGGAAAGGACGCATCCATCATCGTCTCGATTCGGAGCGCACGGCCGGCGGGACACGCCCACGGCGATGAGAAGGTCCGGCCTGATCCACGTTGAGGGCGCACAGCCCCGGGAATCCTTGATCGATTGGGAAAGAGCGCCGACCATCGATTTGAACCCTTCGGCATCACCGGCTCGCCGTGTTTTCCGCAGTGTTTCGGTTTTCTTGCGACGGAGCAGGTTCCCGGCCGCCGCCGTATCTCGCGCACCGTTGCACAGTGGACGGGAAAATGAAGCGAATTCCGTCGCGGGGCCGGTGCGGTCCCGGGTGAAGTGCCGGCATCCCGTGCCATGAAGGGCGACGCCTGCAATTCGGGGGGGTGAGGTGCAGATGATCCTGCGCACTTCACCCCCTCCGAAGAGCAGGTGCTGCAAAAGCGGGAATGCGAGGCTCCCATCGAATTGAAAACTCTCGCAGTCTCCCTGGAACGACACGTCGAGGTGAGCCGCGACGTGGGTGATGAGCTTGCGGCCGCGCGGCGTGCCTCCAACCACGAACACCTGGCGGTCTTCGGTGCGCGTACTGTCCGCCCTGAAATAGTAAGGAGACGTCACCCGGACAATGTCGGGACAGCTCACGCAAACGCTGCGCCTGCCGCTCACCAGGGTGATGTGACGCTCGGAAACGGGCCGGTTCGCGGCAGCGTGCGGCTCCCGCTCGGGTGGAGAGCCCCACCCGGGCCACTCGCTTGTCCGCCCGCCGAGCACATTGCCGTTCGAAACCGCCCCCTTGTCGACAAAGACGACCTGGCAGCCCTCCTTGGCCAGGAAAAAGGCGGCCGTGATTCCCGGGGCTCCCGGGCCCACAATAATCGCAGCGAACCTGCCTTCGATCGGATTGCGCATGGTGCCCGCCTCAGTGTTTCAGGGTTTTCTTGAGCTCGTCGATGAGGATCGGGACGACCTGGTAGAGGTCCCCCACGATGCCGTAATCGGCGGCCTCGAAGATGGGCGCGTTTTCATCCTTGTTGATGGCAACGATCACCCTGCTGTCCCGGATCCCGGTCACGTGCTGGATCTGGCCGGACACACCCACTCCCACGTAGAGCTGCGGTTTGATCTTTTTGCCCGAGATGCCGAGGTAGACCTCCTCGGGCAGCCAGCGCAACTCCTCGGCGACGGGCCGCGAACAGGCGAGCTCGCCCCCGAGGGCGTCCGCAAGGTCGCGGGCAAGCTTCACGTCTTCCTTTTTCTCGATGCCGCGGCCCACGCAGACCACGATTTTGGCCTCCGTGACGTCCACGCTCCCTCGCGCCGCGGGCGTGCGATGGAGCACCTTGACGGGCGAGAAGGGCGCTGCGGACAGCGGTCGGATGGTTCCTTTTGCGTCGTCCTCGCCGGCCGGGGCCGGCTCGAACGCCCGCGCCGCAATCGTGGCCATTTGCGGGCGCGTGGTGCAAACCACCTTCTGCACCCCCGCGCCTCCGTACATCAACCGTTCCATGACCAGGCGCCCACTCCCCGCGTCAACCTCGAACCCCGTGCAGTTGCTGCACAGCCCCGTATCGAGGCGCGCCGAAAGCCGCGCGGCCATTTCCTTGCCCCGCTGCGTGGCTCCGATCAGGATCACGTCCGGTTCCTCTTGTGCGGCCGCCTGCGCCAGAACGGGGACATAGGCTTCCAGTCCCTGGTCCGGGGCGAGCCCCGGCAGCACGAACACCTCCTGTGCGCCGTGCGCCAGGTAGCGCCGCGCAAGCTCCTCGTCCGGGGCAAACGCGACCGGCTTCACGCCCAGCTGGTCGGCCACCTTCCTCCCCGCGCACAGAAGCTCCAGAGTGTGCTCGGCTCCTTCGGCGAAAACCCAGATTCCTGCCATCTTCTCACCACTCCTTCAACCGATCGCGCTTTCCTTCAAGAGAGCGTCGACCACCGAGCGGATCTCCTCGGCTCCCGCCCCGAATCTCAAGCGCTTGCGTTCCATCGTGGCCGCGACCACCCCCATGGTCTTCAACCGTTCGGCCTGCATGCCCCCCAGCCGCTCCGGCGTGAGCTGCTCCACCGGCTTTTTGGCCGCTCCCAGCACCTGTTTCAGGCTAGGAATGCGCGGCGTGTTGATGTCCGGCAAAACCGTGATCAGCCCGGGCAGCGGCACGGACACCACTTCGATGCCCTCCTCGAGCTTGCGTTCGGCGATTACCCGGTTCTCCCCCTCCACGTACGTCAGCTTGTTCACGTAGGTTGCGCACGCGATGCCAAGCTTCTCGGCGAGGGCGGGCCCCACCTGCTGTGCGTACAGGTCGCTTGAGCCTTCCCCGCACAGGATCAGGTCGAACTCGACAAACGATCCGATGGCCGCGGCCAGCAATCCGGTCGTCCGGGCCGGGTCCAGGTCGGCAAAAGACGGATCGTTGACGAAAACGGCCCGGTCGGGGCCCCGGGAAAGAACGTCCTTGAGACAGTTCTTTGCCGAGGCCGGAGCCACCGTTACGGCCGTCACGCTCGCTCCGTGCTGTTCCTGCAGGCGCATCGCCTCCTCCACCGCGTTGCGGTCGTAGGGGCTGATCTTAAAAGCCGCGCGGTCCAGGAGCAGCTTGCGGTTGGGGGCATCCACCCGGATGTCCGCCTCGTCGATTACCCATTTGAAGCACGCGATAACCTTGAGCATGGCTTGCCCTTCCCGTTTCCATCAGCGCAGAATACTGCCCGAGATCACCATGCGCATGACCTCAGAGGTGCCCTCGTAGATCTCGGTGATCTTGGCGTCGCGGTACAGCCGCTCCACCTTGTGACCCTTGATGAACCCGATGCCCCCGTGGATCTGGATCGCCCGGTTGGTCTGCCGCGCCGCCGTTTCCGCCGCGTGCAGCTTGGCCATGGCCGCCTCCTTGCTGTAGGGCAGTCCCTGGTCGTAACACCAGGCGGCGTGGTAGGTCAGAAACCGCGAGGCCTCGACCTCCGTGGCCATGTCGGCCAGCATCCACTGGATGGCCTGGAAGGAACTGATGGGCTTTCCGAACTGGACCCGCTCCTTGGAATAGTGAATGGACTCATCCAGGGCCGCCTGGGCAATCCCCAGCGCCTGCGCCGCGATCCCGATGCGCCCGCCGTCCAGGGTCATCATGGCGATCTTGAACCCCTGGCCTTCTCCCCCCAGCAGGTTCCCCTTCGGAATGCGACAGTTTTTCAAGACCACCTCGGAGGTCAGCGCCCCGCGGATCCCCATCTTGTTCAAGTGCTCCCCGGGCTTGATCCCCGGCGTGTCCGCCGGGACGATGAACGCGCTCAGACCCTTGGCCCCCTTGGACTTGTCCGTACTCGCAAAAATGATGAACACCCCCGCCACCGGGGCGTTGGAAATGAACATCTTCGTGCCGTTCAACACATAGGAGTCTCCGTCGAGCACTGCGGTCGTGCTCCCCGCGGCCACATCCGTGCCCGCCCCCGGTTCGGTCAGCGCAAACGAGCCCAGAATCTGCCCCTTGCACAGCGGGGTCAGCCACTTTTGCTTCTGCTCCTCGGTCCCGAACTTGAACAGAGGAAAGCTCGCCAGAGAGGTCTGGCATTCGAGAGTGAATCCCGTTGCCGCACACGCCCGCGACAGCTCTTCAAGGACAATCGTGTAGGTCAGGTAGTCGGCCCCCGCCCCCCCGTATTGCGTCGGGTAGGGAATGCCGCACCAGTCCTGCTCGGCCAGGCGCTTGATGTTTTCCATCGGAAAACGCGGCTCCATGTCCACTTCCTCGGCGATGGGCTCCACGTACTTTTGACAAAACTCCCGGACTCCGGCCCGCACCAGTTCTTGTTCTTCCGTCAATTTGAAATGCATGATCCGCTCCCCTCGGTAATTGGATTCCGAAACGTTGACGGGACAACCCTTCAACCCGGACATTGAGGACTGCGGGCGGGGCGGCGTTGCACTGCGCCCCGCCCGAGTGGTACAATCCCTTCGGTTCTTTTCCGGCCGATCCCGCTATTTCTTCTTCTCGGGTTCGGGCACTTCCTCGGTGATGCCCGCGATTTTGCGCGCGTAGTCGGCGAATTCATTGACCGGCGTGAAGGCCCTGACCACCAGCTTCGCCCCGTCGGGCGAGCCTCCGCCGTGCATGCAGCCCGGCACTCCCGCCCCCAGGGTCAGCCATTCCGAGAGCCGGGCCGCCCGCGCCCTCGTCTCCGCGCTGAACTTCGCGCTGGCTTGCAACGCCTTGCGCACCAGGTGACCGTACTTGGGGTCGTTGAAATCTTTGGAGGACGGAAAACATCCGGTTTCCACCACCCCGCCGCCGATGTCCTGGCACAGCCGCTTGGTCTCGTAGGGGAGCGTCGCCACGTGCACCTTGTTGGTGTGAGCCGTGAGCGAATCCGCCACCCACATTCCTCCAGGTCCCTTCTTGCCCAGGGCCATGGCGCCGATGCCCATGCAATACGTCGTTTCGTTGTTCACGGCCATCTCCACCATCTTGGCGCTGAAGGTTGCCGCCGCCAGACCGTTGGTGCGGGCCATCAACGCCCCCGCCCCGATCATCACGTCCCCCTGCCCGGCCACGCAGGCCCCGATGCAGGCCCGGTAGTTGGCCGTGAAGTACTCGATGACCTTCCCGGCAAACTTGGCTTCCTGGCACATGAATACCCGCTCGTTGGGCACGAAGCAGTCCTGGAAGAAAAGAAACGCCTGGGTGATCCCCGTCTCCGGAACGTCGAATCCGTCTTCCATTTCCCGCATGTCGCTGGGTCGGCGCGTCTCCACGATGGTCAGCCCTTCGATGTCCCGGGGCACCACCACCACCACCGCGTAGTCCTTGTCCTCATCCCGGTACCCGCTGCCGGGCAGAATGAAAATCTCGTTGGATGCCGCCACGCCGCAAATCATCGCTTTGGTGCCGCTGATCACGATCCCGTCCTTGCGCACTTCCTTGATGTGCACGTTGCTGTCCGGGTCGGTCTGCTGCGAGGGCCGAAGCGAGCGGTCCCCCTTGGCGTCCGTCAGTGCCCCCGCCACTACCAGCCCCTTCTCCTGGGCGCCCAGGATCCACTTCTTGAGCCGCTCCTGGTAGTGCGTCCCGCATTCCTTGTCTATGAGCGCCGTCACGTTCCACATCACGTTCTGGGCGTTCCACCCCACGCACAAGCCCCCGTTGCACGAGCCCGTGAACCGGTACATCCAGCGCTTGAGCTTGGAATTGGTCATGATGTCCTCAAGGGTCTCCATCATGGAGTTCCACCGGTGGATCTTCTCCCCGGTGAAGCTCGACGCCGTCGTGAAATCCTGCGCGTACTTGGGGTCATGAGAGGCGTCGAATCCCCGGGCGTGGCTTTCCACGGTCCTGCGCGTGGCCGCATGCGCGGTCACGTCCTTGATCAGCTCCCCGAACTTGTAAATGTTGGGGCGCATCCCCTTCAATGACTTCAGGTAATCGGCTCTTGTCTTGAGTCCCATCTGCTTTACTCCTTTTCCGTGCGTTGTGTGCTCCGACTTCCACCCCGCCAACTTCCGCTTCGGTATCAGCCGCCGTTTCTGCCCAGTATTTCCGCCTTGATGCCCATGGGCGTCTTCTCATCGAAAATGCGCGCGTCCATCTGCTTCAAATCCGGGGCGATCAAGGGCTTGAACTCCATCTGCGCCAGGATGTCCTTGTCCAGGTCCACTCCGGGAGCGATTTCGATGAGCGTCACACCTTCGGGCCTCAGCGCGAAAACCGCCCGTTCCGTCACGTAGAGAACCTTCTGGCCGGTGCTGCGCCCGTACTCTCCGCTGAACGTGATGTGCTCGACCTTGTCCACCAGCTTCTTGACCTTGCCTTCGGTGACGATCTTGAGCCTGCCGTTGCCCACGTCCACCTTGAGCCCGCCGGCCGTGAGCGTTCCGCAAAACACCA
>Ga0228536_1000284_pt1 | contig 113603 bp, 99 predicted proteins | sample SJ1Smetagenome_FD_168611 | JGI IMG/M metagenome (GOLD analysis project Ga0228536, IMG submission 168611) | Enriched culture of PCE-dechlorinating microbial communities from Ithaca, New York, USA - SJ1.S | ecosystem: Engineered > Modeled > Simulated communities (microbial... > Unclassified...
TTTGATGAAGAGCAGCATGGCCAGGTTTACCTCAGCCAGTTCGCGATCATGTTCGCCGTCCCCAAAGCTGCTGATCATACGGGATGAATCATGGTTGCCAAGCGTGTTGCAAGGCCAGGCACCCGGCGGCAGGGCAGCCAGGCGGGCTGCCTGGTTAGCGCGCACCCAGGCAGGGGTGATCAGCCTGGTGTGCATCAGCGGGAAATTAAATGAAAGATGCAGTTCATCATCGCCGCTGCCGTAGAAGGAAATATCTTCTGTTTCGCCGACCAGCACCCTGTCATTAAATTCATCCACCACCCTGCGCAGGTCCTGCATCAGGGGGTGCACCCCTGGCAGGTCAACCTGCTTCTCGAACAATTTCATCCATTTACGGTGTACCTGGCGCTGCTCTGCCGGGGTGTGGGCTGCTTTTGAGAAGGTATGCATGTCATCCACCCTGTAAGGCAGTTTGTTGTCTTTCCAGCGCTCATCCTCGAAAATGGTGCCGACCGCGTCCAATCGGAAGCCGTCCACCCCCAGGCGGAACCAGAACCGCACCACATTCCACATGGCTTCCCTTACCTGGGGATTGTGCCAGTTCAGGTCGGGCTGGCTTTTGAAGAAAAAGTGGTAGTAATACTCGCCCGTCAGAGAATCTTGTTCCCAGGCCGGCCCGCCAAACGTGGAGGACCAGTCATTTGGAGGCTGGCCGTCCTTGCCTTTCTTCCAGATGTACCAGTCGCGCTTGGGGTTGTCCAGGCTGGAACGGCTTTCCTGAAACCAGGCATGCTGGTCGGAGGTGTGGTTGAGCACCAGGTCGAGGATGACGCGGATGCTGCGCTGGTGGGCTTCATCCAGGAATTGCTTGAACTCATCCAGGGTGCCGTATTCCGGCGCAACCCCGATGTAATCGGAGACATCATACCCGCAATCGCACATGGGGGAGGGGTAATGGGGAGAAAGCCAGATGGCATCAATGCCCAGGTCTTTCAGGTAATCCAGTCTGGAACGCATGCCTGCCAGGTCGCCGATACCATCCCTGTTACCGTCTGCGAAGCTGCGCGGGTAAATCTGGTAAAACACGGCGGTTTGCCACCATTTTTGTGAGGGGGTTGTTTTCATGTAGATCAGGTTCTTTTAGGTTCTTTTTCGATTCGCGCCCGCATGCCGTCACCATCGATTTCAACCAGGGTCACCCGATTGACTTGGTTCTGGCGTAACTCCGGGGAAAAGGCTGTCACCCGGATGTAATTATCCGTCAGGCCGTGCATCTGCCAGCCATCCGGTCCAAGGGCATCTGCACTTTCCCACAATACATCCATCGATTCTCCAATAAACTGCTGCAGGAATTCCCGATTTGAAAGGGTTAGAGCCTGGCGCATCACCCTGGCACGCTGTTTACGCACAGCAGGGGGGACCTGGTTATTCATGCGGGCAGCGGCAGTTCCGGCGCGGGGCGAAAAGGGAAAGACATGCCCGGCTGCAAAACGCATTTCATTCACAAATGCCAGGCTTTCGGCAAAGTCATCCTCCCTTTCGCCGGGGAATCCGACCAGGATATCGGTTGTGATACCTGCCTGCGGGATCATGCCGCGGATAAGTTTTACCAGCTGGCGGTAATCCTCAGGGGTAGTATTGCGTACCATCCTTTTAAGGGTGGCAGCAGCCCCGGATTGAAGGGGTAAGTGGAAATGGCGACACAGGCGGGGATCCTGCCACAAAGCAAAGAAGGTTTCATCCAGGTTCCATGGCTCGACCGACGACAGCCTGACCCGGGGGATTTCTGTTTCTGCCAGGATAATGCGGATGAGCTCGCGCAGGTGCAGGGGCGGGTCAAATTCCTGTCCCCAGGAACCAAGCTGGACCCCCGACAGCACGATCTCCTTTACCCCGCCGGCAGCCGCGCTGCGGATATCCTCCAGGACTTCTTGCACCGATTGGCTGCGGCTTTGCCCGCGGGCAATGCGGGTGATGCAGTAGGTGCAGAAGTTATCGCAGCCATCCTGGGCTTTGATAAATGCCCGGGTCCGCCCATGTAGCCCAGGCAGGGGTTGGCGCGCCAGGGGTTCCATATCGTATCCAGGCAGGCGCTGCCCGGGATACAGGGCTGCTATCGAATCCTTGGCATCATTCTTGACAACATGGCTCACCCCAGGCAGGGTTACAGCTACGTCCGGTTCCATGGTAGCCCAGCACCCGGTAACGACGATATCAGCGCGCGGGTTGCGGCCAGCCTGGCGGATCTTCTGGCGTGAATCCGATGCGGCTGCGCTGGTTACCGTGCAGGTGTTCACCACAACCAGGTCAGCTTCTTGGGCGGATTCAACCAGTTCGTGCCCCTCTTTACGGAACTGGCTGCCGATGCGTTCAATTTCACTCTGGTTCAGGCGGCAGCCGATGGTGTCAAGAAAGACTTTCATGCAGGTGCTTATACCATAGTTTCATCGTGTCGGGGTACTCTCAGTCCTAAGGCTGCCCAAAGTAGCGTTCCATCAGGCGGGTTGCGGTTTGCAGTGTTTCAGGATCCTGGAAGGCATAACTCTGGGCGAGGGCCAAATGTTCAAGGGCAAGCTGCGGCTTGCCCTGGTTGAGATATACCTGCGCCAGGTGTAAATGTGCGCTGGCAAGGGCAGGATCCATCTTGATGGCTTTCTGGTAATACCGGACGGCATTTTCCAGGTCGTCCAGCGCTGCCAGGACACGGCCCATCGTGTCATAAGAATCCGGGTCATCCGGGGCAAGCAGCATCACCTTGCGGGCGGCAGGCAGCCCTTCATCCCGCAGGTGGATGCCAGTGGCGGCACAGTAGCCTGCCAGGGCCTTCCAAAACTGAACATTCTGCGGGTCCAGCAAGACAGCCTGCTTAAAGTGCGGATAAGCTTCTGCCACTGCATTCATCTCAACCAGGGTGCTGGCAATTTCCAGCTGCCAGACGCCCTGGTCCGGTTCCTGGCGGGCAGCCCTGTAAAGCGCTGCAAGGGCAATATCCGGGTTGCCTTGCCGGCGCTGCTGCATGGCGTGGATCGCATTAGCAATAACCGAATCAGGGTTGGCCTGTAAAGCCTTTTCAATCAGCTCAGTTCCATCACTTCCAGTCTGGAAGTGCGCTTCGGAGAGGAATGCCAGTGCCTCGGGGTAATCCGGTTCGATCTCAACCGCAGACTGGAAAGCCCGGGCTGCCATCTCCCATTCATTGACTACCCCCAGCGCCCTGCCAGCCATCACCAGACGGTATGCCGGGTTGCCGCCATCCAGGTCTGCCAGGACCGGCTTGAGGGTGTCATAGGCAGATTGGTATTGAGAATCAGCTTCGGCTGCCCTTGCCAGGGAAGTTATTGCCAGGTTTGGATCTTCCAGGCTGGTAAGGATGCCCAGCTGGTAAAGCGCTGAAGCATCGGAAGGATAAGCAGCAACCCACTCCATCAAGGTCGCTCTGGCCAGGTCCATATCGCCATCCTGTTTTTGCAGGGCAACCAGGCTGGCAAAGATCCTGGCATCCGGATGCGGATCCTGGGCGAGTTCTGCAAGCAGGGCAGAAGCAGAGCGGGTATCACCGGTTAGGAGGTAAAGGTCCGCCAGTTCTGTTTTATATTTCGAATTGAGTGGTTCTAATCGCGAGGAAATTTCATAAGCATTAATGGCAGTCTGCAAATCTCCTGCTGCCCGGCTGCTGGCAGCCAGCTGGAGCCAGGTGCCGGGTTGGCGCGGTGCGAATTCGAGTGCAGCCTGTAATGCCAGCATCGCCTGCCCGGGCTGGTTCAATTCGGCTGCCTCCCTTGCGGCATGCATCGCAGCGACATAAGGGCGGGCAGGTGTACTCACCTGGAGCTGCCAGGCAAGCATGAAGCTGAGAGCCATTTTGAACAGAAGGGCGGAATACGATTTATCCATGCGGTTATTCATTTTGATTTTATCCGAAAACCATTTTCCTAAATTTACCCTTCAATGAAAAAGGGGAGTGGTCGTAAAAGGGGTTCCAAATTGACGGTATAATTAATATTTGGTAAAATAATGCGCTTTTATGAGGAGCGTACGAAAGGTACCGGGAAACCGGTGATTTTTAATTATGAACATAGATGACGACCGCGGCACTACTGTGCTGCGGAGAACCGCAGAGTACAAACCCCCAAGATCACTCAATACATGGTTAATTGGAAGGCCTCTGCAAACCGCAGATGCACCTCACCAGACGATTGGCAAACTGATCGGGCTGGCTGTATTTGCTTCGGATGCCCTTTCCTCAACGGCTTACGCCACCCAGGAAATGCTGGCGATCCTGCTTCTGGCGGGAATTGGAGCGTTGCAATTCTCAATACCCATATCAATCGGTATCGTGGTTTTGCTTACCCTGCTTACCCTTTCTTATGAGCAGACCATCCATGCCTACCCGGGCGGGGGCGGGGCATATATCGTTGCCCGCGACAACCTGGGGGATGTGCCGGCGTTGGTTGCGGCTGCATCATTGTTGACCGATTACATTTTGACCGTTTCGGTCTCTATTTCTTCCGGTGTTGCCCAGGTAGTATCGGCATTTCCGGCAGCTTTTCCTTACCGGGTGGAAATTGCCATTCTGTTCATCGCAGTTGTGATGTTGCTAAACTTGCGCGGGGTGAAAGAATCAGGCAAGGCTTTTGCTGTACCCACGTACATTTTTGTATTGTTAATGTATGCCACGGTAGTCACAGGTATCATCCGCCTGGTGCTGGATACGTTGGGAGTGGTTACTGCACCGCCGCAAGTCGAAATTGAGACCATGCAGCAGGTATCCGTATTTCTGATCCTGCGGGCATTTTCGAACGGCACTTCCGCCGTGACTGGTGTTGAAGCGATTTCCAATGGTATTACCGCATTCAAGGAGCCGCGCAGCAAGAACGCTGGCATTACGCTGATCTGGATGTCAGTGATCCTGGGCTCCCTGCTGCTGGGAATCACTTTCCTGGCTTACCACATCCAGGCGATCCCGTCAGAATCTGAAACAGTCATATCGCAGCTTGCCCGAACGGTCTTTGGAGGGCGGGGCTTCCTGTATATTGCCACAATCACTGCCACTACAGTCATCCTGGTACTGGCAGGCAACACAGCTTTTGCTGGCTTCCCGCGCCTGAGCGCACTGGTGGCCGAAGACGGCTTCCTGCCGCGCCAGCTGACTTACCGCGGCAGCCGCCTGGTGTATTCTTATGGCATCGTGCTGCTGGCGGTGGTTTCTGGGCTGCTGGTGGTGCTTTTCAAAGCCAGTGTCAGTTCTCTGATCCCGTTGTATGCGATCGGCGTGTTCCTTTCATTCACGCTTTCGCAAACAGGCATGGCAGTTCGTTGGAAGAAATCCGGCAGCCTGCAAGAAGGGGTGGAGATCCAGGAACGCGGTTCGGTTTTACGCCGGGAAAAGGGCTGGCAGCACAAGATGGTGATTAACGGTATTGGCGCCCTGGTCACCTTCACGGTGATGATCGTGTTCACGGTTACCAAGTTCAAGGATGGAGCCTGGATCATCATTCTCCTCATCCCATTACTGGTGGCAGCCTTTTGGGGCATCCATATGCATTACCGCGGGCTGGCAAAGCACCTCTCGCTGGATAATTACGGCTCTCAACCCTACCTGGCGCGCAACCGGGTGATCATCCCAATTGCCAGTGTGCACCGGGGAACACTGGAAGCCCTGCGATATGCCAAGACCCTTTCAGACGATGTCACAGCAGTCCACATCTCCATAGATACCAGCCAGGCGGAAAAAGTCCGTGAAAAGTGGGAAGTCTGGGGAGAGGGCATCCGCTTATTGATTCTTGAATCCCCTTACCGGCTGATGGTGGAACCGCTATTGGATTACATTACTGAAATCCACAGACAGTTGAACCCGAACGAGACCATCACCATTGTTGTGCCGCAATTTATTCCCAAGCACCGTTGGAATTACCTGCTGCACACCCGCACTGCTGATACATTGCGCCGCATCCTGCTCAACTGGCCGGAAGTAGTTATTATTGAAGTCCCCTACCAGGTGGATTAACCGGGTAGAGAGAGGAAAGTATGAAAGTAATTGTTGTTGGTTGTGGTCGATTCGGGTCTGAGCTGGCTTACCGCCTGTTTAAATCCGGGCATGAGGTGGCCATTGTAGATGCCATTCCTGAGGCATTCAACATTTTACCTGTTGATTTCCGCGGCAGGCTGATCGAAGGGGATGCCCTGAACCAGGACGTCCTGCGCCGGGCGGGTATCGAGCATGCAGATGCGCTGGCAGCCACCAGTGATAATGATGCCATGAACCTGGCAGTTGTGCACATTGCCAGCCGGTTTTACAATGTCAAGCGGGTGGTAGCCCGTAGTTATGACCCCAAGCTGCGCCCGATCTTTGAACAGTTCGGCATCCAGATGGTCAGCTCCAGCCTGTGGGGCTCGCAGCGCCTGGAAGAATTAATTTACCACTCAGAGATCCGGACGGTGTTCTCCGCTGGCAATGGTGAGGTTGAATTGTATGAAGTGTACATTCCGGCCGACCAGGCTGGTAAAAAGGTCAAAGACATCTTTTCCAACCCCAATTGCACAGTTGCCGCCATCACCCGGGCGGGCAAGGCACAAATGCCCGATATGGAATTTGTTCTCGAAGAAGATGACCTTGTGCATGTGAGCGCCACATTTGAAGGCATCGAAGAGGTGCGGTCCCTTATCTGCGCACCAGGAGAAGAATAATGTTAGTAATCATCGTGGGCGGAGGCCGTACAGGTTCGCAGCTGGCCCGTCTGCTGCTGCAGCAAAACTATGAAGTGCGGGTGGTCGATAACCGCAAGGAAATCCTGAGCAATATTCACCTGGAGTTGCCCACCGAGGTGATTGTCGAAGGCAACCCATTACATCCAGACATCCTGGAGCGGGCAGGTATTGCTGATGCCGACGTGCTGGCTGCCTGCACTACCAGTGATGAAATGAACCTGGTCCTTGCATACTATGCCAGGGAGCATTACGGCGTTCCCCGCACCATTTCTCGTGTTAACAACCCGCGCAATGCCTGGGTTTTCAACAAGTTGTTTGATGTGGATTTTGCCCTGAATCAGGCTGAGATTTTGGCGCGCTTAATCGAAGAAGAGATGTCAATGGGCGATATGATGACCCTGGTTAAGCTGCGCAAAGGGCAGTACAGCCTGGTGGAAGAGAAAATTGCTGAAGGAGCTCCGGGAATTGGGATTGCCATCAAAGACCTGGGCTTGCCCGAACAATGTGTGATCGCAGCCATCATCCGCGAAGGCGAGGTGATGATTCCGCGCGGTGTCACCACCATGCAGGCAGGCGATGAGGTGCTGGCTATTACCAACAAGCAAGGTGCGCTGCTGCTGGCAGAGCTGCTGATACCGCCTAACCGGCCTGACAACCACAACGGGAATAAACATCCCTGAGTCAATTGACCAGCCTGAGGGGTTCGGTTATAATTGCCATTCATTAAGTAAAGGAAGCGAAAGGAAGTAACATGCCGAAACGGACTTATCAACCCAAAATTCGTCGCCGGGTGCGTGTACACGGATTTCGCGCCCGAATGTCTTCGGCAGACGGACGTGAGGTATTGAAGCGCCGGCGGGCTAGAGGCCGCGCAAAATTGACCGTGTCTAAAAACAACCACGTGAAAAACGCACGCTGGTAGGGTATAAGCATCCCTGTGATCTGGATTGCCTGAGTTTGTTCAAAAGAGCCATACAGGGGTACCCGGTCACCAGGAAAGCAGACAGGCAAGTAAAAGGTGAAACGCAGGTTTCGCCTGAGGAACACCACAGATTTCAAGCGGGTGCGCGCAACCGGAAAGGCTTACACGCACCCATTTTTTGTGTTACTTGTCACAGAAGGTGAATCAAACCATTCCCGGCTTGGGATTTCTGTCCAGCGCAAATACGGTTCGGCCGTTGAACGCAACCTGGTCAAACGGCGCATCCGTTCCATAGCAGCACCCTGGATGGAGAGGAATGAAAGAATGTGGGATGGTATTGTGATAATTAAGAATCAGGCCAGGCAGGCAGAGTATAATCAGTTGCAGGAAGCGCTTGCCGGCCTGTTTATCAAGGCAAGATTGATAACGAATGCAGAGTAAAGATCATCCTGAAGCAGATATACGCGAAATCTATCACAGTGAACCCCGACTGCGTGATTTGAAAGTCACCCTGAAGACACTCCCGCGCTGGGTTTTGCTCTCCCTGTTCCGGGCTTACCAGGCAGTCATCTCTCCCGCCTTGCCGCCAGATACCTGCCGGTATTATCCCTCCTGTTCACATTACGGGTACCAGGCTGTCTACCGCTTTGGAGTTATAAAAGGCACAGTCCTTGCTGTCTGGCGGGTGCTGCGCTGCAATCCTTTCAGCGCGGGAGGGTATGATCCTGTTCCTGAGGCGGATGATCGCCATCATTTTACGAAAACAATGAGTGCAAATGAAAGAATCTAATCGAAAAATTCTACTGGTTTTAAGCCTGATCATTATCGCAAGCCTGGCATTGACCGGTTGCTCGAGTGGAGCAACGTCCACCAACAACTGGCCTGGCGTAAACGCTGACAGTGAAACGGTCTATTTTGCCAATACAACCCTGCTCAGCCTGCGCATGGCAGACGGCACTGTTAAGTGGCAGTACCCTGAAAAAGCCGATGCCAAGCACCTGCTCTATTCACCGCCGGTTGTGCTGGAAGACAAGATCCTGGTTGGTGATTACGGCGGGGTGCTGCGCAGCATCAATCCAAATACAGGCACCTTGCTGTGGACTTTTGAAGAGGCTGATAACCGCTATATTGCCAGCCCGGTGGTTACCGGAGACCAAATCTTCGCCGCGTCCATGGACGGCACCCTGTATGCGCTGAACCAGAATGGGGTCCTGCAGTGGAAGTTTAAAACCAAGGCTGGTTTATGGGTCAGCCCGGTGGCAAACGGTGATATGGTTTACCAGTCTTCAATGGATAAGAAGCTTTACGCCCTGAAGAAGAGCGATGGTTCATTGGTCTGGGAAGCAGACATGGGAGCGGCTTCGGTAACTGTGCCTGTCCTTTCGGAAGATGCCAGCACCCTTTATGTGAATACATTCAGCAATAAGATCATCGCTCTCGAAACTGCAACCGGTAAAGTCAAATGGGAAACCCCCACAAATGACACCGTCTGGTCGCAGCCATTTCTGGTGGATGGTCTGCTGTACTTCGGCGATAACGCCGGCAACGTGTACAGCCTGGATGCTTCAACAGGTTCAGTGAAATGGACAATCACACTGACGGGGGCGGTCATTTCCGGCGGTGTTGCACTGGCTGATGGCCTGGTGTTTGCAAGCGAGAATGGTGAAGTTGTTATGCTTTCAACTGACGGTGCCAAAGTCTGGACTCGGACAATAACCGGGCAGCTGTACAGCAACCTGGTGGCAGTGGAAGACCGGGTCCTGGTACCGGTAATGAAAGGCGACCAACTTCTGGTGTGTTTTGACAGTAATGGGAACCAGGTGTGGACCTACACACCTTCCAAGTAGGAATAGGAAAATAATATGTGGGATGCGATTGTAATTCGACCGTTTATTAATGTGCTGCTATTGATCTACCAGCTGGTGGGTAACTTTGGTATTGCGATCATTCTGTTTACCCTGTTAATCCGTTTGATTACCTACCCGCTGAACGCATCACAGATCAAAAGCTCTACCGCTATGACTGAGCTGCAGAAGGACAAGCGTTACCTGGATATCCAGGAGAAATATAAGGGCGATAAGGAAAAACTGGCCCAGGAGCAGATGAAGCTTTACAAGGAAGTCGGGTACAACCCGATGTCGTCCTGCCTGCCAACCTTGCTGCAATTTCCGATCATCATCGGCCTGTACCAGGCTATTATCCGGGCTATGGCTTCCACCCCGTTTGACATGCTCAACCTTACCCGGCATGTCTACAAAGGCTTCCTGAGTATCGAGAATCTGATTCCCCTGAACAATCATTTCCTGTGGATGAACCTCGGCCAACCCGAACGCCTTCAGCTGGGATTTATTAATTTTGGGATCCCGGTTCTGGCGATCCTGGTGGTGGTTACTTCCTACATGCAGTCCAAGCTGATGCAGCCGGCATCATCCGGGCAGCCCGGTGACCAGACGGCCATGATGTCCAACATGATGACCATTTACATGCCATTCCTGATGGGATACCTGGCTCTTACTTTGGCATCCGGCCTGGCGTTATATTTCTTTGTTTCCAATGTTCTTTCGATCGTGCAGTACGGGATCATGGGAAAATTGAACTGGGATAACCTGCTGCCTAAAAAGCGGCCTGCTGGACCAGCTGGCTCACGGACAGTCAATGCGAAGGCGGCAGCACCCAAGAAAGCTGCGCCCAAACCCGCAGCTCCAAAATCCAAACCTGCGGGATCCGCATCAACTAAAACCAATCCTGTTAAAACTACCACGACAAAGGCCAAACCAAAGAAAATAGAACCACCGCAACTGAAAGGTGGTTCAAAGGAGGATAATGAGCCCTGAAAAGACAATCCTTGAGGTAATTGCTCCAACTGTTGAGGAAGCTGTCAGCCGCGGGCTGGATCAGCTTGGTCTCCCTGAAGAAGCCGTGGAAGTGGAAGTGCTGGACCAGGGAGCAAAAGGGCTGTTCGGGCTTGGCAACCGCCAGGCACGGGTGCGCCTGATCGTCCGCCCGATTTCTTTGGGCGAAAAAACCACTGTAGCAGAACCGGGAACGGGCTCCACTCCATCCCGGGCGAGCGGGGAAGATGATGATTACCCCCTTGAACTTGCCCGGCATGTAGTTGAGGAATTGATCACCCGCATGAAGGTAAATGCGAAAGTGGAATCCAGCTGGGTTGAGCAGCACAATGGTTCATCTGAGCCGATGGTGCTGGTGGATGTGCACGGCGAAGACCTGAGCATCCTGATTGGGCGCAGGTCTGAAGTGCTGAATTCGCTCCAATACATCACCAGCCTGATTGTCAGTAAGGAACTGGGAAAATGGATACCCCTGATGATTGATATCCAGGGTTACCGCACCCGGCGAGAACGACAGCTGCGCCAGCTTGCCCAGCGCATGGCCGAACAGGCTGTGCACAGCGGCAGGCGCCAGGTGCTCGAGCCCATGTCTGCCAGCGAACGGCGCATCATCCACCTGGAATTGCGCGACCATCCGGATGTGGTCACTGAAAGCGTAGGCGATGAACCAAACCGGAAGGTGACCATCCTTCTGAAGAGGTAAATATGAAAGCGGTCGATATCATCGTCAAGAAGCGGGACGGGCAAGAACTCTCCCGGGCTGAGATCGAATTCTTTATTCAAGGCGTTACCAGCGGTGATATCCCCGATTACCAGGCAAGCGCCTGGGCCATGGCAGTCTTGCTGCAGGGGATGAACGAGCGCGAGACTACCGACCTGACCCTGGCAATGGCTCATTCCGGCGAAACGCTGGACCTGAGCCAGATTGCTCCCAATACAGTCGATAAACATTCAACCGGCGGGGTGGGCGATAAGACCACCCTGACAGTCCTGCCTTTAGTAGCCTCCTGCGGGCTACCGGTGGCAAAAATGTCCGGCAGGGGGCTCGGTTTTACTGGCGGCACCCTGGATAAGCTTGAATCGATCCCCGGCTACCGGGTTGACCTCTCGAAACAGGAATTCCTGGACCAGCTGGCTGATTTCGGTCTGGTGCTTTCGGGTCAATCTGCCGACCTGGCCCCAGCGGATGGCAAGCTGTACGCCCTGCGCGATGTAACCGGTACGGTGCAGTCGTTGCCGTTGATTGCCGCATCTGTATTGAGTAAAAAGCTGGCAGCAGGGGCGAGTGGGTTTGTGCTGGATGTGAAAACCGGTGTTGGCGCTTTTATGGAAGAGCGCGAAGAAGCGGTGAAACTCTCCCGGTTGATGGTGAAGATTTGCGAGATGAGCAACCGCAATGTGGTCTGCCTGGTGACGGATATGAACCAGCCGCTCGGCAGCGCCGTCGGCAATGCGCTTGAATTGCGTGAGGCCATCCTTACCCTGCAGGGCAAAGGTCCGCAGGACTATACCGAACATTGCCTGTTGATTGCCAGCTACATGCTGCTGCTTGGAAAGAAAGCGCCCGACCTGGAAAGCGCCCGCAGCTTGCTGGTTGAGAATATTAACAACGGCAAGGCTTTTGCAAAATTCCGTAGCCTGGTGGAAAAGCAGCACGGGGATGTGCGCTATGTGGATGACCTGAGCCTGCTGCCCAGGGCGAAATACATCGAATCCATCACTGCCCCAGCCAGCGGGTACCTGCACAGCCTGCATGCCAGGGAAGTGGGGGAGACTTCCGCTGACCTGGGAGCCGGCAGGGCAAAGAAAGGTGACCCGGTCGACCATGCAGTCGGGATTGAGATCCTGCACAAGGTGGGCGGCAGGGTCGAAAAAGGGGAACCCCTGTGCGTCATCCATGCCAATGATACGGCGAAGTTGGAACAGGCCAGGCAGCGCCTGCTGCAGGTGCATGTGATTAGCCCTGAACCCGTGGAACCGCTCCCGCTGCTGTATGATGTCATCCGGAGCAGGTGATTTTTAAACAGGCTATTTCCATTTCGTTGTTAAACATATAAGAAAAATGGATCCCCAATGACTGGATCCATTTTTTGATATTGGTTCTACTACTCGTACTTCAGAGCGATGACCGGTTCGAGGTTAGCAGCCCGCAGGGCAGGGTAAAGCCCAGATAGCAGACCGACCAGCACGGCAAATATGATGGCGAAGAGCGGCAACCAGGGTGGCGTAACAGCTGCAAGCCCGCCCATCATCCCTCCGCCTGAGGCAGCCTGCTGCGCCAGGTAAGCCGATGCCACCACGTTGAGCACCTGCCCGCCCAGCCAGCCAATCACAGTACCTCCCAGCCCGCCGATAAACCCGATCCCGGCCGCTTCCCCCAGGAAGATGCTGAGTACGTCCTTATTGGTTGCTCCGATGGCTTTCATTAGCCCGATTTCGCGCGTGCGTTCGAGGATTGACATGGTCATGGTATTGGCAATACCAATGGCAGCCACCAGGAGCGAGATGGCACCAATGCCGCCGAAGATGATCTGCAGGGTGGTGAAAAAGCTGTTGATGCTGGAAACATACTCCTGGGGGGTGTACGCCATGTACCCCATGGCGTTGATCTGGTCAACCACATCCAGGACCACATCCGTATCTTCCGCCTGCACAATAAAGCGGGAGTATCCTTCGCGGTAACGGTTGATACGCGTGCCGCGCGACCATTCATTCCAGGCGGTGGCATCATCCAGGCGCACATAAACCGTTCCGTCTGCTTCGCCGCGGGTTTCCGCCAGGACACCAACGATGGTAACGGTGATATTCTTGCGAATCTCCTGCCCGTCTGAGGTGTACTTTGAAAGGACCAGGGTCACCCTCTGTCCCAGCAAGTCCGGCGGGGCTGGCGGATCCTGCCCGGGGCGCAATTTTGGATCGTAGAAATTATTGGGTATCCAGCTGCCGATAATGGCTGTGTTGCGCTCCAGTACCGTGGTACCGCCCTGGAGCGGGTAGTTGAACGCGGCGAGGTCTTCTACACCAACCCCCAGGATCTGCGCCCAGCCTTCCAGCTTGCCGTATTTAAGCATGCCGCCTGCCCACATGTAGTCCACCGGGATGACAGCTTTAACTCCTGGAATAGCCTGGATATCTGTGATCGTTTGCGGGGTTAGCAGGTTCATACCCTGGTCTGTACCGCCGCCTCCGCCGTTCATAACCACTTTTCCTACTGCCATTCCGCCCGAGTCGTTCATGCCGGGGTAAACTTCAACCCGGGTCAGGTCGCTGATACCGTACAGCTGGCTGGTAGCGCTTTTCTGCAACCCCAGACCGAGGGAAACCAGCACGACAACTGCGGCAGTGCCAATCACCACTCCAACGGCGGTGAGGGCAACCCTGCCTTTCCGGCGCCCCAGGTTCTCCATAATCAGCTTGACCAGGTCCCAAAAATGCATGTTTTGCTCCCGACCTGGCTTACTTAAGCGGCCCTACAGGTTCATTGATGCCCCCATTTTCAACACCTTCCTGGTAGATGGGGATTTCTGCTGTTTCAGGTTTTCCGCTTCCCAGACCGAGCAATCCTTTGAAAAAGCGCAATACTTTCTGGAAGAAGGTTTCTGCGACGGGTTCGGGAACCATCTCCTCACCATCCGGTCCGCCCATCGAACCGGGATCCGGCATGGGCATTTCCTCAACCTGGACTTCGAGCGTCTGTTTTATTTCCCTGGGCTGGTTAAAATCATCGGTGTAATTAATGGTAACTTCCAGGGGGACTGTTCCAGCCTGCATGGGCATCATCTGGGCATCCAGAGTGTAGTACCCGCCAATGTCCAGCGTACCAACCAGGGAAATGTTGTTGGTCATCTCTGCATTCTGGGCTGTGACCTTCATATTCCCCAGCACTGCGGTTTTCTTGCCCAGGTTGGTTACCTGGAGCGGCAGCATGTTGGGCTGACCGGTGTAGAGGATACCCGGATCACGGTAGAAACTCACTTCAACCTGGGGGAGTGAATATACCAGCAGGGTGATGACCTGGTCATCGACTATGCGGTTGCCCTTGCTATCGGTGTACACAAACGAAAGTTTCAGCGGGTAGGCGCCAGGCTGGGTGGTGACATTTACAATCAGCTGTGAAGTGACATCCTGCACTGCAGCGGTGTTAATATCCCCAATGTATACCAGGTTCGAGCTGCCGATCGGCGCGAAATTGGCCAGGTCGCCTCCGGCGCCCGAGATTCCGCCGGGTGAGGGGGTGCCTGACGCATCAGGCAGGACAGTTCCACCGATGACCATCGTCACTGCCCGTGCATCGGCTGTGCCCAGGTTGTGAATGGAAAGGTTAAGGTTGAACTGGCTTCCGGGCTGGAGGGGATCGACACTGCTGGCATAGCTGCCCACCACCAGCTGCGGGCGCAAGGTTGTGGTTGGTGTGGCGGTTGGGTTAACGCTGTTGTAATCCGGAGTTTTCAGGTTAATTGTAAAGGTAAACGCTTCGGTATAGGCGGTACCCAGCACATCGGTGTAATTCAAAGTACCTGCGAGGGTGCCGATGCTGTACCCGGAGAGGGCATAGCTGGAAGCCATTTGCTGCGAAATGGTGACAGAACCGCCCGCATTTAAGCTGGGAATTGCCATCACACCGCCAGTTTCACGCGGGAAAAAGTCGGTGCTGGTGAAGGAAAGTACCAGGTTGCCGGCAGGGCTGTTGCCGACATTCTCCAGCGTAAGGGTGAGGGTGAAGTCCTGGCCGGGTGTGATGTTGCCTTCATTAACATAATAAGACGAAACCATCACCAACGGGCGTGCGAAGGCAGCGGTGGTGATCAGGCTGACCGATGCGCTGGCAGATGGGTCACCGGTTGAGGTAACAGTTACCGTAGTTGTGTCGATGCTGCCATTTGTTGCCGTGGCGGGAATAGATACTTTAACCGGAAATTTCGAGGTCTCGCCGGGTTGGACCGGACCGATATCCACCTGGCAAGCGGTTGTCCAGGTGCCTGCGCAGGAAAGCTGGAAAGTGTCACTGGCGATACCGGTGTTTTTTAATGTTAAGGTGTAACTGACTGTAGTCCCGATTGCCCCGGTTTTTGCGGTTGCACCGGTTTGCAGGGTGACTCCGTAATCAGATGCCAGGCTTTTCTGGCTGCCGATGTGGACTGCCTGTGCAGCCGTAACCTGGTTAGCCAGCAGGAGAAACAGCGTAATCAAAATAATCAAGGTGAGGTGTGAAAAACGCTTCTTCATGGTGTCGGATTTTCCTCCGGTTGTGTAACTTGTGTGATCATACTGGCAGCTGCGGTATATTCTGCTTCAGAAACCAGCCTGCCATCCAGCAGGTAGAGAGTGTGGGTGGAGAAATGCAGCATGCGTGGATCGTGTGTCACCACGATCACGGTGCGGCCGCTGCGGTGCAGGTCAGAAAGCAGCTGCATTATTCCCAACCCGCTGGTGGTATCCAGGTTCCCGGTCGGTTCATCAGCCAGTATCAGGGGCGGATTGTTGACCAGCGCCCTGGCAATCGCTGCCCTTTGCTGCTGACCGCCCGAAAGCTCGGTTGGTTTGTGTAATGCGCGGTTATCCATCCCAACCGTGCGCAGCAAATCCAAAGCCCGCTTATCCCTCTGAGCCTTTGAGATGCCTGAAAACCAGAGGGGAAAACCAACATTCCTGAGGGTATCCATGCTGGGCAGCAGGTTGAATGATTGGAAAATGAACCCGATCGAATTACGGCGGAATTGGGCAAGCGCATTTTCATCCATCGACTCGATACTCTGCTGGTTGATCATGATCCTGCCGGATGTAGGCCGATCCAATCCCCCCAGCAGGTAAAGCAGGGTACTTTTACCGGAACCCGATGGGCCCATGATTACGGTGAAAGAGCCGGCAGGAATGTCGATATCAATACCTGCCAGGGCGATCACCTTTTGTTTGCCCATGGTGAACACCTTGCGCAGCTGCTGGATCTGGATCAGGGGAACGTTTGTCATGGTTGGTTAGAAGAAAAAGAACGGCCTGGTTCCACCGCTGTTGCCTAATTTCGACCCAAGCAAGCCGAAGCCAGCCTGGATGAGAAACATGACGACCACTGCCAGGAGCACACTTGCCCATGCTTTTGCACTGGTGAGGTTGGAGAAGGTCTTTACGCCTAATACGAGCAATATGACATGCCAGATGGTGTAGATGTCAACCAATCCAAAAAACAGGCTGAGGAACAGACTGAACCCGCCCATGTCTGCTGCAAAGAAACCGCTCAAACCCGGATTATCAATCAGCTGGCGAGTGACAAGGATGGCAACGATTTGCACAAGGTACCGTATGGCAAACGGCATGGATGCCCAGGCTGTGATGTTGAGGGCGGACTTGGTCCGGCTGCGGCTGCCGAAAAAAGTCAGCGTGAGGTGCAGGATGCTGCCGAGCACTAACCAGACAATCCAGAGGCCGGCCAGCGATCCAAGTAAGGGGAAAACGAGGGTGAAGACTGGACCACTCATGCTTTGCTGGCCTTCGATGATCGCCTGCTGCTGTTCTGGCGGGTAATAATCAAAGTCGGGGGGCAGCTCCGCACCCATCTGGCTGTTTATGGCACGGATAGGCGAGCTTACCAGCGCCAGGATCACCAGCAAAATGCTTAAGACCAGCATGGGCGTCAGCCAGACACTGTTCGGCTGTTTGACTACTTTCTCAAAAGTTGAGCGCGGCCGGAACAGGACCGGCAGCAGCCACTCAAAATGCAGTTTCTTTTGGGGCAGAAGTTCGAGATCATCCATTTCTTCTTCGGTCATGTGATTTCCTCGTGTTTAAATTGATACATTGCCCATGAAGGCGGTGTTTTATTAAGACGATAATATCACAATAAAGTTCCCGTTCTTTGGCTAATCCCTGGTGGCTATTTTCGCCTATTGCACTAGCCGTTACTCTATGGCATAATCAGCGCAAGCGAAAAGCTATGATGGAAACGAGTAAACCTGTAACACCCAACAGCGAGCCTGGAGCTGGTGTGAGCCGGGCAGGGCAGGCAGGTTGAAAATCCTTCCGGAGCTGCGATCTGAACAGAGCAATCCCAGTAAGAAAGCCGGTACCGTCCGCCGTTAGCAGGGCGCAGGTATGTTCACAAGAACGCACCTGGTTGAGCGCTCACTCTGGTGAGAAACGGGGTGGTACCGCGGGAAATCTGTCCCGTCCCTGGCGACGGGATTTTGTATTTAATTTGGAGGAAGAATGTTTAAACCAGTTTCGCCCAAGTTGAACGTCAGCCTGATGGAAGAAGGGGTGCTGCGGTTTTGGAAAAGCCACGACATTTTCCACAAATCGGTTGCCCAGCGTGAAGGCGGTGCACCTTACGTTTTTTATGAAGGCCCACCGACTGCCAACGGCAAGCCGGGTATCCATCATGTGCTGGCGCGCGCCTTTAAAGACATGTTCCCGCGCTACAAGACCATGCGCGGTTACCATGTTGAACGGCGCGGCGGCTGGGATACCCACGGGCTGCCGGTAGAAATCGAGGTAGAACGCAAACTGGGTTTTACCAACAAACAACAAATCGAAGACTATGGCATCGCCAGGTTTAACGAACTTTGCCGGGAATCAGCTTTCACGTATATTCAAGAGTGGGAGAAGATGACCGACCGGATCGCCTTCTGGGTTGATTTTGAGACGGCTTATGTCACCTACAAGAACGATTACATTGAGACAGAATGGTGGATCCTGAAGCAGTTATGGGAGAAAGACCTGCTCTACCAGGGATTCAAAGTTGTGCCTTATTGCCCGCGCTGCGGTACGCCGCTTTCGGACCACGAGGTTGCGCTCGGCTACCGCGAAGACACCAAAGACCCCTCGGTCTTTGTGCGCCTACCCCTGGTGGATGACAACGATACCTCACTGCTGGTGTGGACCACCACCCCCTGGACGCTGCCCGCCAATGTGGCTGTGGCAGCCGGGGCTAATGTGGATTATGTAAAGGTGAAGCATGCCCTTCCCGAAGGGGGAACCGAGAAACTGATCCTGGCAGAAGCACTGCTGGAGAAGGTCTTTGGGGAAGATGAAGTGGAAGTGCTGGAACGCATGAAAGGCAAGCAGCTCAAAGGCAAACGCTACCAGCCGCTCTTCACCTTCCTGCCGCTGGAGAAGCCTGCCCATTACGTGGTGCTGGGCGATTTTGTCACCATTGAAGACGGTACCGGGCTGGTCCATATTGCACCCGCCTTTGGCGCCGATGATATGCAGCTAGCCCTGGATTCAGACCTGCCCATCTTGATGACGGTAGCCAGTGACGGCACTTTCATCTCCGATGTGCGACCGTGGAGCGGCAAGTTCGTCAAGGATGCAGACCCTTACATCACGCGTGACCTGGATGAGCGCGGATTGCTGTATAAAGCTGGCATCTACAGCCACACGTACCCGTTCTGCTGGCGCTGCGACACCCCCTTGCTTTACTATGCACGGCCGACCTGGTACATCCGCACCAGCCAGTACCGCGATAAGCTGGTAGAGCTCAATGAGCGAATCAACTGGTACCCTGGGCATATCAAGAATGGCCGGTTCGGAAACTGGCTGGAAAACAATATCGACTGGGCGCTCGGCCGTGAACGCTACTGGGGTACGCCCCTGCCTGTGTGGGAATGCCAGTCCTGCCATCACCAGGAATGCATTGGGTCGGTGGATGAGCTGACCAGGCGCACCGGCCGCGACCAGGGCGGGCTGGACCTGCACCGCCCATATGTTGACCAGGTAACCTTCCCTTGCCCCGAATGCGAGGGTAGGATGCAGCGTGTACCCGAATTGATCGATGTCTGGTTCGATTCAGGCTCTATGCCGGTGGCGCAGCTGCATTACCCGTTTGAAAACCTGGATGAATTCAAAACCCAGTTCCCGGCTGATTACATCTGTGAGGCGGTTGACCAGACCCGCGGCTGGTTCTACTCGCTGCACGCCATCAGCACGCTGTTGTTTGAGGAGAACTGCTACAAGAATGTCATTTGCCTGGGGCTGATCCTGGATGAGAACGGACAGAAGATGTCCAAAACCCGCGGCAATGTGGTCTCCCCCTGGGATGTGATTAACCAGCATGGGGCCGATGCCGTCCGCTGGTACCTGTACACTGCCAGCCCTCCCGGGCAGGAGCGCCGATTCTCGGCTGACCTGGTCAAGGATGTTGTACGCAGCTTTACGATGACATTGTGGAACACCTATTCATTCTTCGTGACCTATGCCAACCTGGATGGCTGGAAGCCTGAGCCGGGCGCGACGGTAGAATACAGCCCGCTGGATAACTGGCTGCGCTCAGCTTTGCACATGCTGGTTCGGGATGTGACCATTGCGTATGAGAATTACGACACCCTGGGAGCCACGCGCCCGATCGATACCTTTGTCGACCAGCTTTCCAACTGGTTCCTACGCCGCAGCCGCAGGCGCTTCTGGAAGAGCGAATCGGACGGGGATAAACAGGCTGCCTATGCCACCCTGTATGAAGCACTGGTGACATTAAGCAAGCTGCTCGCGCCTGCCATGCCTTTTATTGCGGATGAGCTGTACCAGAACCTGGTGCGCTCCTTTGAGCCGGATGCGCCTGCCTCCGTTCACCTGGCAGACTGGCCTGAGTATAACGAAAGCCTGATCGATGAAAAATTGAACCGCGAGATGACCCTGGTGATGAAGCTGGCATCGCTTGGCCTGGCAGCCCGCAATAAAGCGCGCCGCACTGTACGGCAACCGCTGCAGGAGGCTGCTTTTGCCCTGGGCAGCGCTGAAGACCAGGAAGTGGTAGAAAAATACGCCGACCTGCTGGAAGACGAGCTGAATGTCAAGCATGTGCGCACGCTGCATGCAGCTGGCGAATCGGTGTCCTTCTCGTTAAACCCGCTTCCCAAGCAGCTGGGGCAGAAGTACGGCAGCAAGTTCCCGGTTATCCGACAGGCGTTGCTGGCTTTAGATGCCTCTGCTGCCGGTCCCACATTCCTGGCAGGGCAGAATGTGGTTGTTAGTGTGGAAGGGGATGAGTATGCCATCCAGCCGGATGAGGTCGAAGTCCGCATGCAGGCGCGCGAGGGATATGCGGTTGCATCTGAAGGGGCATACCTGGCTGCCCTGGTGACCGAACTGACACCGGAACTGGTGCAAGAAGGCCTGGCTCGCGAGTTCGTGCGCCGGGTACAGGACCTGCGCAAGACAGCTGAGCTGGAAATAGCTGACCGCATTGTCCTTTATTATGACGTCACCCCGGGCCTGGCAAAAGCGCTTGAGAGCTATAAAGAATACATCTGCACTGAAACACTGACGGTGGAATTCGTTGCTGGAAAAGTGCCTGAAGGATTGCCATTAGTTACCGATGAACTGGATGAAGGGCGAGAAAAACTGACCGTTGCTGTCAGGAAATCATAGTATGAATGAATCCGCCAGCTGCCAACAGGCTGGCGGGTTTGATTTAATCTGGGGATGGAATGGGGTACAATTGCCCATGCTTTTAAGGAGTCGGGTTTGAACCGTACGCTCAAGAAATACCTTTTACTGGCAGGTATTGCCGGTGCGATTGTAGCTTTGGACCAGTTTACCAAGTCGCTGGTTAGAAATTCCCTGGCTGTAGGGGAAACCTGGATGCCGTGGGAGTGGCTGGCACCGTTTGCGCGTGTGATCCACTGGAAAAATGACGGGGTGGTGTTTGGTCTGTTCCAGGGTGTGGGCGATATGTTTGCTGTGCTGACTGCGCTGGTAGTTGTTGCCATTATATACTTTTATCCCCGTATTCCGGAAAGTGATAAGCCGCTGCGCATTGCCCTAGCCATGCAGGCAGGCGGGGCAATAGGAAACCTGGTGGACCGGGTAACGATCGGGCATGTAACCGATTTTGTCTCAGTCGGCAACTTCCCGGTTTTCAATGTGGCCGATTCCAGCATCACGCTTGGGGTGGTTGTTTTACTTATCGGCCTTTACTTTGATGAACGCCGCCAATTGAATGAGGAAAAGAAAGCTGCACAAGCAGGGCAGGCGGAAAATGAAACCGCCGAACCTGCTGAACAAGCGCATGATTAGTGAATTGAAAACCTTTTCACAGCTGGAAGCCCGGGTTGAACGGCTGGATTTATTCCTGGTCAGGAATCTGCCCGGTTTTTCGCGTTCGCGCTTGCAGGCTTTGATCAAAGATGGCCAGGTGCTGATAGACGGGCTGGTTGTAAGTAAAATGAGCACACCTGTCACCCAGGGACAACGGGTGGATATTACCATTCCGCCGCCTGAGCCTTCTGAACTGATCCCCGAACACATCCCGCTGGATATCGTATATGAAGATGAGCACCTGCTTATTGTGAATAAGCCGGCCGGCATGGTGGTGCACCCGGCTGCCGGGCACAACACAGGAACGCTGGTGCATGCTGTACTGGCGCATGCCCCGGGCTTACGCGGGGTGGGAGGCGTGCAGCGTCCGGGTGTGGTGCACCGGCTGGATAAAGACACCTCCGGGTTGATTTTGCTGGCCAAGGATGATGAGACCCACCGCTGGCTGCAAAACCAGTTCAAGCAGCGTGAAGTGACCAAAACCTACATTACCCTGGTGGATGGCGAACCTCCAACCTTGACCGGACGCATTGAAGCACCGATTGGACGCGACCCATCCAAACGCAAACAGATGGCCGTGGTACCGGATACCAAGGGCAGAAGCGCGGTCAGTGAATACCGTGTGCTGCGCCAGTATGGATCACACAGCCTGGTGGAGGTGCACCCGCTGACCGGCCGGACGCACCAGATCCGCGTCCACATGGCCTTCATTGGCTGCCCTGTGGTAGGGGATAAAATATACGGGCACAAAAAGCCGTCGCTGCCGCTCAAACGCCATTTTTTACATGCCCGCGACCTGGAAGTCTGCTTTCCTGGCGAAGATCAACCCCGCACCTTCAGCGCACCTTTGCCGCCTGAATTGGAAGCGGTCTTGCAGGCATTGGAAAAAAGCCTGGCATAATCCTCTTATCGAAGGTGAAACTTGATGATCATTGATATGCGTTCAGATACCGTAACCGTGCCAACCCCTGCCATGCGTGCAGCAATGGCAAACGCAGAGGTGGGCGATGATGTGTATGGCGAAGACCCGACTGTCAACCGCCTTGAGGAGCTTTCAGCCCATATGATGGGGAAAGAAGCCGGGTTGTTCGTTCCTTCCGGAACAATGGGCAACCTGACCGCTGTGCTGACGCACTGCACCCGCGGCGACGAAGCCATCATGGGTCACCTGGGGCATACCTTCCTGTTCGAGGCTGGCGGCGTGGCAGCATTAGGCGGTGTGATGCCGCATACCATCCCTAATCAGCCGGACGGCTCACTGAAGCTGGAAGATATCCAGGATGCAGTCCGCTCGGAGGATGTGCATTACCCGCCCAGCAGGCTGGTAATCCTGGAGAATACCCACAACCGGGCAGGTGGTACCGTTCTGGGGGTGGATTACACTGCACAGGTTGCCGAAGTTGCGCACCGGAACGGGTTGAAGCTGCACATAGACGGTGCCCGCATTTTCAATGCTGCCGCAGCCCTGGGGATAAAAGCAGAAGTGCTGGTTAAGGACGCGGATTCAGTCACTTTTTGCCTGAGCAAAGCCTTATGCGCTCCGGTTGGGAGCGTCTTGTGCGGTTCGGGAGAATTCATCCATAGAGCACGAAAATTGCGCAAGCAGCTGGGCGGGGGAATGCGCCAGGCCGGCATCCTGGCTGCAGCTGGGATTGTAGCCTTGCAGGAGATGGTACCCCTGCTGCCTGATGACCACCGCCGGGCGCACCTTTTGGCCCAGGGTTTGAAATCGGTACCCGGCCTGGTTGTTGAAACCGACCCGCCCCAGACCAACATGGTGTTCACCCGGCTGGATGATGCTTCCCCGTTGACCGGCTCAGAACTGGTAATGCTGGCAGCAGAAAAGGGATTGCGTTTTGGGATGGTTGGCGAAAGACGTTTCAGGTTGGTGCTGCACCATTGGATCGATGATGCTGCTGTCGCCAAAGCAGTTGATGTCTTAAACTCGATCTTAGACCGTTAACCTTGATCTTCCGTGTAGCATCTTTCGACCGCATCGATGACGATCTGGTTGCGTCCCATTTGCTTGGCGCAGTACAGGCGTTTATCAGCTGTATCAATCACGCCAAAAGCATCATCTGCATCCTGCGGAAACACAGCAATGCCCTGGCTGAGGGTTGGAGCGGGCATTTGCCCATTCTCTTCTGATGGCAGGTCGATTTCCTGCATGGAACCGCGGATTCTCTCGGCAACGCTAACCGCCTGTTTCAGGCTTGCTTTCGGTAAAGCAATAGCAAATTCTTCCCCGCCCAAGCGGCCAACCAGGTCGGTTTGCTTGATGTGGCCTTTAATTACACTGATCAACGAGGTAAGCACCTGGTCGCCAACCAGGTGACCCCAGGTATCATTGTATTGTTTGAACTTGTCCACATCCAGCATGACAACGGCTACCGAATCGTTAGTGGCTTTCGCTTTCTCGATCTCCTCCTGCAGCATGGTGATAAATGTTCCGTGGTTCAGCGCCCCTGTCAGGCTGTCCTGGCGGGATTGTTCAAGTACCACAGTGTGGTTGCGGGCATTGTCAATGGCCAATGAAGCCTGCAGTGCAATGGACTGGATCATCTCAAGGTCTTTCAGGTTAAAGAAACCCGGTTTGTATGACGCCACTGCCACCAACCCCAGAACCTTCTGGTTGGCGATCAAGGGCGCCCCCATCCAGCTGCGGCTGATGTGCGGCTTTCCAACGATCGCATACTGGATACCCAGCCGCTGGTGTTCTTTGCTGAGGTCATACAAAAGGAGAGGTTTCCTGGTTTTCACCAAATGCCCTGCCAGGGTGCCTTCCAGGGGAACTTCCATGGGCGGGAAAAATTCGCCGTCGTCATAGAGAAGATCCAGGTGAAGGTTTTCTCCATAGAAAAGGGCTACATAATAGGTATCTGCCTGCAAAGTGTCCTGGATGGCATGGCTGATCAGGGTAATTACCTGGTTAATCTCAAGCGATGAACTGAAAGATTGAGCCACCCAGTTGATAGTTTTCAGGCGCAGTACTTCTTTGGCAATGGTTGAGCGCATAATCAAAATGGTCTCAACACAGATGATCCCGGCTATAGGCAGCGCCAGGGCTTGACTCCATAATTCAAAGCTATCCTCACCGATCGTGCCCTGGTAAATGTAAAACCGGGTAACCGCAACAAGAATTGTCAGGAAATAGGCTGGTACTCTGCCGGCTATGATTGCTGTTCCAATCATGGTTGTGGCAATGAACACAATCGACAGGTTCAGCATGTGTTCGGGCTGGTTGTAGGTGATAATGCCAATGAAGGCTGCGATCAGCAGGATATGCACCCAATGCAAAATAGGATAATCATCCATGATGGGGAGCACACTTGGAACGATAAGAGAGCTGATCACAATGAAAAGAAACCCGACCAGGAAATTTACATGGGAGACTTCACCACTGTGGGATGCATCCAGGCTGTGGACCATAACAATAATGTTCAACACCAGAAGCGCTATTGCTACTGGCAGGTAAACCCGTTGGGAATCTGATAGGGTGATGCTGCGATAAGGCTTCGACAAAAGGAGGATACCTGGAAATGAATTTGAATTAGTTTAGCATAAGAATTAAGAAATTTCAACAATTCCAGGTTTACGGTTCTGTTAATTGGGCTAATAGATAATTTCACCTGTTAGGTTTTGATATAATCATACTGCCTGCCGATGTAAGGTAATTAACCTTGCCAGGCTCTGGATTTTTAAAGGAAAATATCATGGATAATTTTGTGACAATTGAGCAAATTGACCGTGCTGCAGCATTTATCCGCGCCAGGCTGCATATTACCCCAAAAATCGGTATGATCCTGGGCACAGGATTGGCTGATATCGCCGATGAGGTGGAAGATGCTGATGTGATCCCCTACTCGGAAATTCCGGAATGGCCATTATCGCATGTGGTCGGGCATAAAAACCGGCTGGTAGTCGGAAAATTAGCCGGCCAGAATGTGGCGGTAATGCAGGGGCGTATTCATTATTATGAGGGATACAGCATGTCTGAGATCACCATGCCGGTGCGAGTGTTGCAGCGCCTGGGTATGGAGATCATGGTTGTCACGAATGCTGCCGGCGCGATCAACCCCGATTACCTTCCCGGTGATGTTATGCTGATCAGGGATACGATCGGTTTGATCGGGATGGCGGGCAACAACCCGCTGCGTGGTCCCAACCTGGATGAGTTTGGGCCTCGTTTTCCGGATATGTCGCAAATGTTTGACCGCCAGTTGATGGAGGCTGCCCGCAAACAAGCACAAAAACTGAATATCACCCTGCGCGAGGGAGTTTATGTCGGACTGGCTGGTCCGTCATTTGAATCACCAGCGGACCTGCGTTTCCTGCATTTCGCAGGTGCTGATGCGGTAGGGATGTCCACTGTGCCTGAGACGATTGTTGCCCGCCACGGCGGGGTAAGGGTGCTGGGTTTTTCGGGTGTAACCAACAAAGCCAACCTGGATGGCAGCACCATCACCACCCATGAAGAAGTACTCGAGGCAGCCGGTGTGATCGTGCCGCGGCTGAAGGCGATCTTATTAGGGGTATTAAACGAACTTTAAATGAATGACCTGTTGACATTTTTGCAGAAGTATGAAATACCCATTTATGTAATCCTGGGTTTTGTGGGTATTTTATACATACGCAAAATGCTGGGTTCCTGGCGCGAGTGGCGTTCTTCCATATTCGGCCTGGAAAAAGAAGTGTCACAAAGACGGTTCACTTCAGCGCTTGTAATAGTGATCCTGGTTTTTCTGGTGGGGGTCGCAGAGCTTACCCTGGTTTCATTTATTGCGCCCGGTTACTCTGATGTGGCGTCCCTCAGCACGCCCACGCTGGACTTGTTCAGCACTCCTGGAGCTACTGCAGAATTCCAGCAAACCCCAGGGCAAAACACACCTGAAGTTGAAAATCCTGTCAGTGAAGGGTGTGTACCCGGCCAGGTCGAGTGGACATACCCTGCGAACGGTGAAGAGGTGAGCGGATTACTGGAACTGCGCGGCACCGTAAATATTGTTAACCTGGGATTTTACAAGTTTGAGTTTGGCCAGCCGGGCAGCGATTCATGGATCGCCATCGCCGCCGGGAACAGCCCCGTGGTGGACCAGCCCCTGGGCGGGATATGGAACACCGAGCAGCTGGTTCCGGGCGATTACTCCCTCCGGCTGGTGGTTTATGACAGCCAGAACAATATTCTGCCTTCCTGCACGATTACGGTACGGGTAACCGCTGCTGAAGAATAAATTTTATTGGAGATGTACATTAATGCCAGAAATTGAGATTCGACCTGCATTGAAGACTGACCTGGATGCGCTGCTTAGTTTTGAAACTCATTATGAAACAAGCCATGTGTGGCAAATGGATAGCACGAACGATGAAAACCAGGTGAGCGCAAGTTTTCGCCTGGCGCGCTTGCCGCGGACAGTAAAGCAGGATTACCCCAGGCCGCCAGCGCTGCTGACCAGCCGCTGGCTGGAAAGCGGGATTGTGCTGGCAGCCTATCACCAGGATAAACCGGTTGGTTATGTCCGTATCAGTGAGAATATTGCACCAGGCGTCATCTGGATCACCGACCTGGTGGTAAAAGAGACTATGCGCCGCAAAGGCATCGCCAAAGCCCTGGTTCTGGCTATAGAGGAATGGGGCGTCAGGCGCAAAGTGAAAAGCGTTTCCCTCGAAATGCAATCCAAGAATTTTCCAGCGATCCAGCTGGCAAAGAAACTTGGTTTCGAGTTTAGCGGGTATCTTGACCATTATTACCCGAATGATGATATCGCCATCATCTTTACGAGGTTTGTCAGGTAGCGTAATATCAGGTAATCCATGTTTGAATTGTTACTGGAATGGGTAGAAGCTGTTTTCAGAACACTCAGCCAGATTTTGATGGCGGGTGTGGCAGTAACCGCCTTTTCCCTGCTTTTATATGCCCTTGCATTTAACCTGCGAGACCGGGTTGCCCGCTCCTTTGCAGGGATCATGATTTGTGTGGTTATTTCGTTTACGGCTGTTTCGCTGGTAAGCACAAATTCAGATGGTGGGATAACCAGGTTCCTGCTGCTTCTGCAATGGGCAGGTGTGATCCTGCTGCCCCCGATTTACCTGCAGTTTTCGAATGCGGTACTGGCTACAACAGGCAAACCAAGCAAAGGAAAGCGGTTAATCGCCATTCTGCTGGCTTACCTGATTTCCGGGGCATTTCTCATACTGCTGCTGCTCGGCTGGTTTGTTGGTCCGGTAGTGTATGATAATGTCCCCGTTCCACACCTCACGCCCGTCACTGCAACTTACCTTTTTGCCTTGTATTTTATGGCTGCCATGGCTGCATCCTGGATCAACTTTGTCCGCAGTTACAGGCGGGCTGTCACATCCACCAGCCGCAGAAGGATGGGCTACCTGATAGCCGGCGCTGTGGCTCCGGTGATCGGTTCCCTGCCATTCCTGCTGTTCGGTTCGGGTATCGTCAAGATCAACGGGCTGGTTTTCTGGGGATTGACAGGATTGAGCAATACTATCGTGATCATCCTGATCGTGGTCATGTCTTATGCGGTTGCCTTCTTTGGCACTCCCTGGCCAGACCGGGTGGTGAAAGGACGATTGTTCAAGTGGCTGATGCGCGGCCCGTTTACAGCCAGTGCCACCCTGGGTGTGGTTACTGTCATCCGCCGTGCAGGTGCATTATTCGGGCAGGACTATACTGCGCTGGTGCCAATTTTAATGGTTGCAACCATTTTGCTGCTGGAATATGTGATCGTCCTGTTTGCCCCCCTGGGAGAGCGGTACCTGTTCTGGGGCAAAGACAGCAATGAACTGCAGATAATCCACCAAATGGAAGACCGCCTGCTGACAAATAATGACCTGCGCCAGTTCCTGGAGATGATCCTTTCAGCAGTGTGCGACAGGCTGCAGGTCAAAGGCGCTTATATCGCCGTCCTGACGCCAGACGGGTTTGAACAGCTGGCATCTGTCGGAATAACGAATGCTGCCCTTCTGGAATTACCAGGCAACGCGGAAGTACAGCCGGACAGGGATGAACCGGAAGCAGCGCTGGTCTGGAAGAACAGCCTTATCATACCCTTGCAGGAACAGGAGAATGGCCGGAATCTGATCGGTTTGCTGGGTATCCCCGATTGCAATGAGAGGGTGCTGGAGACAGATGAATGGTCCACCATCGAAATCCTCAAGGAACGTGCAGTCCTGGCTTTACGCGACCGCAGGCTGCAGGAGGATATTTTTGCCAACATCCAGGAGTATGCGCCGGATATTGCCGTGATTGAACACCTGCGCGCCTCAGCCCGTTATGGGAACACCTCTGCCTTGAGCCGGGAGCTGCCGGAAGCGACAGATGATGTAATAAAGTGGGTGCGAGATGCACTGACCCACTACTGGGGTGGTCCAAGGCTGACAGAAACCCCGTTGATGAAGTTCAAGGCTGTTCAGTTGGCCGTGGCTGAGAATGAGGGAAATCAGGCCAATGCCATGCGCTCGGTGATTAAGAAAGCGGTTGAAAGGATCCGCCCGGAAGGGGAACGGCGTTACACAGCTGACTGGATATTGTATAATATTATCGAATTAAAGTTTCTCGAGGGGAAAAAAGTGCGTGAAGTTGCGCTTCGCTTATCAATGTCTGAAGCCGACTTGTACCGCAAACAGAGGATCGCAATTGAAGCGGTAGCTCGTGAGATCTTGGAGATGGAGAGCCAGGTTCTCAATCCTGTCAGACCGGCATCCTCAGACTGACAGGTTTTACTGTACGGAAATTATATTGGGAGTGTACATGGCTGAGATCCAGGATTGGAACGAGCAGCAAAGTGGAGGGGACAATCTGGATGAGGGATGGTGGGCTTCTCTCATGGCAGATGAGTTGGAAGCTTCTAAGTTTAATGGAAAGCCAGAACAAGCAAACCAGGTTCCTGAGGAAAAGGGGGAGCAAAAACAAGATTGGGAGTTAATCCGGCAACTTTATAAAAGCGATGATGTTTTACCTTTCGAAGTGCGCGGGTATAACCGGGGCGGGTTGCTGGTAGCAGCAGAGGGTATCCAGGGGTTTGTGCCGGTTTCCCACATTGTGGACATGCCCTGCGGACTTAATGATGAGCAAAGGTTGAGCTTCCTTGCAGGGTTTGTTGGGAAGCAGATTGACCTGAAAGTGATTGAATGCGAACCTTCCCAGGAGCGTATTGTCCTTTCAGAGCGGGCTGCCCAGGCAGGATGTGGGAAGCGGAAAGAGTTGTTCGACAGCCTGAAACCCGGTGTGAAGGTGAACGGTACTGTCACCAACGTCACTGATTTTGGGGTATTCATTGACCTGGGAGGTGTGGAAGGGCTGGTACACCTTTCCGAACTATCCTGGGGCCGCGTACAACATCCCTCTGAATTGGTTGAGGTAGGGAAATCGGTGGAAGCAGTAGTGCTGCAAGCCTGTGAAGAGAACTGCCGGGTGGCATTAAGTATCAAACGCCTGAAGCAGAACCCCTGGGAACAGCTGGTTAAGGAATTCCACGCGGGTGATGTGCTTCCTGCAACCATCACATCAATCATGCGCTTCGGTGCATTTGCCCGCCTGGATTACGGGGTGGAAGGGCTGATCCACAACTCGAACCTGGCAAACCTCAATGCTAAAGAGTACCATACCACCCTTCAACCCGGTCAGCATGTCCAGGTAGAAATTTTACATATTGACCCGGACAGGCGCAGGTTGGGATTAGGATTAGTGACCACTTTATGAGTTCTTCTACAGACAACAGGCGGCGCAGAACCGGTGCAAACACCGAGCCGCAGCCAGAAATCCGGCAAAGCAGTCTTCCCCGCTGGCTTGAATCGCTGGCGGGGTTTTCACTTCGTTTTGACCGTTTTTTGCGGGACATTATCGGTTTAGCCCTGATCACAGGGGCAGTATTACTTCTATTTGGATTGTTGAATGTAAGCCAGGGAAGCATCATTACCCCCTGGGTAAATTTCATCCGCCACTGGCTGGGGTGGGGCGCATATGGATTTATTGCGCTACTGGCCCTGGGCGGGGTAATGGTTTTATGGCGCGGTTCACGGCGCAAGACCATGCTGACCCTCAGCCAGGTCCTGGCGCTGGAAGGCGTCCTCTTTACCTCAACAGCCCTGCTTTCTTTGTTTAATGGGCACTTGCTTGACCGGGCAGAGTCCGGGCTGGATGGCGGGTATATTGGCTGGGGCCTGGCAGAAATCTTCAACCGCATCCTGCCAGCGCCTTTCAGTACTGTCTTGTTACTGATTCTACTGATTGTCCTGGTGATCATAGGCTTTAGATTACCGGCATTGATCGCAAGGATGCTGGATAGATTCTTGCTCACCGAGCAGGACCTGCAAGCAGAAGGCGTTGACCTGCAGGATGGGATGATCGAACCCCTTGAAGCGTTGACACCTCCGAATGTAGAAACTGCTGGTACTACAGCTTCACTGATAATCTCCAAAACCACTGGGGTTGCAGCTGCGCAGGATGGCAGGCTTCCACCCTTGAATATCCTGATGCAGGAGAAATCCAGCAAGCCGGATGAGGAGAACATTCACCACATCGCCAGCGGGATCGAACGCACCCTGCTGGAATTCGGCATTCCAGCCAGGGTGGTGGGTTACCGTACCGGGCCGACCATTACCCAGTATGCGGTAGAACCCGGGTATACCGAAAAGCCCGGACCCGATGGTGAAATTGTCAGGCAAAAGGTACGTGTTTCGCAAATTGCCAACTTGCAGCGCGACCTGGCTTTATCACTATCGGCTGAGCGCATCCGTATTGAAGCACCGGTACCCGGGCAGTCGTTCATAGGGGTAGAGGTGCCTAACGAGCGCATCTCAATCGTACGGCTGCGCAGCATCCTTGAATCGGATGCTTTCCAGCAGGTCGGGTCACCCCTGGCGGTAGCTATGGGCAAGAATGTGTCCGGCCAGCCGATCGTCTCTGATCTTGGACGGATGCCCCACCTTCTGATTGCTGGAACAACGGGTTCGGGAAAATCTGTTTTCATCCAATCCCTGGCAGTGTGCCTGGCGATGAACAACACGCCCTCCGACTTGCGTATGGCGATGCTTGACCCCAAGATGGTTGAACTTGCCCGGTTTAATGGGTTGCCTCACCTGCTCGGCAAGGTGGAAACCCAGGTCGAGCGCATGCTGGGTGTGCTGCAATGGGCAGTCGAGGAAATGGGCAGACGCTACAGGCTGCTGGAAGCGTTACATTCGCGTGACCTGGAAAGCTACAACCGCAAGATGCAGCGCAAGAACCTGGAGACATTGCCGCGCATTGTGCTTATCATTGATGAACTGGCAGACCTGATGATGAGCGCCCCGGACCAGACCGAGCCTGCAGTGGTAAGGCTGGCCCAAATGGCGCGTGCTACCGGCATACACCTGGTGGTGGCGACCCAGCGCCCCAGTACCGATGTTGTCACCGGTTTGATCAAAGCCAACTTCCCCACCAGGGTTTCGTTCACGGTGGCTTCTTCAGTTGATTCACGCGTCATCCTGGATGCCAACGGTGCTGAAACGCTGATGGGGCGGGGTGACATGTTGTTCCTCAACCCGGAATTAGGCACTCTGCTGCGCTGCCAGGGGGTGATGGTCACAGACCATGAGATCGAGCGGGTAGTCAATTTCTGGAAGGATATGCAAAATAGAGAGGAGCCTGAACCCAGCCCCTGGGAGGAGTTGATCCAGGCACAGGGGGAAGCTCCGGATGATGAATTATTGCAAAAAGCTGTAGAGGTAGTGCGAAAATCACAGCGGGCTTCTGCTTCCCTACTGCAGCGCCGCCTGAGGGTTGGTTACCCGCGGGCAGCCAGCCTGATTGACAAGCTGGAAGAGATGGGAGTGATCGGTCCGGCAGTTGCAGGCGGGAAAGAGCGCGAGGTCTTTTACAGTGCAGATGATGAAACCGATCCACTGGCAGATATGGATTCTGGTGATGACGGTGAAGAAGGCGAACAAGATTGATGCTTGACAGAATAATTTCGCTGCTTTACTATTAGCCGACATTTAAGAGGAGAACCATTATCTGTATGCCAGAAAACGCTGAAACTCCTGCCTCCATGGAAGAATCCAAAACTTTTACCGATTTCCTCAGAAAAACCTTTCGAGGAGCAGGGCAAACTGCTGCCAGATTCTTGAACCGGCTGGGAATCCATCCAGATACTGTTACTCTGCTGGGCCTGGCAGGGCATTTTGGCGGAGCTGTGCTGGCAGCCACAGGGCATATGACCTGGGCGGGTGTTGTCATTCTATTCATGGCACCCCTGGACTTCTTAGATGGTGCCCTGGCACGACTGAGAGGGGAAACTTCCAAATTTGGTGCTTTTCTCGATTCGGTAACCGACCGCTATTCGGAATTTGTAATCCTGGGCGGGCTGCTGGTTTACTTTTTACAGAAGCAAGACTGGCTTTCTTGCGGAGCGGTATTTTTGGCTGCAACCGGCTCCGTGATGGTGTCTTACATCCGCGCCCGGGCAGAAAGCCTCGGGTTTCAAGCAAAGGTTGGGCTGCTCAGCCGGGTGGAAAGGTATATCATCCTGATCCCTGGTCTGATCTTCAATATCCCGGCCGTTGCCATCTGGCTTATTGCCGTGTTATCTCACTTTACCGCCTTACAGCGAATTGTTAGCGTGTACCGGCAGGCTAAATCAGTGGATATTACCGGGAATAAGAAAGAAATGTGACGCTAATTCTCCTGAAAGGATGTTGTGAACCATGTTTGTACGAGAAGGCTTCTGGTTAGGACCTATTTTTATCTATTACTACGGCATTTTGATCATGTCTGGGGCAGTTGCTGCCACTTTCCTGGCAGCCAGGTTGGCAAAACGTAACGGTGAAAATCCCGAGACAATCTGGGATATGCTGCCCTGGCTGTTAATTGGGGGCATCATCGGGGCGCGTTTGTGGCATATCTTTACCCCGCCTGCTTCAATGGTGGAGCAAGGCATCACTACCATGTATTACCTGACCCACCCACTGGATGCCATTAATATCCGCAGCGGCGGATTGGGTATCCCCGGGGCTGTGATGGGCGGTGTGTTCGCTTTGTGGCTGTACTGCCGCAAGAAGAAGCTGAAGATGATGGTCTGGATGGATCTGATCGCCCCTGGGCTGGCCCTGGCACAGGCCATTGGCCGCTGGGGAAACTTTCTCAACCAGGAATTGTACGGTGCTCCTTCTTCCCTTCCGTGGGCGATCACCATTGATGCAGCCCACCGTGTTCCGGGTTATGAGGCTTACTCTACTTACCATCCCCTTTTCCTGTACGAATTCCTGTGGAACCTGTTTGTGATGGGTTTGCTGCTTTACATCGGCATCCAGTACAAAGATCGCATTAAGAACGGGGACATTTTCCGGGTTTACATGTTCATGTATCCCTTTGCGCGTTTCTTTCTTGAGTACCTGCGCCTTGATCCGTCGCCGGTTGGCAACATCAACATCAACCAGACCTTAATGGCGGTGTTGATGGTAGCATCTGTAGGATGGATGGTATACACATACCGTGACAGGATTAAATTCCTGAACCGGGGTAAACCGGCAGTTGAAGCAGCTGTTGAAAACAATCTGGTGCTTGAAGCATCCGGCGACCTGGAAGCGGACACGGATAAACCAGAAACTGCCAATCCGGAAACAGACTGAAATGCAATGCTCCCCGCCAGGGGAGCATTTTTATAAGAAGAGATGGATTCTGGAGGGAAGAATGGATAATGTGGTTGTCCTTGGTTCAGCCAATGCCGTGCCCGATAGCAGGCATGAGAATACTCACCTGCTTATCCAGGCGGGTAAAACGAATGTGCTGGTGGATTGTGCCAGCAGCCCTGTGCAGCGCCTTGAAAAGGCTGGCACCAGTCTGGAATCTATCAACAACATCTTTTTTACCCATTTCCACCCGGACCATGCGGCGGGTGCGCCGCTGCTGTTCATGGTAATGTGGCTGAAAGGCCGCAGCGCTCCACTGCACCTGTATGGATTGGAAATCACCCTGCAGAAGATCCGCCAGACCATGGAGTTGTATGATTACCACACCTGGCCGGGCATGTTCCCCATTGCGTACCACTTCCTGCCCGAGGTTGAAGGGTTTAGCGCTTTTGAGGATGAAAACCTGTGCATTACTACTTCCCCGGTAAAGCACCTGATACCTACCATCGGGCTGCGGGTAGATTATAAGGACAGCAGGAAAAGCTTGATGTACACCTGCGACACAGAACCCTGCCCGGCGGTCATATCGCTTGCGCACAAGGTGGATGTTCTGCTGCACGAAGCTGCCGGCTACGCCCGCGGTCATTCATCTCCGCAACAGGCCGCTGAAGATGCCCGTGCGGCGGACTCCCGCAGCCTGGTGTTGATCCATTATGAGTACAGCCATCCAGAACTGGCTAAAATGGTGGAGCAGGCCAGGCAGATTTTCCCGGGAGAAGTAAGCCTGGCCCAGGACTTCATGCAGATCGGGTTTTAGCAAAATAAGGGATTTTTTCTTACCAGCCTGCGATGAAATCTTCCCAGTCTTTGTTTTCTATCAGGAACCGGCTGAAGAGGTAATAAGCTGACTGCGGCGGCTCATGGGGTTGGCGCGGGAGCCGCAGTCTGCTTTCTTCCAGACGTCTGCCGCCTTTCAGGTGGTTGCAAGCGGGACAGGCTGCAACCACATTTTCCCAGCAATGCTCTCCCCCCAGGTGGCGGGGAATTACATGATCGATGGTCAGCTCCGAAGTATGTTTTCCGCAATACTGGCAGGTAAAGTGATCCCGCCGGAAGATTTCACGGCGGGTTAATTTAACGTGGGGACGCGGGGCATGGACCATGTTTTGCAGCCTGATGATAGAAGGCTTTGGGAAATCACTGCCGCTGGTATGAATGTAACCGCGTCCATTCATCACCATGGCTGCCTTGTCGGTCATGATCAGCCCGATTGCCCGGCGCAGCTCGCAAACATGGATCGGTTCAAAGTTAGCATTCAAGACCAGAACCTGTTCCATAATGGACCTAATAGCTGGATTATAGCATGAGATTTTTAGCTTTTCCGGGAAGGCGTGAAGCCCAGGTTTTTTAGGGGATTTACAAGGTGGCAGGATTATACCTGCAGGTTATGAAGATCAATGCATCGTCTCAGCCAGAACCTGGCTGGCAACAAACTGTGCATATTCGGGGTTGTCTTCTTCGATCACCAGGGCAAGCGCAAGCGGGGTGCCCTGCCAGCTGGAAACGGTACCGCTGATCACCCAGGTGATCGTACCTTCTTCGGTTAGTGCCTGCCCGACTGTCTGCCAGGTTGCGGTACCGGGCAGTGTGAATTTCTCCACATTATTGACCAACACATTTCTCGGGTAAGTTGAACTGGAAGGTTCAACCGGCAGGATCACCCAGCCGTTACGGGGAGTGTTTACTGCCATTGCCAGCAGCGGTGATGGTCGCTGCCCGCCGGTGCTGTAGGCAGCAGCTGCAAGTGCAACCTGGAGGGGGCTGACCCTGAAATCACCCTGGCCGAGCGAGGCATCCACCAGGTTGTTGATCAGGTCAAGCTTTGACGGCCTGGCTGAAGCCACCGGGATGACGGGTGTCTCATCAAAGCCCCAGGTGTCATACACTTTTGTCAGGTTTGCCAGGGCAAGTTGCCTGCCGAGTACGATCGAAGCCTGCGGGCAGCCAGCCTGTACAGCAGAGTACCAGGTGTTCCCGGTTGGCTGAATGGCGCAATCCAGCACAGTTCCATTATCCAGGCCGAACCGCCAGGTTGCAGGTTCCTGGGGCAGGGTTCCGCCCTGAGATTCCAGCGCGCTGAGCATAAATGGTGCCAGGACGGTGCCTAAAGGATACTGACCCTGGGTGGCGCGGTTGAGCAGCGGAGCATCGGGATCATCTTTCCATGTCTCCCACAGGGTATCCAGCTGGTTTGCATCAAAACCCGGGTGCGAGGATAGCGCCAGTATCTCACCGCTCTGGGCATTCAAGAGGACCAGCGCTCCTTTCTTATCTCCCAGCAGGTCATCTGCAACCTTTTGCAGCTCCAGAGATATGGATAAGCGGATATCCAGCCCGGTTGGCGGCTGATTGTACAGCAGATCTTGCCAGAAAATATGGCTGTAAGGAATGCCTTCCAACCCGCGCAAGTAACCATCTTGGCTGGCTTCAATTCCTCCTTGCCCATACATGGGGTTGGAATAGCCTGCAGTGTTGCTAAGGGCCGGGTAGAGGATCGTGCGGGTATACTGCCCGGTTTCACCGCTCGTTTGCGAGATGACATTATTCCGCCGGTCTAGAATCTTTCCACGCACGACATACTGGTCATTGATTGCCCAGCGGGGATTATCATTGCGTGCCGTAATGCTCTCTGAACGGATGACAGCATAGTATCCATTCATCAGGGCGATAGCTGCCAGGCCAACCAGCACCCCAAGGCTGGTTAATTTATATGGAAAAGTAAAAACCACTCCTGCGGGGCTTTCTTTGGGCTGGTTGCTGATCAACAGGAGGATCAAGCCGGAGAAAAATGAAACCAGGAGCGATGAGCCGCCATACGAAACAAAGGGCAAGGTAACACCAGTGAGGGGAATGAGCCGCAAGTTTCCGCCCATAATGATGACCGCCTGGATTCCAAGGTACATGGACAACCCTGCTGCCAGATAGCGCTGGAAAGCGTTGCGGGCTCTCAAGGCGGTAAGGATTCCACGCACCACCAGCAAGCCGAAAAGCAGTAATACCGCGAATGTCCCTGCCAGGCCGAGCTCTTCAGCAATGCTGGCAAAGATGAAATCAGAATGGGATACCGGCACCACACCCGGCGACCCCAATCCAGGACCGCTGCCTGACAGCCCGCCGCTGGCGAAGGCGATCAAAGATTGAACCAGCTGGTAAGACTGGTTGCCGGCATCAATCCAGGGATTGAGCCAGGCATCAATACGCACCTTAATGACCTCAAACCGGAAATAACCACCCACTGCAGCCGCTGCAATCAAGGCTGCTCCGAATATCATAATCCGGCGTTTACCTGCAGCCATGTAGATAATGGTGAAATACAAAAGGATCAAGATGGAAGCGGTGCCCAGGTCGCGCTGGGCGATCAGGAGCAGTGTGGCAGCACCGATCAGGACAACCGTGGGGGCGAGCAGCTGCATGAGGTTGAGGTTGATCGGGATGCGGTCAGCCAGGTAGGCTGCCAAATACACCACCAGGAGTAGTTTAAGGATTTCTGATGGCTGGATGTATAATCCGCCGAACCTGAGCCACAGCCCGGGGCCTTCGCCGGAGGGGTAAATGCCTATGATGGTGGTAAGTACCATCAGCAGCAGCCCTCCTGTCAGCCAGATATACTTGTACCTTCTGAGCCAGGAGAGGAAAATCGGGTAGCGGATGCCCAGCCAGACAACCGCAAAAGCCAGAGCCATCCAGAGGGTTTGGCGCAGGCCGAACCCGTTCCACAAAATATTTTGACCATCGAGGCGCCAGATGGTGAGCAGACCAAGCCCGCTGAGCATGGCAACGATGGGAAGCAGGTAAGGATCGCGCTCCGGGATACGGGCGCGGACCTCGCGGTGAAGCACCACGAATCCTGCCAGCCAGACTGCATATCCGATCCAATGGGTCCAGCGGTATGTTACGTTCCATTCATGGTACCGGACAGCAGGTGAAAAGGTCAGAATAAGAGAATAAAGGAAAAGGAAAATAGCTGCCAGAACCATCAGGCGGCTCTGGATGAAGTCTTTTTCGGAAGGCGTAGAGGGAAACAGGCGGTTCACTGGTGAAGGTATTTTTGCAGCAGGAGATGGTACTTCTGCCGGTTCTCTTCCGAGATAACTGCGGGATTGGTAATGACAGCATTTGCCAGGGCATCTTCACAATCGCAATGGCGTTCGGTGTCAATCACTCTGACCAGTTGTTCAATGGCTTTCTGCGCTACCGCAGTATTCTGCATCAGGGTTTTGACGACCATCTCCACGCTGACCGGTTCTTCGGCAGAATGCCAGACATCGTAATCTGTGACATGTGCCATTGTGCTGTAGCACATTTCAGCTTCCCGTGCCAGAAAGGCTTCGGGTGACGCTGTCATGCCGATGATGGACATTCCCCATGAACGGTAGAGATTGGATTCTGCCCGGGTGGAGAAACGCGGACCCTCTATGGTGATCAGGGTTCCGCCTTTGTGAACTTCGACAGGCCCGGTAGCAGAGACGGCCTGGTATACCAGGTTTGAGAGGGCAGTGCAATACGGGTTGGCAGTGCCGATGTGGGCAACAACCCCATTTTCAAAGAATGAGCGTGCCCTGGAGCGGGTAAAGTCAAACAACTGGTCGGGTATCACGATATGCCCCGGGGCAAAATCATCCCTGAGTGAACCGCAGGCGCTGATGCTGACCACATGCTGGATACCCAGCATCTTAAAAGCATAGATGTTGGCGCGGTAGTTGACTTCGGTCGGGTTGATGAAATGCCCGATACCATGGCGTGCCAGGAAAGCCACTTTGCGGTCTGCCAGTAGGCCGGTGAAGATCGGGCTGGTTGGCTTTCCAAACGGTGTATCAACTTCCAGGGTTTCCACTTCTGCAAGCGATTCGAACTGGTACAGTCCTGAACCGCCGATGATGCCAAGGATTGGTTTTCCGGTCATAGTTCCTCCAGGGTTCTGAATAACTCATCCAAAATCATAGCATACTTACAGGGTGTTTACCAGTGTAAAAAAACAAACACACACCCTCTCCAAGAAAGAGCATGTGTGTTGTTGTTTTTATGTATGCCCTGGGGGAAAGCCGGGCAATTGTAAATAATAGTTGGCGAATTACTCTTTAACAGTTACGTCGACTGCCTGCAATCCTTTTGCACCTTGTTCCACTGAGAACTCGACTTTTTGACCTTCGTTGAGGGTCTTATAGCCTTCGCTGCTAATCTTTGAGTAATGTACAAAGACATCTGGTCCGCTCTCCTGGGAGATGAATCCGAATCCCTTTGTATTGTTAAACCATTTCACTGTTCCCGTTATACGATCCGACATCTTTACAACACTCCTTTTTCCTAATGCGATTCAGGTGCTTCGGAAGTTCTCTTCAGGAAGTACTGTTGCAGGCGGCTAGCCTATGAAGTTCCACCGACTCCAATGAAAACAACTTGGCATCCAACGCATTAATTCTAGCATTTAGAAATATTAAAGTCAAATTAATTGTATCAAATGAACAAGATTTAGTTTTCAGTTTTGCAAGTCCGGGTGGTTTATCCAGTACAATTGACCTGTGAGTATTTCCGATTCCTACGATCCACAATTTTTTGAACCCCTGTTTCAGGCTGAAGAACGCCATTTCTGGTTTGTCAGCAGAAACCAGGTAGTGGCAGATACGCTGCAAGCGCTAGACCGGAATTTGAAGGATGGTTACCGGGTACTGGAGCTCGGTTGCGGCAATGGCAATACCCTGCGTGTCACCGAATCTGCCTGCCAGCGGGGCAAGGTGATGGGTAGCGACCTGTTCCATTCAGGGCTGGTGCTGGCCCGAAAAAGGGTCAACTGCCCCCTGGTGCAGGCAGATGTGCTGAATCTGCCTTTTGCAGGGGGTTTTGAACTGGTCAGTTTTTTTGATGTGCTTGAGCACATCCAGGATGACCGGAAGATGTTAGAAAAGGTGAGGGGGATTCTCACACCAGGAGGATACGTTGTGATTACGGTTCCAGCTGACCCCGGTTTATGGAGTTATTTTGATGAAGCCAGCCATCACCAGCGCCGCTACACCCGTGAAACGCTCACTCGGCTGCTTGAGGATGCAGGGTATGAAATCATCCGTTTGACCGCTTTCATGAGCCTGACATACCCGCTGGTTTGGCTGCGGAGGAAATTAACCCACCGCAATACAGATACGGGGGTACCTTTAGATGCCGACTTATTGGCGTACCAGGAATTACAGGTGAATGGTGTGATGAACTGGGCGCTGACACAGCTCTTGAAGCTGGAACGCGGCTGGTTGCAGCGGGGGAATACTTTTAAAAAGGGGAGCTCTCTCCTGGCGGTTGCCCGCCGCAGGATCACCTGAGGGTTTCGATCGAAACTACCAGGTCGATCTTCCCGCAGCGCAGCAGGTCTCCGGAAATTATCACAGTCGGCGTCGACAGGCGCTCGTCATTCAAGAAAGTCCCGTTGGTAGAGGTCAGGTCTTCTACCCACCACTGGTTGTGGTGGTAACTCAGCTTTGCATGCCGGGAGGAAACAGTCTCGTCCTGGATTGGATAATCGGATGAAGGATCGCGACCGATCATTACCTCGGGCACCTGGAATGCCTTCCCTTCGCCAGGCTCCTGTTCAAGCCTTGAGAGGGTCATGGAAGGGATCTTGCGGGTCGCAACCAGCAGGCTGGTTACTTTAAGGTCACGCCAGAGTGTATAGAGAGCATAACCAAGGAAGGCATATAACACCAGCGCCAGCAGCAGGCGCAGAATCAAGACAAGGGCGGCACTCATAATTTTGGCATCCTGTCAGTGTTATCTGATGGGTCTGTGCGCGTCTCACTGTAGATAAGGGTCAGTCCGGCCAGTGAAATCACATCGCCAGGTGCAAGAACAGCCTGGGTCACGCGCTGCCCATTCACAAAAGTGCCCCCGGTCGAGCCGAGGTCGAAGATCACATACTTGCCCATCCTGGCGCGCAGCTGGGCGTGGGTCCGGGAAATGCGCAAGTCTTCAATTACCAGGTGATTATCCTCCCGGCGGCCAATGTTGATCACTGGAAGATCGAGAATGTAGGTCTCTTTCCCTTCAATAATCAGGTAAGCTTCGTGCGGGATGGTGTTGGCTGGCGGCGGTGGGGCAGGGGTCAGGCTGACAGCCGCTGTATGGCCGTGAGTATCCGCCAGAGTATCAACTTCAACCTGGATGCTGCCTTCCTGGATGGATTGGTCAGTCTCGACATGAATGGCTGGCTCGCCCAGGAAGGTGATGTTTTCCTCCTCTGCGGCCAGTTGTATCACCTGCAACAGGCTGTCCAGAAGGTCTTGCGGGTTGGCGAGCTGCTGATAGGTGTCAGGGTGAATATGCAGGATGAAATTCCCGGTTGTAGCTGCTTTACCAGCGGCAAGCCCTTCAACGGTTTCCTGTAATGCCAGGCGCACTTTATGGGAAAGGTCTTCAGGTTTATCGAACCCCAGGATGTTGGGAATACCTTCGATCAACCTCTTCAACCTGGATTCAAATACGTCAAGGGTGTTTTTCATCTCGGTATAATTATACAGGAGGATACCAGGAATTTCATGCATGGTTATCAAGAGCTGAGCCATACGGCGGACTGGGCTGTCCGCGTTTGGGCAGATGACCTGGCAGGCTTGTTTTCCACCGCAGCAGATGCTATGGCTGCGCTGATGGGTGTACAGGCTGGCGGCGAATTACTGCCGGTTCGTGCATTCAACCTGCAAGCTGAAGATACTGAGAGTCTCCTGGTAGCTTATCTAAACGAATTGCTGTATATAATCGAGTCGGAGAGGGTCGTTGCAGCCAGGCAGAAGCTTAATGTTTTGGCCCAGAGCCTGAGCGGTGAAGTCTGGTTTCAATCTCTCCGAAGCCTGGATAAGGAAATCAAGGCAGTGACTTTCAGTAATATGAAAATCATTTCCACAGCGCAAGGGTTCCAGGTAGAAATTGTTTTTGATGTGTAGGAGATGTTAGCATGATCGGATTTCAGCACTTGGCCCAGTTGAATGAGTACCGGTGGGAAATCCCAACTGGATACCGCCCTGAAATGCAGGCAGCTGTGCATATCATTGCCAGCCGGGCTCAGGTTGAAGCTGCCCTCGGAGACCTTTCGCTGGAACAGGCAGTAAATGCTGCCTGCCTGCCGGGGATTGCAGGGCAGGTGGTGGTGATGCCGGATGTACACCAGGGGTACGGTTTTCCGATTGGCGGGGTGGCAGCCATGCTCTATCCTGGCGGGGTAATCTCGCCTGGTGCGATCGGGTATGACATCAATTGCGGTGTAAGGCTGCTTTCTTCAGGGGTGCAGCTGAGTGACGCTGAGCCATACCTGACCGACCTGGCAGTGCTGCTCAACCAGGTTTGCCCAAGCGGCGTGGGCACCAAGGGGGGCAGGACCCTGGGGGAAAAGGAACTGGAGCAGGTCTGCCTGCAGGGTTCCAGCTGGGCAGTGAAGAATGGGTATGGCTCCTCAGAAGATGCCCGCCGTACAGAAGGAGCTGGATGCCTGGAAGGGGCAGATCCGGCTGCAGTGAGCAAACGGGCAAGAGAGCGTGGGCGGCCGCAGCTGGGTACCTTGGGCGCAGGCAACCACTTCCTCGAGGTGGACCTGGTAGAGACAATATTTGACAGCAAAGCAGCAGAAGCCATGAACCTTGAAGAGGGCTGCCTGGCCGTGCAAATCCATTGCGGTTCGCGTGGGTTCGGCCACCAGATCTGCACAGACTTCGTGCAGCAATTCCAGGCTGTCAGCAGGAAGTATGGTATCAGCCTGCCAGACAAGGAGCTGGTATGTGCGCCACTGGATTCACCTGAAGGCAGGCAGTACCTGGCTGCAATGACCTGCGCAGCAAATTATGCCTTTGCCAACCGGCACATCCTGGCACACCAGGTCAGGATGGCATTTGAACAGGTGCTGGCAGGCAAGGTAAAGAATGCGTATTTACAGCAGGTGTACGATCTGGCCCATAATATTGGAAAGCTGGAAACGCATTCGGTTAATGGTAAGAAACAGCGGGTGTGTGTACATCGGAAGGGGGCTACCCGTGCGTTCGGCCCTGGCTCAGAGGGTATCCCTTCTGAGTATCAAAAGAGCGGGCAGCCAGTGCTTGTCCCAGGCAGCATGGGAACAGCTTCCTGGGTGCTGGCAGGCACCGAACGCAGCATGGAGCTTTCATTTGGATCTTGCTGCCATGGCGCTGGCAGGGTGATGAGCCGCAGCCAGGCCAAACATTCCATCCGGGGAGAAGCCTTGCAAAGCAGGTTGGAGAAGAAAGGTATCCTGGTCATGGCTGGATCGATGCCGGGATTGGCCGAAGAAGCACCGGAAGCCTATAAGGATGTCGATGACGTGGTGCAAACCGTCAGCAATGCCGGGCTGGCACGCAAGGTTGCCAGGCTGCGCCCATTGATTGTGATTAAAGGATAGGTATTTATTCAGAAACCGGCGCTACCCGAGCGCTGGTAATGGCAATAAGGTCTTTGACCGCCAGGCGGATATTCATCCCACGCTGTCCCCCGGAGATATGGATCTGTTCATACTTCAAGGCAGACTCATCCAGGATGATTTGGAACCCCTTATTCAACAAGGCAAGCGGGGAAATTCCGCCTACCAGCAGGCCGGTCAGCTTTTCTGCTTCTGCCTGGGTGGTTAGCCTCAGTTTCTTTTCCCCCGCTGCTGCTGCCAATTTTTTGAGGTCTACCTTGCTGTCTCCGGGAACAACCGCAAGGATAGCCTTACCCGGTTTTTCACGCTGCACCACGATGGTCTTGAATACTTCTGCTGCAGGAACTCCCAGGATAAGTGCAGTTTCGACCGCGCCTACTTTTTCTTCCGGCAATTCAAACACCTGGTAAGCGATTTTGCGGGTATCCAGCATGCGGGTGATGTTATTGGTTTTCATCGGTTCTTGTAGTAGATCGGGTTGCTGTAAATCCAGCCGCGCTGCTCATTAATGAAATGGATATATGCTTCAACCCTGTAAGCGCCAGGGATCCTGGTAGTGTATGTGCAGACCTCGCGCCGGTCCCAGCTTTCTACCACCTCGCCATTGCGAATCAGGCGGATTTCTGCGGGGAAAGGGACCCGTATCTGCAGGGTGATACTCTCCGTGGAGATCAATTCATCGCCCATGATGGCATTCTGGTCGCGTCCCTGTGCAGTGAAACGGAATCCCGTGGTGGGCGCTGGCAGATCGTACCCGATAAAGCAATTCCCTCTGGCCAGGGCATCATAGATCATCTTCTTGTCAGTGATCAGGTCGCCGGTTAAACCCTGCGGTGTAATGAGATGGGTATTAATGCTGCGGAAATGGTACTCGTAGGGGAAGATTTCTTTCTTCAACGGACCCAGGCTTTGGGCAAGCGCATGCGCATCCGATCCACCAATTGCAACCACTTTTTGGCCTTCAGCCAGCAGCCTGTCCCAGTGTTCTAGAAGTTCAGGGATGGGATGGTGTGCCATCAGTTCCGGAAAAAACGCCAGCTTTACGGCATCCAGCCTGGTGCGCACGATGGTCTTGAACTCGACGAAACCATTCCAAAGTTCAATACCCGTATATCCCTGCACTTCCCAGTTATCCCAGGAGATATCGGTCTGGTTGAATAAGGGCAGAGCAGGATCGACTGGATGAGCCAGGAAACTGAGCCCGCCGGCGCGATTGACCTGGTCAATCAGTACCTGCGGGTTGGGGGCATAGGTTGCAAGCTCGCGGTTAGTGTTGAAGACCAGTAAATGGTTCTTTTCGGGGTCGCGCGACTGGTCATGGATCTCCTCACCCACCAGCAGCAGCACCTTGCGGCTTCCTTCCTCGTAATACTTCTCTATATCCTGGACGTACACATTATGGTCAGTAACGATGACCACATCCAGGATTCTGCTTTTAAGGGCTTCCCGGGCAATTTCGGCATGGGTTGCAGTGCCGTCAGAGTAGGTTGTATGCATGTGGAGGTTAGTGATAAGTTCTGCCATGATGTTGACGATTCCAGTAGGGTGCAGGTATAATCATAAAGCTTAAGTCAAGTTTGGAGGTTCTGCGTGAATTTACAAAGCTATTTTTACATTGCCCTGATTATAACGTCTGTTGCGTTAATCGCCAGTGTTATTCTGCAAAATAAGGGCGTCGGGCTGGGCGGCCTGACCGGCGGCGAATCCAGCAATGTGTTCAGCACCCGGCGTGGAATTGAAAAGACTCTTTTCTGGATTACGATCGTACTCAGCGGATTGTTCTTTGTGCTTACCATCGTCACCATCCTGGTAGGCAATTAATCCCAGCTATTCTCCGCGGTATTTCCGGTAAACAAGCTGAATATCATCAGCAGTCTTGTAAGTGTAAATAAATATCAAAAAGGGCAGATCTCTATTCGGGGAGTAAGCCCTTTTTCCATTTATAATTGACCCATGAAAAGATTTCGTTGGCAAATAGCTATCCTGTTAATTACCGGTCTGGTGGTTGGCGTCTTGTTATTACTTGAACAGCCCCAGGGAACTGTCAATGTACAGCCCACACCCAGCCAGGGTGGCACTTATACAGAAGCCTTGATTGGCAGTTTCCAGCGGTTAAACCCATTGCTGGATGACAGCAACCAGCCGGATAAAGATGTTGACCGTCTGTTGTTCAGCGGGCTGGTGAAGTTTGACAGCAGCGGGGTACCGCAGCCTGACCTGGCAGAGAGCTGGGGTATTTCAAAAGACGGCACGATCTACAATTTTGCATTGCGCAAAACTGCATCCTGGCATGATGGGGTTCCAGTAAGCTCGGACGATGTAATCTTTACGGTCGAGCTGATGCGCAGTGAAGAATCGCCTTTGCCGGCAGACCTGAAAGCTTTTTGGAATGAAATTGAGGTGAGCGCGCTCGATACGCAGACAGTCCAGTTCCGCCTGCCGGAAGCTTTTGCCCCCTTCCTGGATTATGTTTCATTTGGCCTGTTGCCCAGGCATTTGCTGGACGGGCTGGGGGTTGCAGAGATGGTTGATGCCCCGTTCAATGTTAAACCCGTTGGAACCGGTCCGTTTAAATTCAAGAATCTGGTGGTCGAAAATGGACAGATTTCCGGGCTGGTACTGGTACGCAATGAGAATTATTATGGCATCCCGGCTTTTCTCGATGAGCTGGTTTTCCGCTATTATCCGGATGGCAACTCTGCCCTGCAAGCTTTCCGGGATGGGGCAGTTCAGGGTATCAGCCAGGTATCTAACGAAATCCTGCAGGCAGCGCTGGCTGAACCGGGGTTATCCGTGTATACCGGCCGGCTGCCGCAAATGACCCTGGTGCTCCTCAACCTGGATGATCCGCAGCTGGAATTTTTCCAGGATGAGGCTGTCCGTAAGGCGTTATACCTTGGGTTGAACCGACAGTACATGATCGACAGGATCCTCGGAGGTCAGGCCATTCTGGCAAACGGTCCAATTCTGCCAGACACCTGGGGGTATTACGAAGGCACGCAGCCTGTCGGGTATGACCTTGAAGCTGCCCGCAACCTGCTCCGCGAGGAAGAGTATGTCATTCCAGCCGAGGGCAGCACGGTCCGTGAAAAGGAAGGCATTGCGCTCAGCTTTACTATGCTCTATCCGGATGATGCCACTCACTTTGCAATTGCCGAAGCCATTCAAAAAAACTGGGCTGACCTGAATGTTGAGGTGATCCTGGAAGCAGTTCCGTATGAGGAACTGGTTCGGGAGCGCCTGGAAGCACGTGACTACCAGGCTGCCCTGGTTGACCTGAACTTTAGCGGCAGTCCGGATCCTGACCCGTATCCATTCTGGGACCAGGCCCAGGCCAGCGGCGGCCAAAACTATTCACAATGGAACAGCCGGGTGGCGAGCGAATACCTGGAGACGGCCCGTGTGACTACAGACCTGGCAGAAAGGGCCCGCCTTTACCGGAATTTCCAGGTGGTGTTTAATGATGAGCTGCCTGCGTTGATGCTCTTTAACCCGGTTTATACCTACGCTGTTTCTAACCAAATCCTGGGGGTGCGTATGGGACCGTTGTTCGATAGCAGCGACCGGTTCCTGACCATTACCCAGTGGTACCTGACCGCAGCGCCAGCTTCCCAGCCAGAATTGGTTCAACCTACACAGTAACCTGGGGAGCATTCATGCTGGAACGGGATTGGGCATTCCTTGAAGTGGCAGCAGGTGGGTTGGAAGAGTATCTCCAATCCTCCATTTTGTATTATCCCCTGGGAAACACCCGCAAAGCCCAGGGATTGTTGCAGCTGACGCTGGGGAACTTGCTGGTAACAACCACACGGCTGATGGCAGCAAATTGGGATGAAACAGAGAAACTTGCGCTTAACGATCTGCTGGAAAGAATTGAGGCAATCCATAAGCGCTGGAGGGCTGGCTGGGACAAGAAAGCAGAGCAGGAAATACCGGCGCGTCTGAACCTTTGGCAGAATTCCCTGAAGGAGTGGGCAGACACACACGAGCATACCCTGGCGGGATACCGGCACCAGGTGCGCTGGAGGGTGATCCTTCATCTTTTACTCACCGATACAGGCAGCCGGTACCATGAAGAAAACATTCTGGCAGGACTGGATTCCCGGCTGAGGATGATCTCCACCCCTGGTGATTTTCTCTGGGAACCTGAAATTGAACAAGGGTTCTCCAGGCAAACTTACTGGTACCTGTACCTGAAGGTGTAACCGGAAGGAGTGCAAAATGGCAAATTTTTATACCCGGACCGGGGATGACGGTCTGACCAGCCTCCTTGGAAAAGATCGGGTTAAGAAGAATGACCTGCGCATCGAGGCTGTGGGTACCCTGGATGAGGTAGATGCTCACCTGGGAATGGCCCGCAGCCTGATCAGCAACCCCGATTGGGCAAGAATGTTGATCTCAATCCAGCGCGACCTTTACCAGATGATGGCAGAGATCTCCGCTTCCCCTGAAAACGCCGAACGGTTCAAGGCAGTCACACCGGAAAAAGTTTCCTGGCTTGAAGAACAGGTGGCCGCGCTTGAAGCGGTTACCGAGGTACCGCGCGAGTTTATCATCCCGGGAGATACAACCGCTACCGCCGCTGTGGATGTAGCGCGGACGGTGGTACGCAGGGCAGAGCGAAGGGTAGCTGAACTGCAGCACAACCATGTCATCCAAAATATTCACGTCATCGAATATCTAAACCGCTTGTCCTCATTTTGCTTTGTCCTGGAACTGGCGATGATCCAATCGGTTGGGAAGGAAAAGCCGACTTTCGCGAAAACCAAATGACCGGCACACTCATTAACATTGCTACTGTATTCATAGGGGGGACTTTGGGTTGCCTGCTGGGGTCCAGGCTGCCTGAACGCATACGCCAGACAGTGGTAACAGGATTGGGATTGTTCACCCTGGCATACGGCATTTCCATGTTCATTAAGACGCAGAATGCCATTGTGGTTGTCCTCAGCTTGTTGATAGGGATTGTGCTGGGAGAATGGTGGAATATCGAAAAGGGATTAAATAACCTTGGAACCTGGCTGGAGGTCAAAGTCCTCAACAGCACAGATGAATCAAGCCAAAAACGGTTTATCAAGGGTTTTCTTACTGCTTCGCTGCTCTTTTGTGTCGGTCCTATGGCAATACTGGGTAGTGTGCAGGATGGGCTGACGGGAGACTACCAGCTGCTGGTGGTTAAATCCATTCTGGATGGTTTTGCAGCCCTGGCATTTGCTGCCAGCATGGGTGTTGGTGTCCTCTTTTCCATCATCCCGGTCTTCCTGTACCAGGGCGGTATCACGCTGTTGGCCATCCAGGCGCAGAGTTTCTTCTCAGAAGCCATGATTACCGAAATGAGCGCGGTCGGGGGAGTCATTCTGCTGGCGATCGGGATAGGGGGGCTGCTGGAATTGAAGCCGATCCGTACAGCCAACTTTCTGCCTGCCCTGGTGCTGGCACCGCTTTTTGTGGCGCTGCTGGCATGGCTTGGGATTGCATTCAAATAAACAGGTCATTCAGGTAAGCTGATTAAGATAAAAGAACAACCTCTCTGAAAGGGAGGTTGTTGATTTCTAAATAGAGAGATTACTACTCTCCCAAGGCATCCAGGATCGCCTGTTCCAGGCCGTCCATGCCGACCAGGACGCCATTGACGTTGAATGTTGGTGTGCCGGTCACTCCAAGACCTTCGCCGTATGCCATATTCTCAGAAATCCGGTTCTGGTAAGAATCGCCGCTGACACACTTCTTGAAGGCATCGCTGTCCAATCCAAGCTGGACGGCATATTCCTGCAGGTATTCATCGTTGTAGGCTTCTGTGTTGCCCAGGCTGGCGTTGTAGAAGAGGGTCTTCTTATACTCCCAGTACTTTCCCTGCTCCATGGCGCAATAGGCTGCTTCGGCAGCTGTTGCCGAGGATGGCGCCATAAAGGCATAGGCATAATCCACATAATAGACTTTACCAGTAGCCACATACTTGCTGATAATTTCGCTTTCCTGGGATGTGGAATAAGCCAGGCAGTGGCTGCAATTAAAATCAAAGAATTCTTCCACTTTTACAGGCGCAGCAGGATCACCCATTGCATTGCCTTCAGCCTGCGGGAAGTTCATATCCTGGGGAATGGAAATGGCAGATGGATCGATTTGTTTGGGAAGGTTAGGAACGATCAGCAGGGCTGCGATCGCCAGGGCTGCAACGGCAACGATTGAAATAACGATAATGCGGTTGCGCCTTTCCTGTTGCCTGCGCCGATTGCGAATTTCAGCGCGCTTGCTAAGGTTCCGCTTCGAACCCGAATCCGGTTGGTTTGCAGTTTGATAGTCGGGCATTCTTAATGCTCCTTTCTAAACGTATTGGATGATTTTGCCATAAATGGAAGTGAAAGTCCAGTACCAAAATATGGAAGGAAAGCTCTTTTTTGGAGGGATTTTAACTGAGGGTAAAAACAGGGAACCGTTCTTCGGTCTCTTTAAAACCCAGCTTGTGGTACAGGTGTAATGAAGCCGTATTGCTGCTCTGAGTGTTTACTGTCAACTCAGTGATCTCTACTTGTAGAAAATGGTTCCGCAAATCCTGAACCAGGGCTGTACCGATCCCAAGGTGCTGGTATTCCGGCAGCACAGCCAGGCGCGCCAGGTGGGCGCTGAGCGGTGAAGAGGTGCTGAGCTGGTAGCCGACCACTTTGCCTTCCACCTCAGCTACGCTGATATATGCAGCCGCCTGGCAGGCATACACCATTCCGGATGCTGAAACCTGCCAGATGTTTTCAAATGAACCCTGGTCGACAAACAAGACCCGGTCGAAATCACCCGCCTGGTAAGGACGGATGACGGTTTGTGGCGCTGGTTGGATATTCTTAAACCCTTCGGCAAGATCAGCCTGCAAGACAACTATCTCCTGGTAAGTTGAGAAACCAGAATGCAGAAGCAGCCTGGAAAACCAGTCTGAGAGTCCAATGGCAGCGATGGTGGCCGGCTGCTTGCGGAAAAACGACATGCAGTTGTCCAGCAGGTTGTCCCAGGTATCCTGTACACTTAGAGAATTCAGGCAGGCAAATAAGCGGATCCAGGCAACACCCGGTGGATCTGGCGGTATGGCAAGGGCAGCCTCAATATACTGGGAATTTTCCATTAACCAGAACGGATCACTTCCCAGCCAATCCAGTGGTTGTCTCCAATCGAGATGCCGGTGCAGCAGCTGGTGTTTCCTAATAAGGGTAACAAGTCCTTCACGGTCCTGCAGGGCAGCCGGGCGTGTCAGCGTATGCCGTGAACCGTTGATCAAGAATTCCAGCGGGTTTGTCATGGGGCTATCGGATGTTGTGGTTGACTATCTTCAGCAGCCGTTTGATCAGCTTTTCTTTTGGGCTGGCTGGTTTTTCAAGGGTCAGGGCGCTATCCATCGCTGCGAGGGATTCGAGCGCTTTCCCGGAACGCATTTTCAAGCTGGAAATCCTTTTCAGGATGATGCTGCGCATTTCCGTTTCACCCGTGGATTGCAGTAAGGCAGATGCCTGCTGGTAAAGAGCGAGGGCTTCAGCTTGCCTGCCGAGCTCCTCCAGGGCAGATGCCTGGTTGCCCAAGGCCATGGCTTGCAGCCGGACTTCCCCAGCCAGGGCAAACACCTGGTCAGTTCCGGCTGCTGCCTGCAATGCCTGTGCAGCAGCGCCTGATTGCAGTAAAGCAACACTGCGGTTGTTGCACATTTCAGCTGATGCGGTTTCATTCCCCGCTTCCCGGTACAATTCGGCAGATTCGCCGAAAAGCTGCGCAGCCGGTAAATATCCCTTTTGTTTGTACAGGTCTGTTGCCTGTTGTTTTAACTGTTCAGCGCTGTCTGGCATATTGTTAATAGGTGATCTCGAGGATACTCTCTGCAATGGAGCGCAGCTTTTGCGCGTCCATTTCACTCAGGCGTACAGCCAGGTCAAGGTAAGGCAAATTGACCGGGTTGCAAATGAAATCCTGCAGCTCCGGGGAGAGGGCAGCAAAGGTATTATCCCTTTCCTGCTGTTTCCGCCATTGCCCGATGATTCCCTGCTGGTCGTAGAGTGAATCGATAGGAATATCCAGCAGTTCTGCGATCAGCTGCAGCCGGGGGAATGAAACGGGGACATATCCAGCTTCGGCATTGACCAGTTCATCTTCTGTCAACCCGGCTATCAGGGCAATATCTGCCGTTGCTAAATTCAAACGGCCCCGCTCTTGCATAATTCGGGCGCTGATTACCTTTTGGCGCAGGTTGCGGATCAGGTCCAGTTTTACATCATCCGCCCTGGGTGCATTGGTCGATAAAGCCTGGTTGCCGGTAAAATGCGAGAGGGGGATATTCAACCCATAGGCAAAGGTTTCCACCTGGGGCAGAGAGGGGGAATCTAATCCATCTTCAAAACGGGTATATTCTTCGGGTGTAACACCCATCAGCCTGGCACATGTATCGGTACTGGCTCCCGCTGCCAGGCGGGCATCATAAAGTAAGATTCCCAACTTTCGCTGGCGTAACATGATCCTTTGCTGTTCTTTTTCCATATAATTTCCCATCCTTTCAATAATTCCATCAATGTTTGCGCGGGAGTACATCACCCAGGCTGGAGCCGTAAATTTCAGGGCCGAAAAGGAATCCGGCGGTTTCCAGACGGCTGTTGAACAACGGCCGTGTCCCGGTTGGGACGAGCGTCCCTGCGGGGGCGCCCTGAGCGGTTGTCCCAGTCTGGGTGAATTTGAATATCTCTGATAATACTATGTTTCCACCTGCGATGCCCGAGACTTCCGCCACCGAGGTCACCCTAAAGACATCATTCTTCAGGCAGGCGACATAGACAACCAGGTCAATTGCTGCAGCCAGTTGCTCCCGAATAGATTGGACTGGACTGGATGGTTCTGCAACCAGGCAGAGCGATTCAAGGCGGTTAAGTGTGTCATAAGGATGGTGCGCGTTGACGGTAGAAAGAAAACCTTCCTGCCCGGAGCATAACGCTTTTATGATCTGGCACACTTCATCCCCTTTGATCTCACCTACAACCAGCCGGTCAGGAGAAAGGCGGATGGCTTTTCCCAGCAGATTAGCCTGCTGCACTGCACCCGTACCGTAAGTGCTGCCTGGTTTGGTTTCAAGCCTGAGGTTGTGCGGATGGGTGAAAGACAACTCGACCGGATCTTCAATGGTTATCACCCGTTCCTGTTGCGGGATGAAAGCAGCCAGTGCATTCAGAAGAGTTGTCTTCCCGGATGCTTTCAGCCCTGAGATAATGATATTCATGCGGGCTGCCACACATGCTTGCAGGAATTGCAATACCTCGCTGCTCAGCGTTTTGTTCTTCACCAGGTATCCGGCAGAAAAAGTGTGTGCAGGCGGTTTCTTAAGGACGAGCGCTGGCCCGTCTACGGCAACCGGTGGAAGCAGGACAGTCAGGCGGCTGCCATCCTGCAGACGCATTTCCTGGATTGGCTCTGAATAATCCAGGCTGCGGTTGCCCTGAGCAAAAAGGAGCTCAATCAGCCTGAGGACCTGGTTTTTCCCTTCAAAGTGGAACCTGGCTCCTTCTATTTTCCCGTTCCTGACCAGGGTAACTCTGTCGTAGGAGTTCACCGTAACCGAATTTACGGCAGGGTCTGATTGCAGCTCCAGGAGTGATTGCAAAAGGAGATAATCATCCGTAACATCTGAAAAAAGCTTCCCTAGCAGTCCTGGTTCGAGATCGGGATATGTTTTGGTATACGTTTCCTGCAGGTGTTTAAGGATAGCATCCCGCTGGTCAGGGCTTTTGGGCGGATGCTTATACAGGTCATTCTGCAGTTTAAGCAGAAGATCCCGTTGGGTTGCTTCCAGCTCAGGAAGGCGGAAAAAGCCCTGCGGATAACCCGGCAAGATTAACCTCCCGAAGCCTTCGGCTCATCCAGGGGAATGATCCAGGTGATCTGTTCGCGGTTAATAAGCAGAAAATCGGCCTTGTGCAGGACTTTTCCACTCAGATCCAGGACCTGTGCATCGGTTACCGCCAGGAACGATTCTCCGCTGTTCACTTCATCCTTTAAACGCTGCTCAGGCCGGACGAAAATATTGCCGTGGATGGTTTGCTGGGGTGTCTGGATGATCACCTTGGCAGGCAGCTTCTTGATTGTGTGGGTGAAGATTTTCCCCTTTTCTTCAAGCGATGCAAACATAATACCCTCCTTCACTTTTCAGACCTTCCCTTCAGGGGGAAGTATGTATCCCAGCCCCGCTTTGGTGACGATGTGTTTGGGAGAATGCGGGTTGTCTTCTAACTTTTGCCGCAGCCTGGCAATGCTCACCCATAAGATTTCTTTATCTTCCTTGTATTGCTCGCCCCACACTGCAATCAATAGGGCTTCGGGAGAGAGCATGGTGCCGATATTGTGCGCAAACTGGATCAGCAGCCGGTATTCTGTTGCCGAAAGAAAGACCGGTTTATCATCCCTGGTGACCTCAGCTTTGGCAAAATCGATCTTGAGGTTGTAATGCTGAAAGAACTGGGAGCTGTCAGTACTTTCGGATTTTTGCGCACGCCGCAATACTGCCTTTACCCGGGCAACCAGTTCAGGGGCTGAAAAAGGCTTGACGATGTAATCATCCGCCCCGGCATTCAACCCGTTTACCCGGTCCTGTTCATCGCCGCGGGCGGTAAGCATGATGATCGGCACCATTGAAAATGCCCGGATGCGTTCACAGGTGGTGATTCCATCCAGGCGCGGCATCAGGACATCCAGCAGAACCAGGTCGGGACGTACAGCAGGGATCATCTCCAGCGCCTGTTCGCCGTTTCCGGCCGTGACCACATCATACCCCTCGGCAGCCAGGTTAGCCTGTACCAACCGCTGGTATAAGGGCTCGTCATCTACTGTCAGGATAAGGGTCATGATCTCCTCACTTGCTCATTATCATAGCATTAAATAACCTGGCAAGGTTGCTCACAGGGAAGGGTGATGGAAAATGTTGTTCCGTTTCCCTCCTGTGACTTTACAGCAATTTCGCCATGATGTGCTTTTACAATCTGTTGACAAATATATAACCCCAGGCCGGCGCCGTGGACTGAATTCTGCAAGCCTGCAGACCGGTAGAACCGTTCAAATAAATGTGGCAAGTCCATTTGGCTGATGCCAGGCCCCTGGTCCTGGATGTTGATCACCACCTGGCTGCTGTCCTGTTCCAGGGTGACAAGGATGGGCTGGCTGGGAGCATACTTGGCTGCGTTTGCCAGGATGTTCTCAAATACCTGGGCCAACCGGTTTGGGTCTGCCTGTACAGGCCGGAGGGGGGCGCTGTTCTCGAGTGTGAGCTTGATCTCCGGGAAGTGCAGCCGGGTCCGATCTATAGAGTCCGCCAGCAAATGGTCGAGCAAGACTGGTTGGAAAAACATTTGCATCTGCCCGGATTGCAGGCGGGCTGAATCCAGCAGATTGTCTATCAAGTGCTGCAGGTGGTCTGTTTCATCGTCAATCACCTGCAAGAATTCATGCTGTGTCTGCGGGTCCCACTGGGTGTCGTTGCGCAGCAGGGTGGTGGTATAGCCCTTGATACATCCCAGCGGGGTGCGCAGGTCATGCGAGATGGTAGAAACAAAGTCGTCCTGGAATTGAAACATCTTGTTGCGGGTCTCCAGGTTCAGGTTGGTTTCCAGCATCTTCTGCCGCTGGATCAGGAGGGAGATATGCCAGGCGATGTACTCGCCCAGCTGGATGTTTTCGGCTGAAAAAGATGGCCCGCCAAACCGGATATAAATGAGGACTCCCAGGAAATGGCTGCTTAAAATGAGGGGCACTGCCAACGTACAGGGCTGCTGCAGGCGGTCGCCCTGTTTGACCTGCGGCGCTTCTTCCACGATGGTGCGGCGGGTTTTCTGAACCTGGCTGGCAATTGCTTCTCCCCAGGATATCTCCGCCCCCGAGATTTTTCCCCGTCCAACCGCACGTGCATATACCCCATCCATGTTCTCGTCAGTTTCGTTGTACAGGTAGAGCACCAGGTTATCAAATATGAAGACCGTGCGCACAAGTTTGACAATCTTGTCCAGGGCGGGTTTCCATTCCTCAGCTTCAGTCACGATCTGGCTGATGGTGATGAGGTGCTTGATGTGCAACTCTTCCAGTACCGGGTGTTTGTCTATCAGGGGCATCGATACTCCTCTTTACTCGCCGCTTGGGGACCGCTGCGCAATGCCGGAAGCAGCGGGTAATGTAAAACTGAAAACGCTGCCCTCCCCCACAATAGAAGTAACCGATAATTGCGACCCGTGGGCATCAATGATCTTTTGCGCCAGTGCCAACCCCAGCCCTGTGCCAGGGGAACTCCTGGCTGCTGACCCGTCCAGCTGGCGAAAAGGCTCAAAGATCACACTGATTTGCTCCGGGGAAATCCCTATGCCGGTGTCTGAAACAGAAATGGTCACCGCGTTTCCCTTTTCCATCACCCTGGTGGAAAGGCAGACCTGGCCGCCTTTAGGGGTGAACTTGATGGCGTTATCCAACAACTGCACAACTACCCACAGCAGTTTCTCCTGGTCGCCCTCAACCAGCGGCAAGCCAGGCTGGCAGTCTTTTTGGATGGTAATACCTTTTTCCAGCACATTGTGCTGCTCTTTTTGCAGTGCGCTTGCGCAAAGGTTGTTCACCTCGATCAGCTGTTTCGACAGGTGCAGCCTGCCACGCTCGCTGGCCGCGAAATCGATTAAATCATGGATAAGCTGCTCAAGGCGGCTGCTGGCTTTAAGCATTACTTCAAGGCAGTGCTGCTGCTCCAGGTTTACCGGGCCGATGTCACCGTTTTGCATCATTTCCAGGTAGCCGCGGATATGGGTCAGGGGGGTGAGCAACTCGTGTGAGATATTGGATACGAAATTGGATTTGAGCTGGTTCAATTCAGCCAGTTTTTGCATGGCCTGTTCCAGTTCGCGGGTGCGTTCTTCCACTCGCTGCTCCAGCAGGCGGTTGGCATTTAGCAGGGCAGTGCGCAGCTGCATGATCTGCTCGGTGATAGCTCCATCCAGCTGCGGGCGGGTTACTGCGCCCATTTCGATTAAAACTTCTCCCAGCCGGGGCGGCTGTTTCCCGTCCGCCAGGATTTGTCTCTGCTTCTGCAGGGCCGTTTCCAGCGCAGCAGGCGGGATGACACCAGATTCAACCAGGGTTTCTCCCAGGCGGGGAACGAGGCTTTCGGGTGTCAGTGCAGGTGTGGTTTCCATTTCACTCAGTCATTCTCCTGCCAGACCCATTCACCGTTGACCATGGTTGCCAGCGGCTCAATGCTGCGCAGTTCTTGCAAAGGAACTTTAAAAATGTCCTGCGGTAGCATTACCAGGTCTGCCAGATAACCGGGCATGATTCTGCCCAGTTTATTTTCATAACCGGCTGCAAAAGCAGCACCAGTTGTGAATCCCTTTATAGCTTCCGGCAGGGTCAGTTTTTGATCCGGGTACCATCCGCCTGCTGGATTCCCTTCTGCGGTGCTGCGTGTGACAGCGGCTTGAATTCCCCAAAACGGGTTGGGGGATTCAACCGGTGCATCAGAACCAAATGCAAGAACTGTGCCAGAATTTAATAAGCTGCGGAAGGCAAAGGCACATTCGGAACGTGTACCCCAATTGCGGTTGGCTGCCTGCCAGTCAGACGGCAGGTGGATTGGCTGCATGGAAGCCGTGATTCCTAGCCGGGCAATCCATGGAAGATCATCCGGGTGCAGTACCTGTAAATGTTCCATGCGGTGCCGCAAGTGGGGCAGGCGGTTTTCATCTTCGTACTGCCTTAAGCGGGCATACCCTTGCAGGACTTCGCGGTTGGCGCGGTCGCCAATGGCGTGAACCGCCAGGCTGATGCCGGCAACCGCCGCTTGCCTGCCGTATTCAAAGATCTGGTCACGGTCCAAAAAGAGCATGCCGCTGTTTCCAGGGTCATTTTCATAAGGCGATAACATGGCAGCTGTGCACGGCCCGAGGGCGCCGTCGCTGAACAGTTTTACTGAACCGATGCGCAGCATATCGTCACCGAAACCCGTCTGAAAGCCGGTTTCAACCGCTGCAGGCAGTATTTCGAGCGGGATGCTCTTTACCACACGCAGTTTGAGCAAGCGGTTTGCATGCAGGTTCTGCAGCGCTTTAAAGCAGTCGGGAATGTCGAAATCATGCACGCCGGTGATGCCGCAGCGCCAGAGCGCCTGCTGGGCATTTTCAAGTGCAGCAGCAGTCCTTTCCAGGGTGGGCTGCGGTAGGAATGGTTCGATACACTCCATGGCAGATTCAAAAAGGATGCCATCCGGGTTACCCCTGGCATCGCGCCCAAACCTCCCGCCGTGTGGGTCCGGAGTGTTTGCGTCTACCCCCATGAGTTTTAAGGCTGCAGTGTTGCACCAGCCAGCGTGTAATGATTTTGCGGTCAGGTAAACCGGGTTGTCAGGGGCAGCTGCATCCAGCATTGCAGCTGTGCCGAACCCTTCCTCCCAATTGTGCTGGTTCCAGCCATGCCCCAGGATCCATTCGCCGGACGGGGCGCTGGCGGCACGCCGGGCGACCCGATTGAGGCACTCCTGCAGGGTGCCTGTTTCACAATCTATCATCAATTGCGATTCAGCGTACTGTTGCAGGTGGATATGGGCATCAACCAGTCCCGGCATGATGAACGCACCGCAGCCGTCCTGCCGGGTAGTACCCGGGATCTCATAAGCCTCAACCTCTGCAAGCCTGCCGCAGGCAGCAATATGGCCTTGATGTATCGCAATTGCCTCCGCAAAAGGGCTGGCCGGGTTTTGCGTGTAAATACAAACGTCATGGATGATGTGCATACCGGTTACCTGGTAAAACGGTTAACGAGTGCGTCGAGTTCTTCCTGGGAATAATAATGGATGGTGACAGTGCCGCCTTTTTTACCGTGCTTAAGGGTCACTTTTGTACCCAAAGCGCTGCTCAGGCGGTCTTGCAGTGCCCGCACTTCTGGAATTGCAGGGGGGATTTCAGCCGGGACGGGTTTTTCCCCGCCCAGGCGGCGTACCAGGTCTTCGGCCTGGCGGACATTCAGGTTGTGCTTCAGGATGGTTTGCAGGGCGGCCAGCTGCGCCTGGGGAGTGGGTAAACCCAGCAAGGCACGCGCATGCCCTTCACTGATCTCCCCTGCAGACAGGGCAGCCTGGGCGGCTTCGGGCAGCTTTAGCAAGCGCAGGGTGTTGGTCACGGTTACCCGGCTTTTGCCCACCCGCTGGGCGATCTCTTCATGCGACAGGTTGAAGGTCTCGTTCAACTGGCGGAAGGCTTCGGCTGTCTCAAGCGGTGATAAATCAGCGCGCTGGATGTTCTCGATCAGGGCAAGCTCCAGGCGTTCCCGTTCATTTACCTGCCGGATGATAGCTGGGATTAAACTCAACCCGGCTATCTTTGCTGCCCGCAGCCGGCGTTCACCGGCAATCAGTGTGAACGTATCCTGGCCCGGTGTTTGGGTGACGATCAAGGGCTGCAGCACACCGTGTTCACGGATGGAATCTGCCAGTTCCTGCAGCCCTTCTTCATTCATTCCCTGGCGCGGCTGGCTGGGGTTGGGCAGGATCTTCTCAATATCAATCAAGTTTTCCTTCGAAACCCCGTTGGTTGACGAATCGGGGATGAGCGCATTCAATCCTTTTCCTAATCCACCTTTTGAACTCATAACGGTCACCTCGTCGTTTCAAACGCAGGCGTGGGAATGCCATCCTGCACTAAAACCTCGCGCGCCAGGGCATCATACGCCTGGGCGGCATGGGATTCGGGGGCATAGGTAGAGATCGGCTGCCCGTACGATGGGGCTTCAGCCAGGCGCACACTGCGCGGGATGAGAGAGTCAAAAACCTGCCCGGGAAAGTATTTTCGCACTTCAGCAACCACATCGGACGAAAGCCGGGTGCGGCTGTCATACATGGTCAGGATCACACCGCGCAGTTTCAGGTCGCGGTACAGCGATTTCTGTACCCTCTGGATGGTCTGGGTCAGCTGTCCCAAACCTTCGAGCGCCAGGTACTCGCATTGCACGGGAACCAGCACACCATTCAGTGCGCTGACCAGCCCGTTCACGGTCAAGATGTTCAAACTGGGCGGGCAGTCAATCAGGATGTAATCGTACCGGTCCATTACCGGTGCAAGGGCATCCCGCAGGCGGGTTTCACGGTGCTCTACCTCGATCAATTCAACTTCGGCGCCAGCCAGGGCGGGCGATGATGGCAGGAGCGAGAGCTTGTAGCGCGGGTTGTGCAAAATATGGGGACTGGCAGGGGCTGCCCCGATCAGCACTTCGTACATGCCGGTGCGTACACTGCGTTTGTCGATCCCCAGGCAAGAGGTGGCATTGGCCTGCGGATCCAGGTCGACCAGTAAAACGCGCTGCCCGTACACACCCAGGTAGGCGCCCAGGTTAATGGCGCTGGTGGTCTTGCCCACCCCGCCCTTCTGGTTGACAAGGGTGTAAACACGGGTCATGGTTCGATCCTGGGAGTAACTTCGATGAGGAAGTCCAGCATTTCTTCGCGCGTGGGGGTGCTTTCCATGCCGCGGCGGGTAACTGACCGGGCTGCCACCTGGGTGGCAAAGCGGGCTGCTTCCCACGGGTCGCGGGTAGATTGCAGGCGGATGAAGAAAGAAGCGGCAAAGATATCCCCGGCGCCGGTAGATTCAACTTCTTCCACCTGGGGCGGGCGGATGGTGCGCACATCGCCGTTCCAGTATACCCGGCATCCGGCTGCGCCTTCGGTTACCACCATTACCCGTGTGTATGGGAGCATACTTTCAATGCGGCTTTCATCATTCTCCACGTCTTCAATACTGAAGACAACTGCCGATGCATGATTCAGTACCAGCGGTGCTTCCAGCCAATCCCTGAAGTGAACACGGTGGTCGCCATCCCAGCTGCGCATAAATCCCTGGGGTGTGACACCGATGAAGGAATTCGGAAAGGCAGCTGCCATGCGTGGATTGACTTCGTTTGCAATAGGCGCGATATGCACAATGGGGGCGCTGCGCCATGTGGCCGGCACCATGTTCTCATGCAGTTCTTCCGCCTTATGGTGAATGTACTGGATACGCCCATGCGGAGTGGAGATATTTTCAAACGTTGAGGTAAATTCTGCAGGGGAGTTGTGGATGGAGATGCCCTGCAGTTCGGGGGTTTGCAGGCCGCTGGCGGTAGAAGTGACAATGCCCACCCGTGCGCCCAGGGAGAGCGCGGTGCGGGAGGCGTAGGCAGCTGTTCCGCCAAGTTTCAGTCCGTTAGGGAGTATATCCTGGGTGAGATGTCCGATAATGAGGTAATCAACTGGATCGATGCGGGTTAACATGCTGAAAGGTTAGCTCTCTTCCTGCCGTTCTGTACCGGGAACAACCGCAGTGCAGTACGGACAGATGTTCCACGAGAGTTCAAGATTCTTGCCGCATTTATGGCAAAGTTTTTTCAATTTGGTATGGCAGCTGGGGCAGACGACCCAATTTTCCTTGACATTCCTACCGCAGCCAGGGCATTGCGCCGTATCTTCCAGTGATTGCAGCAGGGCTTCTTCTTCCAAAGTGCGCTGGTACTCTTCATCCAGCGTTTTTGCCGGGCGCAGGATCAGGTATACAATGATGCCCGGCAGGTTGAGCACAGCCACCACGATGACTGCCAGGATACGCATCAGGCGGTCACGCGTCCGGCTGCGGATGTCTCGCACAGTCCAAAAAATCAGGCTAAGCCATAAAGCCGCCAAAAAAGCGCCTGCAAAAGCGGTGCCGATCAGGGTCAGGTTGCTCAAGATGGTCGGGTCGAGGGTCATCTTTCCTCCGAGTACAAATTATAGCATGAAGCCTAAAAGGTGGATGTCCTCAGGTACTGGTGTACCTTCGGGCACTGGTGTACCTTCGGGCACTGGTGTGCCATCAGGACATGCGCTGGGATTTCCTCTATAATTCAAGTGCATCACAGGTGAGGGAGAAGAATCATGGAAGAAGAACAACGTTCCGGTTACCGTATTGGGGATATGCCTGCCAAAGAGCGGCCGCGCGAGAGGATGGAAGCTCTTGGACCGAAAAGCCTGAGTGAGGCTGAACTGCTCGCCATCCTGCTGCGAGTCGGTATTCGGGGAGAAAGTGCCATCCAACTGGCCCAGCGCCTGTTGCGCGACTTGAACGGAGTGACCGGTATCTACAAAACACCATTTGCAGTCCTGTGTGAACAAAAAGGGGTTGGCAAGGCCAAGGCATCGCAGATCCTGGCAGCACTCGAACTGGGGTACCGGGTTAAACCGGAGAATATGGATGAGAAGCCCCTGATGAACTCGCCAGAACTGGTGGCGAGGATGGTAGAAGCTGAACTGGCAGGATTGGCACAGGAAAACCTGTGGATTCTGCTGCTCAACACCCGCTGTAAAATGATCGGGCTGGTAAAGCTATACCAGGGAACAATAAATTCTTCCAATGTACGGATAGCCGAGGTTTTCAAGGAAGCAGTAAAGAAGAATGCCGCATCCATTATCCTGGTGCATAACCACCCCAGCGGCGACCCGACCCCCAGCACCGAGGATATCGTCTTTACCCGCAGTGCTATTGAAGCCGGGCGCAACCTTGAAATCGAGGTGTATGACCACCTGGTGATCGGCGGCATTGGTCGATTTATTTCCCTGCGGGAGAAAGGCCTGGCATTCCGGTAAACTGCCCCAAATAAGTTTGCATTTGTTTTGGTTTGCCATTATAATAACGTCAGAATCTGCAACATCGCTGGATCAATATAGAGGAAACACCACAACCCTCATTGAATTACCCGTAAGGTTCGAACGGCAGGCGCAAAAGTGAGCGCCTGCTAATGTTTTAATGCCGGTAAGCCCGGCAGGAGGTGCTGAGCCAGCACATGGTATCCACTCCAGTTACCGAGATTAACAGAGATATTATCCAGGATCAGAGGTGGAACAAATTTAATTCTAGCATCAAGGTAAGGTTCCTGAGCAAATAGACGTGTTACAGGGGTTTCACGATTGATGCCGGAATGTTTTCTAACCGCATTGTAGTAGTACATGTAGTTGAAGGCTTCAGAGAAGAATTCTTGTCTGTTAGAGATCTTGAGAATTCGGGGGATATAAAACTCGTCGTCATCTGTGCGGTGGGAGCGTTCAAGATGGGCATTTTCTTCGGGATGTTTGAGATGATTCTGGATTAGCTTACAACCGAAACCAGAAAGTAGTTTTCTGAGCTCGACGAGCTTATACCAGGACTTACCACCAAACTCTTCTCCATGATCAACGGTATAAACGATCTGGTTGGAGACGCCGTGACTCCTTAACCAGGAAGTAACCCAGAGGAACCATGTCAAGCCATTGGTCCAACTCTTTTCGTCTGAGTAAGCGATCAATTTGAAGCGTGAGTTCACATCCATGGCACTCCACTGGTAAATTGGGAGGTTATGGGCATAAATATGGTCGATTTGAGCCATGGAAAGCGCTTTTTGATCCACAACATACTTCAAATCAATCTGTACCACCTCAAATGGCCTGGCTGCGTACCAATCTACAAACGGTCGCGGTCCTTTCTTATGTGGTTTGTGTTGTTTGTTTTTTATGTTCTCCCGGTTCCTTCTCACGATATTACGGATCGTATGCTCCGATAAACTGATCTTATATACCGCTTCCAGTTCCTCTTTTAGCCGCAATGGTCCATAGTTCGTTTTCCTCTTGAGCTGCAGCACCTTCTCTTCTATCTCTTTTGGCGTCTTATTGTGTACCACTTTGGGTACCCGGGATGCATCATCTAGATTTCCAGCATTACGCTTCAATACCGCCTTATATACCGTTCTCCGCGTTACCCCTAATGTCCTGGCTGTTGCGCTCACTTTGCCATTATTGGCATTCAGTATCTGGAGTATCGCCTGCCTGGCTGCCTTTGGGCTGATGCTTCGCAACTCTTGATAATCTAAAGGGGTGGTAATTCGCATGTCGATATGTCTCCAATTGAGAATACGTGATCCCTCCCAATTCTAGACACTTATCCCTGTATTTGCCGTATCCCTTGTTCATAAACTGTATACTATGTGCTGACCCCCTCACAGTAAGCCCGGCAGGATGGTTTGACAAATGGGTATGCCTGTAGTAAACTTTTGTGCGCATGGCGAGGTAGCTCAGTGGAAGAGCAGGGGACTCATAAGCCCTTGGTCGTGAGTTCAACCCTCACCCTCGCCACTCAAAACCGCCCTCTGGGCGGTTTTTAATTCCAGTCCCTCGAATGGCTTGTAATATATTTTATTCGTGCTATAAACATCATAAGGTTGTCTATCCAAACCACTTTCCCTCGTTATCCATAAAACCAGATCATCTGTCCAGGGGATTGCATAAACAAACAGGGCGCTTACCGGTTTGCTGCCCTGCCCTGTATTTTTGCTGGTCTTCAGGTGGAGACGGGTTGGGAGGGTACTATGACGCATAAGCTGTTATTTATATGTGGAGCGGTGGTCCTGCTGGTCTTTGGGTTGCTCTGGCTGGTCATCCCTGCAACCGGGCTGCAGATCTTCGGCCACACTGCTGGGGTGTATGACCTGGGCAGCATCATCGCCCGCTATTGGGGCTCGGCATTCCTTGGGCTTGCCTTGATCCTGTGGATGGGGCGCAATGGGCAGGCAGACAGCATCGGCGTGCGGGCGATCCTTTATGGCGGCCTGGTGTTGTGCGTGACCGGGTTGTACTGCGGGATCATTGACATGCTGTTTGGGGGTTCCAGCGCCATGATCTGGCTCACCATTGTGCTTTATGCCCTGTTCAGTGTCTGGTTTCTCCTGGTTGCATTAAAGAAACCTGCTTAAAGATTTCCCGGGTATTTTCTTCACACCCGTAAATGGATGGGAGGAAAAAACGCGTCAGCAAGAATAAGTATGGAAACGTTATAAAGTCCTGTTTTGGGTGTAAATTTTCTCCCAGTTGTAATCTACTTGTATAATAACCGTACAAGCAACTATAGGGAGAGACCATGTCATTCAATACAAAACTCATTGACCTGCTAAAAACCAACCAAAGCTTGGTAGATGATGAAGGTGAATTGCTGACCGCAGCAATTCAAGACAAGGCCTGGAAGATAGATCATGACCTGATTAAACTATTGCTTTCTGACCCGGATGTAAAGAAAGCATTTTTTGAAGAAATTGAGGGGCATTGGATTTTTAACATCAACAAGTTTATTGAGTACATCACCCAAAAAAACTTTCTTGATAATTCTTACACCCGTTTCAGGAATAAGATTGGGTTAACAATTGATGGCAAGTACTTAAGCGAAAGGGGCGAAGTAGTGCTTGCCTGGCCGTATAAAGACTGTGTACTTGAGGGAGGGCAAACCAAAGAAGAAGAAAAGCGCAAGGAGATTTTCTTTAACGAGGTTTTAGCACAGGATGAGATAAACCGCCTGCTCGACCCGAAGGTACTTACGAATTTTGTAAGGTACACCCCCAGCGGGCAAGAAGATGTAACAGAAATAAAACGAAATGAGAATGGGGTTATTTCCGAAAACCTGATAATCAAAGGTAATAACCTGCTTGCCTTACATACACTGAAAGAGCAGTTTAAGGGACAGATCAAGTTGATTTACATTGATCCCCCTTTCAACACCGGTAATGATACCTTTGGTTATAATGACAGTTTTAATCATTCTACATGGTTGACTTTTATTAAAAATCGGTTGGACGTAGCTAAGAATTTACTTGCTGATGGCGGGGCAATTGTTGTTCATTGTGACTATGTCGAAGAGAGTTATTTAAAAGTAATTATGGATGAAGTATTTGGAAAAGAGAACTTTTTAAATTCGATTTCTTTACGCGATTCTCATCCAAGTGGCCTGAAACTTTCTGCTAGAGATAAAACTATTGTAAAAACAAAATCTACAATGCTGGTTTATAAAAATATTGGAGAAATCACAATAAAGCCGATATACCAAAAGAGAAATGATTGGGATACACATTTTAATATTTATCTAGATACGGATTCAAATATTAAGAAAAAAGAAAACCTTCGAGAATATTTAGAAAGAAGTGGTGTCATAGCAAAACCTGATTTCAAGCTTGATGAGACAGCTTTATCTAGCATTGAGTTCAAAGAGTTTGTATTTGAAAATCGAGAAAGAATATTCCAAAGTACAAAAGAATTACCTGAATATGCAAAAACAGAAAGCCTCGCTAAACCAAATGAGGTGATTGAATATTCAGAAGGTGAATATGCGTTTAATGGAAGAAGACTTTCACCTCTAAAAAACAGTATCTATGATGTTGGTTTTGATGGCTATAAGGTTGAAGACTTCGCAAAGCTTATTTGCGATTTTTGGGATGATATTGATTTCAATAATCTACAATCTGAAGGTGGAATTAGTTTTCCTTCAGGAAAAAAGCCTGAATTATTATTGGCAAGACTAATAACAATGTTTACAAACAAATCAGATATTGTTCTTGATTTCTTTTCTGGTTCTGGAACAACTGTATCAGTTTCGCATAAAATGGAAAGGCAATATATCGGGATTGAACAATTAGATTATGGTGACAATGGTTTTATTACTCGGTTATTAAATGTTATTGGTGGCGAAAGTTCTGGAATTTCTCGACAGTTGTGTTGGAAAGGTGGTGGTAACTTTGTTTATTGTGAATTACTACGATTTAATGAAAAATTTATCGAAAGAATTTTAGGAACAAATAAGTCTGAAGATTTAATAGGTATTTGGAAAGATGTCGCAGCAAAGTCATTTCTCAATTGGTATATCAATCCCCTGGTACCAGAAGATGCAATAAATGACTTTAAAGAAATCGGCAGGCAAGAAAATGGTTTGGAAAAGCAAAAAAAATTGTTGCTCGAACTTCTCGATAAAAACCAGCTCTATGTGAATCTTTCAGAAATTGACGATGAGCAATTTAATATCAGTGAAGAAGATAAAGCCTTAAATAGGGCTTTTTATGGTGAGATATAAATGCCGCCTTTTCTTTATGAAGAACTGGACACCCTGTCCAGGTACAATGTCATCAAACAAGAAATTCCTGATTCCGTCGTTTTGAATTTAAATCCTGTCTATACCTTACGTCCTTATCAGATCGAGGCTTTTTCACGATTCTTTCACTGCTACAAGCACGATTTTCCGCATAAATCGCTTCCGCTTCACCTGCTATTTAACATGGCTACTGGCAGTGGGAAAACTCTTATCATGGCTGGATTAATCCTGTTTCTTTATGAACAGGGTTACCGTAATTTCCTTTTTTTTGTCAATTCCACCAATATCATTGAAAAGACCCGTGATAATTTTCTCAACCCCACATCCAGTAAATACCTTTTCAATAAAGCGATCGTAATTGACAACCGGCGGGTTACCATCTCTTCTGTCAGCAATTTTGAGGGGGTGAATCCAGAGGATATCAATATCTGTTTCACCACCATTCAAAAACTGCATTCAGACCTGACAGTTGAAAAGGAGAATTCGCTTACCTTTGAAGATTTTCGTAAACACAGGATCGTGCTTATCTCTGATGAATCGCACCACATGAATGTGAGCACGAAGGCGGAAATGGAGTTATATGAAAGCTGGGAAAATACCGTACAACGCATATTTGCCCAAAACAGAGACAACCTGTTGTTAGAATTCACAGCAACCCATGATTTCGCTACACCAGCAATAATTAACAAATACCTGAACAAAGTTATTTATCGGTATGACCTGCCCCAATTTCGGAATGACCGGTATTCAAAAGATGTCACCCTTATCTATTCTGATTTCGATTTGAATGAGCGCATCCTACAGGCATTAATTCTCAATCAGTACAAACAGGAAGTGGCTGCAAAAAATCGCATTAATTTAAAGCCTGTTATCTTATTTAAAGCACAACGCACAATTGCGCAATCGCTTGAAAATAAAGCAAATTTCCATAAATTAATTGAGAACCTATCTGCTCAACAGATTACTAAAATTCAAAAGTCGAATATACCTATAGTAAAGAAAGCTTTTCAATTTTTTTCGGAAAATGGAATCAGTAATGAGCAACTTGCTGAAAGATTGAAAAATGAATTCAGACCAGAATTCTGCCTATCTGTAAATGATGATAAGGATAAAGAAACCCATCAGATTCTAGTTAATACGTTGGAAGATAAAGACAACCGAATCCGAGCGATTTTTGCGGTGCAAAAGCTTAATGAGGGGTGGGATGTATTAAATCTGTTTGACATCGTTCGATGCTATGAAAAGCGCGATTCAGGTCAAGGTGTCATCGGGAGAACTACAACGTCTGAAGCCCAGCTTATCGGCCGTGGAGCACGGTATTTTCCGTTTGTCTTGCCAAATGATAATGATCGTTACCGCCGGAAATTCGACCGCGATCTGGACCATGAATTGCGAGTTATTGAAGAGTTACATTATCACAGCATTAATGACTCCAGGTATATAGCTGAAATCCGTGAAGCGCTCATCAAACAAGGGATGTTGGATCCAGAAGAAAGCCCTGTTGATCTAAAACTAAAGGCAGAATTCAAGAAGAAGAAGATTTACAAGTACGGTTTGGTCTATACCAACAAGAAAAGTAAAAAAGATATTCATTCCGTTAAATCATTTGCTGATCTAGGCGTAACAAAGAAGAATTATTCTTACACAATTGCAACCGGAAGAGGGGGCGCAAATGCGGTTTTTGATGGTGCGCAAAATGAAAGTGTCTTTTCAGAAAAGGCAAAAAAGGACATACCACTAGATCTAATCGATAAAAATATTAAACAATCGGCCATTGCCCGCAATCCATTTTTTACATTCAAGTCACTTAAGCAGTATTTTCCTAATTTAAAGTCAATTGCGGAGTTTATCACTTCAAAAGACTATCTTGGTGGTCTTGAAATCACGTTTCAGGGAAATATTTACAACCTCGATGAAAACAGAATTGAAAAACTGAATGCAATGCTGCATTTGCTGGATGAGATTGAAAAAGAAGTCCGTTTGATTAATGAGAATGAATATGAGGGTTCAAAAGAGTTTTACCCTTTACAATTCCATGAAGTATTTAAAGATAAAAGCATAAAAATTGTCAGAAATTCTACTGAAAAACTGGAAGACGCAGAATTTAAACAGTTCATCACGAACAAAGATTGGTATGCCTTTGATGCTCTCTATGGAACCAGTGAAGAGACGGCATTTGTGGAGATGCTTGATAGACACATCGAGAAGTTACAGACACGGTATGAAGATATATATTTGATCAGAAATGCCGGACATTTTGCCATATACAACTTCAGTGATGGTCAGGCATTTCAACCAGATTTTGTTCTATTTTTGAAAGAAAAGAATGGTCGAGCAATAACATACCAACTCTTCATCGAACCAAAAGGTGCTCACTTAACCGAACATGACCGTTGGAAAGAAACATTTTTAAAGGAAATCAAGCAAGAGTATGGCGCTAATTTACTGGTGCTTGGTGAAAAGGCTCATTACAAAATCATTGGAGTGCCTTTCTACAACAATAATGATGAAAATGAATTTCGCGATAACCTCGATACTGCTTTGCAGTTGTAGAAAAAATCTCCCCTTTGTTTCTCTTAATACAAACAAACTAAGCTCTTATCCTGTACTATACTTGGAATTGAATTTACCATGCAACTGAAGAGGTGACCATGGCTTTTATCATTCTGCCGGAATGGATCATTGCCCGGGCTGGCGTGCCGCCGCTGCAGCACTGGGGGGTGCGGGTGGCGGACGGCATCATCGAAGATGTTGCCCCGGCAAACCTGATCATGCAGCGTTACCCCGCCGACGAAGCCTGGCTGGCACCTGGCGAGGTGCTTTCACCCGGGTTTGTCAATGCCCACAGCCACCTGTATGGCGTGCTGGCACATGGCATCCCCATGACCAAGGCACCGGCTGACTTCTGGGGTTTCCTGGAAGATTTCTGGTGGCCGCTGGTGGAGAATGCCCTCGACCACAGCATGATCAATGCCGCTACCGACCTGCGCTGTGCTGATATGCTGCGCAGCGGGGTGACTGCTTTTTACGATTGTACCGAAGCGCCTTATGCCCTGCCGGGCTGCCTGGCATCGCAGGCTGAGGTGGTCAAGAAATGGGGCATGAGGGCAATCCTTTCGTTTGAAGCCACGGAACGGGTCAGCAAGGATAACGGCATGCTCGGGCTGCAGGAGAATGCCGGCTTTACCGATGCCTGTAAACGGGAAGGCGGGCTGGTGCAGGGCTTGATCTGCCACCATACCACCTTCACCTGCTCTGAAGAATTTATCCGTACAGCCTTTGCCATGGCACAGGAGCGGGGGGTGCTGCTGCATGCCCACGTCTCTGAAGGTACGTATGAGCCGGAATATGCCTTAAAACAGTTTGGTATGCGCACCATCGAGTATTACGACCATCTGGGGATCGCAGGCAAAGGCTTTTTGGCTTCGCAATGTGTGCAGCTCAGCCCGAACGAGGTGGAGATTATCGCCCGTACCGGCACCCGTACCAGCCACATGCCGCTCTCCAATTGCGAGGTGGGCGGCGGAATTGCCCCCATCCCGGAATTGACGGCTGCCAAAGCCGTCGTAGGGCTTGGTACCGACGGCTACATCGATGATTTCTTCGAGGTCATGCGGGGAGCATTCCTGATCCACAAAGCCCACAAGCAGAACCCGCAGGTGATGCCGGCCAGCCTGGTCTGGTTCCTGGCCACCGAGGGCGGCGCCCGGGCGCTGGACCTGGATAAGGTTGGTCGGATCGAGAAAGGCTGGAAAGCCGACTTGCAGTTGATCAGCACCGATGTGCCGACCCCGCTTGAAGCGCACAACCTGTACGACCAGTTGCTTTTGTACCGCGGCGCAAAGGATGTACGCGCGGTGTGGGTAAACGGCGAGCTAAAAGTGCAGAACGGCGAAGTGCTGGGGGCGGATTGGGAAACCCTGCATGCCCACACCCGTGAAGCGGCCAGCTGCTTATGGGCGAAAGCCCGCTGACCTGCACGAGGGCAGAAATTACATCCGGAAGGACTGGGAAGGGATAGATGGCACGACCTGACCGTATTCTAATTTTGGAAGATGACCTGTATGCCCGCGATATGATGGCGCTCTTGATCCGGCGCGATTGGCGCACCCAGGTGATTGCTGAGATAGGGTCGATGGAACAATTGAAGAATGCGCTGCGTGAAGCGCCGGTTGACCTGATCCTGCTGGACACTGAACATCCGGACCGCTGGGAATGGGCGCGCGATATCAAGAGCGAGTTGGAGGGCATGCCGCGCCTGCCGGGCATCCTGTGCGTGGGCACACGCCCCTTTGAGCCGGTGGTGAGGACGATCACTCCCCCTTATTCGCGCGGATACATCCTCAAAGGAGAGATCGGGTACTCCCTGGCCTGGGCGGTAACCCTGGCGAGCAGCGGTACCTGGGTGATCACACCGGGAGTTGAGGAAGCCGCTGAAGGCTGCTTCCACCCGCCATTCGGCAGCCCGGTGGTATTACGCGGCAGGCTGGAAGCATTCGGGTTGACCCCCCAGGAAACCGAGATCGCACGCCTGGCGATTTTATTCAACATGCCGCGCAGCAGCCTGGCAGAGGAATTGAACCGCAGCCCGTATACCATTTATGAGTATGTGCATAAGGCATATGAGAAGCTGGAAGTGCGCGAGATCTATGAAAAGGGGATCACCCCCCAGGAATACTTTGCCCACGATAAGCAGATTATCAACCTGTTTGGGGAAAAGCTGGACCAGTTATGGAGCACCACCCGCGAGTCAAAAGACCTGGATACTTTGGCCTTCCACCTGCTGACCATGCCGGAAATCCTGTAATTCAGCGGGGATGGAAACCTGGATGGCTGGTTGTCACACCGGGGGATGATTATCCACTCCAAGAACCGCATATTGAAACGCTTGCACACCAGCGCTGGCTTGCCAGGGCTGGTTTTTCATTACATTACTCTTGCTTAATCGGATGGACTTTCGTGGATCGTTTTTATTTACTGCCCGATGTTCATCTGCAGGCAGCCCAGGAAGGCAGTTAACCCGCTGTCAGGCTGCTGGCGTGTAATTGCCAGCACAGGCAGGGTGAGGGAATCCATACTGATGCCTTCAACCGCGATGGATTTCACTGATGCATTCACCCAGCGCGACGGTACAACCCCGATGGCAAGCGGGTCATCCGCAACAGACTGCAGCACCGCGGCAGGGTCAGGAGCCAGCCAGGCCAATGGATTGGCTTGCAGGTCTGCTTCGAGGGCTTTCTCCAGCAGCAAACGGGTTTCATCTTCTGGAGGCAAAACCCACCAGGCAATTTCACCACTCAATGTGTTATCTGCCTCATCCCAGGTTTTCCAGCTGCCTGCAGTGATATTTTTTAACTGGTCGCTGGTCAGGGTTTGAAGGGGATTTTCCGGGTGAGTAATGACAGCCAGGCTGTCGCTGCCCAATTGAAATACAGGCAAGTTCCCCTCCGGTACCGTCCCCCAGGTGAGGGTGAGATTAGCCTGCTGTGGATCGATTTCTGACGATGAGACTTCATCCAGGAAAATGCCGGCCTGAGGCTGTTCCCGGATGCATAAATTAATGGTTGCATCCATCCATCCCAGGCTGGCTGTACGCTGTACTCTCCAGACCTGCAGGGTAGGCTGAGGTGTGCTGGCGGGGACAGCGCAGCCAGCAAGCAGGACCAGCAAGACGAAAAGCCAGGCAACCCTAGAGGACATAGACCAGGATGGTGAGCACTGCCAGGGCGATGCAGTAAACTGCAAAGCCCTTGAATGAGTGTTTGCTGATGAAAGCCAGCAGCCAGCGGATAGAGAGGTACCCGATTACCGCTGCTGCCAGGAAACCGGCCAACAGGACTGGCAGGAAACCGGACAGGTTTGGAATATCCGCCAGGTCGCTGATACTGAGGACTGCCGCAGCAGCGAAGACCGGGATGGACATCAGGAATGAAAAACGGGCGGCAGCTGGCCGTTTCAGGCTGCGCAGCATGCCGGCTGAAATGGTGGCGCCGGAGCGCGATACACCCGGGAAAATGGCCAGCGCCTGGGCGAAACCTACCCCGACTGCATCCAGCCAGTTCATCTGTTCGAGGTCACGGGTGCGTTTCCCCAGGATTTCTGCCACGAAGAGCAGTGCCGCAGTTACCAGCAGGAAGATCCCGGTCGCAAGCGGGGAGTTGAAAGCTGCTTCAACCTGGTCTTTAATCAGCAAGCCGATCAAACCAGCCGGGATGGTGGCGACGACCACCCAGATCCCCAGCCAGGCATCCGGGTTGTCTTTGAGCGATCGGGTTTTGATTGCCAGCCAGATGCCTTTCAGGATATCTAACAGGTCCTTCCAAAAATACACGAGGACCGCCAGCAGGGTTCCCATTTGGACCAGTACATCAAAGGGAAACACCCAATCCGGGTTGATCTGCCAGTTCAGGAAAAAAGGTACCAGAACCAGGTGGGCGGAGCTGGAAATGGGCAGGAATTCGGTAATGCCTTGAACAATACCGAGGATGACCGCTTGCAGGAAAGTCATGATGTAGTCTCCATTGGTGATGAATTGGATGAATAGCGAAGGTAAAAATCCCGGGCAAACTGGGTGTACCTGTGCTCAAGGACTGCTTGCCGGGCAGCGGTGGTGATGCGCAGCAGGGTGGTGATGTTGTGGATTGAGAGCAGCGTGGAGGCCAGGATCTCACGGGCGACTACCAGGTGACGGATGTAAGCCCGGCTGAAACCCCGGCAGGCATAGCAGCTGCAGGTTGGGTCGATCGGCTGCGGGTCATGCGCATAGGAAGCATTAAGCATATTCAAGCGCCCGGTCAAGGTCATGGCAGCCTGGTGGCGCGCCAGGCGGGTGGGCAGCACGCAATCGAAAATATCAATCCCGCGCCGGATGCCTTCCACCAGGTCTTCCGGTGCGCCAACACCCATCAGGTAGCGCGGCTTATCGGCCGGCAAAATGGAGTTAACCACCTCCAGCATGGCAGCCATTTCAGCTTTGGTTTCCCCTACCGAAAGCCCCCCGATGGCATTGCCGGGAAATCCCAGGGATGCGATGAATTCGGCCGACTGTTCACGCAGGTCGGGAAAGATACCGCCCTGTACAATGCCAAAGAGCGCCTGGTCAGTGCGCACGTGTGCTTTCTGGCAGCGTTCAGCCCAGCGATGGGTGCGCTGCATGGCGCTGGTGATATAGGTGCGGTCATACGGGTGGGCGCATTCATCAAACGCCATGATGATATCTGCCCCCAGCTGTTCCTGAACTGCTATCGATGTTTCAGGGGTTAATCGTTTTGTTGAACCGTCAATATGGCTCTTAAAGGCCACCCCGTCATCGTCCACTTTACGGGTTTGTGCCAGCGAGAATACCTGGAACCCCCCCGAATCGGTCAGGATTGGCTGCTGCCATTGCATGAACTGGTGCAACCCGCCCATTTCAGCCACCAGATCTGACCCTGGGCGCAAGAATAAATGGTAGGTGTTGGCAAGAATGAGTGAAGCACCGGCGGCTTCAACCTGGGCAGGCGTAAGTGCTTTTACTGCCGCCTGGGTTCCCACCGGTGCAAAGATCGGGGTGGGAATATCCCCATGGGGAGTGTGGATTATTCCAGCGCGGGCGTCGCCGTCTTGCGCCAGGAGTTCAAAAGAAAATGCCGAATTATTCATGATTCAGTTTTGTCAACCCAGGTTCCAGAATAGCGCCAGCCCAACTAATATTACCGCAATTAGCATAATGGTCAAAGGTCCGCCCACCCGCACAAAATCCTTGAAGCGGTAGCCGCCCGGACCCATGATCATCAGGTTGACGGGATGCCCGAATGGCGTCAGGAAACCCAGTGAACATCCAAGGGCAACTGCCATCACCAATCCCTGTACATCCGCCCCGGTTTGGGCGGCGGCTGCCAGGGCGATGGGAGAAAGGACCAGCGCTGAAACCTGCCCGCTCATAAACTGGGTAAAAATGAGCGCCAGGATAATCAGGATACCGGCTGCCAGCAGCGGGTGGGTAACACCAGCCTGCAAACCGATCGAGTTGACGATCAGCTCAGCCAACCCGCTCGTGCGGATGGCAATTGAGAGCGGCCACATACCTGCGATCAAGAATATGGCTTTCCATTCCATTGAGCGGTAAGCTTCACCAGGTTTAATGCACCCGGTTGCAAACATTAGCACAGCGCCTGCCATGACTGCCAGGGCAACCGGGATGATATTCAAGGAAGTGAGTATCAATGTAAACAAGGTGATGACGACAGCGAAAGCAGTCTTTGCCGGCCGTTCTGCAGCATCCGGGTCATCTTTCAGCAACAGCAAATCTGGATTACTACGGAGTGCCCGGATGCGGTTGGCAGCCCCGTGCACCAGCAATGCATCACCGAATTGCAGCCGGAGTTGGGCCACATCCGTGGTAACCGGCTTACCGCTGCGCCAGATGGCGATCACGCTCAGGCTGTAATTGGTGCGGAACTCCATTTCCTGCAAGGTTTTGCCTATCAGGCTTGACCGGGGAGTGATCACTACTTCTGCCAGCGAAATGGTATCATCCGTAATATCTGCCATTTGGGGAGCCACCCGGCGCAAACCGCTGATTTCCAGCACTTCTGCAGGCGGGTATCCCTGCACGATCAAGCGGTCGCCAGGCTTGACGGTCTCGTTTGCTTTTGGCGCCAGGATGGTGCTGCGGGTCCGTACAATCCCGAGCACATTCATATCGAGCTGTTTATTCCAGCTGCTATCGTGCAGTGTTTTCCCGGCAAAGGGAGAATGGGGGAGCACTTCAATTTCTGCCAGGCATTCAGAAAGGTGGTATACCTGGCTCAACTCCAGGCTGAGGGTTCCTGCTGCTGCATCATCAGCTGGCGGTGCAGGTAAGAGCTTTCTGCCGATGGTTACCAGGTAGAGCGTTCCTACCAGGATGACCGGGATACCAATGGGCAGGAAATCCAGCAGGCTGAAACCTGCGTAACCGGCTTCCCTCAAAGCACCGCTGGCGATGATGTTGGAAGTGGTCAGCAGGGTTGCCATACCGCCGAGAAGGGTGCCGTAAGAGAGCGGCATCAGCAGTCTGCCGGGGGCTATGCGGGTGCTGCGGGAGAGGGTCATGACTGCCGGCAGCAATATCCCGACCGCTGCGATATTATTCATAAAGAGGGATAGCCCTGCAGAGATGATAATGACCCACAAGACCAGCAATTTCTCCGAAGTACCTCCCAGCCTGGTGAGCAACCGGCTGATACGGTTGGGAAAACCGGTCTGGTGCAGCCCTTCGGAAATGATCGATATCCCGATCAGGGTGATCACAGGGGAACTGCTGAAACCGGAGAATAGCTCGTCAGGATTCACCAACCCGGCCAGGCCGATTGCGACCAGGACCGCCAGAGCCAGAAAATCAGGCCGAAACCTGTCAGTTATGATGAGAATGGCAACCAGGACTGTGATAATCAGGGTAAGAATGGCTGGAGCGCTCATAGATGGTTTGATTATAACTAAAAATGCCCCTTGTCCGATGACAGGGGAACGTTTATACTTGCGCACATGGATTCTTCCGTATGCACCAGCTGGCTGGAAATTGACCTGTCAGCCATCCAAAACAACATCCAGCTTCTCAAGCAAATGACCCGGAAAAAAATAATGGCGGTGGTGAAAGCCAACGCTTACGGCCATGGCATGCCGGATGTAGTCCGGGCTGCCCATGAAGCAGGGGTGGAGTGGTTCGGGGTTGCACGCATTGAAGAAGCCTTGCAGGTCCTGGACAACGCCCCTGGCGCCCGGGTTCTGGTGATGGGATATACCCCGCCGCAAATGGTTGCGGAAGCTGTCCGCAGGCACATTACCCTGGCTGTGTATGACTTTGATACAGCCGCCATGTATTCTGCTAAAGCAAACGAGGCGGGTGGAAAGGCATCCATTCACATCAAGTTTGACACCGGTATGGGCCGGCTTGGGTACAACCAGCCGGATACGGTGGATTTTGCCCGCAGGGTGATCGAGCTGCCTAACCTGGAGTTTGGTGGTGTGTTCACCCATTTTGCCCGGGCTGATGAACCAGGTCAGGATACCACGCCCAAGCAGCTTGAGCGTTTTAACCAGGTTTTGCACAACCTCAACCAAAATGGCATCCACCCGCCGCTGGTGCATGCCTGCAACACCTCCGCCACGTTGAATTTTCCGCAAGCCTATTTTGATATGGTGCGGACTGGCATCTCGATTTACGGCATCAGCCCTTCTAAACAAACCATACTGCCGCAGGGATTCAAGCCAGCATTAACTTTTAAATCACGCCTGACATCTGTAAAAACTCTACCCGCTGGTCATGGAGTCAGCTACGGGCATTATTACTTCACACCCACCGAGCAATGCATCGGTGTTGTTGGAGCCGGGTATGCAGACGGCTTCCGCAGGCGGCTTCATTCCTATGCGCTGGTGCACGGTAAACGGGTACCGGTGGTGGGGATAGTGGCAATGGACCAGAGCATGGTGGTGTTGGATGAAGTACCGGAAGCGAAAATTGGCGACGAGGTGGTGCTGATCGGCAGCCAGGGAAATGAGCACATCGGCGCTGAAGATCTGGCAGCAGATTGGGGAACCATCAGCTATGAAGTGGTTTGCGGTCTTTCTGCCCGCCTGCCGCGTATTTACCACCAATAAGCAGTCCAGAAGGGGAGTATGCAAGTGAATAACACCCATGTTCCACCCAGGAAAAGGTGGAAAATTAAAGACCATGTCCCAGAAGCCGTCCGCCAGGATCTGGATGGATATTCGCCCATTTTGCAGCAGTTATTATTCAATCGGAACATCTTCACCAGCCGGGATGCTGAAATTTATATCAACAAAGCTGGTCCGCTTTACAACCCTTCGCAGTTAAAAGGAATGGAACCTGCAGTAAAACGCATCCTCGAAGCGGTTCATAAGCATGAACCGGTTGCTGTCTATGGCGATTACGATGTGGACGGCGTAACCGCTACGGTGCTGCTGGTGCAGGCTTTACAGGCATTAGGTGCAGATGTACGCGGCTTTATTCCCAACCGCTTTGAAGAAGGGTATGGATTAAGCAAGGAGCCGCTCCAAAAACTGTATGATGAAGGCATCCGCCTGATCATAACCGTGGACTGTGGTATCCGCTCCGGCAGAGAAGTGGCATTTTGCAATGAATTGGGAATGGACATCATCATTACCGACCACCACGAGCCGCGCGGTGAAGTTCCAGCCGCCCTGGCAGTGATCTGCCCCAAGCAGGAGGGCGACCTTTACCCGGAAAAGCACCTGGCAGGTGTGGGGTTGGCGTTCAAGTTGACCGAAGCGCTATACCATGAAGTACCTTCGCATACAACCCGTGAGTCTGATTTCCTTGACCTGGTGGCGATTGGCACTGTAGCCGATATCGTGCCGCTGACCGGGGAAAACCGTACCCTGGTGAAAGCTGGATTACAGCGCATCAAGCTGCAGCAGCGCCTCGGTTTACGGGCGCTGGCGGGTGTGGCAAGCATCAACTTATCGAATATTACTGCCCGCGATATCGGCTTTGGGATTGGTCCGCGCCTGAATGCATCCGGTAGGATGGAAACCGCCCAGATGGCATACGACCTGCTGATGTCCAGTGACTACCAGCAAGCCGGGATCCTTGCGCAGCAGCTGGATGACCTCAACCGCAGCAGGCAGGAAATGACCCGCGCCCACGTGGAACGTGCGGAACAACTGGTGGCAGACCAGCCGGATGCGGATATTGTCATTGCATTCGATCACGAGTTTAATAAGGGGATTGTCGGGCTGGTGGCATCCAAACTGGTGGAACATTTTTACCGGCCTTCCATAGTCGGGCAGATCGAAAACGGGGCAATCAGGGCATCCTGCCGTTCGATCCCTGAGTTTCACATCACCCGTGCACTGGATGAATGCGCTGAATTGTTTGACCATCACGGCGGACATTCGATGGCTGCGGGTTTTACCTTGTATGAAGAATTTGTGGACGAATTCCACAAGCGGATGAGCGAAATTGCGTCCCGTGAATTGGGAGGGCTTGACCTCAGCCCTGAGTTGGAAATCGACATGGAGCTCTCTCTTGATCTGGTCAATCCGCGTGACATATTCGATGCCCAGACAAAGATAGAACCGGCCGGGCAGGCTAACCCCGAAGCTGTTTTTTACTCAAGAAATGTGAAAGTAGATCGATACAAGAAAGTGGGGAAGGAAAACACCCATCTAAAAATGACCTTGAAAGTTGGGAAAGTTTCATATGACGCAATTGCCTGGCGGCAAGGTCACCTGGCAGCAGATATGCCGCAGCAGGTTGACCTGGTTTATACATTTGAAAAGAACATCTACAAGAATGAAGAAACAATCCAGTTGAATGTGAAAGACATCCGCCCCGCAGAGTAAACCCAGGGCAGGCAACCATGTTCAAATCCGCTCCGAAACAAGCACAGGCCATTTTCCTGGGCCTTTTCGTGGCTTTTCTATGGTCAACTTCGTGGGTGTTGATCAAGTTCGGGCTGCAGGATATTCCCCCGCTGACCTTTGCAGGGCTGCGCTATGGGCTGGCGACCTTGTGCCTGCTTCCTTTTTTGCTTAAACCGGAGATCCGCACATCTATTTCCCACCTTTCACGCCGAGACTGGCTGGGTTTGGTCCTGCTGGGTGTAGTGTGGTATGCTGCGGCGCAGGGGGCGCAGTTTATCGGGCTTAAATTGCTGCCGGCAATGACTGTGAGCCTGTTCCTGAATATGACCCCTCTGCTGGTATCGATCCTGGGCATCTGGGCTTTGCGAGAGCTGCCGGGCGCCTTGCAATGGATAGGCATGGTGATCAACCTTTGCGGGGTGGGGCTGTATTTCTTTCCGGCTGCCTTACAGCATGCTCCGCTTGCAGGCATCCTGGCGGTCCTGGCAGGAGTGGCAGCCAATGCGCTTTCCACTTTGCTTAACCGCGCTATCAACCGCGGGAACCGGCTGCCGGTTATTGTGGTCACCACCGTCAGCATGGGCATCGGATCAGTCATGCTGCTGGTCAGCGGCATCATTGTCCAGGGAATGCCTGCAATTCCGTTAAAAGGGTGGGGGATTATCCTCTGGCTGGCTGTAATCAACACTGCCCTGGCATTCAATATCTGGAATTACACCTTGCGCACCCTTACCGCTATGGAATCCAGCCTGATCAACAGCACCATGCTGGTGCAGGTTGCCCTGCTGGCGTGGTTGATTTTGGGTGAAGACCTGAGCAGGCAGCAATGGGCAGGCATTGCCCTTGCCGCGGTTGGGGTGGTGCTGGTGCAGCTAAAATTCAAGAGGAAACCGAAGGCGCAATAAGAAGATGGGATCTAAAAGTAAGGCAAGAATTTGAAAAGGAATGATTTGAGGAGAAAAACCAATAACTCCGGATTGCCGGGGTTATTTTCATCTAATTTCAAAAATCTATTCAGGAAAAAATTAATCGACAAAACGGTATTTAATCAGGGTCCACATTGCCACAAATGCGTCAGCGGCATGGATCTTCTTGCCCTGGCTGTAATCGCGCGGGTAAAAAGCGATAGGAATCTCCACGATCTTGATCTTGCGCTTGAGGATCTTGGCGGTAAATTCCGGCTCAAAATCAAAACGCCGGGCATGCAGGGTCATCCCTTCCACAACTTCTTTGCGGAACACTTTGTATCCTGTCTCCATGTCGCTCAGGATGTTGTTGTAAAGGATATTGGTCACGAATGTCAGTATCCGGTTGGCAACCATATTCCAGAACAGGATTGGGCGCCGGGCTGCGCCTAAAAAACGTGAGCCGTATACCACATCTGCCAGGTCTTCCTGGATGGGCTTTAACAGATTGGGGTATTCCCTGGGGTCGTATTCCAGGTCTGCATCCTGGATGATGATCACATCTCCTGTGGCGTGGTTGAACCCGGTACGCAAAGCACTGCCCTTGCCTGCATTTTTTTCATGCAGGTAAACTTTAATATTTTCTTTGCCGTCCATTTCGGCCAGGATCTGGCGGGTTCCATCCCGGGAGCCGTCATCCACGATGATAATTTCATTGGGAATGGCTGTTGCCTGTACACGGCGGACGATCTCCCGGATAGTCTCTTCTTCATTGTATGTGGGGATTACAACAGTGACATTCATGCGGCTAATTATATGTCAGGTCATGGCAGCGGGCAAGCCGCCCTGCAGGATGGGTATGCTATAATTCATTCGAACTATCTCCATTGTGAGGAAAACCATGTCCAGTTTGCCCCCTTCCTATGTTCCAGGTGTACCAGCAAATCCTCAGGTTCCAACTTTCAGCCCCCCACCGCTCGCCCGGGTGGAGGATACCGGCCTTTCCATCCTCTGGCTGCAAGACCTTGCTCTGAAGGTGCTCTACTTTCAAGGATATATGACAGGCTTCAAAGTGGCAGAAATGATTATGCTGCCCTTTGCCGGGGTGGTTGACCAGGTTATGGAAGCCCTGAAGCGGGAAAAGCTGGTGGAAGTGCGCTCATCACAAATGGGGCTGGGGGAGGGGGCATATACTTATGCCATTACCAGCGCCGGCATTGCCAGGGCGCGAGAAGCGCTTGAGCGGAACCAGTATGCCGGACCTGCTCCAGTACCTCTGCAGGATTACATCAATGCCTGCCATAAACAAAGCCGTGAACGCATCCTTGCCACCCCAGAAGTTATGAAAGGGGTCCTTTCCAGCCTGGTACTCAATGACAGAACCTTCCACAAGCTGGGTCCAGCGGTGAATTCGGGCACCTCAATATTCCTGTACGGCCCACCTGGGAACGGGAAAACTTCAGTTGCCCGCGCGATCGGCTCCATGTTCCAGTCCCAGACCATTTACATCCCATATGCGTTGTTTGTCGATGGACAGGTGATCAAACTGTATGATTCTGTTAACCATCAACTGGCCCCTGAAAACACACTACCCCAGGCAAGTACCGGGGCATCCAAGGTTACCCGCAAACGGGACCCGCGCTGGGTTTGTATCCAGCGGCCATTCATCATAACCGGGGGTGAATTAACCCTGGCTGGGCTCGACCTGGTATTTGACGATGTCCATAAATTCTATGAAGCGCCGTTCCAGGTCAAGGCAAATGGCGGCGTCCTGTTGATTGATGATTTTGGCCGGCAGCTGGTCCGCCCGCGCGACCTGTTAAACCGCTGGATTGTGCCGCTCGAAAATCGGATCGATTATCTCTCGCTGCATACCGGCCGGAAACTGGAAGTGCCATTCGATGTGCTGGTAATGTTCTCCACCAACCTGCCACCTAAAGACCTTGTGGATGAGGCTTTTCTGCGCAGGTTGCGGCACAAGATTGAGATCGGAGATCCCAGTTTCAATGAATACCGCGAAATCTTCAAGAGGGTCGCCGCCCAGAAGGGCATCCCTTATGTAGAATCATCGCTGGCATACCTGTTGCAGGAATGGTACGTCAAGCGCAACCGCAAGCTGAGGGCTTCTCATCCGCGCGACTTGTGCGACCAGTTGCTGGATATTGCCCGCTACCATAACGCAGAACCGGTCATGTCTCCTGAAATGCTTGACCATGCCGCTGAAGCTTACTTCGTTGACCTATGAACGAGTTATTTTCCCTTACACAACCGGTTGTCTTTGCCCACCGGGGGGCATCGGGCTATGCCCCGGAAAACACCCTGGCTGCATTCAACCGCGCGCACACCCTGGGCGCTGAAGCCATCGAGCTGGATGTGAAACTTACCCGCGATGGAGAAGTAGTGGTCCTGCACGACCAGACAGTAGACCGTACCACCAGTGGACATGGCGACCTGAGGGAATTCAGCCTTGTACAGGTGCAGGAACTGGATGCGGGAAGCCATTTCTCGACCCAGTTTGCTGGCGAAAAGGTTCCAACCCTTGTACAGGTTTTTGAGCTATTTGGCAGAAAATTATTTATCAATATCGAACTCACCAATTACCAGACCTACGGGGATGGTCTAACCGATCAGGTGGTAGAGCTTATCGATAAGTTCAACCTGGATGATTGGGTGATGTTCTCCTCCTTTCACCCAAGCAACATCCTGCGTGTACGCAAGCTGAAACCCGGAATTCCGGCTGCCTTGCTGGCGCTTCCTGGTCCGGCAGGCAGAATGCAGCGCAGTATTGCCGGGAAGTGGATCTCTCCTGGATTGATCCATCCTTTTCTGAAAGATGTCAATCCCGGTCTTATGCGGCGCGAAAAGAAACGCGGACGCAGGGTGCATGCCTGGACGGTTAATGACCCAGATGACATTACCCGTATGTTTCAGCTGGGAGTGGATGGAATCTTCACAGATTTTCCAGACAGGGCGATTCAGATCAGGGAGTCGATGTGAAAGCCTGGCGGATCCTCGCATCGCTGTTGATCATCCTGCTGCTATTAACGGTGACCAGCCCTGCGGGCAAAGTATTCGCCGAAAAGTCTTCCCAGGCAGATCCGGAAATATTAGCCGAACAGATGCTGGCTTTAATGACCGCAGAAGAAAAGGTTGGCCAGCTTTTTCTGGTTTCCTTTGAGGGTAGCGAGGTTAGCAGCAACCCCCAGCTGCAGCAGTTGATCAGCCAGTATCACATCGGCGGTGTGGTACTTTCAGCCAGGAATGACAATTTTCAGGGTCCTGCAGATACCCTGATCCAGGCGTATGGATTGAATGCCGACCTGCAGCGGATTGAATGGGAATCCTCCCAGGTTGAGCAAACGGACCCTGAAACCCAGGAATTATTCACACCCCGTTATATTCCTCTGTTCATTGGCATCTCCCAGGAAGGGGACCTTACCCCCTACGACCAGATCATCAATGGCTTGACCGCCCTGCCAAACCAAATGGCGATTGGCGCTACCTGGGACTCCAACATGGCACAAAAGGTGGGTGCGGTTGCGGGACAAGAATTAAGTGCCCTGGGCTTTAACCTGGTTTTTGGGCCTTCGCTGGATGTGCTTGAGGTTCTACAGGCAGCCAGTGGCACAGACCTGGGTACGCGCACCTTCGGGGGAGACCCTTATTGGGTAGGGAAGATGGGAGCGGCATACATCCAGGGTTTGCATGAAGGCTCATCAAACCGCATCGCGGTGATTGCCAAATACTTTCCTGGCAGGGGAGGATCGGACCGCCTGCCTGATGAAGAGGTGGCAACCGTAAGGAAATCGTTGGAGCAATTGAAACAAATTGAACTTGCCCCATTCTTCACCGTAACCGGTAATGCTGAAGACCCGTCTATGCGGGCGGACGGATTGCTGGTCTCCCATATTCGCTACCAGGGATTCCAGGGCAATATCCGAGCCACAACACGCCCGGTGAGTTTTGACCGGGATTCGCTTGACCAGTTGCTTAACCTGGAACCTTTTTCAGCCTGGCGCAGCGGTGGAGGGGTGATCATCAGCGACAACCTGGGCAGTCAGGCTGTCCGGAAATTCTTTGACCCGACTGGACTGACATTCGATGCCAGGAATGTAGCCAGGACAGCCTTTCTGGCAGGGAATGACCTTTTGTATGTTGATAATTTTGTTTCCAACACTGATCCGGATCAATATACGACCCTGGTCAATACGTTAGATTTCTTTACCCAGAAGTACCGTGAAGACCAGGCCTTCAAAGAGCTTGTGGACCAATCTGTCTTAAGGATTCTGACCTTAAAGTACCAGGTTTTCCAGAACCAGTTTGAGTTTTCAACGGTGATTCCACCGGTTGAGAGCCTGGATGAAATTGGTAATTCACAGCAGGTTTCCTTTGAGGTAGCCCAGGATGCCCTTACCCTGGTAAGCCCTGAAATCTCCCAGTTGGCAGAGGTATTGCCAAATGCACCAGCAGCAGGCGAACGCGTGGTGTTCATTACAGATATTTCCTCCGGCAAGCAGTGTTCAACCTGTGATGATCAGCCCGAGCTTGCCCTGGATTCATTGATGAATGCCGTCAACCGTCTTTACAGCACCCAGGCTGGCGGGGATATCTTGCGGAATTATCTTAAATCATACTCTTTTATCGATCTTGATTATTTCTTAAGCAATCCTGAAGTACCGCCTGTCCTCGCTGAAGACCTTCAGCTGGCCGAATGGGTGGTTTTCAGCATTGCCTCAACCAGTCCGGATCGGCCTGAGTCGCTTGCATTGTTAAACCTCCTCAGGGAAAGGCCCGAAGTACTGAAAGATAAGAAGGTAATCGTATTTGCGTTTACTGCTCCAGATTACCTCGATGCAACCGACATATCCAAGTTGACAGCCTATTATGCCTTGTATACAAAAGTCCCTGAAGCGATAGATGTAGCCGCCCGGGCATTATTCCAGGAAATTGTTCCATTTGGCAACCTGCCTGTTTCTGTACCAGCTATAGGGTATGACTTGATCAGTGTAACTGCCCCTGAAGCCAGCCAGGTAATTGCCTTGTATATCGACCAGCCGGAGATGGAACAGCCTTCCCTGGAGTCAACTCCACTCGACTCAACCCCACAGCCTACTCCGGTGTTGCAGTTTAGGGTAGGAGATAGCCTTCCGATCCGGACTGGTGTGATCTACGATAAGAATGGAAACCCGGTTCCGGATGGTACCGTAGTTCGTTTCACGATAACCATTAATGGTGATAGCACAACTGCTCAGCTGATAGATACCCAGACCAGCGAAGGAATTGCCAGGACAATTTACCGCATTTCCACTCCCGGGCTGGTGGAAATCAAAGCCAGCAGCGATCCAGCTTTGCTTTCCCAGATAATCACCCTGGATGCGAACAACCAGGTAGCCCAAATCACTATCATTGCTCCGCCGCCTGTTTTAACGGCCGAAACCAGCACTACCATAACTCCTACTCCGGAGCCAACTGAACTGGCCGCCGATGAAAATGAAAACCGCCCTACCGGCAGCGACTGGCTTCTTTCCATGTTGCTTATCTGGGCGGCAGGCGCCGGGGCCTTCCTATTCGGCAGGCACTATATTTCCTTCCGTTGGGGCTTCCGTTGGGGTGTTTGTACTGTGCTGGGCGGCTTGCTGGTCTATACCATCCTGGTTCTGTTTATCCCCATCAGCCTGCGATGGTCAGACCCTGCCGGAAGGTTGGGATTGCTGATGGCTCTGCTGGCAGGCTGTGCTGCCGGTTGGGCGGCAGGTTACTTCTGGCGCAGCCGTGGGTTGGAAAAATTCTTGAGGCGTGCAGAATAATTTATTTTATAAATGGGGGTTATTGAAGTAAAGTAAGCAGCAAGGTCAGGCCGGTAATCCCCAGCGCAACCCATAACAGAAGGCCATCCGGGCGACTGGAAAGCAGCCTTGCAGGCAGCAGTTTTGATTCGGCCCTGTTCATCCGTACCGGTGCAGGCATATTTCCGAACAGGCTTTTTCGAAGCTGGTTGATACTTTCGGGCCGGTCGTTGGGGTGCAGGCTCATCGCCCACAGGATCGCCCGTTCACACCGGAGCGAAATGCTCGGGTTGACCTGGCGCGGGGTTAAGAAATCATCTGGAGACAAGAACCGGGTGCGCGCTTCGGCAGGGGGTTGGTTTGTCAACAGGTGGTAGAGAGTAGCGCCAAAGGCGTAAATGTCGCTGCGTACATCGGTATGCGAGGAATCTCCCCCATACTGCTCAATTGGAGTATACAAGGCTGTTCCCTGTCCCTGTAATATGGTAATGGTGACTTCGCCTGGCGCCAGGACTTTCACCAGCCCGAAATCGACCAGCTTCAGCAACCCGGCCGGGGTGACTTTCAGGTTGCTGGGCTTGATGTCACGGTGCACAATGGGCGGATTTTGCGAATGCAGGTGATCCAGCGCATCGGCCAGCTGGGATGCCCAGCCCAGAACAAGCTCTTCATCCAGGAATTGGCCTTTCTGACGTGTTTCAATGATCAAAGTACGCAGATCATTCCCAGGCACATAGTCCATGACCAGATAATCGCGTGCACCGATGGAGAAGTAATCCGATACTTTCGGCAGGTTGGGGTGATCCAGTCGGGCGAGAATGGAAGCTTCACGGAAAAACTGGTCACGCGCTTCCTGTAGAAGGTCAGGAGGGAGAGACCGGTCATGCTCCACTTCTTTCAAAGCGCATTGGCGGCCTTCCAGGCGGGTATCTTCAGCCAGGTATATGCTACCCATGCCCCCCTGGCCAATGATGCCTGCAATCTTATATCTCCCGCGTAAGACCTCGCCTGTTTTTAACGGGACCGGCATCGTGGATCCTCTTCTCCTGAAGCCTTTTCCAGGTTACGGTGGATTGCTGGCGTCCATAACCCTGTTCAAGGTTGCAAAAATCCGCTTTTCTGCTATATTATACCTCGACAGTCCACTTTGATTGGGAGCAGGCCATGGACCACTCTGATAAGGAATTTCCGGTAATTTTTGCCCAGGCTGGTGAGCTGCAAGGCCAGCGCTGGATCCTGAAAAAGGAATTGATGATCGGCCGGGAGCCGGATTGCGATATCATCATCCCTGACCGGCAAGTCTCACGCCACCATGCCAGGTTTACGCTGGATTCCAAAGGCGCTTTGGTGGAAGACCTGGGCAGCAAGAACGGCACCTACTGCAACGGTGCACAGATAGTCGAACCCAGTAGCCTTTCAGATGGTGATTTAATCAGTATTGCCATGGTGCACCAGTTCACATTTCTCTCTTCAGATGCCACCATTCCGATCGATGCTGCCAGGGCAGCCCAATACCTGGCGGTAAATGGATTGGAAATGGATGCACGTTCACGGCGGGTGTGGGTCAACCAGACAGAGCTGCTGCCACCTTTATCTGCCCCGCAGTTCCGCTTGCTGCAAGCGCTCTATGATCACCCGGGACAGGTGGTTGCGCGTAACACCCTGATCGATCTGACCTGGGGCGAAGACGAGGCTGCGGGGGTTTCAGAACAGGCGTTTGACGCGCTGGTTCGCCGGCTGCGCGACCGGATCGCACAAATAGACCCGGAGCATGAGTATATCGTTACTATCCGTGGTCATGGCATGCGGCTGGATAATCCACAAAAAACCTCTCCGTAAGTGGAGAGGTTTTTTTGTTTCAGGCTGAAAGGTTCTTCTGCATCGAGAAGCGCAGGACCTGTTTGTACCGTTTCTTAAGCAGATCCACCAGTTCTGCAGACTGGTTTTGTGTTTCGCTCTGGCTGATCAGCTGGTTGAAAAGCTGAATAAACTCAGGTGTGATAGCCGCGGCATTCTGCTCGAGGATCTTTTCCACATCTTCGTCTTTTTCAGTCCCCACCAGCATTTCAATGAACTGCACTTCTGGGGGCGGGGCGGTGTATTTCTGCAATGCTATGATAACCTTTTCGATCTTGCCTGCCCGTTCGGCATCTCCTGCTTTGTGTGCAGTCTGAAGCTCAGCCTGTACCAGCTGGACAAAAAAGTCATCCACCTTATCCAAATTGTCTTCCATCGCTTTGGCAGTATCTGGAGCATCCATTAATTCCTGCAAGAACTCACGGGTCTCATCGGTTCGTTTCTGGACGGCCTGGTCGATATCCCGGGTCATTTTGATCAGCTTGTCGCGCAGTTCGATCAGGTTGCGTTTTTCCTGGCCATCGCTTTGCTCTAACTTATCCGTGAGGGTCTGGAAAAACATGTAATCCAGTGCTGGACGAGCCATGCTCACCAGGGTTTGCAGCCGGATCTCTGTGCCAGCGTCTTGCAGCAGTTGCAGCAGGCTTTCGCGTGTCATGCCTTTTTCCGAAAGTTCGCGCAGGTCATTGATGGCAGCCTGGGTTTCTTCTGCGCTTGTTTTCAACATCTGGCCAATTTTAGTGTGCTCAAGCAAATCATTCTGTACGGCTACCAGCTGCTCCGCAGTCTTTTTGTCACCCTGTGCCAGGCTGGCCTGTGCCAGCTGGCTGATTATGGCAAACAAGCTCTCGTCGACGGATTCTTCTTCCTGCTGGATTATGGCAACCCGGCCTTCACTGGTGGCTGTCAGCAGCCGCTGCAAAAAGCCCAGTTTCTTTTGCTGTTCCTGGATCATTTCCTTGGTGATGCCGTCTGCTTCCAGTACCTTCTCATACATGGTGTCGAGGGTAAGCATGGTCTGGGGCCGGAAGATGTAAGCTTTTTTCTTCTCGTTGGGCAGGGCGTTCACCACCCCAGTGATCAACGGACCAAAAAGCTTTTCTTGTTCATTAACTGGCATCCCCAGCTCGGGCGGGAAGTATGTCAGCAGCAGTTCTTTATCGGGATCATGATAGACAAGTGGGGTAGCCATCGCACCCTGGTACCCGCAGGTGGGGCACTGGATCAGATTATAGCTGCGGCTGAGGAATTTTTCTTTTGCTTCGGGATCTGTGTTTAAGTCAAATACCTGTTGAAATTCAACGGTAACACGGGTTTTACAGCGGGGGCAGTTGGTAACAGTTTTTGGCATTGAGTACTCTCTTTAATATTCTTGGTGATAACCAGATTGACCTGGCAGGCAACTGTTAGATTATACCATCCCGGAAAATCGGCATTTATGGCTTCTCTTATTAATTATTAAATAAGGTGCAGCAAGGATCAGAATGCTGAAGAGTGAATAGATTGCGATTGGGTAGAGATACAGGAGGTTATGCAGATCACTCATCCATGCGCGGCAGTGAGAAGCAAATCCTGGCTCCCTGGTTTGATTCGCTGTCCACCCAGATCTTGCCCCCGTGGGCTTCAATAATAGACCGGCTGAGATACAGCCCCAATCCGGTGCCTTTTGTGTTCTTGACTGCGTCGCGGGCACGGTAAAAGCGGTCAAACACATGCGGTATATCCTGCTGTGAAATACCCGGTCCTTCATCACTGACACAAAGAATAACCTGTTTTGGCCGCACCGCACCGCTGATCTTAATCTGCCCGCCAGGGGAATACTTGATGGCATTCGAGATGAGGTTGGAAAAAACCTGTTCCAGCCTGGTTTCATCAGCCAGCACCACCGGGAAATCGGGCGGAAAATCGACCAGAATCTTATGCTCCGAGGTTTGGGTTTGCAGTTTTTCTGCCACCAGTTTAGCCAGGTACGCCAGCTGGCAGTCAGTCCGGTTTATTTTCAAACCCCCTGCCTGTAGCCGGGTGGCATCCAGCAGGTTTTCGATCATCCCTGTCAGCCGGTCAGCTTCTTCTTCTATCACCTCCAGGCTGTCCTGAACAATGGAGCGGTCCCAATCTGCGTCATCCCGGCGCAGGGTGCTGACATAGCCTTTGATCAGGGCAACCGGGGTCTTCAATTCATGGCTGACCACGGAAATAAAAGTGCTTTTCAGTTCATCCGCCTGGCGGAAACGGGTGATGTCCCTGACCGAGGCAATGATGTTCAACAGGCTGCCTTCTGATGAATGCACCGGCGCGTAGGTGATACCAACCGGCAGGGGTGCAATTTCGGTAAAGCGTTTCAGATCGCCTTCAATATATAATTGTGCATGCGGGGTTAGTGGCCAACCCCCGGCAACTGCCTCTTCGAGGGTGGTGCCTTCAGGCGGTTTTGCCCAGCTGATCACTTCATCATGTGAACGGAACTGGATGTTCTCAATATTGCCGGTGATCATGCGGCTGAAGGAGGGGTTGCAGCGCTCGATGCGCAGCTTGGGGGATATGATTAGGATACCATCCGCGACCGCATCCAGTAGGGCATCCACCCGCTGTTTTTGCAGCCTGACCTGGTTGTAGAGCTGGGCATTTTGCACCGCAATGGCTGCCTGGTCTGCAAAACTTCCCAGCAATGACCGGTCGTTGTTGGAGAAAACGCTGGCATAATTGCGGAAGATATAAATCACGCCGATCACGCGCCGTTCAGCGATCAAAGGCAGTCCAACACCGTTTAACCTCCCGAAACCGACCGAATAGGTTATTTCGCTCAACACCCGGTTGATCTCCTCCAGATCTGTGCGCCTGGCTGGATCTTCCGGCAAGGAGATCCTGCCCAGGATTGGGTTCAAATAATTCAGGAATGCCTGTGGAAGTCCCTGGCTGACCTGGACCTTCCAGGGTTTGGTCACACCGCGCAGGGCGATCATGCCGGCGTGTCCCGACAACATTTCAACTGCAATGTTGAGGATGCGGATAAGCAGTTTATCCAGGTCGAGTTCCTGGGTCAGGGCGCGTGCGATTTCAAGCAGATAATCGCGCTGGCGCACTCGGGCATCTGGCAGCATTCTCAGGCTCCGTTAGTGAGTTTGCTCAACACTTCATCAAGGATGGCGATTCCTTCGTCAACTTCAGCTGGAGTGATGCATAACGGGGGTGCAATCCGGATGACACTCTCGCCGCAGCCCAGCAGGAGCAGCCCTTTCAGGAAGGCTTCATCCACGATCCTGTCACGCATTACAGGATCTGCCTGCTTTCCATGTGCAGGATCGATAAACTCCAATCCGATCATCAGCCCGATCCCGCGCACATCGCCGATGCAGGCATACTTGCCCTGCAATTCTTTCAGTCGCTGCTGGGTATACAGGCCAGTTGTTGCAGCATTCTTCAGGTATTCTTTTTCCAGCAAGTCGATGGTAGCCAGGGCAGCAACACAGGCAAGCGGATTGCCGCCATACGTATTGCCATGCGATCCCTTTGGCCAGGTTACCAAGGATTTGCGTGCCATCATTACGCCCAGCGGCACGCCTGAGGCAATTCCTTTGGCGGAGCAGACAATATCAGGCTCGATGCCGAAGTTCTCAATAGACCACCACTTGCCGGTTCGCCCCATCCCGGATTGCACCTCATCGGCAATAAGCAAGATGCCGTACCGGTCACACATCTGCCGTAGGGCAGGGAAGAACGTCTCTTCCGGGATGATATACCCGCCTTCTCCCTGAATGGGCTCAACCAGGATGCCAGCTGTGTCTTCATGCGGTAAAATGTGCCCGAAAATCTCTTCCTCGATGTAACGGACCACCCTGGCCCCGTACCCTTCGCCAGGATTACATGCCAGCACCGGCCGGTAGAGATCAGGGAATGGTACATGCACCACCCCGTTCATAAGGGGGTAAAACCCATGGTGGTATTTGGGTTTGCTGGCAGTAAAGGTTACTGATCCCATCGTGCGGCCGTGAAAACCGCCCAGGAACCCGATAAACTGGGTTCTGCCAGTGGTATAGCGTGCCAGTTTGATTGCGGTCTCCACCGCTTCAGTGCCAGAATTGGTCATGAATGACACAGCTGGTTCGGAAAAGGGAGCCAGCTGGCTCATTTTTTCAGCCAGTTCGATCCACTTGGGGTGGTAAAAATCGGAGGAAATGTGGATGAACTTTTCTGCCTGTTCCTGGATAGCCTGCACCACCCTGGGATGGCTGTATCCGGTAGAGGCGACTGCGATGCCTGCCATGAAATCCAGGAAACGGTTTCCATCCACATCCCAGATTGTGCAGCCGCTGCCGTGATCCATCACGAGCGGGTAACCGCGCGGGTAAGAAGGGGATATCACTGCTTCATCCCGTCTGATCCATTCCTGTGCCTTCGGTCCTGGTAGTGAGTGGGTATGCATCAATGCCCTCCTGTGGGTGATTTCTACCAGGATTATATCATCGTGAGGGAACACGCATTTTCCGGCAGGGATGTTGCGAAATTGGCAGAGTGATGGATAGTTTTAGTGGCTGCCTGGGGCGACCACCCTGGGCTGAACAAATGAATCGTTGACGAGTCCTTGAAAGACGGTTATTATTCAGCAATATGCGTTTGAAAAAGAACCTTTTCCAGTCTGTTGCAAATTTTATCCGCCAGGAAAGTCGCTGGTTAACCCCCGGTTTGGGGGTTAAACGCTGGCTGGTGGTCATCCTGATGGGAACCACCCTGCTGGGGATCGGTTTTGCCGTGCTGGTGCTCGATGTCTACCGGACAGCCCCTGAAACCTGGTGGCTGCCTGTTCTTTCGTTCCTCTCTTTGCGGTTTCTCGACCGGACTTTAAGGGCTGTCATTTTCGGAGGGTTGGGCCTTCTGCTGGTCCTGCTTGGATTATGGGGACTAAACCGTTCCTTGCTTCGGCCGTTCATGAAACCCGGGAAAACCATCCTCGAAACCATTGCCATGCACCGCCGCCGCGAGCGCGGACCGCGCATTGTCGCCATCGGGGGAGGGACAGGCCTGTCATCACTGTTGCGTGGAATTAAATCTCACACAGCCAACCTGACTGCGATTGTCACCGTAGCGGATGACGGTGGTTCTTCCGGCGAACTGCGCAGCCGTCTTGGGGTTTTACCGCCTGGAGATATAAGGAATTGCCTTTCAGCCCTGTCTACGGATGAAGAGCTGTTATCCCAGATATTCCAGTACCGTTTTGCAAACTCAAGCGGGTTGAATGGCCATACCCTTGGCAATCTGTTGATCACTGCCCTGGCGGATATCACCGGCAGTTTTGAGGAAGCCATTGCAGAATCGGGCCGGGTTCTGGCTGTACAGGGCAGGGTGCTGCCTTCTACCTTGAGGGATGTGCGCCTCTCTGCTGAGGTGAACGGTGAAAACGGCACACGACCGGCCCGTGTCAACGGCGAAAGCAGCATCCCCCAGCTGGGTGGTAAAATCCAAAAGGTCTGGCTGGAGCCAGCCAACATCCAGGCATTTCCGCCGGCGCTACAGGCTATCCTGAACGCCGACCTGATCCTGGTTGGTCCGGGAAGCTTGTATACCAGCATCCTTCCCAATCTTCTGGTTCCAGACATTATTGAAGCCATGCGTGCCAGCCAGGCATTAAAGTTCTACATCTGCAATGTTGCTACCCAGCCGGGTGAGACTGATGGATTTAGCTGTGATGACCACATCAAGGCGATTGAAAAACATGTCGGCGGCCGGTTGTTTGACCTGGTTATTTGCAACAACCAGTTCGACGGGCACCTGCCCAGCCAGAGCGAATGGGTGAAGCCTGGGGACAATTTTCATAAACAATACCCGGTCTATTGCACACCCCTGGTAGACAAGAGCAATACCTGGCGGCATGACCCCTCGCGGCTGGCTCAGGTGGTGATGGACCTTTTCAATGAACGCACTGGCCCGCTGGCTGGGAAAGAAATTGATTAATGTTTTAATATTACATGCGCTAGCATGGTAAAATTTTATACAAACTGATATGGAGGACTATACAATATGAAGATCCAGGTAGGAATCAACGGATTTGGGCGCATTGGCCGCCAGGTATTAAAAGCCATTATGGAACGCCAGGGAGATACCCTGGAAGTTGTTGCCATCAATGACCTGTTTGATATCAAACAGAATGCCCACTTGTTCAAATACGACTCAAACTACGGTATTTTCCCGGGCGAAGTCGCAATTGACGGAAATGACCTCGTTGTTAATGGTCACAAAATCCGCGTTTTTGCTGAGAAAGACCCGGGCGCTTTACCCTGGAAGGATCTTGGCGTAGATGTGGTTGTTGAATCAACCGGTATTTTCACCGACGCAATCGGTGATCCTGCCAAGGGAAAACCTGGCGCTCGTGTGCACATCGACCAGGGTGGAGCCAAAAAAGTCATCATCTCTGCCCCCGCCAAGAATGAAGATCTGACCGTTGTGCTCGGCGTAAACGAAGAAAAATATGACCCGGCTGTGCATCATGTTGTTTCCAACGCCTCCTGCACCACCAACTGTCTCGCACCTGCAGCCAAGATCCTGCACACCAAATTCGGCATTCAGCATGCTGTAATGACGACCATCCACTCATATACCAATGACCAGGTTATCCTGGATCAGGGTCATAAGAAAGAAATGCGCCGCTCCCGTGCTGCCGGCTTAAACATCATCCCCACCACCACCGGCGCTGCCAAAGCAGTTGCCCTGGTCATCCCCGAACTAAAGGGCAAATTCGACGGCTACTCACTGCGCGTTCCCACCCCCACCGTTTCGGTAGTTGACCTTTCAGCCACCCTCGAAAAAGCCACCACCAAGGAAGAATTGAACGCTGCCTTCGTGGAAGCCTCACAGGGCGCCCTCAAGGGTATCCTGGGTGTTACCACTGGTGAGTTTGGCGATCCCCTGGTCTCCATGGACTTCAAGGGCGATCCCCGCTCCTCCATTGTTGACCTGCCCTCTACCATGGTGATGGGCGGCAACCTGGTGAAAGTGGTCGCCTGGTACGATAATGAATGGGGTTATTCCTGCCGCACTGCCGACCTGGCAGCCCTGATGGCGAAAAACCTCTAGTCTTTTCTGGAACTTAACATAATGCGTAATCTGGTTTGCTCCTGAAGCAGCGGATTACGCATTATTCATTATCCTTCAGGAGGTGTATATGTTCAGCAAGAAGACCATCAAAGATGTAGATGTTAAAGGAAAGCGTGTACTGGTGCGGGTGGATTTCAACGTGCCTTTAAAAGACGGTGTTGTCGGTGATGATACCCGCATTCGCGGTGCACTGCCCACCATCCAGTACCTGCTCGACCACGGCGCTGCCGTTATCCTTTGTTCTCACCTCGGCCGTCCAAAAGGTACTGCCGACCCCAAATATTCAATGAAACCTGTGGCGGAGTACCTCGGCAGCCTGATGGGCCAGCAGGTCGCCTTCGCGGCAGATTGTGTTGGACCGGCGGCAGAAGAAGCTGTAAAAGCCCTCAAGCCGGGTGATGTGCTGGTGCTCGAAAACACCCGCTACCACAATGAAGAAGAGGCTAACGATCCCGAATTCTCACGCCAGCTGGCTTCACTGGCTGAGCTGTATGTGAATGATGCTTTCGGTTCAGCCCACCGCGCCCATGCATCCACGGAAGGTGTGACGAAATACCTGCCCGGTGTCTCTGGTTTCCTGATGGAAAAAGAGATCCAGTACCTGGGACAGGCAATTGATGATCCCAAGCGCCCGTTCGTTGCCATCCTGGGCGGTGCCAAGATCAGTGACAAGATTGGTGTCATTAAGAACCTGCTGACCAAAGCTGACAATATCCTGATCGGCGGCGGTATGGCCAACACTTTCTTCAAGGCCCAGGGTTACCCGGTTGCTGACAGCCTGGTGGAAGATGAAGCCCTGGAAACTGCCCGCGAGCTGCTGGCAATCGGCGGTACAAAATTACGTCTGCCGGTGGATGTGGTCATCGCGGATAAATATGAAGAAGGTGCTGCTTTTCGGGTGATGCCTATGGGTCCTATTCCCGATGGCTGGCGCATCCTGGATATCGGCCCGGAAACGGTTGAAAGCTTCGGCAAAGTGATTGCTTCAGCCGGCACCGTGGTTTGGAACGGCCCAATGGGTGTGTTTGAATTCCCCAACTTCGCCAAAGGCACTTTTGGAGTGGCTAAAGCGGTGGCGGAAAGTAAGGCTGTCAGCGTGATTGGGGGCGGCGATTCAGTCTCTGCCATCCAGAAATCCGGTTTGACGGACAAGATCACCCACATTTCCACAGGCGGCGGTGCATCGCTGGAAATGCTGGAAGGGCTTGTGCTACCCGGTGTGGCTGCCTTGCAGGATAAGTAAAAAGAGAAAAAGCGAGAAAGAGGCTGCATTTCAATTCATATGCAGCCTCTTTTTTTTAATGTTTCCTTTTCTACTGGATATTCCTATAATATATATCAATGTCGTCCGAACCCCAAAAATTCTTTCAGCAGCTTGAAAAAGGATTAAGAATAGCCTTTCCTGCCATCCTGGCATGCTTCATCCTTTTTAACGGTATCAGTTTTGTTCTTGCCGGGCAGGAGCGTTTGATCAATATATTCGATGATGACGCCTATTATTACTTCACCATTGCTCGCAACCTCATCCAGGAAAGCCGCCTGACATTTGATGGCGCTACTCTCACCAATGGGTTTCAACCGCTCTGGTTTGGGATGCTGCTGCCCATCTTTGCTGTTTTTCAGGATCCGCTGGCGGCGCTGCGGGCAGTCGGGATTCTTAATACCTTGCTGGCGGGTATAGCTGGTTACCTGGGCTGGCTGGTGCTCAGAAAGTACTCTCTCATCCCTTTTACCTTTGGGATGGTGCTGATGCAATTCTGCCTGGTGTCTTTTGGCATCACTGGGATGGAGACAGGTATTCTCTTAGTGCTCCTGCTGGTGTGCCTGTTACTCATTGAAAAAACCCGGTCCTGGAAACTGGAGAACCTGCAGCAACGCCATACAGCTGGGTTAAGCGCCTGCCTGGCTTTGTTGCTTCTGGCACGGCTGGATTCGATCTGGTTCATTATTGTTTTCCTGGGCAGCCTGCTGGTCATCAATGGATTGAAACAACTGAAGCTGCTGGCAAAACTTTCTGCTGGGCCGGTCCTGACCTTGTTTATTTATATGGCAGCCAACCAGGTCTTCTTCGGCAACTGGATGCCTGCCTCTGGAAGTGCCAAGTCCCTTGGTGGCCAGTTTATAGAATTCAACCACCTGTTCTTAGGACAGTGTTTTGGTACAGACGCCTTCACGAACGGCAATCTATGGCAGGTGTTTGGCATCAGCTTTCTCTTTGCGGTAGGTTTCGTGATATCAGTGCTTTTTCGATTCTTACAGCGAAGGCAGCCATCAGACAGAGTCGATTTGCCTGATTATTACTTGCCTGTGTGCGTTTCCCTCAGTATGGTCCTTTTCTATCTATATTCATTGTTTGGTTCATCCTGGGTTGTGTGGAGGTGGTACGGGTACCTGCTTCTGCCTATGTCAGTTTACGTTTACCCATTTGCCGTAGAGAAGATCGTCACACGGTTTAAAAGGATCGCTTCCTTCAATCGGATATTGGGTTTCTCAGGTGCTGTCCTGGCTTTGCTGGCTTGTTTTCCATCAGTACAAACCACGGTCAACTGGGGTTTGTGGGCTTACACTCTCCCGCCTGCTTTCCGGTATGAAAACTACCAGGTAGCCCGCTTTCTCAACGAGAGCCTGCCTTCAGAAAGTGTGGTTGCCATGGGGGATCGGGCAGGCAGTTTCGCATATTTCTATCAAGGCAGGGTGCTGCAGTTGGAAGGGTTGGTGGGTGATGAGGCCCTGCTGCAGGCGATTCGGGAAGATACCCTGGCAGATTACATGACTGATTTCGGGGTAGATTACGTCTTATCCTACTGGGAACCGCCAACATCTTATGAGCGCTGGACATTGCACACTCCACTGCCTGGATTTAGTATTGGTCCGCAGGCTGGTATAGAACTCTGCAAAGACCGGGAGGCCATGAGATACGTGACCGCTTATCAGACGCTGTATTTATGGGATTGGCCTGGATGTCTGGACAGCCAATGAGATATACTGATTAGATAATGTTAGGAATTTGATGGTGCAAACTATTGGCGATTAAAGGTAGAAGGGAAAAACAATGCTGCCAGCAAGAATTGATAAATATGACATCCACCCTGATTTTGCTTTAAAAGTAACCCCGTATTCCACACCGGCTACTGTACGCCTGGCAGCCAGCCTGGTTGCCATTGCCAACCGTTTGATTCCGCGACCGGACGGCTACCTGACCCGCAGGACAAGGTTGAAGAGCCTCGATGGTACTCGTTTTCCGGTTGAAATTGTCTGGCCGGAAAACATCGATCGACCGGCTGCCTGCCTGGTGTATTATCATGGTGGAGGGTTTGTGCTAGGCAGCAACCCGCTGCAGGAGCGTTTGTTCCTGCGTATCGCAGAAGAGGTTCCTTTTGTTCTGGTCATGCCGGATTACCGCCTGGCGCCAGATCATCCCTTCCCTGCCGGGGTTGAGGATTGTTTCTCTACACTCCTGTGGGTTACCCGGTATGCATCCCGGATCGGGATTGATTGCAAACATATCGCAATCGCAGGTGACAGCGCCGGTGGAGGCCTGGCGGCGGCTGTTGCCCAGATGGCGCGCGATAAGAAAGGGCCGGAAATCTGCCTGCAGATGCTGCTTTACCCGGTAACCGATTGCAGCATGACGACTGAATCTGCCAACCTGTATACGGATACACCCATCTGGAACTCACTGGCTAACCGGAAAATGTGGGAGTTCTACTTGAAGGGCTGGGATGGGCCTGTTTCCCCCTATGCATCTCCCATGCATGCCGGCTCTCTTGCTGGCTTACCGCCTGCTTATGTAGAAACAGCAGAGTATGATCCTTTGCATGATGAAGGTATTGAGTATGCCAGGCGGATGGCAGCTGAAGGGGTGGAGGTGACCCTGCATGATACAAAACGCACTGTGCACGGGTATGACATCATCAAGATTAATGAAATTGTGGAAGAAAGCCTGGCATTACGGACACAGGCAATAAAAAAGGCTTTCCACCAACCAGCAGCGGAAAACCTTTTCGATACAATGGATGCCCTGACCGGGTCAATCTCCTGATTGCAGCTATTTTTGTTTGGCGATGTATTCGTCTATTACCTGTTCCAGGATAGACAGCGGCAGGCTGCCGTTTTTCAAGACTGCATCGTGGAAGGTACGCAGGTCGAACTTCTCTCCCAGCGCAGCCCTGGCTTTTTCGCGCAATGCGACAATTTTGATCATCCCGATCTTGTAGGCGCAGGCCTGCCCGGGCATGACGAAGTAACGCTCGATCTCGCTCACCACGCTTTCCAGTTCCTGGGCGGAGTGAGCCTGCATGTATGCAATAGCCTGTTCGCGAGTCCAGCGCTTGTAATGGATGCCCGTATCAACCACAAGGCGTACCGCCCGGAAAAGTTCTGAATCCAGGCTGCCCAGCTCACCGTACGGGTCATCCTGATACATACCGATCTCACGGCACAGCTGCTCGGCATACATAGCCCAACCTTCTTCATATGCTGTAAATGGTAATCCCCTGCGGAAGTAGGGTATTTTCTTAAGTTCCATCTTGATGGCGATCTGGAAGTGGTGCCCGGGGATGCCTTCATGGTAAGCCAGCGTTTTCATGCCGAATTTCTGGGTCTCTTTCATATTGCGCAGGTTGGCGTAAAATGTGCCGGGTCGCTTGCCGTCCATAGAAGGCATCATGTAGTATGCTCCAGGAGAGGTCATCTCTTTAAACTCAGGGATACGCTCCACTTTGATCCCAGCTTTTGGGCGTAAGTTGAAATAATGGTCAAGCTTGCTGTTAACCTCATCGAGAATGCGCTGATATTCCACCAGGGCAGCCCGGCGTCCGTCATCTGTATTTTGGTACAGGAACTGCTCGTCTTTACCAAGTTCGTTCAGTTTGCGGGTTGGGTTTTCTATCATCCCGTAACCGAGTTCAGTAAAAATGCTACGCATTTTGCCTTCAAGGCGGTCGACTTCCTGCAACCCGATTTGGTGAACCTGCTCGGGTGTGTAATCGGTGGTGGTGTTGGTGCGCAAACGGTTGGCATAATAAGCATCACCGTCCGGTAGATTCCATACCCCTGCATCTGAGGTGGTCTTTTGTTCCAGTGTGCTGAAGTAATCAATCAGCTTGTGGTAAGCCGGGTAAACAACCGTATCGATCTGGGCAGCCGCATCATTGAGCAATTGTGTCCTGTCTGCCTGGCTGAGCTTTTCCAACCCGGATAGTTTCTCAGCAAAGACGGTGTAAAGCGGGTTTTCCCTGGGGGGTGTACTGATGAAATTCTTCATTTCATCCAGTACCCGTAAGATCACAAAGTGAGGCGGCAGGCAGCCTTTTGATTCGCGGATGTGCAGCCCCTCCAGTACCTGGTCGAATTTACGACCGAAAAGCCCCAGGCGGATGACATAATTCCTGGCTTCCTTTTTACTGACTACCGGGTGGATAGTCATCATGAAGTTGGGCATTTCCGACTGGATGCCGAACATCTGGTTCAGCGGGTAATCGTGATGCCTGAACCGCTCGCCTTCTACTGAATTATCCAGGAAGACCCGCATGATATCGGCTGAAAGCCTTAGTGCAGGATCCATCCTGGTGCGGTCATAACTGCGCAAGGTTTTTTGTTCCTTGCGGAAGAACTGGTAAAACTTATCTTCAAAAGCCTCAGAGGCATCAGTAAATTTGGCGTTGTGGCGGTGGATGCCGAACTTTTCGAGGATGCCGAGCATGGTCAACAGCTCCGGGTTGCGTAAAAGCAACCTGGCGAAGGTTCGGAAGAACATACCCTTTACTGTCCAGGGCTTACCCCATACCAGGCTGAACAGCCACCAGGCAAGCACTGCAAAAATCAGGGCAAAGCCAATCCAAAGGTATTCCATGATATACTCCTGCAGTTGGTTTGGGTTAAGTGTACAGGAAAAATGAGGTTAGGATTACGCAAGGATGGCGCGTATCTGGACAAAAACCGTTTCATACAGTAAAATTACTCTTCGTGTTCAGGTTATAAAGTTTTGGAGGAACGAAGTTGGCAAATATTAAGTCTGCAATAAAGCGAAACAAGCAAAATGAAAAACGCCGCCTGCGCAACCGTGTTTACCGCGGCCGTGCCCGAACCTTTGTCCAGCGTGCCCGTGTGCTCATGCTGGCAGAGGAAAAAGAACAGGCTGAACAAACTGTTAAACAGGCAGTCCAGGCGCTCGACATTGCTGCAGCAAAAGGCATTATCCATAAGAATAATGCTGCCCGCCGCAAAAGCCGCTTGATGAAACAACTGTCAAGCTTGCAATAGTCACAGCCCATGTGGCCTTCAGCCACTCACCTTACCCGGATTTCGGGCCAATAATGTTTACACCAGCAGCGGGAGTTTATCCTCCCGCTTTTTTGTGAATAGGCAAAGACATGTTTGAGCAGGTCCAAGAAACAATAACCCGGCAGATTAGCGCTTTTCTCTCCCAGCAGAGAATCCCGGCTGCACCAATTGATTGGAAGTGGATCCCGTTTGCCGGGCAGTGGGGAATTGCCACCTCTTTCTTCCAGGCTGCATCGCTGGAAGCCAGGCAGGGTTCGCATATTCCTGTGGGGGAACGGGCCCAGCAGATTGCAGCGCAGGTTGCTGAACACCTTGGTACGCCTGAAGGTATCAGCAAGGTTGAGGCTGTGCGCGGTTACCTGAACCTGACCTTTTCACCCTCCAGTTTTGCCCGCCAGGTAATCGAAACCGTGCAAAGGGAAGGTTTGCTTTTTGGAAAGGGACAGCCGACCGGTAAACGGATTATGGTGGAATACTCCCAGCCCAATACGCATAAAGCCTTTCATGTCGGTCATTTGCGCAATGTGGTGCTGGGCAGCGCTGTTTGCAACATCCTTGAATGGGCCGGGAATGAAGTTATCCGCGCCAATTACATTGGCGATATCGGCCTGCATGTCATTAAATGGCTGTGGTGCTACCTGAAATATCACAATGGCGAGCAGCCGCCCGAAGACCGGGTGCGCTGGATCGGGGAGATCTACGTTCAAGCCAGCCGGTATTATGAGGAAGACCCGGCTGTAGAACCAGAAGTGCGCGCCCTCTTCGCTCGCTGGGACAGACGCGACCCTGACATCGTGGCACTTTGGGAAAAGACCCGCCATTGGTCTCTGGAAGCCTTTGAACAGATCTACCAGCTGCTTGGTGTACATTTCGACCGGTTCTACTTTGAAAGCGAAGTGGAAGACTCCGGCAAGGAGATCGTCAAGACCCTGATTGAAAAAGGGCTGGCACGCGATGAACGCCCTCAGGGTTCGGTTTATATCCCGCTGGATGAGTTTTCCGGAACAAAGGACAAGTACCGTGTTCTGGTTATCCTGCGTTCAGACGGCACCTCGCTTTATGCAACCAAAGACCTTTCGCTGGCTATTCAGAAGTTCGAAGAATACCAGCTTGACCAATCCATTTACATCGTGGATGTACGCCAGTCGTTGTATTTACAGCAGATATTCAAGACACTTGAGTTGCTGGGATACAGCTGGGCGAGCCAGTGTTACCACCTGGCGTATGAAATCGTAACCCTGCCCGGCAATGTGACCATCGCTTCACGCGATGGCGCGGTAGTGCTGCTGGAAGATCTGGTGGCAGAAGCCACCTCGAGGGCTTTGGAGATCGTGCAAACTAAAAACCCTGAGATCAGCCATCAACAACAACTGGCGGTTGCCCATGCAGTTGCACTGGGCGCCATCCGTTATTCCATGCTCTCCCGCGACAGCGGCAAAGTGGTAACCTTTGACTGGGATGCAGCCCTGGATTTCAACGGCCAGGCTGCCCCTTACATCCAGTATGCTGCCGTACGGGCGAACAGCATTTTACGAAAAGCTGGGGAGATACCTGCGAAGTGGCAAGTTCCATCAGAGTTGCAGCCGGTTGAAATCACCCTGATTGACCTGATCAGCCGGGTGCCGCAAGAGATCCAAAAATCTGCCCGGGATATTAAGCCGCTGGTATTGAGCACCCATGTTTATGACCTGGCGCGAGCCTTCAACGATTTCTACAACCAGTGCCCGGTACTCCAGGCAGATCCTGAGGTTAGAGGCTTCCGCCTGCAGCTGGTGGCTGCGTCACGCCAGGCGATCCGTAACCTGTTGAGTATACTCGGCATTGAAACGCCGGATATAATGTAAGAGTAAATAACCAGACGAAAGATGCCTGGTAAAACCAAAAAAGGAGCAATAAAATGACACCTGTTCGAACATTGATTATGGGAGCCGCAGGACGCGATTTTCACAATTTCAATGTGTATTTCCGCGATAACCCTGCTTATGATGTTGTAGCTTTTACTGCAACCCAGATCCCAAATATCGAAGGCCGCAAGTATCCGGCTGAGCTGGCTGGCAAATTGTATCCCAATGGTATTCCGATCTATCCTGAGAGCGACCTGGTCAAACTGATTAAAGAACACAAAGTTGAACAGGTTGTTTTTGCTTACAGTGATGTGCCGCACGAGTATGTCATGCACAAAGCATCCACCGTGATGGCTGCAGGCGCTGACTTCCGCCTGATGGGTCCGCAATCAACCATGGTGAAATCCACCAAACCGGTTGTCTCGATCTGTGCTGTGCGCACCGGGTCCGGCAAGAGCCAGACTACCCGCCGTGTTTCCCTCATTCTGCGGGAAATGGGATTCAAGGTGGCTGCCATCCGTCACCCCATGCCGTACGGCGACCTGGTTAAGCAGGCTGTGCAGCGTTTTGCTGATTATTCTGACCTGGACAAGCACGAATGCACTATCGAAGAGCGTGAGGAATATGAACCCCATCTCGATAATGGCGTGATTGTTTATGCCGGTGTGGATTACGAGGCCATCCTGCGCCAGGCTGAAAAAGAGGTTGATATCGTCCTGTGGGACGGCGGCAACAACGATTTCTCCTTCTATGTGCCGGATCTCTCAATCGTTGTGGTTGACCCGCACCGCCCGGGCAATGAATATACCTACCATCCCGGCGAGACAAATGTGCGCCTGGCGGATGTGTTCGTGATCAACAAGGTCGATACAGCCAATCCTGAGAGTGTGATTGCCGTCCGCAACCGGATTACTGAACTGAATCCCAACGCACTGGTGATCGAAGGGGCTTCCCCGCTCTTCGTGGATGACCCCGAAGCCATCCGCGGCAAACGCGTTCTGGTAATTGAAGACGGACCAACCCTTACACACGGCGAGATGAAATACGGCGCCGGCTGGGTGGCTGCACGCCGCTTCGGGGCAGGTGAGATCGTGGATCCCCGCCCGTTTGCAGTGGCATCCATTGCAGATACCTACAAGAAGTACCCCAATACCGGTACTATCCTGCCTGCGATGGGGTACGGCGATGCCCAGGTGCGTGACCTTGAAGCGACCATCAATAACTCGGATGTGGACCTGGTGATCTCGGGTACCCCGATTGATCTGACCCGCATCATCAAAGTAAACAAACCCATGCAGCGTGTACGCTATGAACTCCAGGAGATCGGTCAGCCGACCCTGAAAGAGATTTTGAAGGAAAAATTCGGTAAGAAGTAGTTTTCAGGTAACACAACAGCCAGCAGGGCGCGCGCTGCTCTGCTGGCTTTGCACATATTTCAGGAATTGTAATGATTGATGAAGTTGTAATCCAGGTTCGCTCAGGCAAAGGCGGTGATGGCATGGTCCATTTTCACCGTGAGAAATACGTTACCCGCGGCGGACCGGATGGGGGAGACGGCGGCAGGGGGGGCGATGTCATCCTTGAGGTGATGCCAACCAAGAATACCCTGGCAGAATTTCGGCACAAAGCTCGCTACTTTGCAGATGATGGCAAGGCTGGCGGTCCCAGCAATATGACCGGCAGATCCGCTTCAGACCTGGTTATCCTGGTGCCGCCTGGAACAGTGGTGTATGACCAGAATACCGATGCCGTGCTGGGCGACCTGGTTGCATCTGGGCAGCGGCTGGTGGTATGCAAGGGCGGGCGAGGAGGACGAGGCAACCAGCACTTTGCCACAGCCAGCCGGCAAGCGCCGCGAATCGCTGAAAAAGGCGAACCGGCGGAAGAAAAGCTGATCCGCCTTGAACTGAAGTTGATTGCGGATGTCGGTATTGTGGGGGTACCCAATGCAGGCAAGTCGAGCCTGCTGGCAGCCATGACTAACGCCAGCCCCAAAATTGCAGATTATCCATTTACTACCCTGGAGCCTAACCTGGGTGTGGTAGAACTGGACCGGGATACCCGCTTTGTGATGGCAGATATCCCCGGGTTGATCGAGGGCGCACATGCCGGTGCCGGGCTGGGAGATGCATTCTTACGGCACATCCAGCGTACCAGGGTGCTGGTTCACCTGTTAGATGGACTGGCTGAAGACCCGCTGCTGGATTTTGCCCAAATCAACAGCGAAATGGCTTTATTTGACGAAACCCTGGCTGAAAAGCCCCAGCTGGTTGTATTGAACAAGATGGATATGCCTGAAGTGCAGGATCGGGCAAAGAAAATTGAACGCGCCATCCGCAAACGCGGATACGAGTTCCTGACCATTTCTGCCCTGGCCAGAACGGGTCTGGAAGAGGTGGTGAAGAAGGTTGCTGAGCTGCTGCAGACTGCACCCAGCCCGCGCGAGGTGACAGAAATGCCAGTTTACCGGGCAGCTGAAGACCCGCGTGCTTTTACCATCACCCAGGTGCCTGAAGGCTGGAAGGTGTCAGGGGCCTCGATCGAGCGTGCTGCCAGTATGACCTACTGGGAATACGAAGACAGCCTCCGGCGGTTCCACCATATGCTGGTTATGCTTGGCATTGACCAGGCTTTGCGCGATGCGGGCGTGCAGCAGGGCGATACGGTCTGGATCGGTGATTATGAATTGGAATGGCAGGACTGAAATATGCGCATAGGTGTTTTTGGCGGCACGTTTGATCCTCCCCACCTGGGGCACATGATCCTGGCAATGGAGGCGTATTCTCAACTGAAGCTGGACCGCCTTTTGTGGGTGTTAACGCCGGACCCTCCCCACAAGCGCGGGCAGGAGATCAGCCCGATCCGGCAGCGCCTGGCGCTATCGCAGGCCGCCTTGCGCAGCGAGCCGCTTTTTGAGCTTTCACGGGTGGAGATCGACCGGCCGGGTCCGCATTTCGTTTCTGACACCATGCATATTTTGAATGGTCAATACCCGGATGACGAACTGATTTACCTTATTGGGGGAGATTCATTGCATGATTTACCCAACTGGGACCGCCCGAGGGAATTCATCCAGGCCTGCCATGCCCTCGGGGTGATGCGCCGGCCGGATGATGAAGTAAACCTGCCCTGGCTGGAAGAACAACTGCCGGGATTGACACCCAAACTGCGCTTTATCGATGTGCCTCTGCTGGAGATCAGCTCCAAGCAAATCCGGCAGCGCATATCTGACGGGATGCCTTACCGCTATTACTTGCTGCCGCAAGTGTATACATTGATTTGTAAGCGGGGGTATTACCGCCAGGCATGACCTCCCTTTTCTCAGATCCCTACTTCCTGGCTGTTGTGCTGGGCCATTTCACCGTAGATATGATCAACAGTCTGCGGAGCCTTATTATCACTTACCTGAGTGAGCCATTGGGGTTGACCAATGCCATGATTGGGGTGGTCAGCACCATTTATGTTATTTTCGGGTCGCTCTCTCAGCCGATATTTGGTTACTTCAGCGACCGTATCGGCACCCGCTGGGTAGTCTCAGGCGGTGTTGCCTGGATGACGGTTTTCCTCAGCCTGGCAGTACTGATCCCGGGTGAAAGCTCGCTGGTTTTCCTGATCATCGGCAGCCTGGGTTCCGGGGCAGTGCATCCCTCGGGGATAGCACAGGCGACCATGATTGGGCGTTTAAAACTCAAGGGGCAGGAAACCACTGCTTCCTCGATGTTCTCGCTGTTTGGCTCGTTAGGTTACTTTATTGGTCCAATCCTGGCTGGTATTCTGCTGCAAACCTGGGGGCTGCGCGGGTTGTCTGTCCTGGCTGTTGCCGCTTTTCCGGTTGCCGGTTTGGCTTTGCGGTTGAAGAATTATTTCTCCACTACAAATGGGCCGAAGGCTGAGGTGGTTGCAATAGAAAAACAAGGGGCGGGCATGATCATTGCCCTGATTGCCCTGGCTGCTTTTCAATCGTGGGCGCAGCAGAACATGTTGGTTTTTTTGCCAAAATACCTGAGCGACGCTGGCTGGCAGCCAACCAGGTATGGGGTAATGATTTCTCTGTTTAGCGGTGGATCTGCTGTTGGCACATTATTTGGGGGAAGAGCTGCTGACAAGTTTGGGAAATGGCGCGTGATCTTTTTCGGGCTGGGGCTGGGGGCTATCCCGTTCTTGCTCATCCCTTTAGCTAACTACTCCTGGTGGTTGTATGTACTGGTACCGCTTTCGGGCTTTCTCACCAGTTCTTGTTTTAACGCTATCATTGTCATTGCACAGCACTTATTCACAGTTGGTGTTGGTCTGGCATCCGGCTTGACGCTGGGTTTCATCTTTGCCAGCGGCGCGTTGGGTACCCTCTTGAGCGGCAAACTGGCAGACCTGTACGGGTTTAACCCGGTGTTCTGTCTCAGCGCAGCGCTCGCCCTGGCTGGCAGCCTGCTGGGGCTGCTTTTCCGCAAGCGCTGATCACTCCCCTTCCTGAATCAATTCAACATTTCCCAGTCCCATCTGGATGGTGATGTGGATTGTGTAACCATCACCCCCGGTTGAGTAGACCTGGTCCTGGTTCGTCCAGGTACCGGTGATGTTGACATTGCTGACGCCTTCAGTCACATCTACCTGGCAATGGGTGTCTGCCGGAACGATGATTTTTACATCACTGATGGCAGAATTTATGGTCACTTCGATATCCTGGCGCAACTCGCCGCTGAAATCTAGGGTGTAGGCGCCTGCGCCGCTTGAAAAGGCAATCTCCTTCGGGTTGGCATTTGCCAGCCCGATTAGCTTAACCTGGGAAGCCCCGGTATTGAAGCTAAGTTTTTCCATTACTTCAGGGTTAGGCTGTGAAAAATGCACCTCAGTACTCGAGGCGCCTTCACTGATCCTCAGCCGGGTTAATGCCAAACCGCCCAGTTCAAAATTTGCCTCGTAAGCGCCGCCGTTTATGGTCAGGTCCATCGGTTTCATGCCAAGCTTGAGGTCCCATTCGTTCACACTATCATTGAGGTCAAAGGGTACGTCCTTCAAATCAAAGGTCTGCCTGATTGTCAATGAAGCCAAACCCCGTTCGATCACCGGTTTCCAGGCATCAAAGTTGTATTTAACTGTCCCCTCCACCAGGTTTTGCGCTCCGGGTTGGATGGAGACTTTCCCGCCACCCATCATTAAGGTTAGGGCTACAGGCGATCCGGTTGAATGTGCTTCGTTTATCTCCATTACTTTCGTGTCACCGGGTTCTGAGAATTGGAACGGCAGCCTGAAACAAGCCAGGCTGGTCAACGCCAGGATAAGCAGCAATGATATTACAACCAGTCTTTTCATATTACCTCCTGTTAACCTCTTAATTATCCATGGTCCGGTTCTTGCCATCATCCTGCAGGCGGCAGCGGATCGTTTTGGTCAGGTCCTTCTGATTTCCAGCCAGAGCTGCTCACCATTTTCTTGACATCCTCTTCATCCAGGGTTTGGACTTCTCCGGCAGGATGGCTGCTTGCTGATTCTTGTGCTACTGCCACTGCATTGCCCGGTCCTGCAGGCGGGGTTGGTTGGTCAGGATGAATGCTGTCAGGCAGCCGTGTGCCAAACCTGGTCAGCACTACGCTGCCAAAACCTGTCATTGCCACCAGGGTTACCACCAGCCAGCCCAGGCAGGGTATCCATCCGATCAATGCCATTGCCAGGGAGAGGGTAAGGGTTCCCAGGCCGGTAGCAATCGAGCTGCTCCAGGTGGTTTTGAAAAGCTTCTCCATCCTTCTGCCCAGTTCCAGCCCCAGGCCGATCCAACCAAAAACCAGCATAATACTGAAGGTTATCAAGACCAGGATGGCAAGTGGAATACCGATTATTGTGATGGTGAACAGGATACTTCCCAAAAAGACTACCAGGAAACCCAGGGCACCCATGCCCAAACAGAGCGCAAAGTTGCCGCGGATGGTTTTTGAAAGCCGGTCTGTACCTTTCGGTGCAACCAGTGCCACGATGATGGCTATGATCGCAAATGCCAGAGCCTGGAAAATTGATCCGAAAAAGTTGCGGATCGGTTTGAATGCTTCACGCAACCGGGAAAAGTCTAAGCCATCCTTGGGGACGTTGATCCCGGAATTGGTGGTGGTGATGATGTTGCCGTTAACCTCTGCACCGGCATCCTGTACCAGGTTACCACCGATGCGGGTGATATCGCCATTAATCACGGCACCATCATGCAGGTGAACAAAACCGCCGGTAGATACCAGGTCTCCGTTCAGGGTTCCATACACTTCCAAAGAACCGCCAGTCAGGGCCAGGTCTCCGTCAACGGTTGCTCCCTGTTCCAGGGTTACCATTCCGCCGAAGACCACCATATCGCCATTGAATGTCTGACCACCCGGTACAACGCAGGAATCGCCCAGCACCACCGAACCGCATACCTGCGATTGGGCATGAACCGGCATGATAACGGTGAACAGCAATCCACAGGTAATGAAAAGGCTAAGAAGAATTGACCTTATTGTTTTCATTTGTTTTTTTCTCCCTCTTTTACTAATTCCAAACTTTGGGGTTTGCGGAATACATAATGCCAGATCGCCCCAGCCCATACCGCAGAAAGCATCAGGGCGGTGGTGCCGGCTATAGAAATACCTGCCAGGATATAAACCAGTGGGATTGACCTGAGGGCAGGGAACACCATGAATTTGATGCCCTGGAAGACCAGGATTGAATTGGTGGTTAATTTGATCAAGGATGTTGCGATATTTGCTGTCGGGTTGTTCAGCAGCCAGGTGAAAACCCAGCCTGCCAGCATGGCTGCGGAACAAGCCAGGATGATAAACAGGAAACGGCGCGCCGATTGGGTTTCCAACTGGCTGATGCGGTCAGGCAGGTTCTTTTGCCAGCGCATGGTAAAGCCTGTTGCCGGTGCTGCCAATCCTTCCCTGTTGATCTGCAGTTTTGCTGCCTCCCAGCGGGTTTTTAACTGCCGGCATTCGGGGCAGGCTGCCAGGTGTTCCTGCACGCTGGCATTTTCAGCTGGGCTCAGGGTTTCATCACTGAGGATCCACTCTTCATAAGGGTGATGGTTCATAATACTTACCTCCATTGGCAGGCATCGCTGATGGTACCTGGTATTGTTCGGCGATCATCAACCTGGCACGGTGCAGCCGGCTCTTGACTGAACTCACCGTGGTTGAAAGCGCTTGTGCGATCTCCTCCTCGGGCATTTGATACCAGTAACGCAAAATAATCACGGCACGGTCCTCCGGTTTCATTTTGCCAAGCACAGCATGAAGGATCTGGTTTTCTTCCCTCTGGCTGGTGGTTTTTTCCGGTCCGGGAGCCGGATCCGGTAGCATCTCTTCGACCACCAGGTCAATGGAGAACTGGGGCATCCGCTTTTTACGCTGCAGGTCAATGCAGAAATGCGCAGCGATCGAAAGCAGCCAGGTCATGAATGGCCGGGCGGGGTCATACCGGTTTAAGTGCTGGTATGCCCTCCAGAAAGTATCCTGGGCAGCATCTTCAGCCTCAGCGGGATCACCAAGCATACGGTAACAAAGGTTGTAGACCGGCCGCTGGTAAGTCTCTACCAGCAGGCTGAACGCTTCTTGATCTCCTTTGAGTGCCCTGCTTAGCCATTCCGGCTGGTCGTTGGCCACACCATTCTCCACATCTGAGATGTTCTACTCAATATACGCAAGTAATTCCGATTCGTTGCATAATTTTGTCATTATTATTGTAAGAGAGAATGGGATTGAAAAACTGGGTGATTTTCTGTTACAAATATATTTGTGTAATGAAGGATGCGCGTTATTCTGACGTTAAGGTTGTGGGATGAGTAAGTTACTGGTATTTTTGGTCAAGGCGGCTGGGGCCCCTTTGCGTTTTAAGTTGGTTGGCAGGGAAAACCTTCCAGAAGAAGGTCCAGCAATTGTGATTGCCAACCACCTCGGCGAAGTTGGCCCGATTGCCATGATGATCACTTTCCCCATCCGGCTTTATCCGTGGATCATTACCGATATGATGGAGGCTGAGAAAGCCCCTGAGTACCTATACCAGGATTTTATCGAACCGGTCTGGAAACTGCATGGCCGGCTCGGTCGGCTGACAGCGAAGGTAGTGGGAAGGATTGCCGCCTGGTTGCTAAACGGATTGGATGGAATCCCGGTTAATACGCAGGTGACATCCATCCGCCAGGCGTTTACACGCAGCATCCAACTTCTTCTGGATGGAAAGTGGCTGCTCATCTTCCCTGAAAAACCACTGGAAAAACCGGATCCGGTAACGGGCATCCGCCCGCTTTCTACCGGTTATACCTGGCTTTGCCAGATTTACCACCGAAAAACAGGCAAAGGCTTGCCTGTCATCCCTACCCTTGTGCATGCGAAAAGTAAACAGATCCTGATCGGTGAGCCAATTGAATTGGCATTTACCACCTCTCCCCGCCAGGACTTAATTCAAGCCAGGTACCCTATTGAAGAGGAAATGCAGAAACTATACTTAAAAGCTGAGAATCGCCAGGCTGATTAATCAGCGACAAGCTTGCGTGGCTGTGGAGGTGCAGTATTGACCAGGAATATCCCCAGGAGCACAACCACCCCGCCGATCAGCTGACCGGGAAAGAGTGACTCTCCCAGGATCGGGATTGCCAGCAAAGCTGTGAGTACGGGCTGGGCGATCATGGTGGGAGAAACAACCGCCGCAGAAAGGTGCCCGAGCGCATACACAATCGAGAAATACCCGCCTGCCTGGGAAATTAACCCGGCAGCCAGGAAAACCAGGTAGGTATTGAGGGGATAGCCAGCCAGGCTTTGACCGGAAACCAGGTTGGCTGCCAGCAGGACCACCGCAGTTGAGGTGGTAGCCAGCCAGACATACGTGATAGCAGGCAGGACAATCCGGCCACGTTCGGTTACCAGGTAGTACCCGGCATAGAAGAAGCTGGACAGCACTGCCAGCAGATCGCCGTAGGTCAGCGTTGGATGAATCAGCATGTCATAACCGAGCACCACGGTAGCGCCCGCCATGGTAAAGAGCAAACCAATCCAGAACCGTGTAGACGGCTTGCGCTTCCATACGAGCCAGGCTACCAGCGCCACCCATAAGGGGGCTATGTTGTTCAATAGTGTCGCATTGGCAACCCGGGTAAGCATAATCGAGAATCCCCAGGTAGCGTGGTCGAAAGCAGATAACCCGCCTGCTAGGATAGGGAAAAGCAGGTGCGCGGGCTTGAGTCTTGTCTGCCTCTTAAGTGAATGGATCCCGAAAGGGGTGAATACCAGGGCGGCAATCGCCATCCGGTAAAAGGTGGTCACCAGGGGTGATGCTTCCGCCAGCCGGATGAACAGCGAAGATAGGGATAATGCCAGCACACAGCCAAGCAGCGCCAGGTAAGGGAGAACCTTGCTCTTGTTCATGAGCCGGAATTGTATCACAACCCTATGCTTAGCCAGTCTATTGCTGCCGCTTTTTACAGGTAGTCGTCTTCGCGCAGGCGGTTTCGTACTTTTGCGTACATCTTTACCACGAACCAGACCAGCGGAAGAAGCAATGCCGTGCAGGTGTAGGTTACTGGCTTCAACTGCAGGATCTTATCGGTTTTTATCTCGTAGCTGGCAGCATCCCCTGCCAGGCGGCTGTCCAGGGGTCTTACCTGCAATATGTATAACCCATCCTGCGGGGCTTCCCATTCCAGTACAGATTCCTGGTTGAAATCAGTTGGTTTTCCTTCACCCAGCACTGCGTCTCCTAATGGATCATACAGGAAAAACGCAGCAGCGGCATTCCCGCCCAGTGGTTTGGCGGTAATGCGGTATTTATCACCGCCATTGGCTGCAAAGACCAGCCAGTCATAATCCGAATACCCGCAAAACGTATGTACCTGAAGCTGGCTGATCTCCAGCGGTGTGGCTCCTTCCAGGGTATCGTCTCCCGGGTCGGGGTTTTCATATTCGTCGCCCGCGCAATCACTGGCGATGCTTGTAAATAATTGCGGTTCAACCGGAAATTCTTCCCGGTTTCCATCTGCATCAATTGCCCGCATGCGGAACTGGTAGGTATGACCCATTTCGCCAAAGAACCACAGGGAACTGCTATCCCCTGCAATGGGCTGCTCCCAATTGACCCAATCCCCGCCATCACGGGCATACTGCATTTCATAAAACCCGATGGGCACATCTCCCTTTTCAACACTCCATTCCAGTTTCAACAGCGTGGATTGGCTGAACAGGGGCTGGGTTTGCATGCTTGTGACCGGCAGCTGGATAAGTTTAAAAACATTGAAAGTAACCGCGCTTTCAGATACTCCCGCCAGGTTGCGGGCTTTGACCGTCACCTGGTATTCACCCTCAGGAAGGAGTCCAACAACCCAGGTGCGACCGGGTTGCCAGCCAAGAGAACGCGAAAAGCCTCCAGGCCCATCCAGTTTTGCTGAATACTCTTCTGCTCCGGTTGATTCCAGCCAGGTTATGGTAATCGGATCAGATATGGTGGCAGACCGCCCGAGCTGGTCTGCAGGCAGATTGATTACTGGAGATGAGGGTGTGTCGGTCCGTGGAACTACCTTGAATGACCTGATCCACCCGCCTGTACCGGTTCTTGAGGCCAGATCTGCGGCTGGTTCCTTTAAGATAATCTGGTCACCACGGAAACTGGTGTCATTGTAGGCCACCACCATCACATCGGCACCTATGGTAATGGCTTCAACCGTATCATCATCCAGCGGGTTAAGCCTGTTCAGGCTGCTGTATTCTCCCATGCCGAGCGTCAGGCAATTTCCGCCGTAATTGACCGCCGGGTATACCGCAACCTGGTTAGAACCGGGCATGCAGACTACTGCGGTAGGTGACGCTGTTACAGTCGGTATTGGTGTTGCGGTGGCAGTTGGCAGCGGTGTATTCGTTGGGGTTGGTGTGATGGTAGGTGTGGAAGTGGGGATCTCCGTTGGTGTAGATGTAGGTGCAAAGCAGTCATACTTCATATCTAAAAAGCGGTTGCCCATCATCTTCGATTCGTTCCCGGCG
>Ga0228536_1000286_pt1 | contig 113293 bp, 84 predicted proteins | sample SJ1Smetagenome_FD_168611 | JGI IMG/M metagenome (GOLD analysis project Ga0228536, IMG submission 168611) | Enriched culture of PCE-dechlorinating microbial communities from Ithaca, New York, USA - SJ1.S | ecosystem: Engineered > Modeled > Simulated communities (microbial... > Unclassified...
AAGTCCCTACAAACCCCGGAATCAAAGAGTTGAACTCTCCCGATTCGGCAGATATGGTCACAACTTTCGGAATACTCAACTTACCCTCCTTTTGTTCGTAATGATTAGGATAGGGTATAATCTCCTGCGATCGGCATATATATAGAGAAAAGAATAAAAAAAGGAGTATTGTTACATTACGATTTCTCTTCATTGATGTTTAAGTTAGATATTTTATAGTCGTTGTTGTCAATACGATAAAAGAGATTTAAGGTAAACAGATTTATTCTCTATTTATTTATTTATTCTCTTTAATCTTTTAAAATATTAATGTTAATCTTTATTATGCCAAATATTTGAATTGGTTATTTAAAAGGATTCGGTATTTTTACCAGATCCTCCACCTCTTTACCATCATGTTCAAACCTTGCCAAGGTGTAAACATTACCTTCCTTGTCAAGAGCAATGGAGTTTACGTATGTTGGACGCGAACCATCTTCATAGAATATGGGGCCATGATCGGTGTACTTGCCGGAAGGAATATGATAGGTGATCAGGTGAAGATTCTCCAATCCCCGTGCTGCTCCCATCGATATCTTTTTCATTCCTGTTACTCTCTTTCCGTTCTCATAGATAGGCCCTCCTGTCAGGTAATACAGGGTTTCCTTGTCGTTTCCCAGATCGAATCCTAAATACCCGTAACTGAACTGATCGTACATGCCACTCTTGCGGGAAGGTTCGGATGTTATTCTTTCCACGATCTCTACGCGGCGATTTTTTGGATCGAATTTAAATAGATATCCCGAGTTCCCATGCACTCCATACGCCACCTCTTCCTTCGGATACCATACGATTGCACGCCAGTTATAGCCCATACTTCCAGCCACCGTGGGATTATAACTCCCAAAGTAATCCAATCGCAGATCAACATCTGGGAGTTTCTCTATTTTGCCTTTCGACGGATCGTAGCACATGATATCTCCCTCTGCTGTAGAATAGTAAACCAATCCGTCTCGCGGATCGACGAATATGGAACGACACAAAACCCTGTAATCTTCGCCTATCCGACCTCCTTCGCCATTGGCCGAAACAAGCCCAAGATCCCTGATTTCTCCACTTTCTAAATTATAATGAATAAAATATCCTTTAGGCCAGGTGATGGCATATATCTGTTTTCTTTCGGAATCCATCGTCATGGTAAGCACTCCTTCTCCATGGGGAGCTAACCCTAGATCTTCAAATTTACCGCTGTTTAAGTCATATGACAAAAAATGACCACCTGTATAAAGCCCATATCCTTCAGGGGTAGTTACCGGAAGGCGTTCCATTCCGTCTATCATTTCATAGTAACCCACGTGCGTGGCGAAATATAGTTTACCATTGCTCTCGTAAAAATGGACATGACTTTTCCCTTGGGCAATTACCTTTTTGCCTTTTTCACCGCAAATCTCAGTCAGGTCTGCTAGAAATCTGGTTTTGTCGGTTACCGGATCATACACGTGAACTTGCCCGGCTATATTGTATGGTTGCGAAGAAAGAACATAATAGATTTTACCATCGCTCGCAGCGGAAATGGCATTATAGGTGTCGTGTGCCAGATCGAAGCCTGAAAAATAACGTGTAGCAATCAGGGTACTTTTTTCTGTTGATCGCTCCTTTGAGCAACCTAATACAACTGCTACCAGAAGGATTGTGAATAATATCTTCTCGTTTATCATAATTCAGTTCTTATTATTTTTATTACTTTGTCTGATGTTTAATACATTGTAGTTTTATTTGTATGGTGTTAACAATTTGGCAATTGCATGTAATATTACATTTTCTGCATCGGGGGTTATTCTCGCAGCATCAACTTCATAACCGCCTTGAGGGAAAGCTTTAGCGCTAGGAATATATCCAAAACCCAGGTCGCCGTATGCCGCCATTGCAACATTCAGGTCGGGTCGCATTTTTTTCGCAGCTAACTGGTATTCAATCGTCAGCTCGCCTGGAAGAAAAAGAATCCGAGAATTACAAAGAGTTAGGCATTGAATGTCAACCTTTTTACCAGTTTTGAATCTTTCCCATAGAACTTTACCTGCTTTTACCGAATCCAAAGGTAATGCTACAGATTCATAAGACCATTGAATGTCTGAAGCGTCAACTGATGTTTTTTTTGTCTCCTCCCATGCACTTTTCATTCCGTTTGCAAGTCGTTCCGCTAAAATTCCGCGATTCTCATGGGATCCATCATTATACTTACCGGCCCCCACGTTTCCTCCAGCACCTGTGAAGTATATATATAAAGCCTCAGGTATGGCGAGCTGGCGATAGAAACGGGCAATACCGGGATAGTCAGGATTTGCTATTCCCGTACCATAGTAACTTTGTGGATGAGTGGCATAAAAGTTCAAAATTGCAATTGGTTTATTTTCATTCCAAAAGCTCACGGCTGATAAAATGGGATCAATTATTCCTTCCGGTTCATTACGCAGTGAGGAGTCTTTACAAGCTGTCCAACGCATTGCTTTTACTTTCCCATCTGCTCCCAGAATCCGTCTATTGGACGCAACTTTAAATACCTCTGCCTCACCATACCCGATATGCGTTACCGGAACTGCATTTTCAATGGATTTTGCGACTGCCATTTCAAGACGATGGATGACCGACAATGCAAAATCATCATTTATGAAATCACTCGGATAAGGTGCGTCGTGTTGATGTATCACATGCACAGCAACATGTTCCGGTACTGTCCCGGCAGCCCGGGCAATTGCGTGTTTAAATTCGTCGTAACACTCATTTGATATTCCCAGCCAGTCAAAAGAGACCAAAACAACGGGTTTAGTTATACCAGATAAAACAATACCTTTAGCCCGAAGGCCTAAATCCCACTTGTTGATTACCGTCCCATAAGGCATCCTATAGCTGATGGGGGGAGTCACATCCAAATCAAAAACGGAGATCTTTAATCTTTGGGACGCATTATCTAAATCATTGATCTCACCTTGTGCTGATATGAAGAATATCGGCAGGAATAAAGCAATAATGATAAATGATGTAATGGCTTTCATAATTTCTTGTTTTTAATTTCTTCAGCATTTGAGAAAATTTTTTCAATAGCAGAAGAAATACGTTTCATATCTGATTTTGACCCCAAAAGAATATTTTGAGGAATCCATATAGCCTGTTCGTTGCATAATTTTTCGTTCAGCGGACATCTATTCTCTCCAGCGTACTTATCATAATCCAGTCGTTCGGCTGGATAAAATTTACGGAAATATTTACTTTCAAAAGCGTTTTTCAGAAATGGCATTTTATTTAGCTCAGTATAACCACCTGAACAAGGGACCCCCTCAGCATGTAATGCTTCTAAAAATCTTTTTCTTGATAGTCCTTTGAAATATTCATTTTTATATAGAAACGGAAATAGATGAAATGCAGCCTTAGTAACGTTTTCATACAACCTGTAAGGGACAATTCCAGGTATTTTTTCGATCAATGATTTTAAGTATTTAGCATTATCATTTCTTATGTCTGTCTGATCTTCAAGTCGCTCGAGCTGCGCTGAGCCGATGGCCGCCTGATACTCCGTAAGACGAAGTTTGGTCCCGATCATTACTGTTCCAGCTCCTATTTGACCCGCCGTAGAACCATAAGGATTGCCGTAATTGTGATATGAGAAACAACGGTCCATGAATTCATCGTCATCGCTGATGATAGCTCCTCCTTCGCCCATGGACATATTTTTTGAGGTCTGAAAACTGAAACATCCGGCATTTCCAAAGGTTCCGACTTTTTTCCCGTTAATCTCTGCTAACCATGCTTGGCAAGCGTCTTCTATCACTAATAAATTGTGTTTTCGGGCTATGTCCATGATCCGTTCCATATTACAGGGAAGCCCAAGTATGTGGACAGGAAGGATTGCTCTGGTACGAGGGGTGATTTTCTCTTCAATCTTTCCTGGATCCATTTGGAATGTTGCCGGATCGACATCCACAAAAACGGGAATGGCTCCATTGAATAGAATGCACGACACCGATGCGATAAAGGTGTAAGGCGTAACCAGCACTTCATCGCCCCAGCCGATTTCCAGTTGCGCCAGGGATGTATTAAGGGCGTTGGTTCCGTTTACGACAGCCAGACAACGTTTGGCCCCCAACAGTTCCGCCCATTTTTTTTCAAATTCAGTTGTAACCTTGTCTCTTGACCATACACCACTTCGCATAACCTCCAGCAATCTTTTCTCATCGGTTGCTGGCTCCCATATTGGCCAAGAAGGCCAGTTGTGTGAAGTTACCACGGGTTTGCCACCCAAGATAGCCGGAACGGATGCCTCTACAGATGAACTTGCCAGAATCCTATTTCCCATTCCCAATCCCATAAAGGTACCTGTTCCGACTACGAGGTTTGCTTTTATAAATTCACGGCGTGAGTAATTTTTATGGATTAATTTCATTTTAGACTTATTATTTTAATATTTTTTATTCTTAAGGTGCTAAAAGATTTTTACCGTCAATAGATACCCACTCCTTTGTTATCCGCTCTGGATTAGGTGATTCCGTCTTTAAATCTAAATATTCCATTTTGCACTTTACCGGTAATTGCAGGGTGTAAGGTTTACATCGAGGAATTACTGATATTGCTTTTTTTGCTCCCTCATAAAGTGCTTTACGGGTCTCTTCAAAGGGGTATAAGACAGCCGCTTCGCGCGAAATACCTTGCTTGGTGGCAACCGTAACAATTTCATTTCCAAAGAATCGAACTGCTTCCCGGCAAGTCGCGACATCTCCAGTCACCATAATGAGCGGAACTCCTTCTAATCCTGCCCTGGAAACACCCTGTACCAATTCTCCAGATTCCACGCCATTGTACCAATACCTGTTTTCTGCTTTTGAATCTTGGGTATGACAAAGTACCCCGTCCGGAGTTCCCATCATTGCATGGTATCCAAACATAACAAGTCCTGAAAAAGTCCTGTCCAACCGCCAACCTTCACCAAGTGTTTTAGGTTTTCCCGTGACATATTTGGCTCCCGGTTCCATCAAATGAGGAATCATTGCTTGAGAACCATGCCCGTCAACAATAATTATTTCAGTAGCACCTCCGTCACGGAGACCACGTACAACTGCAGCGAGATCTTCCATAAAATATTCACATGCCTGAATATTTAATGGAGTATCCTTAGTGCGTGTTTGTTCAAATTTATAAACGCCGCTTACCCCTTCAAGATCCGTTTCTACATAAATCTTAATTTGTGCAGAGACAGAGATGCCCAAAACAAGAAAAATACTCACGGCAATTATTTTTTTTAAACTCTCTCTTTTACTCAATAATTTTACATTGAGATTTTCTAATTTTTTTTTCATTTTCTAATTTTTATTTTATTTGCTTGTTGTTTTAAAACACTCTCCCAATCTTTTGCCGATGGACAGCAACTAAATCGAAGGCCTTTTAACCATCTGCTCTGTATATAATATACAAATGGTTTCCCGCTTTCATACTGTAGAACGACCCGATGCTCATTAGTTTGTTCATCCAATCTTACAAAACGATTGGAAGGGAATTTCACTCCTAGGCCAATCCATCCGATTTCCGGATTCTGGAATCCCCAACTTCCCATGATTCCCGCTTGTTTGTCCATTATGAAAATTTCTTCTGGTAAACGGGTCAAACCTATACCGATTTCAATTTTCTCACCTTGAGAAATACCCTCAACCACAACTTCAATCGGTGAATCTTCCCGGTCGGCAAGCGCAGTTGGCCTGATTTTCACTTTATAGGGTTTATCCGGTACGATATGTTCTGCTACGAACTCAAGCGTTATCTTTTCGCTGGTTTCTTCAACCAAGCGGCCAACAAAAGTAGGAACACTTTGTTTTGGTTCAATACGTACTGGATAAGCTTTGCCATCGACATACAGGATTAATCCTCCACAACCGCTGCTATTCCCTATTTCGAGAATATCCATTCCCCATTCGTTTCTATCGTAGTGATAATTTTCTTTCGTGATTTCAGAGAAATGGGGAAAGATAAGTTGTTTTGCCCTCTTGCCAAACAGGTCGAAATGACCGTCGTAAAATCGGAAAGCTGCATTTTCTGACTCCCAACGCCAGTTTGATAAAGGATTTTCCATCCATACCACACGTTGTTGGTGCGGTTGCTCCTTCCGTAAATCGCTCCATTCATGATAATCTTGTATGGGCGTCTCCACTCCAAACTCTTTACACAGCAGTGCAATCATCGACTCAATATCATTCTTGCTCCGGGCGGTATAAAAAGCTTTCCAAAAAGAAGAGGAACCTGCTTTCCACTTTTTTAGTTTTGCAATCTGACTATCGCAAACAAGATTCAGATAGAATAGGACAGATTCGTCGCTGCCGGTAAGTTTTTTGGAAATATCAGCTGTAAAGTTCCCATTTTTCATTTTCTGTTGCACCAATGTCCAAATGGGATCTTCTTCTGTATCCTTTTTTATGGATTTCAATACGGCATTCAACGCTTTGTTCAATAAATATTTTCGTGCCGGCATGTAAGCAAGCACCGGTTCATATACCGAATTCAATCCCTCAAAAGTCCATGGTACTGGTTTCACGTCAGAGATATCAATATTCCACGAATCGTCAATGACGCCGTTGTACCCGATATCCAACGTAATTTTATCCAAGATGCCATCCTTATCGGTATCTAACCAGCTATAATACATATCGGATTTGTTGTCACCATCGTAATCCACGTTCATCCATGCCTTATCGGAATATTTGATATGTACTCGATAATCGGAGGGATTGAAATAAAATTCATTAGGCTTAGAGGGCCTGAGCACCAATTCATAACGTCTATTGTAGGGCCCGCAATCAGGTCCTCCCACTCGCGGCATATAAAAAGCAGAGTCGAGAGATGCAGCGGCTATTACACCTTCCCAGCGGTCGATAGTGTCATTAGTTTTGTTCCATGCTCTGTTCATATCTATTTCATCCCATGCGAATGCAATCCGCCCCCAAGTAATCTGCTTTAAATATTTTGTAGCCGTTTGCCTGTTAAGTACCGAGCCGGTTGGAACTCCGCGAATGGTAATTATTTCACTCTCATCCTTGGTTAATTTTAGAGACGCATCGGTCTTAGTAGGTGTCCAGCCGGGTGCTAGAGCTGTTATACTTGCATCAAAATTCCGAGGTTGTGTCAATGTGCCGTCGTTATCCACATCAAAACTCCAACGAATACTCCAAATATCCTTGTCATGACCGGCTAACCGGATGACTTCCTCTGTAACCCCATCATTATTTTGGTCATAAAAAAGGAATGGATTCTCCGAAAAGGGTATCCATTGGTTTTTATCGGGCGCAAAATAAAAACTGCAAAAAGACTCGTCGCCGCCAAAATGTGTTTTATATTGACATAGTGTTTGATCATATATATAGTCTACGTCGTACCAAAGCAGGTTATCATCGCCGTCATCCCTGCTCCACCAAACCCTTAATCCATATTTTTCATCGTAGAAAAACATTCCCATCCTGTCCAAATCTCCGTCATTATCGAGATCTTCATAATCTATCACAGCATCAACCAAACCGTCTGCGTACCAATCCACAATCCAAAGGTCTCCGTATTTGTCCGGCTCCTTACCCGCTTCTAAATTTCCGTTTTCATCTATAACTTTGACTAAAATTGGCTGTCTTTCTTTACTATGACGACGATCAGTATCTATAAACCAAACCTCGTCAGGTTTTCCATCCATATTTTTATCCACGTAGTGACGCTTCCCCGGTTTATCAGACTTCACCTTTTGTACCATTGCAGGATCTAAAATCACTGTATTCCCGAAAATTTGTTGAAATGCTTCCTGTTTTTTGATTTCAATACCAGAAACTACATTTGAATTGATACCCTTCACTGGTAACCTAATTTCAAGAGCATTCTCTCCTGATGCATTGTAAGCAAAAAAGAAAAAGAGAATGGATACAATGGGAAAAGATATTTTCTTGTTGTTGTATCTTTTCCCATTTGCAACACATAGATCAGAACAATACATATATATTTTTTTTTTGATAGTTTACTTTTTTTAAAGAAATATGCAATAGCTTTTTTCAATTTAATTTTTAACCGGCCTTCCTTCATCGATGATCTCGGTCAAGGGAGGTACATTTAATTCATCTCCTTGGTAACCCCTGTTCTGGTTGATAACACCCATAGTGTTAGTTGTAATAACATTTACATCAATAGGCCAATATACATACTTGGGTGCTGTTCGATAAATATTTGGTCCGATTTTGCCTTTTTTATACCAGGTATTATAATTCATTACACGGTCGTACCACCAATTTCTTTCGTGGAAGTTATCAAGGCTATAACCATCAATCTTATTACGAGCCATGATATTGGCTATCCGTACCAGTTCGGAATGTCGGAACTCTTCCAGATACAGTTCGCGCATTCTCTCATCGGCAATGTAATTAATGTCTATATCTGTAACTGAGACCGGTATGGCATTAGCTCGTTTTCTAACTTTATTGATGTCATCTGCCGCCTTTATTTTTTCACCTTTCCAGAAATAAGCCTCAGCCCGGATAAGATACGTTTCACCCAGCCGAAACAGGTATGAGTCTCCGTTAGCTCCATAAGGTACTCCTTTGTAATCATCGGCATGCGGATAAAAGGTTTTATAGTAAGCCATTGGCCAGAGTCGTAAACTGTCATATTTATTGGCAAGATGCTGAAAATTGATTGGCTTTCCGTAATCTACAGATTTGGGATTATTATAAAGTATTTCATTAGATTCCCACCAACAGGCATCTGAACGCCTCAAGTCAGGAGTTGTCTTCCAACTATAGCCAAATTCTTCCCAAAGATCGTAACTAAACCAAGTTGATTGATAAACATCAGAATTGGCACGGCCTAAGGCATAGTATTGGGGACCACTTGGTGTCGTTCCGCTTTTCCCTTCACTATCCAGAACCCACGGCCACCACCACTGGCAGTGAAATCCGCGCATAGTAGCTCTCCATGCTTTGGTATCTTCCGGTCCATCTACTCGATCGATAAGAGTCCATATCGACTCTTTGTTAGTCGGAATGGATTTGTTTACAGGTCGATGCAAATCCCAAATTAAATTATAATGGTTATTGTTGGCATCTGAACCGAAACGTTGGGTCATCAACTCGTAAGGGCCATTTATTACCTCAGTGGCTGCATTGATTGCTTTATCAAACTCTGAATTAGCCAAGTAAAGTTTTGAAAGAAAATGAAGGACTACATAACGATTTAATTCCCCTGGTTCTGAACTATTTGGAAGCCATTTAACAGCAAATTCCAGATCCTTAATTATTTTATCGAGTATAGTCCAGCGGCTGTGCGTATAAAAATCCAGTCTGGCTTCAGTAAGTTCGTAGCCAATATATGGTACATCACCATAGGTGGTTATTAGTCTATAATACCACCATGCACGGTAAAACATGGCTGAACCCAGAATGAAATTTCTATCTTTCTCATCATTCCATTTAATATTATCGATACGGGATATGATAACATTCGTGTCTTTAATGTATCCATATATATCGCTGAACATTGGCAAAATAGCATGATAACTCCCAGTGGAGGGAGTTATTATAGTCCAGTCTGTTAGTCCCAACCCATATCCGTAATCCGATGCGGCGTATTCTAACTGCTGGTTGTTCCATCCGCCATAGAGCTCGTTTTTGATTCTCCGTTTACATGTAATTAAACCGACTTCAAATCCCCGCTTGTTAACATAAACATTTTCAGGAGCATAAAACGAGAGTGGTTCAGGTTTTAAAAAGTCGTCGCTACATGAAAATTGCAACAGTAACACAATCAAAAAAAACCAGACGATTTTTCCATAAAAAAAATGGAATCTATTTATGTTTATATTAATTTTTTTCATGTTATTTCTTATTTCTTATTCGTGATAAATTATATCTACTTCATATTAGTTTACAGGGTGATATCAACTCCAAATGTGACCGTCCGGGGCATGGGGGTGATAGCTTCTGTTTCAGGATCGAATCCGGGCCAATTGGTAAATGTCAGTAAGTTTCGACCCGATATGGAAACGCGCATGCTCTGTATGGAAAGGAGCCTGTTCAATATATTTCCAGGTATGTTATAGGTAAGATTGATATCCTGTACTCTCACAAAGCCGGTTGGTTTGAAAATTCGAATTCCGTCTCCATAGCGTGATAAATTATCCGGATAATCGATTTTTGCAAACTCAGAACCTGGATTTTCCGGTGACCAGTATCCCCAGTTCCAATCGTTACGCATGTTATGTGTGGATTTATCATTTGTTACCGGCATCGTACGAATATGGCCAAGATCAGCACGAATAAATATAGACGCTGTTAAATTTTTAAAGAAGGTAAAATCATTGGTAAAGCCCCAACGTTGTCTGGGTTTTGTATAACCGATAAATTTTTTATCTTCAAAATTGGTCAAAGCATGATCTCCATTTACATCATCTACCTTGTAATCTCCCGGTTCCAGTTTATATTTGGATGCTTCGTCCGCCTCATCAACTTGCCAGATACCTAATCGGTCGTAGTCCCAAACTACATCCAGTGATTGTCCCGGAAACCATCGATTCTTAAAGTCAGGCAATTCACCGTATTGCTCCTTGTTAAGCAACTTGAAATCGCCATAATCTCCCCATAATTCTTTGATCTTGTTTCGATTTATGGAAAATACAAGTGAAGAGTTCCAACTAAAATCTGGACTATTAACATTCACAGTGTTAATAGTGGCTTCAAATCCTCTATTACCCAATCGTCCCAAGTTCGACATTATGCTCGAGAATCCAGTAATACGTGGCAGTTGTCTGTTGAGCAGCAAGTCCCTTGTGGTAGCGTCATAGATATCAGCCGTTATATCAATGCGATTATTTAACAGACCAATATCCAGACCGATATTGAACGATTCGGTACGTTCCCAGCGTAGCTTAGGATTGGCTAAGGTGGTGTTATATACCCCTGTTTGAATGCTTGTTCCGGTATAATACCTGACAGAACCCATTTGTGCCAGTGCTGAATATGCGCCGATCTCACGGTTACCATTTTCTCCCCATGATAAACGCATTTTCAGGCGGTTTATCAGAGCATTTTTAGGATAAAAAGATTCTTCGCTAATTCTCCAGGCCAGTGCAAAAGCGGGAAATGTAGCTCTGGGATTAAGTTGACCAAAGGCTGAATAACCATCACGCCTTACAGAAGCTGTCAGTAGATATTTGTCGAGCAGGGTATAGTTTAGCCTGGCCATTAGAGCATCTCCAGAACTCTGGGTGTCATTACTGTTGAGGCTTTGATTTGCTCCGAACTGAAGGCCATGATATGTAAGATTCTCATTGGGCGAAAAATTGTTTGCATATAATCGAGAATTCCAACTTTTGGCTTCCTCTGCATTTGCCAACAAAGTGACGTCAAAATCATGTACCCCAAAACTACCATTCCATTTAATGAGATTATCAAACATCCAATCAAAGCTGTTCGTGTGATATCGATACCCGTACCCTCCTGTATAGGTGGTTTTTCCGGTAATGGTGTTTGTGGAATAATAGTTGGCTTCTTTTGTTATTGATATATTGGGTTGATACGAGATTCGATAAGTAATGCCAAAAGGTAATTTAAATTCTGCATACAAGATGGAAAACAACGAATTTATATCAAGCATCTGATCTGTGCCGTAATAATCCAGTAAAGGGTTTCGGGCGGCAGTATAATCATTAGGATACCACTTTATAGCTCCATCTTCTTCCCACATGGTTCCGTACGGACTCATGTAAGCAAGCTCGCCCAGATTTGTTCTTATTCCACTTTCATCACGATAAGAGAATTGTGTATTTGTGCCTATCTTTAACCAGTCAGTCACTTCTAAGTCGAGATTGATCCTGCTTCGAATAGCCGAGAACTGATCCCCCTTTACAATTCCTTCATTGTTTTGGTAACCCAAAGACCAGTAATAATTCAGGTTATCTGTTGCTCCGCTAACGCTTACATTATAATCTTGACGAATGCCCGTTCCAATCACTAAATCATAAAAATTAGTGGTTTTACCTGCCAAATAGTTCTCACGTTCTATAGGCCAAACATTCATCCTGTTAAACCACTCTGTGAGCGGATCTGAATTTGGATTTTCCACATAACCTAACCATTCAGATAGGGTTATCTTATCCGGTAAATCCTCAGGACGCCAATAATAATAGTAGGGTAAATTACCATTGATCCGCTGCCACAAATTATCACGATGCATGTTGAAATAGTCCATAGGATCATCGTTAGGTCCCATGCCATACGGATACACATTTTTTGTAGGCTTTGATACCCCAATACGCGCTGTTAAATTAATAGTAGGTTTTCCGCTACGACCTCTTTTTGAAGTGACAATTATAACTCCTGCGGCTGCTCTTGAACCGAAAATGGCTGCTGAACTTGCATCTTTGAGAACGTCAATTGACTCGATATCACTGGAATTGATGTCTTTCAGACTACCCGGATAAATAACCCCATCTAATACGATCAAAGGAGATGAGACTGCAGAAATGGAGGATGGACCGCGGATTTCCATGAATCCCCCTCCTGCTGCCGAACTGCTCTGAGTGGAATAGAGTCCGGCTACTGTACCGCTGAGAGATTCGGTAATCTGGGTAGAGGCTATTTTACTTATCTGCTCACTACTAATCCTTGACACTGATCCGGTTAGGTCGCTCTTTTTAACAGTCCCATAGCCTATCGCTATCACTTCTTCCAAGCCTATCGATTCTTCTTCCATCACAACATTGATCACTTTTTGATTGCCTACGACAATCTCAAATGTGTGCATACCAACGAAAGAAAAGACCAGCGTTGTATTTTCGGAGACATTTGATAGAACATAATTGCCTTCAATATCACTGGTAGTCCCGATAGATGTGCCTTTCGCCACTATAGTTACACCTGGCAATGGTTGATTATCTAAAGAGACTACTTTGCCTTTCACTGTGAGTCCTTGTCCAAGTATACCTAAAGGAAGGCATAATAAAAAGAAAATAATAAAAGTCATTTTCTTTAGTAATGACATCTGATTTAAATAATTGTTAATCATTGGTTGTTAAAATTAATAATTTTACTTATTCAAGTACATTGAAAAAAATTATTACATCTAAAGGTCTATTGAAAACTTTGTCAATCTTAAGGAAATTGAAAATTTTATCTCAAACACCCTTCGTGTATCCCATTTGCAGATTGAGAGATTCTTTGTCATAATTGGCCACTAATGACAAAAAGTCTTAACATATATTTACGCTTATTCAACAGATGGACTGTGAAACATTTTTAATAATACAAAGAAAAGCAACCCATATGGTAATATTACTTAACATTTCGCAAACTTAACCTCAAAAAACGGAAAAATAAATTTTGTTTTCATATAGTACCATAAACTAATTATGTGGAGGATTTTAAAGAAGCAGTACTAGTGTAAGGTTAAATATAATATGACGGTTTTATAATAAAATTTTTTGTATATTTGGCGAAAAAACTATGCCACGATACAGGATCCGTTTAACGGGGGAAAGAAGTAAGCGAACTTCAACCCATCATCAAGAAAGGCTTCCATACGGCCCAGAGCTTTAAAGTAGCCTGCATTTTGCTGAATTGCGATGAGGGAGAGTATTCTGATAAAGCAACAAATGAAGAGATCGGAAAGATCTTGAAAGTTAGTGACCGTACCATCGAGCGTACTTAGAAACGTTTCATGGAAGAAGGCCTGGATGCGGTTCTGGAACGCCATCCGACTACCCGTGAATACGACAGGAAAATAGATGGTGACCTGGAAGCCCGTCTTGTACATTATGCTGCAGTGAACCTCCCGAAGGCCATTCCAGATGGTCGTTACGGTTATTGGCGGAGAAGATGGTCGAACTCGATTACGTTGACAGTATTTCTCACGTGAGCGTGCGGGACATTTTAAAAAAAACGAACTTAAGCCTTGGAAAGTAAAGGGGATGGGTTATACCTCCGGATCAAACCCTTGATCGCTTCGTAAGGGATCAGCTTGTTGTTCCGCCGCAAGGGGATGATATACTGCATGGACATCCTTTCGAGCTCCCTTTCGAGCTTCGTCACATTGGCCCGGGAGAAAAATCCCTTATCGGCTATATACACACAGTCCTCCATCCCGCTTATCACGATGGTGTTCCGCATGGCGGACACTCCCCGTATATTGCCCGCAAGTATCCGGTAATAGACGGGTTCGAGCGTAAGGGCATCGTAGAGGCACAGCAGTACGGATTGCAGCTGAAAATCCATATTGGAATTGTATCCTTTCTGGTCATATATTTTATCTTTCCACTCCAATAAGTCCAATATGGATGATTGCTCCAGATGGAAAGACATGTTCTTTAACGGTGACTGGTAACCCATGCGGCAATACGCCATAAAGACAATGAACTTCCAATGTGCTGGGTAATGCTCTTTCAATCCTTGCATCATGCCGCCGCTTTCGAGTTCGTCAACCAGCCACCGGGCAAGTCCGTACTCGAAAATCATGACCTGTTTATCTAAACAGGAACTCCGGACTTTCTTCCTCAACTCATCCTTTTCGGAAGAAATAAATCCACTCTCTTGCCGTAATATACGCCAAACTCCACCGAAATTCATACGAATACGTGCACAAGGTTTGAATGGAACTAACAAAACTATATGTAATTTTGTAGACAAGGAAGGTAGAGGGTTTGGCTTTAATTTTGAGATCAATGACGATGTCTCTGATATTATAGTACCCATATCGGAGCTCCAGTTTACGAAAGCTTTCATGCTGCCATAAGATTGGCCTGGAGTAAATCCTTATATCCTTTGTCAACAAAGCCTGTCGTGTCGCCCTTAAAATGGGATGATGTAAGATTTGTACAAATCTCACTAAGAGATGAATCGTATGCTCCGAATGATTAAAAAAACAAAGGAATAATAGTTGAAAAGAATCAGAATAATCTGGTTTCATAACTGATATTAGTTATTTCTGGAAAATATTGCGATAAAAAGAAGTAGGAGTATCCTTAAGTTTGACTCATAAAATTTGATAACGTAGTTGAAGCTGAAAGAACAAGAGAGTTGCAAAGAGCTTATAAAGTGAGACAATATGTTTGTGGGAACAACAAAAAAATCATTACCTTTATTCTCGTATTTTTACGACATGAAAACTGTAACAAAACCATATAAATAATTTCATGTATTAGTCGTGGATATACTTTATTATATTGAGCTCAAGATACTGAATACCAAGTGTAAATATCTCTTGTTCGATTTCTGACCGGACTACAAAGATTAACGAAAAACAAAGCGATCCCCTGATAATTAGCGATTATCGGGGGATTTTGTTTTTTGGCAAAGCAGGAAAACAGTATTTATAATGGCGCATTGGGAATAAACTCATTAAAATGCTATTCAACCAAGGAGCTCATTTAGTGATTGGTTTATACTCAAACATGAAAATATTCCTAATGTCTTTTCGCGATAAGATTCTCGTACACAATTTAAAGATCAAAGATTGAGTCTATCAATGATGTGTTGAAGAATATCAACTAAGAAAAACATTCCAGATATTGTCCAACGCATAATTTCCTCATAAAATAATAGCTACATCGGTGCTAGATTGTTTCTTTTTTAAGTAAACATCAATCTGATTTTTAGTAGAAGAGTAAATCAATTATCTATTTGAGGATAAAAGCAATCCAGAACTCATTTAATTAAACCATGGCATTAATAATGTTATATTATGTTAAAAATACACTTTATTTCACTTATTGCTTTTAAATTATTTTTATATGCGTATATTTGCATTATTTATATTTTTATACACGCATAAACACGCTTTTTATGAAAGTTCTGTATTTGTTGAGTGATTTATTACCTAATGTATGCAACTTAAACATTGTGATGTATATACATATTTTAGATATCTTCTTGCTTGATGAAAGACAAACTTTTGAAAAATAATTAAAATGCCCAGTAGGGCCAAGAAACGAAAGTTGAAATTATTATACCGGCTAAGTCATTTTTCATTATTAAAAATAAAGTAAATGTATGGGACGAATCATTAAATCTAAAGATGCAGAACCCCTAAAGTTCTGCTTGACATTAAAAGTTATCAAGGTGAAATTACTTTTAATCTTTTTGGGAGTATTCCCAATAAATGCTGTAAATATTTTTAATCCATATTTACTAAATGTAGCGACACATGATTATAGGAAAAATCATGAACTTCGATATGAGATACGCAGCTCTAGCCATGATGAACATCTTAGCGTTCTAAATGATATAAGAACTGAATACAATCTTACAAGTTCTGAAATTGAAGAAAGAAACACAGAACGACAAGCAAAAGTAATCAAAGGTATTGTCATAGATGTGAATTCAATTCCAATTATTGGTGCGAATATTATTGAATTGGGAACATCTAATGGGACTGTAACGGATATTAATGGACAGTTTTCACTTTCAGTTGATGAATCGGCTAAAATTCGTGTATCTTACATAGGGTATATTGACCAGGAAGTAAGCGTTATAGGAAATAATACATTCAATATTATTTTGCAAGAAAGTTCAGAGGTGATTGATGAGGTTGTGGTTGTGGGATTTGGTACTCAAAAGAAAGTTTCAGTAACAGGGTCTATTTCGCAAATCTCCACCGATAATGTATTGAAAGTCTCTACTCCGAATATTGCAAACGCAATTTCCGGGAGGATGCCCGGTATTATAACACGTCAATCATCAGGAGAACCTGGTTATGATGCCGCTCAAGTGTATATCCGAGGATTAGCATCACTAACAAATAATTCTCCGTTAGTTTTGATCGATGGTGTAGAAAGAGATATGAATTTAATAAATGCTCAAGAGATAGAATCATTTACAGTGCTAAAAGATGCATCTGCAACAGCAGTTTATGGAGCGCGTGGTGCAAACGGGGTAATTATTATTACCACAAAAAGAGGACGTGAAGAAAAACCGATTGTGACTCTAAGAACAGAACTAGCTTCACTGCATGCCCTTAGATTACCGAACTATATTAATAGTGAAAAATATGCTTTGTTAATGAATGAGGCACTCATTCTAAATGGACAAAAAGAACGATGGAGTAATAAAGAAATTGAAAAATATAGAGATGGATCAGATCCTTTTTTATATCCAAATTCTAACTGGACCGACGCAGTGTTAAAAAAGGACACGTGGCAAACGATTAACAATTTGAGTATAACTGGAGGAACAAAGTTGATAAGGTATTACCTGAATGTTGGTTATACCTTACAGGATGGTTTATATAAAGAAGATACAAACAATAAATATAGCACAAATGCTAAAATAAGTAGATATAATTTCAGGAGCAATACAGATGTAAATCTTACGAATAACTTCACATTACAATTGGGTATTGGTGGTATTATTCAAAAAGGGAATTATCCGGGTTTTGGAGCTGGAGATATTTTTAATGCTTTGAGAATTATATCTCCAATAGCTTATCCCATATTGAATCCTGATGGTTCGTTAGGGGGTGCTCAATCATATATTGGATGGAATCCCTATGGGCGTGTAACTCAATCAGGTTATTCCACACAAGATAGGGTTACACTTCAAGGTAGTTTTGGATTAAATTGGGATCTTGACTTTATTACGAAAGGATTATCAACACGAGTCTTATTCTCATATGATAGATATACGAGGAATGACAATAACAGACCTAAGGAATTTGGTGTAAAACGCTATATGGGGAAGAACACGGAAACGGGAGAAGACATTTATTCTCCATGGTTTAGAGAAGAAAGACCTTTAGCATATTATGAAGGATCTGAGGCCAATAGTGCTATGTATTTAGAAACACAAATAAATTATTCACGTTTATATAGAGATATCCATGATATTTCCGCTATGCTGTTATATAATCAACGCGAATATAATAATTTAACAGCTGGCTCTTCTCGGATGAATATTCCATATAGACGCCAAGGTTATGCAGGAAGATTGACTTATGCATTGTTGGGAAGATATCTCGCAGAAATTAATTTTGGATACAATGGATCTGAGAATTTTCCTGCTGGAAAACGTTTTGGATTCTTCCCTTCAAGCTCAATTGGTTGGGTAATTTCAGAAGAGGATTTTTTTAACAAAAAAATAGTTAATAGGTTAAAGTTGAGAGCGTCTCATGGACTAGTGGGGAATGACCAAATTGGACAACGTTTTTTATTCATGAGTACAATCGATACGAATGGGCAAACTTATCCATTCGGGGAATTTCAACAATCATTGCCTGGAATGGATGAAAATCAGATTGGAAACCCAAATGTTACATGGGAAGAGTCTAGAAAAACAAATATTGGCATGGATGCGGGTTTTTTTAATGATAAACTCGGCCTACAATTCGATTATTTCAAAGAGAATCGTACGGGTATTCTAATTCAACGAGGTGTAGTTCCTCAAGTAACGGGAATATTTCCTTGGGCTGTTCCATATGCGAACTTGGGTGAAGTAAATAATAGAGGAGTGGATGCGATAGTTGAACTCAGAGGAGCAAGCAAGAATTCCGGCTTTTATTATAATTTTCAAAGCAACATAACTTATGCAAAAAATGAGGTTATTGAAAATGATGAACCCAAAATGCCATATCCCTATTTAACAGCCAAAGGGAATCGAATAGGACAATATTATGCCCTGATTGCTGAAGGATTCTTCAAAGATCAGGCAGACATCGAATCTAGCCCCTTTCAGTCTTTTGGGACTGTACGTCCAGGGGACGTGAAGTATAAGGACGTTAATGGTGATGGTGTAATTGATTCGTATGATAGATTACCTGTAGGATATGCACGAAATCCCGAAATTTCATTTGGGTTCGGTGGAACAATTGGATACAAAAATTTAGATATAAGCCTATTCTTCACAGGAGCGGCAAATACCACAATTAATGTAGGTGGTTTTGGTATGTGGGCATTTTATGATGGCATCGGGGCGAACAATGTTTTAAATGAATATTTTGAAAATCGATGGACTCCAGATAACCCAAATGCAAAATACCCGGCAATAGATGTTGGCAATAATCCTAACAATTTCCAAACATCAACTATATGGATGAAGAATGCAAATTATATTCGTCTTAGAAATGCAGAAATTGGATTTACAATACCTAAAAAGTTACTAGGAAAATACTACCTTGGTAACGTCAGGTTATTTGTTAATGGAATGAATCTATATACTTGGGATCATATAAAATTTATGGATCCTGAGTCTAATGACGGAACGGGCGGTTATCCTCTACAGAGAAGTGTAAATTTTGGTATGCAAATTGATTTTAATTAGTTCTTCAAATTATTTTGAATAATGCTGTCAATTTGATTTAACATTGATTTAAAAACTTACATAATATGAAAAAGTTAAACAGTATTTTTTTATTAGTAATTTGTGTCACATATTTCTTATCATGCTCGGATTATTTAGATAAAGCTCCGGAAGAAGATTTGACAATTGAGGAAGCATTTAAACAAAAGCAATATGCTGAACGTTTTCTTTTTAGTGCATATGCTGGACTACCTTTAGAATTATATTTTAGTGATATGGGGGATGCCAATCCATTTGTTCTTGGATCGGATGAACTAAACATGCCATATCCAGAAAAATATGGTAAATTAATTAACAGAGGTTCCTGGAATCCCCATAATGCGCATGGGCAAATATGGATAAATATGTATGAGAGTATCAGAAAAACCAACATTTTTCTCGATAATATAGAGCTAACCCCATTTACAAGTGAATTTAGCCAGACGGATAAAGACAGATGGATTGCCGAAGCTATACTATTAAGAGCTTATTATCATTTTCGAGCATTAATAATTTATGGTCCAATACCTATTATCGACCACAAAGTTGAATTAGACGAGGACTTTACACAATTAAAACGACATCCTTTAGATGAATGTGTTAAGTTTATTTTGGATGAATGTGAGAGGGCTATTCCATATTTACCGGCGAAGATAACTAACACATCCCAGTATGGAAGATTAACTTCTACGTTTGCATATGCTATAAAAGCTAGATTGTTACTTTACATGGCAAGCCCATTATGGAACGGTAATAGTGAATATATTAATTTTACAGACAATGATGGAGTGAGACTTTTTCCTCAGAAACAAGATAGAAACAAATGGAAAATTGCAGCTGAAGCTGCAAAAGAATGCATAGAACATTGTGAAAATGCAGGATATATTTTATATAGATCAGTTAATAATGATCCTGTGGACAATATTAAAGGAATCTATTTGGAGCGTCATAATAGTGAAACCATCTTAGGACGAAATCATCAATACATGGATGGTCTTGTTGAAAAATGTTGCTTCCCTCGCACGAATGGTGGTTGGGGTTCGTGGAATCCTACTCAGAATCTTGTCGATTCTTATGAAATGTCTAATGGCAAGATTCCAATACTTGGTTACAATCCTGATGGTAGTCCAATTATTAATTCAGAATCTGGTTATCGGGAGGATGGATATGCTGAGGTAGATGATCCAAACGGAAGATGGTTGCAAGGAGTGAGAAATATGTATATTAATCGTGATCCTCGATTCTATGCATCAATTAATTTTAATGGAAAATTATTCAAAAATCGGCGTCTCGAATGGTGGAATACAGGTGCAGATGGACGAGGAAATGAGGGACGAGATTACAATTCAACGGGTTATACTATGAATAAATATGTAGATGAAAATGTAGACATTCCTCAGGGCAAATTCTCTTTAAAAACATGGATTTTGTTCCGACTGGGAGAACAATATTTGAATTATGCAGAAGCATTAAATGAAGTAGATGGCCCAGTAAGCGATGTATATAAGTATGTGAATTTAATTCGTGACCGTGCTGGTATGCCACCATTACCATCCGGACTTAATCAAGATCAGATGAGGGAAAGAATCCACCGCGAAAGAAGGATTGAGCTTGCATTTGAGGCTCATCGTTTCTTTGATTGTCGAAGATGGAAAATTGCCCAGAATACTGACAATGGGCCAATCTATGGAATGAATATTGAGGCTGGAACTTATCTTCAAGACAATTCATTTTATCAACGAGTTGTTGTCGAAGAACGTGTTTTCAAATCACCGACCCATTATCTCTTCCCGATTTTTCAAAACGAAATTGATAGGAATCCAGGGTTAGTTCAAAACCCAGGTTGGTAATATATTAACTTAAAAAAATCAAAGTAATGGAAACGAAGATTAGATTAACACATCAATTAATAAGTTTGTTTATATTATTTTCTCATTTGTCATGTAATGATAATGTAAGTGTCGATTATAAAATCGCAGAGAGTGATAGCTACATAAATATTAGTATTGCACAGGATGCAAACCTATTGCAGAGAAAATCAGTTTATATTTCAGATGAAGCCCAAAATTTTGTATTTGGTGTAACTTATGGTGGAGTATTTCCGGCAAAAGAAGATATTATTGTGACTTTTAAAATTGACGAGGCTTTAGTAGAGTTTTATAATGAGAATAGCAACACAGAATATTCGATTATTCCTAAAGAATGTTTCGAACTAGAAAGTGATACAGCAATAATTAAAGCTGGATCATTTGGTTCTGGACCTATCAAAGTTTACATAAAGCCGGGAGGAAATATGGAAGTTGGCGAGTTGTACCTTTTACCAATTTCTATAGAAAGTGTTGAACCAAATGTAAATATTAATGAAGAATTGCGCTCAGTATTATTTGCAATTTCGGGGTCTTTCCTTCCTGGAAACGTTCCACGTGAACATGTTTATTCTTTTGGAACGCAGGATGTAGGTTTTCTTTTCTGCAAAGATAATGATATGATTAGAATAGACTCTGATGGGAATTTATTATTGTACTTACTGAATGAAGAACAAGTATATACATATTCACGTCAAATTGGAAGCGGTTGGAAAGGTATTGATTGTATATTTTATATGCCAGAGAATAGATTTATAGCTAAAGTGCCAAGCAAAGATCTTGTACAGTATATAATTGATAAAGATTATAATTTTTTATCACAACGGACAATTGGATGGGGTTGGCTGGATAATCCAATAATTTTCCCTTTCAAAGATATTATTGTGCTATCTACATCTTCCACTGGGTCCTTAACAAAATTCCCTTTAAGTCAATATGGAGATTGGGATTATGCTAACATATCAGTTATAGGTTCAGGATTCGATAATTATACTAGTCTTTTTTGTTATCAAAACTCCATTCTTGGAGTAGATAAAGGCGGATTGTTATGGGAGATACCAATTTCTGATAACGGAGTACTTGCCTCCAAGCGTCAAATAGGAAACGGTTGGGATATGTATATCAAAGTTTTCAGAGCTGGCGACAACCTTCTCGCATTAGATAATAATGGAGATTTATGGCGCTATAAATTTAACTTGAATAGTAATTGGCCTTTAACTGAATAGCCATTTTAGTGGACACTAATGAAATGGATAGAAAATTAATAATTCATGCTAATAAAAGCTTCTCGATTAATCCGGCTGTATATAAAAGCAATACTTCTGTAAATATTTATCAACTGGCTTATACTCAGATATATATGTGTGTTGTTTAATATGAAAAGTTAGTTGGGAGGCTAAATGCCAGTAACTTTATAGCACCTAACCACTGTGGGGTGATGAAGAAGACAGCCCGCTTGACCAATATAAGGGTGTCTGTAATGATATTTCTGGTCAAAATCCCTTAAACAGAGAGGGTTCAACTTGTCATTTGGTATACTAAGGGCGGGAAAGAGCCCAAACTGTTTTTCTCTACTGTTCAGAATGTGAGAGGCGAGAATATCATGGAATATTACCGTATCCGGTTCCAAAGTGCTTCACTCACCACGGTCAATCTGGCAAAAGAAAGGAACGTTCCCTTTTCAATGGCCTCATGTAAGACAATGACTCACAATGCCTGCTTGCTTGAGAGATTTATTTGCGTGCCCGTCATCAGGCCGAACAGAAGATTAGATGATAAAGTTGTGAGTTATCTAGTTAATTCATAGGATATTGTCTCGCTATCTATTTTTAAATTTATAACGAACTATTGTAAAAGACGAAACATTGATAAATTAAACATATCACCCAATGAGAAAACAATATATCTTAATCATTTCAACTATTTTATTGATATCTTGTCAATCCAGCTATCGGATTGGAACATCATCCGTGAGTATTGAACCATCGTTTGAAACTGTTTCACTTTCACTTGCAGGGTATGCAGCGCCATTCGAAGGACGTTTTACACTTGGTTGGGAAGAACATGGAAAAATAAAACCACTTGAATATATTTCAGTAGTTAAGGATAAAATGTATGGAATAAATATTCTCGGAGATATAGTCGCATTTGACACTAACAACATAAATGATACAATTACAACGAAATCAAATTTTCCTATAAAGTTTTTAACGGAAGTTAGTGATTTATTAGTTGGAGTTGGGATAAATAATAATATTTTATATACAACACAATATGATTCAGAGAATATTAAATGGAATAAAACATCATCGTACGTTGAAGATATTATTTCACTTACATCGACAGGTGATAAACTGTATGCCTGTACTGACAACGGTAGTCTGCTTGAAGGCACCTTTAACTTTAAAATGGATATATCTTGGAAACAAGTAGCTTCAGTTGAAGTTTGTCAATCTCTCGCTTCTGACGGTAAGAGATTGTATGCATTAAGTAAAGATAAAATATTATATCAATGTGATTTACAATATCCTCAAGAGAGCTGGGTTCGTATTGGTTATAAAAATGATAAAACTTATAATATCGATTTATCTCAGATTTTTTTTCATGCAGGTAAGCTATATGCAACGACTAATGATAATATGCTATATTCAAGTGTACACAACTCAGAAGGTAACTTATATTCTCGAGCAATATCAATAAACAAGGATAATAAAACAGTTGTCATTGTAGGCGTTGATTTATGTGGATTTGAATACTCTTTCATAAACAATATCAAAAGTGAAATATTTCGCAGAAGAGGAATTCCGCCAGAAGCCATTTTCATAAACGCTTCACATTCTCATTTCACGCCTGTTACTCAAAATTTTCCAACTTGGGAAGAACATAATCAAAAGCCTGATAACCTATATCTTAACAATACTGTATATAATGGAATTATACAGTCAATAGAGGAATCAATTGATAATGCCGTAAAAAGTGATGTATTCTTTTGCCGAAACAAAACTGATATTGGGTTCAATAGGAGTTTAGGCAATGAAAATGCTATTTACGATAATGTTGTTGATGTTGTTAAATTTGTTCCAAAAAATTCTATGATTGAGGGTTCTATAATATTCATGACGGGTTGTCATCCAGTATATAGTGATACGAATGTAAATGCATTCACAATTAGTGCTAATTTCCCTGGCTACACAAGACAAATCATTGAAAATGATGAAAACGTAAAGAACTGTGTGTTTCTTCAGGGTTGTGCAGGAGATATAAATCCGAAAGATCCATCGTTCCGAATTACGGGAAAGAAATTGGCTGATGATATTAAAATCGCTATGAATAAACCAATGTTGAAACTAACAGGAGATATTTCATACAATTTTGATACTATTCCTATTTCAGTAAAACCGTGGGATAAAAAACAGATACAGGATTTTTTGCTGAATGCTAAGCGTAACCCTACAGATGGTGTAGCTAGAAGAAATGTTCGGTGGGCAGAATGGATGATAGAGAATTATAAGGAAATAAGTTCTACTGATTCATTCATGCCTGTATATGTACAAACAATTAATATTGGGAAATGGAAGTTGATCGGATTATCAAGAGAAGCTACATCAGAATTCTCGATTGCAATTAGAAATTTATGGCCAAACCAAAATGTATCTGTAGTAGCTTATACTAACGATGTTCCCAGTTATTTACCTACTGATCCACATATAATTGCTAAAGATTATGAAGGTTATGACTCATTTTTTTGGAATTGTCAGCCAGCGCTTTTCTCTTTAAAAACATTTGACACTATCATTAACAACATTAAAAACAAAAATAGATAATCATAAGAAAAGGTATAAAGTCCTCTGCCAAGAGAAATGATCTTAGTCTCTCAAGTGGACAAATATTCTCAGAATATTAAAAAATCAAAAATTGCTTATTTGTTTAGTACATTTTTCAATATATGAAATTGCGTACATTACTTCAATAAGCGAATTATAAACACACTGAGCCTATAATTATCCTTAGGATTTTTTTCATAGGACCTGCGTTTATAAGTATTTCTGAAATAAAAGGATGTTGTAAGAATGCAAATTACGTTTAATAATACCAATAATAGAAAATATGTTTATGGATAAAAAATTGAGAATTGGAATAATTGGTTTTGGGAGAATGGGAAAACTATTCTTTTCTGAAATTTTGAAAAGTAATTGTTGGGAAGTTGCTTATATTTGTGATATTAATACTCAAGCTCTTGATCTAGCTAAGAAACTCTCTCCTAACTCAATTGTCACAAATAATGAAAATTACATTTTTAATGACTCTACTGTTGACGTTATTGGGCTTTTTACATTAGCTGATAAAAGAAAAATACACGTCGAAAAAGCTATTAAAGCAAACAAACATATTATAGCAGAAAAACCAATTGCTGTCTCAATTACTGATGAGTGGGAGGTTGTAGAATTGGTGGAATCTTCAGACGTGCTCTCGATTGTAAATTTACCATTACGTAATTCGTGGTATCATAATGAAATAAAAAAATTTATATTAAAAGGAGAAATTGGAGAAATAGCAATCATTAGGGTATGTCATATGACTCCTGGATTGGCTCCTGAAGAGGGTCATGAATTTGAAGGTCCATCTTTTCATGATTGTGGGATGCATTATGTTGACATTGCTCGTTGGTATGCTGATTCTGATTTTAATACATACCACTCACAAGCTATAAAAATGTGGAGTTATAAAGAGCCTTGGTGGTTACAATGTCATGGTACATTTAACAATGGGGTTGTATTTGATATCACTCAAGGGCATGTCTATGGTCAATTATCAAAAGATTTAACTCAAAATTCTTATGTTGACATAGTTGGAACAAAAGGGATTGCACGAATGAGACATAACTTTCGTACTGCCATTGTTGAGCTACATGGTATTACCCAAACTATTAAAATTGAAAAATCATTTGGGGATAAAAATTTTGATGTTTTATTGGGAAATTTTGCAAATCTCCTCAAAAACAAAGGGAGGTATGGGAATTACTCAAACTTTAGGGATGCAGTGATCGCATCAGAATTTGCATGGAAGTTTTTAGATGATGCATTGAAAAATACGCTACCAGCAAGAGGTAGTTTAAATGAATTAAAAGAAATTTGGGAAAGAAGGAAAAAATGAGTCTATAATGGCTCGACTGATTATGGATATTTTAAGAAAACATTTTACTGATTCGTTTTTTATGCGTATATTTGCATCCAATAAACGCATAAATGCGCATTTTGCGGTCAATGGAAAGTAAAATATTTTTTGAGATCATTATCTGAATATATGTAAAAATATTACAGGGCACTTTAAATTAAAAAACGGTCTTTAAAATTAATGTATATCTAGTAGGTTAGGTGTCTTTTTTTAGTGTGACAATTCGGATTGAAAACTTATTTTTTGCTTTTCCCAAAACCAAAAAAATGATGAATCAAGGGAAATTAATTTTCACTAAGCTTACAGTTTTTTTGTTTCGTCGAATCTTTGACACTATTGGGCTCAATCTAGGACGATAATAAGAAAATCAGTATATTTACTTGTCGAAATCAGATGCTTTGCATGCTCTTCGGTTAGCTCACAGCTCGTGACAGTATGCGGGCTTGGTGCTTACCTGGAAGTCCATAACAAGAAGTATTACCATCTTGAATTGGAGATAAACGTTACCCATGCCAATCTCTATAAAGCTAATCGTAAACGGGATTACAGAATCTATGAAAAGTACGCTTATGCTCTGATCTAAGGGACTCGCAAATTAGTCTAAAAAGATGACTTTAAGGTCAAGGTAGACGGTATTATCATTTATGTAGTAAAAATACAGATTTATTGTGCAATCATTACATATTGCATGTCGACTATGGTTGACAACAAACTGAAAGTAGATTGTTCTATCTACGAATTGAAGATTGACGAGAGTTAAGATCTGCAAATTTTCAGCATTTCCTGACTCGACAATTTTTCTGTAAAAGAGATACTTAACTAAAATGATTGCAAAAATTCAAATAACACAATTATAAATCAAGTGGATTTAAGCGTCCACGTATGTATGTTATGTTAAAGGAAGAACGATTTAAAATAATAATGAAGCAAATTAATCTGCATAATAAAGTATTATCGGTTGATTTGAGTGAGATACTGAATGTGTCAGAGGACACAATTAGAAGAAATCTAAAAGAACTGGCAGATAAAGGTCATATTGTCAGAGTACATGGTGGAGCTATAAGTAATTCATTGATCAGACCCTTTAGTGCTGATACTAATGTTTATTCAATTGAAGAGAAAAAAGTAATTGCTTCTAAAGCCGTGAAATTGATTGAAAACAATATGACTTTGCTATTTGAAGGTGGTATAACCATTTTTGAGTTAACAAAAATTATTCCGAAAAATCTCACTTTAACTATTTTTACAATAAGCCCTCAAATTGCAATTGCTCTTTCAGATTACCCAAATATAAATGTTTATTCAATAGGTGGTCAATTAAAAAAAAATCAAAATATTTATATAGGTTCTCTGACAATTAATGAGATATACAGAACTAGATTTGATATCTGTTTTATGGGTGTTAATGCACCATCAGAAGAAAAGAGGTCTTACAGATATTGATATTGAAGTTGTTGAGGTAAACAAAGCAATGTTAAGAGTTTCCGATAAAAATGTATTACTCACTATATTTGAAAAAATTGGTCTTACAAAACGTCATCAGGTTTCAGATTTGTCAGATATCGATTATCTTATAACTGAACTAGACGCTAATCCACAACTGGATCATTTCGGAGATGTTTACAACAATATTCAGATTTTGTAAATTGATATAAAATCAAAATAAAGAATCAAAATGAAAACAAGAAAAATTAATCGGAGAAATTTTATTAGGAATTCATCTATGATTGGTATGGGAGCAGCTATTGGACTATCGAGCATCCCCTACACAACAAAATCACAAAACAACAGATCGGCCATATTGGGTGGTAAGCGTTCGTTCAACGGCACTTGGCCGGAATGGCCGGTAATTGGCACTCCCGAAGAGCAGGAACTGTTGAAGGTTTTGCACAGTGGCAAATGGTGCCGTCTAGGCAGTCCCACAGCTCCCCGTTTTGAGGGTGAGTTCAGTCGAATGACCGGGTCGGGGTATGCCCTCGCCACGTCCAGTGGCACTACAGCTCTTTTGACGATGCTGGGCGCACTGGATATCGGTCCGGGAGATGAGGTAATTCTTCCGCCTTACACTTTTATTGCGACTTATAACGTGATTGTACATAATTATGCTCTTCCCATATTCGTAGATACCGATATCGAGAGTTTCCAGATAGACGCCTCGAAAATCGAGGCTGCTATTACACCTGCAACGAAGATGTTGATGCCGGTGCATATAGGAGGTTCTCCTTTCGATGTTGATGCGGTAATGAAAATTGCCTTGAAGTACAAACTTCCGGTGATCGAAGATGCTTGTCAGGCACACTTTGCCGAGTGGAAAGGGAAAAAGGTAGGCAATTTCGGTCTTGGAGGAGCATTTAGTTTTCAGGGTTCCAAGAATCTGAATTCAGGCGAGGGGGGTACTATTATCACTAACAACGAGGATTTTTATAATAAATGCTACAGCTTCCATCATCAGGGACAAGGCTCCGATGCGGCAAGCCTTGAACCTGGCTCGGGTACACGCGGATCTAACCTGAGAATGACAGAATTCCAAGCAGCGATTCTATTGGCACAGATGACTCGTATCCCAGAGCAGATAAAGCGGCGTTCCGAGAATGCAGACTATCTGACTGAAATGCTATCAGAAATTCCTGGCATTACGCCTGCCAAACTCTATGAGGGTACCACCCGTGGTGCCTATCATCTCTATATGTTCCGCTATGATAAGAAGGCATTTGCCGGTATGGATCGTGAAAAATTTATTCAGGCACTCAGCGCCGAAGGGATTCCCTGTTCCACCGGTTATGGGCCAATGACCAAGGAGATATACATTAGAAATCTTGCACAAAACAAGAATTATCTGAAAGTGTACGGGGAGAAGAGAATGAAACAGTGGCTCGAACAGATCTCCTGTCCGGTGAATGATAGACTTTGCGAGGAAGAGGCTCTATGGTTCTATCAAACCATGCTGTTGGGTAGTAAAAGCGATATGGAAAAGATTGTAGAGGCGATACGAAAAATATCCCGTGAAGCCAAAATAATTAGTAAGCTGTAGTTCATCTGTTCTTCTTTACGAATTAAAATACTAAATAAAACTAAAATCCAGAATTCAGAAAGAAGCATATTCTTTTAAAAATCAAATATTATGTTATGTATCTATATTAAAGGCTGACAGATTGTAAAACAGAGCGAGTAAAAAGAGGTGAAAAAGAGGCCGGAATACCTTTCCCTGAGCATATCCACCCACTTGTTGATTAGTTTTTATTAGATTATGTGGTATTCTAACCCAATAACCACATAGTCTTATGGCAGGAAAAGTAATCAATATGAGTAAAGTAAAACAAGCACTGCGCGTGACGATATCGCTGTATCGGTACCAAGCGTATCGCTGTAATCGGTACCAAAAATCAGTTCTGTAAGATTGTTTGCAAAATTAGTTATTTTTCTTTTTCTGTCTCAGCGAATTGCCCTTTTTATGGAAAGCTTTCCATCTTATCTCTCACTTGTTCCAATTCAAAAACATCCTTTCCATCTTCCGTGGGAATATATTCCACTTCAAAGTTGACGGCACACTCGGGAATGCCCCGTTTTATCAATGCATAGGAAGCCTTTTTATTTAACGTTCCTTCCAGGTCATCGGAACAACCTGTCAGAAAGAGCAAAACTATTATGGCTAGAATGGGAAAGCCGTAATAGCACCACATCCTGTTACCCTGACTAGTTTGCTTGATGATTCATTTTATCTGTTTGCATGTTTGTATTTTTCTAGAGCAATTGGATGAAAGAGTAAAATTATTTGAATTCAGTAGAAAAAATAATTTGTTATTCCCTTTTGTGATAGAAAATTAACCCCTTCATCGGATCTTTATCAATAATCCCCGGCATCATACCCTGTTCAATGACCACCTTTTCCAGAAGTTCCCGAAAATGGTAAGCAATGGAACCGACGCAGTTAAACTTGTATTTCTGATAGTTGGGATACAGGGCTACAATATTCCGGAAAAAATCCCGAAAGGCAGAGAGGATCAGATGCTCGTAATAGGGATCCTCCTGCAGATGGTCACCCGCAAATTTTGCAAAAGAGGCGCAGTAACGATTGGCCAGAGGGTGTTCGTAAACCTTGTTCAACACATCTATGCCGGTGAGATTATAAGTCTGAAAAAAAACATCCCTGACTGTGTCAGGCATCACTCCCCTGATATAGTCTCCGATCAATTTCTTCCCGATATAACTGCCGCTTCCTTCATCTCCCAGCAGGAACCCAAGTGATTCAATATTGGCTGTCACCTCTTTCCCGTCGTAGATACAACTATTGGTGCCTGTGCCCAGGATGGCGGCAAAACCTTCTTTGTCACCCAGCAGCGCGCGGGCAGCAGCCAGCAGGTCGGTCTCGATGGTAATCCGCGCCGACGCGAATATGCCTGATATCCCTTTCACGAGGATATCATCAGTTTCAGGGGAATATCCCGCTCCGGCACTGTAGAAAAAAATTCTGTTGACACTGCGGGCCTTCTCTTTCATCATCTGAGGTAGCTTCTTCTCCAGTGAATCACGGATATAATCACTCCCCACAAAAAAGGGATGGTATCCCTCGGTCTCAAATCGCAGCGCTTCCCCTGCCCGGTCCAGTAGTGCCCAGCTTGTCTTTGTTGATCCTCCATCGGCAATCAGTATCATATCAGTCAATTATCGTAGTTAAAATTCCTGCAATTACATTTTTTCGTTTTTGTACTACCTGTCAGATGAAATCTGACAAATCTATCCTATCCCTTTCCGGTTCTGATCTTATGTCCCCACAAAGCGTAAAGCGCGATGATCAGATAACAGGGGACCACCATCCAATAAGCCTGACGTGCATTCAGGCTGTCGGCCAGTCTCTCGTATATGAGCGGCAGTACTGCTCCTCCGGAAATGGCCATTACCAACAAAGACGACCCGGTCTTGGTGAACCGCCCCAGATCAGATATTGCCAAAGGCCATATGGAAGGCCACATAAGGGAGTTGGCCAATCCAAGCAGCGCGATAAAAAGTACCGATGTAAACCCACTGGTAAGCTGGGAGAGAATAATGAAAATGATACCCAGCAGCGCGGAAAATGTGAGCGACTGCTGTTGGGAGAAGTATTTGGGAATACCGATGATTCCTATGAGATACCCCGTCAGCATAAAGAAGAGGGTCATTGAGGTAAATAACCTGGCGCTGCTTAAGGCAATCCCCTGATAGGAGCCATATCCAATGATGGTATTCCCGGCTATCACCTCTACCCCCACATAAAGGAAGAGGGTGAAAACACCCAGCATAAGATGCGGGAACTGAACAATGCTTCTTTTTGAGGCACTGTAACTGTTCTCGGACGACAACCCGTTCTCCTCTTCTTCCGCCACTTCAGGCAGGGACGAAAAATAGATTGCCAGGGCAACCAATATCAGGAGGGCTGCGATTAGCAGGTAAGGAACGATCACTTTTCGGGCCAGCTCATCGAGCGCCACCGCTCTTTCGGCAGCTGCCATCGTCTCCAGGGCAGCGGTCAGCCCGTCTGCATCTTTCAGCACGATGGATCCCAGGATAAGGGGGCCAAGAATTCCGGCAACACCATTACATATGCCCATGATGCTCATTCTGCGTGCCCCACTCTCCCGTGGTCCAAGTATGGTTACGTAGGGGTTGGATGCGGTTTGCAGAACGGAAAGCCCTAATCCCTGAACAAACAGGCCGAAGAGGAAGATGCCATAAATACGGGTCATTGCTGCGGGGATAAACAGCAGGGAGCCAATTGCCATAGAAACCAATCCGAAGGAAAGAGCATTTTTGTATCCGATCCTTTTCAGGAGATATCCCGAAGGAATCGACATCACAAAATAGGAGATGTAGAAGGCGGAAGAGACCAGCATTGCCTGGATCGATGTCAATTCGCAGGCGATTTGCAGATAAGGAATCAATACGGCGATAGCCCAAGTGACAAAGCCAAAGATAAAGAACAATCCTCCGATAATAATTAAGGGATAGAGATAAGCATTTCTGCGTGCGGCATCCATCATTTTTGAATTCCTCCGTTTTGGTGTAGAGTATTCAAGGCGTTAGCCACGCTGCCCTGCTCAAGAAGAAATGCATATGCCTGGTCATAGTCGCTGATATCTGATTTATCCATCAGAATGTGAACGGCCCTGTCAGTAATCTTTTGATTGATCAGTTGCACATTGACCATCCTGTTATCCAGTACTCTGCCCAGTTGAATCATGACGGTGGTGCTAATCATATCAAAAACCATCTTTTGCGAGGTGCCTGCTTTCATCCGGGTACTGCCGGTAACAAACTCGGGACCGGTGATTATTTCTAACGGATAATCGGAGAACTCTGCTATGGGGGAGCCGGGGTTATTAACGATACAGCAAGTGGTGATTCCGTGTTCTTTGCACTTCTTGAGACCGTACAATACAAACGGTGTGGTCCCGCTGGCCGAGATGCCCATCACAATGTCCTTGGGAGAGACCTTCTTCTCGGTGAGCATCTGCCACGATTCTTCCGTATCATCCTCTTTTTCCTCCAGAGCCAGAATAAGTTTGTCGACTCCTCCGGCTAACACGGCAAAAATGGTGTCATCCTCCATCCCGAAAGTTGTAGGGAGCTCCAGCACATCCAGCACGGAGAGTCTTCCACCTGTGCCCGCACCCAGATAGACCATCCTCCCGCCTTTTTTCACCTTTTCCACAACCGCCCTCAACAACCTGTCAAGTTGTGGTTTTGCAGCCTCTACAGCCAGAGCTATTTTTTTATATTCGGTGATCAATCCGAGCGTCAGTTCTTCAATATTTTTCTTCTCCAGATCATTGTATAACGAGGGTTGTTCGGTAATTTTATCCATATGGTTTTTTATTCAAAAATATGTAGTTAATTATTTATATATAAATCAAATAATATTTTAACGGTTGTTTTTCTTAATTCCCGAAATGATCCTCTCTTCTACATCCAAAGGGAAGGTGTCGGGCATGCCGTACCAGTAAAAAGAATCCAACCCTTCATAATTCCGCTTCTCAATGTGCAAACGGGTGGGGAGGTAGCTTGACACATCATTCGTATAGCCTGCCACGGAAATCATCTTATCGGGCCATAGGCCCTTTACACGAAAGCTATAAGGGGTGGTCGCTTCCCGTGAGAGACCTACTAATTTCCAGTTCCCGATGTTGAGGGTGTGAACATAGACCGGCATCGGAAATTGTTTCTTTCCATTTTGCAGGTAATCCAGCATGATTTTACCCCAGGTATGGTTTCTTTCCGCGAGTATCGCATTGCTGTTGATCGCCTCATCACGGGTATAAGCCAGAATCTCCTCTCTGCTTTTCAAAGGCACCTCAATATCAATGGTATCGAGAAAGCAGGAGATTGGCCCGCTGATTTGATTCATCGGACGATCCAACACCTCTATCACCTCCGTGCCCAACTTCTCACCGGTAATATACTCCGGATTATCCAGAGGATTGATATCTCCCGCTGTTCCCTGCAAAAAAACGGTGCGGGAAATACCTTTTTTTTCTTCAATGACTTTCCTGGCTACTCCGGGAAAATTGGCAGAAATGGTGAATCGTTCAACGGACTCGGAAAAAACCGGATGACAGGCAGCCATGAAAAGACACCCTTCACTGTGATCATGAAGAAAACGGAAGCGGATTACATCTACGGCATCGTCATAAATGTCCGGACGATCTCTGAGACTTCTGTTATATCCGAGTTGTGCCCGCCCCCTGCCAAAAAACAATTCGGCTGGTTTTGCATTGTCGAGCGACTCTTCCACCGCTTTGACGATTGCTTCACGCACAAATTCATATAGATAGGTGCTGTCTGCAATTCGGTTGCTTTCCTGCCATGTAGGCCAGTTTTGGGTGACCGGGGCAAAATGGGTATGAGATGAATTAATAAAAACTGCCGAGGGAGGGAGAGACCGCTTTTTATATAGCTCCTTCTTGACCATTGCGGTAAAGGAATCGTTGATCCCAGTCAGGTCCAAACCAACAATCACCACCGTTTTTCCGCCAGATTTTATTGAAAGGGCGCTTGCTGAAAGCTCTCCTCTGCTCCGATGTTCTCCCTCATAGAGCTTGTTATCCCCGTCTATCCCATATGTGTGACGATCAGTAACAGCTATCATTTTAATATCTTCAATCACGGTGACTCCATTTTTGTACCCTATCTTGATCCACTTACCCTGTTGATATTCTCCTCCCTGTTGATAAAGGACCCCTTCTTTAGTCAGTGCCACCAGCTTTCCTTCAACAGTCGCCAGACTAACCACATCTTTTAAAATCGGAAAAGCTGCTTTCTCCCACTTCTTTTGCATAGATGAAAGGCTGGTAACCCAAAATTCTCCCTCTGTATCTACAAGATAGAGCCCATCTCCGGAAACGGCGATAGCGCTGACCGGGCGGTCAGTTGTACCAATATCTGTCCATTTCACCTTTTTTTTAGTTAAATCGCCTCTTTTTATCTGCCCGCCTGAAGTTATACCTGTAATCTTGCCTCCACCAATGGCAATATACCTGATACCGACTGCCTCACCAATCTTTTCCGGGCGAAACTCATCTGTTGGATTCCCTTTAAAAAGGGAATGACCATCTACAAAATAAAGGTCGTTCTTCCATCCGGCAATCCCGGTAAAGGAAGGAATTTCTCCCTTCTTTTTCCATTGAATCGTAAAACGGCCTTCCCATGGAGCGGCATAGCCGGCAAGTGCCAGTGAGACAAACCGGTCATCCGGCTCAAGACTGGCACAAGAAAAACCTACCTGATAAATATCCTGTCCAAACGATGCTTTAAGAAACAACATCAAGAGCAGTGAAACAAACAGCCTTTTTCTCCTCATAATACTCTGCTATTATTTTCATCCTTATAATATACGTGAGTCCTCTCCGAAAAATTGTTTTTGCTCTATTGTCATTGCAATTAACTGAAAATCAGAAGTCAATTTATACCTGATTTTTCTTTTCGAGGTTTTCGGAGCAGACTCACCTATTGAATATGTGCTATTCAAAATAAAAAACAACCTTTTTCCTAAAGATTATTGATGGCCTTGGCATCACGGGAGATTTTCCTGATGGCCTCCGCAATCATTTCCATATCGCTTTTATTACCTAACAACATTGTCTGGGTAAACCATAACGCCTCTCCACAAAGCTTATCGTTCACCGGACAGGAGATCTGTTCGAGCCACTGCTTCATCCGCTTCTCTCCATAAATTTTCAGATAATGTTTGTTCTTTGCCAGGTTCCTGATATATGGATCTTGCGGAAGTGAGGTATAACCTGTGGAACAGGGAATCCCTTCGGCATTCAGAGCGTTGACAAATTTTGATCGATCCATACCGGCAAACGCTTCCTTATTGTAACGGAACATATAGAGATGATAAGCGCTACGCGTTACTCCCGGATAAAGTTTTGCCGGCGTAATTCCCGGAATCTGTGAAAGCAACTCTGTAAGATAGGCCGCATTCTCCGAACGTTTCTTTATCTGCTCCGGTATCCGCGTCATCTGGGCAAGCAGAATTGCTGCCTGAAATTCAGTCAGCCTGAGATTCGATCCCCGTGTACCGGTTCCGGGTTCCAGACTGGCTGAGTCAGAGCCCTGACCCTGATGATGGAAGCTGTAGCATTTCCTGTGAAAAGCCTCATCGTTCGTAATGATGGCTCCTCCCTCTCCCGAATTAAGGTTCTTTGAGGCCTGGAAGCTGAAGGCTCCTCCAAGTCCAAAATTACCGACACACTTGCCTTTCCACTCGGCAAAGTGTGCCTGACAAGCATCTTCAACCACCGGAAGATTATATTTCCCGGCAATTTTCATTACTTCATCCACGTTGTAAGGAGAACCTCCGATGTGTACGGGCATAAGGACCCGGGTATTATCAGTGATTGCCGATTCAATTTTAGCAGCATCGATCTGGAAACTCTCGATATCGGTATCTACGAATATGGGAAGGGCATAATTATGTACAATCACGTTATAAGTCGCAATAAAAGTGTAAGGCGGAAGAATCACCTCATCTCCCGGACCGATATCCAGTGCGCCCAGCATCGTCAAAAGGGCTGTAGTGCCACTGGACGTGGCGAGGGCATGTCCCGACCCGGTCATTCGACTGAACTCACCCTCAAAACGGGGAGCTGTGGGACTGCCTAGACGGCACCATTTGCCACTGTGCAAAACCTTCAACAGTTCCTGCTCTTCGGGAGTGCCAATTACCGGCCATCCCGGCCAGGTGCCGCTAAATGACCGTTTGCCTCCAAGGATAGCCGATTGTCGCGTTTGCGAGTGCGTCATGAGGGGAAAACCGGTTAATCCCATGGCTGTCCCCATACCAATCATTGTTGATGTTCTGAGAAAACCTCTTCGGTTAATTTTTTTTGTTGTCATGTTCTGTTTTTTATTGTAGGCTAATAATTCAAACAATTTACAAGATGCTCATATGTCTGTATCCCTTTATATATCTGGAAAATACAGGGTCGTCATTTCTTAATTCAGTGATTAGAAAATTGATATCAGACAAATCTGATACCTGATGGCGCTTCGATAGATTTAATTTTTCAGCAATTGTGAGCAGTGCATTCTTATCAGATACCTCAAACATTGCTTTGTTCACTTCAACAACCTCCATGTCAATATCCGTCATTCCCCGCTCAACAGAGATTGCGTTTACTCCCATAAAACAGAGATCAAACCTCATCCGATGGAGTTCATTAATAGTGCGTGCTCCAACATGGATATTATGATTTTTCCTTAATTCCCCTCCTATGGTAAATACTTTAACATTACTGTACTCCGAGAGAGAGATTGCTATTTGTGGACTTATTGTGAAAATAGTAAGATTAAGATTTTTAGGGATAATCTTTGTCAGTTCAAAAATAGTGGTTCCTCCTTCAAAAAGCAGAGTCATGTTGTTTTCAATCAACTTTACAGCTTTTGCAGCAATAATTTTTTTTTCTTCTATCGAATAAACATTTGCATCAGCAATAAAAGGCCTGACCAGAGAATTACTGATGGCCCCGCCATGAACCCTGACAATATGTCCCCCGTCAGCCAGTTCTTTCAAGTCTCTTCTGATGGTGTCTTCCGATACCTTTAGCAACATACTCAGATCAACAGAAAGCACTTTATTGTGCAGATTAATCTGTTTCATGATGATTTTGAATCGTTCTTCCTTTAACATAACCTATAGCCATTAATCCAAATTAAATATGTACCAAATTTCACAATCCGTATTTCCGTATAACAAGAAATCCCTGAATGCGTTTTTGTGCGTTTTTATAATACAAATATAGGCATAAATAATAATTTATAAATAATATATTGGCAGAAAAAAATGATTTAGTAATATTTAACTATTCATTGGAGAGATGATTTATCTGTCCAGACAGGGCAAAGAATGAAATCCAGAGAGTTTTGTACTCACCGGGTCACTTTAACGCCTCAACAATTAAAAAGTAAAAAATGATCAGAAAGCTACTTGTCGTGCCTGATTGAGATAGGCCCGGTGCTTACATGATTGGGCTCGTATTCTTCATTTGTTGTTAATTTTGGGCTACTCATGGTTTAGTAAACTTGCGATTGCCTGCATTAGGATATCTCCTGCCTCGGGACAAACGCCCGACACCTCTACTTCATATCCACCCTGTTTATAGGCTTCCCGGGGAGCTATATATCCCGGTCCGTAATCTCCATAGGCAGCAACCGCCACGAACAAATCGGGGCGGACATTTTTGGCAAACATCTGAAATTCAACAAAACACTCTCCGGGTAGTCCGATTATTCTGGCTTTTCCTATCTTCAAACAAGTGATATCAATTTCTCCACCATTCCTGTATCGTTGAATATATGCAACGCGGGAAACAATTGACTCCTGACAACAGATACCATCAAATCAGCCGAGTAAGATTCCAATCAGAAATCGGGTTTGATCTTCACCAAATCATCTATCTTTTTTCCATTATGATCAAATCTGGCAATGGTATAGATATTATTATCATCACCGATAGCAATAGAATTTACATAAGTGGGGAAACTGCCATCTTCATAAAAAGCCGGACCTAAATCCGTTTTGATATTTCCTGTTTCGGAGTTTATCAGTTTACGGTTATTAATAATATATATTCACAGGTGTAACCTGCATTCAGGGATGGAATTTTTTTTTGAAGAATTCAATGCAGTCTATACCAAACTGGTTTTTATTTTCATTTTCATGTTTCAAGTATTCTATATGTAAAAAATTCTTTCCCCTATTGATATCCAAGTCTTTCAATCTTTGTTCACCTATCGTATCCTGTTCATTAAATGCCCCTATGACTACATAATCTTGCTTGTTAAAAGAAACTTTAAAAGTTCCATATCTTGGCCCTTTGGAAAACTTTATTACAATATCTGACTTCATTTCCTCATTTGATATAAAAGACAAAGAAAGTGAATCTGCCGGTTCCATATCGCTCCAAAGAGCCAGCACATTATTGCTCCATCCTTTTTTGATATTATTACTATAGTGAAAATTACCTCCTGTTTTTTTCTCTAAAATCATGTTTTCAGCTTCTATCTTGTTGTTGATCATTACAGGTGAAACTAAATCTTCGCGTCTCATTGCCACAGGAAAGGATGCATCCAACAGATTCGAACCCGGAATATTTTTAACATCTTCAGGACAAGCATACCAAAAGGTTATGGGGGAAAAATTTATAATTGCTTTTGTCCAATGCCACATCTCCATATCGAATTTAAATAATTTTTTAAAGGGTATCGCATCGAGGGAACGAAATCTGACATTACTGGTATAGCCCGGATCAAAATTTCCACTGCCATCTGGTTGAGCGATAAAAGGATGCCCGGTAAATGTTTCAGGCCTGCACCAGGCGTATCCGTAATAATCTTCCGTGCCTGTTCCGAAATGCGATGGGAAAGATTCACCGTCAACATAAATTTTTTCATCTCCTTCTCCCCACCATGCATACACAGTATTGAATAAGGTCAAACAGTCTCCAACATAAATACCCTTTCCTTTGAGATTAAGATAGTTGATATCAAAAGGGGAACCATCCCCTTCATTATTTTTCATCTCTCCGGTTCTTAAAAAGCTGTATTGCTTCCAGGCAGAACAAAAATACATTGTGTTCTTCGTCCATTTGTATGGAGAAGTGATGATCTCCGCATGGTCAATCTCAATATCTTGATATCCCCTGTTCTCAAGCAAAATATCACATTTCCTTTTAAAGGGCATTACCCAATAGCAAGACATTGTCCCGTCTTTCTCAATTCTTGTGTACCATGAATTGTTTTTTCTTATTTTATATCCGGTTCCAAAAAAATCGCCTATGGGGCAACTTATTGTCTTATGGGCATCAAACGAAATATGAATTATTGTGCTGCGTAATGCCTGTTCATAGTTTTCAGCATTCATCTTGATGGTTAGTTTACGTATTGCTGAGAGGTTGCTCTGCACAGTCAAATTCAGATTTTCACCAACAGGAATTAATCCTTTTAGTGTATCTTTTTTCATTTCTTGTGAAATGGGAACACCCTTATCTCTCAATTTTTTCTGAGTCGTATCTATCAGTTTTTTTGCAGTAAGCAATTGAGCTGCTTCGAAGGTTTTTACTTGCGTTTTAGTTTTATATGTTCGGTAATTTACATTATAATATATGGCTTCTTCTTCCCCGCTTTTAGCTCCCATACTCTTTATATTATCACTCTCGTAAGTAATTTTGCATCTCCCGGCATAAGGTATTGGTAAATAAAGATTATGTCCTCTCATGCCGTAAACTGTCAGGTCTGACACGGAGCTCGAAAGAGGTGCTTCTACTAATTGTCCCCCACTGATAATACTTAAGGCATCTCCTTCGATTACGGGGGTAGAATAATTGTCGAGATATATCCTTAAAATACCTTTCCCTGCATCTTTACCTGCGAAAGTCATCCATATGCGGACAATTGCCCCGGGACCTTTTGCATCCATCAAAACATACTCTTTTTTGCCTCGATTGATTTCTTCCCTTATGAACATGTTTCTGTCCCAATTTGCAAACCAGCTCTTTTGGCCTGGAACCACCGATGCCCTGTCATAGCTGCTAAATTGCCGGCAAGTATAAAATGGGACCGGAAACTCAGACATAGCCTCTCTGTCGGTCATTTCACGTAAAAGAGTCTCAAGAGAAACAACCTGAGAATAGAGAGAGTTAAAACTCATTATTAAAAAAATAAAAAATACTTCTGCTCTTTTAATTTTAAAAATATCCTTTTTCATTACTACTATGATTTAATTAACTGATCCAAAGTTAAATCTTAACTTCCGGATAAATGAAAATTTCATTCCATAATATTATAATATCTTCTCAATTATCCTTTTTTGCATGCGTTTAATGTAAATTATTGTTAAATCGATTTCAAATAGTATCCTAAACCGGCTCGTTATAAGTTTGCTAATTACAAAACGGATATGTAATTTTGAGTCATTATATTTTAGTAAATCTTAAAATTATGAGGTCTGATATAATGGTTTTTCTTTACTGTTTGAATTGTTTTCTCCTCATATTGTCACCATCTTTTGGTAAAAGCCCGGATTATTATTTTAGAAACATGGCCGTAGAGGATGGCCTCTCACAAAATATGGTGTACTCTATTATGCAGGACAAAACCGGCTTTATCTGGCTGGGGACCTTGGATGGATTGAACAGATATGACGGGACAAAATTCAAGGTTTTTAAAAAAGAAAAGACAAATACTCGCAGTATCGGTTCAAATAAGATTCTCTCATTACTTCAAAATATAGATAATAAGATATGGATTGGCACAGCCGACGGTATATACATTTACGACCCGAACCGGGAGAACTTCACTCACTTTACTGTACGAACAGCTAAAGGAGATAAAGTTGAAGGCATAGTCAGGGATTTGAAAGCGGATAAAAAGGGAAATATCTGGATAGCAGTTCAGGACAAGGGTATATTTTGTTTTACAAATAAGAAGGAGTTGATTTTGTACGAATTGCAAAATACGAATATCAGAAAAATAGAACCCGATTCTCGCGGTAACGTGTGGGTTGCGACTTACGGTAAAGGATTACTAAAGATTAATCCGGATTCTCCGGAAATTAAAGAGTTCTTGTTAGATGAAAAAGAGAAAAAAATATCTGAAAACAATATAAATGTAATTTTATCATTTAACTCCAATTATTTATTGGTTGGAACAATAAGTAGGGGAGTGCAGAAATTCGACTTGCATGAAGAGAAATTCACTCCTTTGTTGGAGAAAGAACACGACGGTTCGCCTCTTTTTGTAAGATCTATGATAAAAACGGACAATCAGGAGTTATGGATCGGAACCGAGGAAGGTGTATTTATCTATGATTTTAGAACAAATGATTTTGTCAATCTTAAGCATAGCCATAACAATCCTTATTCATTATCCGACAACGCAATCCATAGTCTTTATCAGGATAAAGAAGGAGGAATATGGGTGGGTACCTTTTTTGGAGGAGTCAGTTATTTCAACCGCTTTTTCACACAATTTGAAAAATATTACCCGGTAACTGGAAAAAATTCAATAAGTGGAAAAAGTATCAGTGAGTTTTGTGAAGACGATAAAAAAAATATTTGGATAGGGACAGAAGATGCCGGACTGAACAAATTTAGCCCAATAACCGGAAAGTTCACTAAAAGCCCAATAGCATCAGGAAATATCCATTCCCTGTTATGCGATGAAGATAGGTTATGGGTGGGGACATTTTCTGATGGGCTCCATGTTATGAATCTGCAGACCCAAGAGATGCGGTCGTATAAAAACGGGGCGTCCGATTACTCAATAAAAGATGACAATATCTATTCAATTTATAAGGATTCTTCAGGAAGAATATGGATCGGATCATTGACCGGCCTGCAATATTACAATGAGCAGTCAGACAACTTTAGAAGAATTCAGGAGGGAATCATCAAAAACCAGGTTAACGATATACTTGAAGACTATAAGGGCACTCTGTGGTTTGCCACAATTGGCAACGGGATTTTCTCATATGACAGATTTTCAGAAGCATGGCAGCACTATTTATCAACCACTGATATGCCGGACGAGAATACCGGAAAATCCATTATTTGCCTGTTACAGGATAAGAAAAACAGGTTATGGATAGGTACGGAAGGAGCAGGTATGGGAATCTTCAATAGAGAGACGAACTCATTCTCCTCCGTGATTACGTCTAATACAGGATTGCCTAACGATGTCATTTATAAATTGATAGAAGATTCGAAAGGATATATTTGGGGCAGTACAAACAAGGGTATTTTCAGGTTGGACCCTGAGAGCATGGAGGTTGTAACATATACGCATTCGAATGGATTATTAGGAGATCAGTTCAATTACAAATCCGGATTTAAAGATCATAACGGGAAAATATATTTTGGAGGTGTTAAAGGCTTTGTAGCATTTAATCCCGGTGATCTGGGTATTAATGAATACATTCCGCCAATAGTTTTAACCAGTTTCCAAATTCAAAATAAAGAAGTTTCTTTAAATGAGGAAGAATCTCCATTAATAAAATCTATCACACAGAACAATAGCTTCAACATTCCTTATAATGCTTCCGTTAGTATTGGCTTTGCCGCCCTTAGTTATGTTTACCCCAATGGTAATATGTACGCCTATAAATTAGAGGGGCGTGATAACGACTGGATTTATGTCAACCAGGCCCATCAGGTGAATTATGCAGACTTATCACCGGGAAATTATACATTTAAAGTAAAAGGAGCTAACAGTGACGGAATCTGGAACGAAGCCGGGGCATCTTTGACTATCACTATTTTACCACCGTGGTACAAGACTGTTTGGGCTTATTTGCTCTATCTTGTAACAACAGGCGCTATCCTGTATTATAGTATAAACAACTTTGTAAGAAAGGCCAAACGCCGTAATGCAAGGATACTGAAAGAGCTTGAAAACACCAAAGAGAAGGAGCTATATACAGCAAAAATTGAGTTTTTTACGCATATTACACACGAGATACGAACTCCTTTAAGTTTGATTAAGATCCCATTAGAGGATGTAATTAATGACATTGATCGCCAGAGTCCCTACCTTGAGAATCTTACAATTATTCAACGAAATGTCAACAGATTGTTGAAGCTAGTCAATGAATTAATGGATTTTAGAAAGACAGAATCACGGGTCCTTAGATTAAATTTCTCAAAAACCGATGTTATAAGCATTATAAACGAAACCATCAGTAGATTCAGACCCAGTTTTGAATCCAAAAAAATTACATTTAACACAGTCCATTCGATCGAGAGTCTTTATGCCGATGTTGACCGAGAAGTCTTTACAAAAATAGTAAGTAATTTATTTTCAAATGCGTTAAAGCATTCTCATACAGTCATAGAGCTGGATGTTAAGTACGATGAAAAATGCTTTGAAATAAAAATAGAAAATGACGGTGACACAATTCCTGATGAATATGTAGAAAAAATATTTGAACCGTTATTTAAATTGAACAAGAATCTTCAGGGTTCCGGTTTGGGCCTCGCGTTTGTAAAGTCGTTGGTAGAACTGCATAAAGGAACAATCTATTGTGATAATTCCAAAATGGACAGGACAATCTTTGTGATGACTCTTCCAATTAAGCAGGAACAAAGTATAAATATTCACGACGAAGAGGAGCAATTCGAAAAAACAGAATCCTCGCAAATTGCCTTGCTGGAAAGTCAAAAACCAAGTGCCACGCCAACAATTCTCACAGTTGAAGATAACGAAGAGTTTCAGCAGCTTCTTTATAAACAGTTGTCAAAAAAATATCATGTATTGCAATGTAAAAACGGAATGGAGGCTATAAACATCTTAGATAAAGAAAATATAGACATAGTTATTTGCGATATTATGATGCCGGTAATGGATGGATTAGAATTTTGCAGAACAATGAAAGAGAACATAAAGTATAGTCATATCCCGGTTATTCTATTAACTGCCAGAACCAATTTAGAATCTAAAATTGAAGGAATAAATTGTGGGGCGGATGAATATATTGAGAAACCTTACTCTACAGAATATCTTTTAGCCAGGATTGAGAATCTGCTGGAGAATCGAAGAAAAATGCAGGAAATATTCAGAAATTCGCCCGAGCTTGCTTATCAAAACATTACTCACTCAAAAGCAGATGAAGATTTTTTACAAAAACTAATTGCTATTATTCATGATAATCTGGATGAGCCTGATCTGAATATTGATATGCTGGCTGCAGAAACAGCTGTTAGTCGCTCAACTCTTTACAGAAAAGTTAAAAATGTATCCGAACTGTCTCCAAATGATTTTATTATGCTCATAAGACTGAAAAAAGCCGCTGAACTAATTAAAGAAAAACAATATCAAATCAGTGAAATTGCATACATGGTGGGCTTTAGTTCTCCAAATTATTTTTCGAAGTGCTTTTATAAACAGTTTGGAGTTTCACCTAAAGATTTTTAATCCTTGCCGGGACTATTGTTAACCTTGTTTTGACACAATTTTACATTTTTTTGAAACGATAGTTCAATCCTTTCCATTTTAATCTGTCCATCTTTGGGCAGATTATTCATGCTATATTTAATGACTTGAAAATATTTTTTACGTGTTTAAAATATCTATTTTTTATTTTTAAAAATTTATTTGCCTATGAAAAAAACAAATTTAAACATTTTAGTTGATAAACTGTAAATATAAAATCATGCAACTTATTTGTACGTATAATCAGCAATTTATAAATTTAAATCTGCCAACTATTCAAAAATTAATCTAATAAAATTAAATTAATGTGGTAATATGAATAACATTAATATACAAAGTGACAATATGACCACTACATTTCCCGGTCATATACTAAAAAAAGGAAAAAAGAGAATATCTTTGCTGCTTGTTGCCCTTTTAAGTTCAATCGCCTTGTTTGGAAATTCCCATAATGACTTACGGACTGAAATAAATATCGGATCGAATAATTTAGCCATTGAGAGATCAACTATTCAGCAAAATAAAAAGCGAATCACGGGCAAAATTACAGACTCAAGAAAGGAGCCAATTATCGGTGCAAACATTATTGAGGCTGGTACATCCAATGGGACGGTAACCGATATTGACGGTAACTTTATGTTAGAGGTGAATGATAATGCTGTTTTAAAAATCTCTTATATCGGGTTTCGAGATATTGATTTAGATACGAAAAACAGGTCTTATGTTGAGGTTGTACTGGAGGAAGATACAAAAATTCTTGATGAAATTGTTGTTACGGGTGTGGCAAAAGGTACTTCAAAAGAAAAACTCTCCTTTACAGTAGAAAAAATAAGTAACGAGGTGATAAAGGAGGTGCCGGGACTTAATGTCGCTTCAACGTTATCAGGGAAAATGCCGGGTATAAAGGTGTTCTCTACAACCGGGAATCCGATGGACGAACCGATCATTCAGTTGCGCGGGACAACATCTTTTACCGGGGCATCTCAACCATTAATTATCATTGATGGCATTATAACTGCAGGCGTACTGAAAGACATCAATATGGAAGATGTTGAAAGTATTGAAGTTATCAAAGGAGCTGCAGCTGCTTCGTTTTACGGCTCAAAAGCTGCAGGTGGTGTAGTGAATATCATCACGAAAAGAGGAGGAAATTTAGAGAGTGGAACTTCCAGAGTCACACTAAAAAGTGAGATTGGAGGTAACTGGATTGGTTTTTTACCATTAAGGACGACTGCCCATGGACATGTGGTTGATGAAAATGGAGAACCTACACGAGGAATACTGGATGAAGACCAGATATGGGACAACAAATACAATATGGCCAACAATTCATATGACGATTTCTTTATTCCCCGCATGTTCAACTCCACAACCGCAGGTATAACAAGCCGATCCCGGGACGGTGATATGAATTATTATGCTTCACTTCAATATACGCATAATCCCGGTATTGTTCGTGATTTGGATGGAGTAAAACGGCATAGTTTCAGAATCAACCTTGACAACAAGATTTCTAATACAGTGTCGCTTAACATATCAAATCTTTATGTAAGGACTATTAACGATCGCCGTTCAATAAATTTCGATGACATCTATTATGCTGACCCCAATGCAAACTTTTTTGCAGACAACCTGGATGGGACTCCCTATAAGGTTAATCCGAATATTGTATCCACTCGTAACAATATCAACCCGCTGTACGACATAAACAACAAGATACAACGTGGTACTGCAAACCGTTTTTTAGGAAGCTACGGGATTCGGTATATGCCAACTCTTTGGTCAACATTCAGTGTCAATTATAATTTGGATTATTTCCACTATCAGGATGAAGACCTGATTCCAAAGGGGCGGCTGTTAGTGAATTATCCTGATGGCAGTATTCGTGACGACGGTTATGTTTATAAAGGATCCGGAAATACATTCAAGCATAATCTTGAAGTAAGCGGCCTTCTTACAAAAACATTTGGCGAACTTACAACAACATTAAAACTTCAATATTTATATGAAGACTCTAAGTCGGAGGGTTTATGGGGCAACGGCTCTAAGCTTGCAGTTTCCGGGATGAACAATACTTCTCTTGAATTGGCAGATCCCGAAACAAGGGATCACTCCTCCTGGGGAAGTCGTATTGTGTCCGATAGTTACACCGCGGTAGGAAATCTCGATTATAAAGGAAAATACATTATTGATGGACTGGTGAGAAGGGATGGGGCTTCTGTAATTGGAGATGATAACATGTGGCAAACCTATTATCGGATTTCCGGTGCATGGAATGTAACCGAAGATTTCAAGATTCCTTATTTCCAAATGTTTAAACCTCGGATATCATATGGTACAGCCGGAATACTACCGGGTTATGGCGACAAGTATGAAACTTTTTCTCTTAGTAACGGTACTTTATACGGAGGGGCCCAATTAGGAAACAAAAAACTTAGGCCGGCACTATCACAAGAACTTGAGGTCGGAATAGATATGCGTTTTTTGAATCAGTTTGACTTGTCTTATACGTATTCAAATAAAAGGAACACAGACTTACCTTACGTGATGACGGTTTCCGGGGTTACAGGATTTCAATTTCAAAATATAAATATTGGTGAGTTTTTTGTACATAGTCACGAAATTTCACTTAATGCAAATCTTCTGCAAAGAAAGGACTGGAGATGGGATGCTACCCTCACTTGGGACAAACTGACTGAACACGTGGGAGAACTGGGGCGACCTGACTTTACGATCGGTTACACCAGAGTTGCATCTAATAAAAAGTATGGAAACCTCTACTCCAGCAAATTTGCAACTTCCCTGGATCAAGTAAAAACGAGTACGCTTATAAAGCCGGGACAATCGGTTGAAGATGTTTTCACTATTAACAATTACGGGTATGTTGTTCGAAAAGACCTCATAGGTACCAGGGATGAAGCAAAAATGTCGGTGTTAAACGAAAACGGGGCGACCTCACAGAATGAATTTATTGGGAATATGCTGCCTGACTTCAATGTTAATTTAATGAACGTCCTGAATTATAAAAATTGGATGTTTTATTTTACACTCTCATGGCAACAAGGCGGTGTGTTGTACAATAATACGAAAGTGTACATGTCTTTCGCGGGAAGGAATGCCGCTTTTTGGGATATGTCGGAGCGTTCCTGGGAACAAAAGAAATCCATGACCTATTTGAATCAACACTCCAGAGCCTCATTTACGGAAGATGCTACATTTTTGAAAATGAGAGAAATGTCGTTAAATTACAATTTTACCAGACAACAACTACAGAAGTGGGGTGTTTCATTCATTAACAGCATAAAATGTGGTGTTGTAGGTAGAAATTTATTTACTCTTACAAAATATTCAGGACCGGATCCGGAAACCAGGACAGTGGAAAGTGGGACATTGAACGGATCGGATACTCCCAAATATCCCTCTGATATTAGAACTATTACCGGTACAGTAACTATTGAATTTTAATTCTTACAATTATGAGAAAAATAATATTTATATCGTGTTTTGTATTCTTGTGTCTGACAGCTTGTGAACCATATTTTTCAGGCTTAGATATTAAGGACGATCATCAGCCGGATATTTCAACGGTTATGGGAGATATTAACCAGTATCCATCTCTAATAAGCGGTGCTTATAATAATTGGTGGCATCACATGCTGGCTCCAAATGATGGGGATACATGGATATTGGCAACAAATTCCGATGCGTTTACTGCAGGAGCAGGCAACTGGGACCTTCAAACATATTATTACCGGAAAAATTATGAAAAACCAATGATTCCTAATACGGATAAAAATGCCGGTTTTCCCAGAACATTGTGGTATAACCATTACAGCAAAATCAGTACGGTCAGGAATATGTTGGCAATGATAGAAGAAAATCAGCTTATATACAAAGAGGATAATAAAGATCAAACATATAAAATACTGGCAAACTGCTACTTTTTGATGGGTGCTTTTTATACAGAAATGAGCTTATTGTTTGATAAATGTTTCTTAGTAACTGAAGAGTCAGACCTTCAGAAAATCACATCTGATGATATTAAATCCGCTTCAGACGCAAAGTCCTTAGCGCTTGAATATCTGGACAAGTGTATTGAAATCTGCAACGAGCAAAGCTTTACAAACTTTGGAGGCCTGTTGCCTTCGGATATTGTGGGTAACAACGTAAAATTACGACAATTTGCTAATTTTATGGCTGCCAGAGCTATAGCTTATCATCCAAGAACTAAGGAACAATACAATTCAGTAGATTGGAGTGAAGTGAAAAAATACATATCCGAAGGGCTAACAGAAGATGTGAAGGCAAAACTGCCTCAACAGGGATGGGATGAATGGTCATATGCAGCAGCTTCATGGCCAGGAGGCAATCAGTGGGGAAGAGTTGGAATGAGAGTTATTAATATGATGGCTAACCCTGGCGATCCCGGTGCAATTTGGCCGCTTCCAACAGATTTCGGACAGGGACAAACTTTACCTGAAGCTAATTCTCCTGATTTCAGATTAGGCACTGATTTTACCTATTATCCTTCTGTAAACACACCTACAGGCGGCCTATCATATGATGGATACACAAAATACAGTTCTTATGTTTTAAACCGTTTTTCAGAGACCGGGCAACAATCGGGAGAAGGGGAACTTTATTTTTTCACGAAGGCGGAATCTGATTTATTATATGCAGAAGCAGCACTCCAGACAAAAGAAATATCCAAGGCGGTTCAGCTGGTAAATCTCACACGCGTTACCAGAGGCAAGTTGAACGACATAAATGAAAATTCAACGAAAGATAAAATTTTAGAGGCAATTTATTATGAACGATTTGTTGAATGCGGATATGCATATACTGCTACACCATTTTATGATAGGCGTCGCACCCCGATTGACAAATTCCAATTGACCACCAGATCGTTTCGTCAATTACCAATCCCCATACTGGAGCTTAGTTTTTATGATATTGACTCTTACACTTTCGGTGGAGAACAGGATAAATATGACCAATATAATTTTTAAATATATGAAAACTTTCAGAATTATAACTTTTATAGTCTTTTCGATATTCATAATATCATGTGACAGATCTGGGATATTTGAAGAATTTCAGAAAGCAACTCCCTGGGAGTTTCACGTTCAGGTATTTAATGATGACAATATGACGCAAACAGTTGCCGATGCTCTTGTAAATATCTATAAAACAAAGGAGGACTGGGACAACAATACAAACATTTTTTTAACACGCAATACTGGTGCGGACGGCGAAGCTGTTTTTTCTTTAAAAGATTTTGAACCCGGTTTGGATGCCCAAAAATCAAAAGGGATATATTATGTAAGAGTTGAAAAAAGTGGAATTATTAAAAACGATATAACTCGTTATCTTTTAATGAATGATGGACATACATACCACAAAATAGTCCTTAAATAGCAAACAATAATGACTATTAATCCATTGTAGATCAGGCCTCCAGAAATCAGGGTGTCCGTGTGATTTGATCTACAATGGATTTATAAGTAAATTTATTATGCAAATAAAGCAAGCATTATTTAAAAAATATATCTCTCTTTTCATCTCTGTTTCAGCAATTTTTTTTGTTTCCTGTAAACAAAACAGTGATAACAGTGAAATATCTTTTGACTTGAATATTACAGTTACTGACCCAACAGGGGGAAAAATTGAAAATGCAACTGTGGAGCTTTACAACTCTTTGGAGGAGCGAAATTTTGGAAGAAATGTAATCATTTCAAAACAAACAGATGCAAATGGCTTTGTCAGCATTACAGGAAATGAGCTTCCTGAAAAACATCAGCAGTTAGAAAAAATAAACGGAGTATATTACTTAAATATATTCCGGCAGAATCTAAGGAAGCAAGTTGAAACTAAATTCGTGGATTTCAGAGATAACAAAAAGGTTGAACAGATCGTACAACTGGAAAATGCCAATGCGAAAACTATTACCGTCAAAGTAGCAGTAGTATATGAAAATCCTGTTTTACTCCCTCAAAACAAACGTTTTCACGAACTCTTTATCACTCCCGGATACAGCTTTAAATGGAATAATCCGATAGAGCTTTCAAGAAACTATGAAAAGGCTCTGGAAGAAGCTTCCGGATATACTGTTGACTATCAGATAGTGAAAGAGATTGATGCCGACAGGCTATTCACCTTTCTTAAAAATGATCCTCAGAAGAAATTGTTATCAGTGGAGGATGTTGCGGAATACCTGAAAGAGGACAATTGGAACACCTTTAAAACATCAGGCACCTCGTACGACTATAACGCCATGGTGCAACACTATGGTTTTGATAAAATGCGCGACAATGGCGAGATCCACGAAGTATGGGTCTGGACCTTTCCTTATGGCGGGATGTGGGAGTCACATATGATGGGCAAAGATGCTTTTTGGATTAATTCTCCTCCGAATGAAAATCCCCCATGTACAGAATTACTCAGTATCATGGGATTGAATTATGAACGGGATCTGGCTTGTGCACTGGAGAGTTATGGACATCGCTTTGAATCGACCATGATGCAGGTGTATGGATGGTGGGATTATGATAATAAAACGGACCTGTCTCAACTTTCTACGTGGGAGAAATATTCTGCCTACGGTTTGATTTATGAGAAATTTGAAAAAGGTAAAGCCCAGGTTGGCAATGTGCATTTCCCCCCTAACGGGGAACAGGATTACGACTTTGGAAATACGACTTATGTCATAAGTTATGTTGACCAATGGTTGAATTATCCCTACTTGAGGGAAACGGATGCACGGAAGATTAACCGTGAAGAATGGGGAGCTCCCGAAGGTTCTTACCATCTAGGATGGATGAAATATTATCTTTTTCATATGCCTCATTATAAAGGAATTAATCCGAATGATGGAAAATTGAATAACTGGTGGCATTATGTAGTTGATTATAACAGTGCCATTAAAAAACAAACGATCGATTAAATTATGAAAGTATCAAAAAAGCTGCTAAGCCTTAACTGTTGTCTCTTTTTGGGCCTATCTTTACTTTACGGCCAATCACTGAAGTCAATACAATTTGATAAAGAGAACCATCTCATGGTTCAGGCGGTTGAGCCCGGCATCTCGTTACCCGAAGGATTGCCGCTTGTCTCGTACCGGATTAACGAAACTGAGTATTCAACGGCTTATGCCTCCAAAATTATGGATATCTCTTTTTCAACACAACCCTTTGAATACGGAATTAAAGGGATCATCCGTTTTAAAAACAATTCAACCGACACTATAAACCTGCATAACGTTGTTCCGTTTGGCCGGGATGAAGGACATGTGTATATAACCGGAAAAGGTTCACACGGCTTATCGCGCTCATATTTGTTCAGGCCCGGCTACCAGCCTCTAAATGTTATCCTCCCCGATAATGCCTGGGAATTAGGGTTTACGTGTGTAGAGACAGAAGGAAAAGATAATATGGTTGCATTGGTACGACGCAATAACAAAAGCCTGGAGAACGGAAAGTTAAGGCGCTTTGAAACAGCATTGTATCCCGGTGGAATCGTTGAATATAATTTCTGGCTGGACAAGTATCAGGGAGATTGGCAGGAGGGGCTGAAATTAATGTTTCAGGACAGACTGCTGTACGATGTTCCGGTAGGTACATTCAACAATACATTGTTTGAAAGAGAAGATCTGAAATGGATCCGGAATTGCTACGCGGTTAATCTTATGATGACCTGGGATAAACGTTTCTATGACTATAAAGATAATTCGTTTCATATAGAGGAGTATTTGGAAAAAATGAAAAAACTGATGGGTGGATATGATGTCTATGGTATTTGGCCTACGTGGCCTGCATTGGGAATGGACCAGAGAAATCAATGGGATATGTTCCGGGATTTACCGGGTGGATTTGATAAACTCAGGGAAATATCTGATCTATGCCACCAATTGGAAACTTCTTTCTTCCTTTGTTACAATCCCTGGGACGAAAGCACTCGTGCCGGTGAAGGACATTTTGATGGGATGACCAATATTACCCGGATTGCAAATATAGACGGCTTTGTGTTAGATACAAGGGGAGGATCAAGCAATGAGTTGCAAGACGCCGTTGATGCTGCCAGGGAAGGGGTGGTTATGTACAGTGAAGGTATGGCGGTTCCGCGCGACATGCAAGGCATTGTATCCGGCAGAGTTCACAATGCTCTTTATTATCCTCCCGTTCTTAATTTAAACAAGCTTATCAGGCCCGACTTTGCAATATTTAGAGTAGCTGAAGAAGCCCGGGAGCCCATTAAAAGAGAATTTAACCTCTCTTTTTTCAATGGATACGGCACTGAAATAAATAGTTTTCCTCCCGGCAGATTCGAATGGTCTGATGAACAGATGCGTTACTGGGGCAAGCTATTGCAAATACAAAGGGAAAGCAGCAGTAACTTTCTACAAGAATCCTATATGCCTCTAATCTCTACACTCGTTGACAGTGTGTATGTGAATAAGTGGCCTGCAGACTCAAAAAGCATTTATACAATATATAATCTTCATCCGGGCGGCTTCAACGGTAATCTTTTTGAAGTAGATCCGGCAGATAACGATTTTCATTTTGTCGATATATTTCATCATGAGGAACTGGAAATAAACAGTGTTGGAGATAAAAAATACATCCCTGTAAAACTTGATGGATTTAATTGTATCGACTTGGGAACAAACAACGAAAGCTCCGTCACGGCGGTTGCTGAATTTCCAAAACTGCTGTCGGTAAAGTTGACAGGAGATGTTTTAACTTTCTCAAGCCAAACGGGAGATAGCATACGTGTCTGGGCTGGTAATCCCTCTTACGAAAAGAGGGCTGTAATGTTTGGAATTCAAGGGCAATCGATCAGGTTGCTTTCATATTTCCCGGATTACGAAGGAAAGTTTGTTGTTCAGGCGTTCAAGAATAAGGAAATTGTTGATGAGCGGATCATAAATATAAATCCCGGTACGGCACGGCTTATATCGGAACCCGAAGTAACGGCCAGGATTGGAAAAGTGCCTCGGGGAATGGTTCTGATTCCATCAGGCATGTTTCAATGCGACAGCTACCGGACAGGGGACTCTTTTATCGGTTATCCCGAAAGTCCAACATCCAAAGGAGATAAAGTGGCAATGAAAAAATTCTTTATGGATAAATATCCGGTTACCAATAAACAATACCGGGATTTTCTGGAGGCAACAGGATATCAACCAAAGGATACGACAAATTTTCTAAAACATTGGACAAACAATCAAATTCCTAAAGGACAAGAGAACTATCCTGTAACGTATGTAACACTTGAAGATGCAAAAGCTTACGCTGAGTGGGCAGGAAAACGTATCCCAACCGAAATAGAATGGCAGTATGCGGCTCAAACTGAGAAAGGGAACGAATGGCCGTGGTTACAAAAGACTCCGGTGGAAAGAGAGGAGGAGTTCATCACGAATACTCTTTCTGTCTGGAAGATAAAAGGGATCAATCCAACCCGATGCAATTTGGGAGACGGTTCGCTTTACCCGGTTGGAAAGTATAAAGAGGGAGTAAACCCGTATGGATTGTATGATTTGGTCGGTTGTGTATGGCAATTGACAAATGATGTATATGACAATACTACTTACAGATATATAATGGTGAAAGGAGGAAGTTATTTCTTGCCCACGTCTAGTTTTTGGTATGTACAGGGAGGCCCGAGAGAATTGAATTTCAGGCAATATTTATTACGGATCTCGCCATCGTTCGAAAGAAAGGCGACGGTGGGGTTTCGCTGTGTCAAGGATGCTTTATGAGAATAAGATTTTATTTTAACCGATATACATGTAAATAAGACAAACAGACAAAAATAAATTAATTTATGTAAATTTGGAATATTATGAAGAAAGTAAACTTGATCATTTTATTTTTTATAGTAATGAATATGTGCACTAAAGCTCAATTAAAGCAACCAACAACAGATTTATATTTAAATAATCGTACGCCATTAATTAGAAAACCGTTTACGGAACTCCCGATTGGAACAGTACGTCCCGAAGGTTGGCTAAAAGACCAGTTGCTAAAGATGAAAAACGGGATGACCGGCCATCTCGATTCACTCTATTCCGAAGTGATGGGTTCACGAAATGGCTGGCTCGGCGGCGACGGCGACGTGTGGGAGAGAGGTCCCTACTGGATTGACGGGCTGTTGCCTTTAGCATACATTTTGGATGACAGCTCACTGAAAGCCAAGGTTCAACCCTGGGTGGAATGGACATTACAAAGCCAGAGGCCCGACGGGTATTTCGGTCCTTCCGTTGACAGGGAGCCCGAAGAAGGATTACAAAGAACAAACGCCGAGGATTGGTGGCCCAAAATGGTTGTTTTAAAGTTCATGAAACAATATTATGAAGCGACCGGCGATGAGCGTGTTATTCCTTTTATGACAAACTATTTTAAATATCAATTAAAAGAACTGCCTCAAAAACCCCTGAATCACTGGACACGTTGGGGACAGCAACGTGGTGGTGATAATTTAATGATCGTTTATTGGCTCTATAATATTACAGGTGAAAAGTTTTTATTGGATCTGGGAGATTTAATCGCCGGGCAAACGATCGACTGGACTAATGCCTTTTTGGAAGGCAATATGCTGAACAGTTTGTTTAGCGTGCATTGTGTGAATCTGGCCCAAGGCATGAAACAACCAATTATCCGATATCAGGCCACAAAGGATGCGAGACATATTGACGCTGTTAATAAAGGGTTTTCCGATTTGATGAGAACCCATGGCTGGCCCAATGGGTTATATGGTGGGGACGAGCTGTTGCATACCGGGAATCCTACTCAGGGATCCGAACTTTGTACTGCGGTTGAATTGATGTTTTCTTTGGAAAAAATGGTTGAGATTACAGGAAATATAGCATGGGCAGACTGGCTGGAAAGAGTCGCTTTTAATGCATTACCCACACAGGTGACTGATAATTACGATGCGCGGCAATATTACCAGCAACTTAATCAGGTGGAAGTGTCACGTCATCCAAGAAATTTTGTAACCAGCTACAACGGGACTGATCAATTATTCGGGCTGTTAACCGGATACCCTTGTTGTACTTCAAACTTGCACCAGGGTTGGCCTAAATTTACAAAGCACCTTTGGTTCGCATCCGAAGATAACGGTTTGGCGACACTTTTTTATTCACCTTGTACGGTAACAGCAAAGGTGGGATCCGGTACTACTGTGAAAATTGAGGAAATAACAGATTACCCATTCGAAGAGTCCATTCATTTCAAAATAGAGGTCATGGATAAAAAGACAAAATCAGTAGAATTTCCATTCTATTTGAGGATCCCTGAGTGGTGCAGCGAGGCCACTGTAAAAGTTAACAATGAAATCCGGATAAAGACGAAAGGGGGAAATGTTGAAAGACTTTCAAGGGAATGGAAATCAGGAGATAAAGTAGAGTTAATACTGCCTATGAGCGTTACTGTCACCCGTTGGTACGAAGGATCTGCAGCCGTTGAAAGGGGACCGCTTTTATATGCGTTGCGTATGGAGGAGAAATGGACAAAAGTCCAGGATGACCGCAAGTTCGGCACCAGATATGGCGACTGGTATTATGAAGTTCATAGCGATACTCCCTGGAACTACTGTCTAAAAGAAGAATCCATTAAGCCGGAAAATATTCAAACCGATTTTCAGGTAATAAAAAAAGGGATGAAAGGATATCCCTGGAATGCGAACAATGCTCCCATCGAGATTAAAACCAAAGGAAAACGGTTAAATGAATGGCAACTGTACAACGGATCTGCAGGACCACAACCCTTTAGCATTCAATATCAGACTGAAACTCTGCCTGAGGAAGAAATCACTTTAATTCCTTATGGCTGTACAACATTAAGGATTACCGAATTTCCTGTTACAAGAAAATAGAAACGCCTTATCTATTTTTGTATCTTTACTTCCGGTTTTCGGGGAAAAATAAATAAAAACGTATCAACAATGAACAAATATCTAATTTCGCTATTACTCACTCTTTTTATTTTAGGTTGTACAACAACCAAAAAAGAAATATACCCCTCATCATCAAAGATGATCAACCAGGTGGATTTCTCACATGTGAAGATCACGGATAATTTTTGGTCGCCACGGTTAAAAAGTCATGTAACCTCTACGCTTCCCGTATGCATTGATCAAATAGAAAATAAAACAGGGAGAATCCGTAATTTTGAAAATGCAGCAAAAGGTGAAGGAGAACATTCAGGCATTTTTTACGATGATTCTGATGTTTATAAGGCATTGGAAGGCATGGCATACAGCCTTATCAATAACCCTGATCCCGAACTGGAAAAAAAATGCGATGAATGGATCGATAAATTCGCGGCAGCACAGGGAGCTGATGGATATATCAATACTTTCTATACCCTGACCGGCCTGAACAAGCGATGGACGAATATGGACAAGCACGAGATGTATTGTGCGGGACATATGACAGAGGCAGCAATTGCATATTACAGGGCGACAGGGAAAAGGAAACTCCTGGATGTATCTATCCGGATGGCCGATCATATGATGAGTGAATTCGGTCCCGGCAAAAGGCACTGGGTGCCGGGACATCAGGAGATAGAACTGGCGCTCGTGAAATTATCCGAGATAACGGGCCAGAAAAAATATCTTGACTTTGCCTACTGGCTTCTCGAAGAGAGAGGCCATGGATATGGGAGCAAGGGAACGGAAGGGGAATGGAACAAGCTCTACTATCAGGATTTGGTGCCTGTAAGAGACCTGGAAGAGATAACCGGGCATGCAGTTCGGGCCATGTATCTTTTCTGCGGAATGGCTGATGTGACTGCGTTAAAGGGAGACGAGGGATATATTCAAGCTTTAAATCGTTTATGGGATGATGTGGTACTTCGGAAAATGTATATTACAGGAGGTATCGGTTCCTCACGCCAGAATGAAGGTTTTTCCGAACCTTACGATTTACCCAATTACGAGGCATATTGTGAAACATGCGCTTCGGTTGGAATGGTTTTCTGGAACTCCCGCATGCATCAGTTAACCGGCGATTCAAAATATATTGATGTGGTGGAACGCTCTATGTACAACGGAGCGCTTGCCGGCATCTCTTTGAGCGGCGATCGGTTCTTTTATGTGAACCCGTTAGCATCTCACGGCAATCACCATCGCCGGGAATGGTACGGAACAGCCTGCTGTCCCAGCCAGATCTCCCGTTTTTTGCCATCTGTCGGAAACTATATTTACGGGGTATCGGATAAGGCGATATGGGTAAACCTCTTTATCGGGAATAGCGCTGAAATCAACACCGGAAGAGAGACCGTCACTATCCGTCAGGAAACCGGCTATCCGTGGGATGGAACCGTGGAGTTTAGCATAGGATCACTCAAAAAACCAATGGAAAAAGAAATCCGCCTGCGTATTCCCGGATGGTGTAAAAAATACACAATTGCCATAAACGGTGAAAGAGTAGAGAACATACCTGTCGATAAGGGATTTGCTGTAATCGGTAGAAAGTGGAAAAACTCCGACCGGCTGACACTCACGCTGGATATGCCTGTTGAAGTAATAGAAGACGACGCTCGTGTCAGGGAAAATACCGGCAAGCGGGCTGTTCAGCGCGGACCATTGATATATTGCATGGAAGAGGTTGATAATAAATTTTTTGATGAACTGTCCCTGACAAAAGACACTAAGTTTAAAGAGAGTTTTGAACCTGATTTATTAAAAGGGGTGGTTGCAATAAATGCATCCGTAAACAGTGATAGCATCCGTTTTGTTCCATACTATGCCTGGGATAACAGAGAACCGGGACAAATGAAAGTGTGGATTAACTATAAAGAATGAGCAACTTCAGACTTGCTTGAAGTTGCTCATAGCGAGAATTCTCAACATTATAATTTCATTTCCCAGCCGTTTTGATATTTCCTGCTCCAGAGTTTATCAGCTGTTCGGTTGTTAATGATATGCCCGTTCACGGGATTGGTCCTGAAGGTAGTTTTTGTACGCTGTGCGATATTACCTAAATGGGCCAAGGTTGTGCTGATGCATCCTACATTGATATCGGCATTCAACGGAGTCCCTTTTCTGATACCGTCCAGAAAATTGGAGAAATGGAATGAATCGAGCTGCTGCGTAGGGTTTATAGTATCCCCGGCCTTGAAGCTCATCTCACTGGTTACCTCTTTCACTAATTTATTCTTCAGGTCATATACCTTATAGGCGTTTCCTCCCCCAATAACTAACGAGCCGGTTTCTCCATAGAATACACAACCTACCGAAGAATCTTCAATATTACGGCTATTGCAACTTCTGCCTTCCCAAGTAATTAATTTGTTATCGCCATATTCAAGGTTAACCACCTGCGTGTCGGGAAACTGCCAATCGTCACGATAAACATATCTTCCTCCGGAAGAATTTACATGCGTGGGATAAGCCAGTTCCATCCCCCAACGGAGAATATCAAGAAAATGTACGCCGTTGTTACCTGCTTCGCCGGTTCCCCAATTATAGAACCAATGCCAGTTATAATGGAGATAATTGTCTTTATACTCAGTTACCCTCGGAGCAGGGCCCTGCCACAGTTCCCAGTCGAGCCATTCGGGTATGGCAGTAACTTTTCCCGTTCCAATGGAAGCCCTGTTATTTACATACCAGGCTTTACCAAAATAAACCTTACCTATGATGCCCTCTTTTATCTCCTGTACCGCTTTAATCACATTGGGCCACGATCTGCGCTGCATACCTGTTGCAGTAATCACGTTATACTTCTTCACTGCCTGCATGAGAATCTCATTTTCTGCCGGATTATGGCTCGTCGGTTTCTCTAAATATACGTGTTTACCGGCTTTCATAGCCATCAGGGCAGCAGGCGCATGCCAATGCTCGGGCGTAGCAATGATCACAGCATCTAAATCCTTGCGCTCAAGCAACCTTCTTAAATCTTTTTCTCCTTGAGGGGTATTGCCTGCAATTTTTGCCACATTGGCTATACATTTTTCCATGGCGCGTCTGTCCACGTCGCAAACATAGGCTATCTCGCAACCTTTCTCCAACGCAAATCCTTCGGAGAGCGCATTTCCCCGGGAATTTACTCCAATGGCGCCCATCTTTATTTTTTCGTTAGCACCGATAATATTATTATAACTTCTTGCGCTAAAGCCTGGCAATACACCGCCTACGGATACAGCGGCAGTGCCGATAGCAACATTTTTGATAAATTCCCTTCTGGTAGTCATAGTATTTATAGTTTGTAAAACTGCAAATTTAAGGAATTTAATCTTGTCCTGTTTTCTATTTACGTCCGATTATCATCAAAAAACGCAAATTACTTTTTCTCTACGAATGTTTTTACGACTCCTTTATCGGGAGCGAGCATCGTTACGTTATAGCCCTTCTTTTGCAGCAAATCGATAAGCGGAGTGGGGGGAAACGAGGAGATAAACTCCATGCAATCACCCTGTCTTAACTCATTGGCAAGAGAGAGAACCTGATCTTTAGGATGTTCTCCGGCTTCGATAATCGGGCGGACATCTAACCTGTGTGTAACGACTTTTTGAGGTGCTTTTTCCGAAAACGGGATGCGGATATCTTCACTGCCGGGGCAGAAACTATCTCCAAGCGGCGATTGTCCTGCTTCTTTCCTGAGCACGTCAACCATCTCCACGATATTTACACTTCCCACTTTTGCCGCTTGTTGCAACGAAGTTACCTTTGCTACCGTTTTTCGCAATACGGGGTTTTTTAACGCGGCAAAAGCAGGAGAATAATGTTTCAAAAGCTCTTCCAGTTGCGGGAATTCATTCAGTAAATCGGCAACTTTAGTGTCGGGGGTGATATTGAGTTTATTTATGTTCATACGATAACAATCGCTGGTCGCCTTCTAATTTTCTCATTTGCGTGATGTCCTGCGTTACCTCCACAACGCCTAAGTATTCTCCCTCTTTTCCACGGACGGCCGAGTACTCGATGTAGATGAACCGGCCCTTGAAATTCGACATCCAGAAAACGGCCTTGTTCTCCTTTCCGCTTTTGAAATCGGCGAGGATTTGCTCCACTATGTGTACGCTTCCCGGCGGGTGACACATCCGTACGTCGCGCCCGATAACGGAACGGTTCCGCTCAAAAACCCTGTTGGGGCTGTGTGAGAAAAAACGCACCTTATCGTTTTTGTCCACAAAGGTGATATCGATGGGAAGATGTAAGAAAAGAGCTTCCAGCTCGGCGAGATTAAACGCGCCGGATGAAAGGCGAATCGCATCAGCAGTTACATACTCCTGTTTTTCTACCTTCGCACCCGATGGTTGCCACTCGTCTTCGGGGTCAAAAAGACAATAGCCGAACTCGGGCGTTTCCTGATAGACCTTGTACCACTCCTCGTCGGTTAACGTATCCATGGCCATCGGGAACAGAATTTCTTCTTCTTTCATAATCATTCCGTCCAGCATCTCAACGGTGGGAGCCAGAATGAGTTGAACAATGGATTTCATCTCCTCTGCCGTTGAAATGGGCGATTCCAGTGCCTCGAAAGAGTTTTTCAACAGCTCCCTTATCTCGTCGTGTTTACCCCACATCACTTTGGGCGGGCCTGTGATGAGGTGTTTTTCTAAAAACGGGAAAAGAAGGTATTCCTTCCGTTTGTAATGTTTGTCCACGTCGGATAAGTTGTTGAAGATAGTACGGAGCTGCAAGATATATCCGGGCAACTGTTTGTCGCTTAGGGCAGCTACGGTGTCAAACAACTCGGTGATTTTGTCAACTTCTCTTTTCAACGCGCTGTTCTCTTTTTTGAACGTATCCACCGGATGTCCGGCGGGGACGGGTTTTGCACCCTCCAAATCGATGCTGCCGTCGAGCACGGCGGTATGTAAGTCGCAAAAATCGAGAATCTCTTCTTCGGTAAGCGCGTCGCTGTTGATGAGTTCCTGCTCTACTTCTACTACTTCGTTATAGGGAATGTTGCGAAGCACTTCGATAAGTCGCTGCCGCAGTACTTCGGGATTTTCCCCTTCGTGCAGGCGGAGGAGGAGGTGTCGCAGCAATTCTTTCCGCTGCGATGAATTGTTGATTATTTCGCTCATAAATTATTGTTTGATCATTGTCAGCACCATTTTAAACGGCTCAATTGCGTGCAGCGCGTGAGACTGGCCGGCAGGCATTATGATGCACTCGCCTTTTTTTAAATGGTGAGGATTGCCACTTATGCGGATTTCGGCTTCCCCGTCCAGCATATGTACCATAGCATCATAGGGCGATGTATGTTCCGTCAGTCCCTGATCTTTATCGAAAGAAAACAACGTGACGTTTCCCGATTGTTTTTTTATAACTTGCTTACTGATAACGCCTCCTGAGGAGTATTCAATTGAATCTTCCATCGAGAAAATTTTTGCGGGTTCAAAAGTTGCCATAATTATTTTGTATTAATTGATGATTAGTACTGCAAAGTTACTATTTAGAATGAAACTAAATTGTAACTTGGGTTACAGTTTTGGTTTTTTTCAATATCTTTACCAAAGCCTTAACGTTTCAGGGAAGATCAGTTTGTTTGTACTCAGGTGTTTCAAGGAGTATTTTCATGTCTTCGTCCACGCTTGTAATTCCCGAAATTCCAAAATTGTTTACCAGCACATTCACTACGTTAGGCGAAAGGAATGCGGGAAGGGTTGGCCCCAAGTGGATATTCTTAATTCCCAGATAGAGCAGGCCCAGCAAAACAATAACCGCTTTTTGTTCGTACCACGCAATATTATAAGCGATGGGCAAATCATTTAAATCGTCTAAGCCAAAGGCCTCTTTCAGGGCAAGTGCGATTTTCACGAGCGAATAGCTGTCGTTACATTGTCCGGCGTCAAGTACGCGAGGTATGCCATTGATATCGCCCAACTGCAACTTGTTGTACCGGTATTTGGCGCAGCCGGCGGTTAGAATAACTGTGTCGCCGGGTAATTTTTGTGCAAACTCGGTATAATAGTTTCTTCCGTGCATCCTTCCGTCGCATCCGCCCATCACGAAGAATTTGCGGATGGCTCCCGACTCTACTGCTTCAATCACTTTGTCGGCAAGGGCAATGACCTGATTGTGTGCAAATCCGCCTACAATTTCACCTGTCTCAATCTCTTTGGGAGCTGCACACTTTTTGGCGTGTTCAATCATCGCAGAAAAGTCTTTTGGCCGTCCGTCTTTCCGGTCTCCGATGTGCTTGAACCCATCGAACCCGGATGCTCCCGTGGTATAGACTCTGTCGGTATAAGTGGATGATTTCCGGGGCGGGACAATGCAGTTGGTTGTAAACAGGATAACTCCGTTGAAGTTTTCAAAATCTTCGGTTTGGTGCCACCAGGAACTTCCGTAATTACCTACGAAGTGGCTGTATTTCTTAAATGCCGGATAGTAGTTTGCCGGAAGCATTTCGCTGTGCGTATAAACATCTACTCCTGTTCCTTCGGTTTGTTTCAGCAGCTCTTCCATATCCTTTAGGTCGTGCCCGCTGATGAGGATACCCGGATTATTACGCACGCCAAGGTTTACTTTTGTAATTTCCGGATTCCCGTAACTCGATCTGTTTGCTTTATCCAACAATGCCATTACCTGTACGCCGTATTTTCCGGTTTCGAGGACCAATGCGGTTAGCTCGTCAGCCGAAAGCGAATCGTCGGTTGTCGCAACCAGTGCGCGTTGCATAAAGGCGAAAATTTTGTTCTCTTCGTAACCCAGGTTGAAAGCATGTTCAGCATAAGCTGCCATTCCTTTCAGGCCATAAATGGTGAGTTCGCGAAGTGAACGGACATCTTCATCTTGGGTAGTCAGGACACCCGTTTCCAATGCTTTTTCTGTTATTTCCGTTTCGGTCTCCCCCGTCCAGAGGGCGCCGTCAAACACAATTTCCTCAACGTTTCCACCTGCGTTTATCAGGCGTTCCTTTGCCGCATTTCGTATTTCGAAAGCCATCAATATGCGTGTGATGAACCGGCTTTTATCGAAATTGGCATTCGTGATGGTCATAAACAGGCTATCGGTAATAAATTTATTGATTTGCGGAATTTCAATTCCGAATTTTCGCAACGGAACGGTATAATACGAAATTCCTTTGCACAAGAACAACAGTAAATCCTGCAGATTGGCAACATCAGCCGTTTTTCCACAAACTCCCTTAACGGTACAACCTTCGTTTTTTGCTGTTTCCTGACATTGGAAACAAAACATTTTATCCATAATTTTTTTATTTGATGATTAAGAAATTGTTTCTATATATTGAGGGCACAAAGGTAGTCTGAAGAATTATGAACTTTTGTAACCTGAGTTACACAACATTTTTTTAAATAAATTTAAACAAGAGCGTTTTTTGATTTTCTACACGGATTTAGTTAATTTTGTTCTTCCAAATCTCCAAAAACGAATACATGTACAACCCAGCTCTATCTCATTGTCCGCTGTTTTCCGGAATTGACGACAAAACACTTAAGGATTTCATATCCGGCACTGTATCTGAAGTCCGAACTTTTCAAAAGGGCGAACACGTAGTTAGGCAGGGAGACCCCATCACTTTTCTGTACTTATTGACAGAAGGAATTGTGCGTACCGAAATGATTACAGCCGAGGGTAATTTAGTGGAGATTGAGTTTATCGAGGCCGTTCGCCCATTAGCCCCTGCGTTTATTTTTTCCGACCTGCACAGGTTCCCTGTCGATGCTATTGCCATGGATAAGACCGTTGTTTATATGATTCCCAAATCTGTTTTTCTGAAAGAAATGATGTTGAATGAAACCTTGTTGAGAAACTTTTTGAGGCTGAATTCCAATATGACGGTTTTCTTGTCGGGAAAGGTAAAGATGCTTTCCATCAAAAGCTTGCGTGCAAAACTATCCTTATATATCCTTGAGAATACTTCTGCCGACCAGGATAGTTTCATTTTAAAACGGACCCAGACGCAATTAGCCGAATATTTTGGTGTTCAGCGCCCGTCTCTTGCACGTACCATTGGAGAGATGATTAACGATGGTGTTATTTCTTTATACAAAAAGGAATTAAAAGTATTGAACCGGAAAAAATTAGAACATTATTGAAGCAAATTCCCGTACTTATCGGTGGAATGTTTGAAATTATCTGTTATATTTGTGAAGTTTAAAGAAAAAAGTTATCTAATCTAAAAGTCAAAAGTCATGAGTAATCAATTAACAAGGAGAAAATTTTTGAAAACGGCAGTCATTGGGACTGTTGGAGTGGCTGTATTTCCGCAGTTCGTAACGTCTTGTCAGAACAAAAAAACTGATGCAGCCGTTGATGGAGTTATCCGATTGGGATTTATTGGATTAGGGCAGCAGGCCATGTATCTGTTGAATGGATATATGGGAATGCCCGAAGTTGAGGTTGTTGCCGGGTGTGATGTGTATGGCATCAAAAGAGAACGATTTCTGAAACGTGTAAATGATCATTATGCCGCACAACAGAAAGTTGCAGCAGTAGAAGTGTATGAGAACTACAAAGATTTGATTGCACGCAAGGACATTGATGCTGTTGTGATCGCTACACCCGACCACTGGCATGCTTTTATTGCCATAGCTGCGTGCAATGCCGGGAAAAACGTCTATCTCGAAAAACCGTTGACATTTACCATCAGGGAAGGGCAGGAATTGGTGAAAGCAGTCCGCAACAACGGAGTGATTCTTGCTGTTGGAAGCCAGCAGCGTTCTGACCCCAATTTCCAGCATGCCGTAAAAATGGTACAGGAAGGTAAAATAGGGAAAATCGAAAAAGTGAACGCTTACGTGGGTGCTCCTCCAAAACCGTATGATCTTCCCGAAGAGCCCGTTCCTGCCGATCTGAACTGGCCGTTATGGCTAGGCCCGTCTGAATTTGTACATTACAACTCACAATTAGATCCGCCCATCTCACTTGATCCAGAACAAAACGAACAATTCTGGGGAGCATGGCGCTGGTACAGTGAGCTGGGTGGCGGATTCACTACCGACTGGGGCGCTCACATGTTCGATATTGCACAATGGGGATTGGGTATGGACAACAGTGGTCCGGTGGAAATTATTCCGGCAGGATATCAGGATACAAAATTCCTTACGTACAAATACGCCAACGGAGTGGTGATGACGGAAGAGCCGTTTGACGAAAAACAGACGAAAGGGGTGAAATTCTGGGGCGATAAGGGTTGGATTGAAGTGTCGAGAGGGCATTACATTGCTTCGGACGACAGTTTATTACCTCCTAAGGTTGAAGAAACGAAAGGTGCTTATGAGACGAAAGTTCCACATTTGGAAAACTTTATCAATGCCGTGAAAACGAAAACCGATCCGGTTGTGCCGGTTGAAATAGGACACCGCAGTTGTACAGTTTGTACACTCGGAAACATCGCTTACGAAATGAAGCGCCCGATCAAATGGGATCCGGCAGCAGAAAAATTTGTAGATGATCCCGAAGCCGACAAGAACCGGTTGTTTAATAAGACCTATGCCGAAGGTTACATCCTTTAAAAAAATGTCATGGGCAATCATTTAATAAGGTGGAAATTTATTAAGACAGCACTGTTGAAGTGGTTGGAGTAATGGTGGCTCCGCGGTTTTGGATTCATTGAATTAGGTCAGCAGGGTATTGGCCTGCTGGGTGCGTTTTTTCCATTTTGGGTGTAGAATCCGAAGACTCAAACGTTTGTAGATGACCCCGAGACAACGAAACACCTCACGAAAAAGTACAGTGAAAGTTTTTCAATCTGATATTAAGAAAAGCTGCCGGAAGGCAGCTTTTTGTATCCTTGCCTTATCGCTATTTCATGGAACATTTCACTCAAGATTCCTTGTTTTATCTCTTCGGGCTCGTACCATGTGGAAGTGATGGATTGATAATAAAATAAATGGAGTATTCCTCTTTAATTAATAAGAGTTCCGGGATTTATAAATCGATATTTTTATGTAAGTTTGCCTAAAGTTTGTTTGCGACATCAAAACTAATGAACATTGCTACTCCTGATCATATTCGTTTATTTTCAAAATTCATAGAAGGGGACAACGAGGCATTTTCCTTTTTTTATGAATTCTTCATAAATGATTTATACGCTTATGGAATAAGCCTTGGAGGGGAGAAAGAGGTGGTAAAGGATGCTATTCAGGATCTATTTCTGAAGATCTATTTCGAGGAGAAAAATTTTTCTTCTATCGATCATTTAAAATATTTTTTACTAAAATCCCTCAAAAACAGACTTTACAATATTTATAAATCCAAGGCTGTTTCAGCCTCAACCGGTATCTCCAAAGATGTCATGGAATTTTCCATTACGACAACCATACTGGATGAGATCATCAATGAAGAAGACCGTGCCATTATCAAGCAGCAAGTCGATGCTCTTCTCTTGAATTTGACCACCCGGCAAAAAGAAGCCATATATCTCCGTTTTATACAGGAATTGGGATACGAAGAAATTGCCGAGATAATGGATATAACACAGCATGCCGCCCGAAAGTTGATTTCCCGCTCACTGAAAAGATTAAGGGATAGCGAACCTACGCTATTCATTTGCCTGTCTCTATTGTTTCTCTCTTAATTTTTATATTTTTTTTAAAAAATGGGTATAAAAAAATATCTGGTTTGTATATATAATGAACTACGAAGATAAATGCAGATAGAAAAATATAAATACTATAGCGCTGTAGATTTTCTTAAGGACAGGGATTTTCTTAAATGGCAGCTCTTCAACAGTGAAGAAGATAGGCTGTTTTGGAACAGTGTTGTAAAAGAATATCCAGTCCTGGAATCAACGATAAAGGAGGCTATTGTCCTGTATAAAGACAATATACGGCTTAATGATTTTAGAATGTCCCGATCGGAAATATCCGGGAGCCTGGCCTCTTTACAAACGCAAATCAACAAAAAGAAAAAGCGTAATTCGAGGCGCATTGTATTGAGCATATCAGCTGTAGCAGCTAGCATAGCTATCTTTATCATTTCATTACATTTTATCTTTAATAAAGAAAACCATGTGCAGGATATTGCAACCTTTGCTCAAACATTGCCTGACAACAACAACCTCTATTCGTCCGATACCAAGCTTATATTGTCGGAGAACAATACCGTTACTTTAAATAATACGGAATCTTCCATTGAATATGAAGGCGATGCGATAAAAGCCGACAACAACCTGATTCTCAAAGAGGAGTCGTCACTTTATAACCAATTGATCACCCCTTACGGCAAACGTTCTTCGATAACATTTTCCGACGGGACAAAAGCATGGGTAAATGCAGGTAGCAGGCTTATATATCCTGCTGAATTCAGCAAAGAAAAGAGGGAGATTTATGTAGATGGAGAAATCTATATAGAAGTTTCCGAAGATAAAAAACGTCCGTTTGTGATAAAAACCAAGCAGATGGATATCAGTGTATTGGGCACGAAGTTCAATGTCTCGGCTTATGAAGATGACAAGATAAAAAATGTTGTACTGTTATCTGGTTCGGTAAGTATCTCTTCCAACACCCACAATAAGGATAAGGAAATAATTTTAACTCCCAACCAGATGTATTCCGATTTGGAGAACTCCTATTCCGTTGAAAACGTAGATGCAAGTGTCTATATTTTATGGGCGCAAGGATTATATCAGTTTGAAAGTGAAGAACTGGGAAATATCATCACCCGTCTCGAACGATATTACGGTATAAAGATAGAATGCGATACCGCTATAGCCGGATTGAAATGTTCCGGGAAACTCGACCTGAAAGACGACCTGAACAAACTCTTGACTGAATTATCCCGTGCATTACCTATAAAATACCGGCAAAATGCCAACGGTAGCTATACAATAAATATAAAATCCTAAATTATAAAAAAATGCCTATGAAGAAAATCTGACTTCTGAAAAAAACAGTGACCGGGCGATAGGTTCAGTATCATCCGGTCAGAATTTAAATGTAAAACCAGTTAAAGTTTCAAATTCAAATCATTACAAATGTATGACAAAAAATCGACACATTAGTTTAAAAAAAGCTAATATTAGAAGAGCATGCCTAATTATGAGATTAATAATTTTATGCCTTGCCTTGAGTATAGGTTTTAGTTACTCAAACAATAGTTATTCCCAATCAGTAAGAATATCCCTTAATCTTAAAAACAAAACGGTCAAACAGGTTTTCTCCGAAATTGAAAAGAAAAGTGAATTTATTTTCTTTTATCAGGACGACATACTTGATGCGGACAGAAAAGTTTCTATAGATGCTAATAACGAGACAATTGCGGATATTTTGAACGAACTTCTCAGTGCTACCAATAATACTTATTTTGTTTCAGACCGTTCAATCTATATAATAAGAGAAACCCCGGAGCCAACGATTAAAGATATTGAACAACAGCAAAAGAAGCAAATTACCGGTATAGTTCATGATGCTTCCGGTGAATCCATCATTGGAGCCAATGTCCTTGAGAAAGGAACGACAAATGGGACGGTTACGGATATCGACGGGAAATTCACGCTCAATGTGGACAACAACGCTATATTACAAATATCCTATATCGGATATCTTACCCAGGAAGTTTCAACGGTGGGTAAAACTTCTTTGAATGTTGTTTTGCAGGAAGATACGAAAGGATTAGATGAGTTAGTGGTGGTAGGTTACGGGACGATGCAAAAGAAACAAGTAACGAGTTCCATTACATCCTTGTCGGCAAGCGATCTGCCTCAGGGAGTAGGAGGATCTTCCATCGCTACAGCCCTGCAAGGGAAGGTCGCCGGTTTAGTGATGTCGGGAACAACAAGCCCCAACTCGGGCAATACTTTTCAGTTGCGCGGAATGGCATCGATCAACACCTCACGTGAACCACTGATCGTCATTGATGGCATGCCGGGCGGTGACATCCGTACCCTTTCGCCGGAAGAGATACAATCAATCGACGTATTAAAGGATGCTTCGGCAGGTGCTATTTACGGTACAAGGGCTACCGGAGGTGTGATTCTGATCACTACCAAAAGAGCCAATCCCGGTAAGCTACGATTGAGTTATACCAGTGAGGTTCTTTTTAAAAAGGCATTCGGCAAACCCAATTTGCTCAATGCAGCCGACTATATTGCCACTTATGAAGGGGCGAAGAATGACGAAGGTCACAATACAGATTGGTGGGATGAGGCCATGAGCGACAATCCTACCTCACAAAGGCATATCGTAACCCTGCAAGGCGGTATGGAAACGGCCCGTTTCTTTGCTTCGGTGATGTATGATGAAAATAAGGGCGTTTTAAGGGGTGACGAACGTCAGGATTATGCAGGACGTATTAACTCAGAGTTTAAAGTGCTCGACGGCTGGATGGACATTTCTACACATGTGAATTACCGACAGGCAAAGCGAGACCAAAATAAACCATCTATTGAAGGTATCATGCGTGCCAATCCAACGCAGGCTGTGCGTGATCCCGAGAGCCAAACAGGATGGAATATATGGACTACGGGCGATAATACCGAAATGAACGAGATTGGTGAAGCGGCACTTCGTACCGATGAAGGATTGGATAAATGGTTTCGTCCCGATATATCTGTCAAATTGAATATTCTGCCGGTCAGAGGGCTGTCGTATCAACATACATTAGCATATGAAAACCGACAATGGGAAAGACACTTTTACCGTTCGATGTTTTCGCGCGAAGAACTGAGAGCAGGACGAAAGGGATGGGCTGAACTGGAATTTAGTAAAACCGAACTGTTGAATACCGACGGTTATCTTTCTTATATCAATGAATTTGGTCCGCATACTGTCAATGCTGTAGCCGGTTATAGCTATTATGAACGGAATAATGAAAGTTTTTCGATGAAGAATGCTGACTTTACTAACGATCTCGTAAAATTCTGGAATATAGGTGAAGGATCACGTTTGAAAGAGGGTAATGCTGAAATGAAGTCGGAAAAAGGTATCACACAGCGCTTGGCAGCCTATTTTGGACGTCTCAATTATTCTTATGAAGACAAATATATGGCTACCGCTTCTATACGAAGAGAAGGATCAAGTAAGTTTTCAGTGAAAAACCGGTGGGGTACTTTCTGGTCGGCTTCTGCCGGATGGCGGTTGTCCAGAGAAAATTTCATGAAAGACGTATCGTGGGTAAATGACCTCAAGCTTCGTCTTGCTTACGGCGTAACAGGTAATGAAGGTTTTCCCGCTGATTATGCTGCCAAAATGTATGGTTCAGACACACGTTGGTTGCTGCCAAACGGCACTTGGGCTTACTCTTATGGTGTAACCAAGAATGTGAACGATATGCTCGGATGGGAAGAAAAACATGAGTGGAATCTGGGGCTTGATTTTTCGTTGCTGGATAATCGTCTCTACGGTAAGTTTGACCTATATCGACGTTCCATACAAGGGCTGATTTACAATGTGGAAGTGCCTCAACCCCCTAACACCGAGTCGGTGATGTACAAAAATATCGGCACGATGGAGAACCGTGGCTGGGAACTTGAAGTTGGCGCTGATGTTGTGCGTTCAAATGACTGGAACTACAATACATCGTTGAACCTGAGCCATAACAAAACCTTTATCGGATCACTCTGGGGTGATCAAACCTATATTAACGGAGCAGGAGTCAATAACTGGGTAGAGTACGCGCACCGTATTGAAGAAAATGTGGAGATAGGTAGTTTCTTCCTTTACCGGTATGCCGGTATTAGCGATGACGGGAAATTGCAGATATACAATAAGGATAACAATGTGATTAACTCTGACAACGGCAAAGTAGATGATCGCGTTTATCAGAAAAGCTTTATGCCAGTTCTTATGGTCGGATGGACACATAACCTGAGTTATAAGAATTGGTCATTAAACGCTACGTTTACAAGCTGGATTGATTATACCATCTACAACGCTATCGAATTAGAGTACGGGTTACGGAATGTTGTGCAGGGCAATATGCTTTACGATGCTATTGAAAAGAATGCCAAAATTACCGGACGTCCGTCGCCTTCTGATTATTTTCTCTATGACGGTACCTTCCTGAAACTTCAAAACCTTACACTGGGCTATACTTTGCCTATGCAAAAACATACGAAGTTGATGGAAAATATCAAACTGTATTTTACAGGGAATAACCTGTTTACATTGACGAAGTATCCCGGTTTGAACCCTGAAGTCGATATCACCGGTTGGGATGCCGGCATCGAGAAGAAAAGCAATATTTATCCCCAGACTCGAACATTTACCTTTGGTCTTCAATTGAATTTCTAAACGTGTAACAATGAAAAAGTATAAATTATATATAATAGCCGCAACGGTAATGGTCGTTTCGGTTCTTTTGCAGGCATGTAGCGTAGAGCCACAATATTTCTCGCAATCTACCCCTGAATTATTTTTCGATACTCAGGGGAAAGTTTATCAACGTATGGGACGCCCTTTTACCCACTGGGCGTGGACTATGGCTGACCATCAGGCACATTCCACGTTGGTTAGGCTTCAGGAATTTACAACAGATGAGATGCTTGTTCCATCACGTTATAACGACTGGTACGATGGAGGCTCATACCTGCGTATGTACCATCATGACTTCACACCCACTACTCCTGGTGTGAATGACGCATGGCGTGCTTTCTCAATGGGCGTAGCGCAAACCTGGAGTGCCAAGGATGACATTGACCAGTATGTGGATTTTGAGGCGTTGAAGTTTCCCGCGGGAAGTCGTGATGCCATTTTAATGCAACTTCAGTCGCTGGCGGCTTTCTTCTATCTGCACGGGCTGGATCTCTTTGGAGGCGTACCGCTATACACTTCAAACAAGGGTGATATACAACCACGTGCTACCGATGTGAAAACATTCGAGTTTATTGAAGGTTTACTGAAAGAAGCATTACCAAAATTACCAAAGAAGACAGAGTTAGGGACGATGGAAACTGGCAGTATCAATCAGGCGGCATCAGCCCTGATGTTGGCACGGCTTTACTTTAATGCCGGTTCCTATATTCGTGAGGATAAGTTTGCCGAGGCTGCTGCTCTTTGTCAGGAAATTATCGACGGCGTTTATGGCTCTTACAAACTGGAAGATGATTGGACAAAAATCTTCGGATTTAATAATGACCGTTCAACCGAGATTATTTGGTCGGTTCCCAGTCAGAATGCTCAGAGTGAACGGAGTGTAGGAGTTCATTCAGCCCACTATGGGATGAACGAATATTGGGATAACGGTGAAATAGGTAATCGTAATAATGGTTACTGCTTGGTCCCTTCGCTCGATGTCAACGGAAAGTCCTATCTGTATGGGAGCAATGATGCCAGTCCGAAAGGAACCTACCGATTAGGAAGCCCTTTTGCTAAATTTCATAAGTCGGATATACGCAAACAACTCAATGCCTATGAGGGAGGAGGCAAATGGCGCGGCATGTTCTACTTTGGCGAGTTGATCAATCCTGTTACCGGGAAGGTGTGTCACGGAGGAAACCGGCAAATCAAACCTACGGATATAGTAGTACTTGTTGACCAGATAGCCCGCATCATTCCGCAGACAGGAGCTGAAGCCGATCATGGAAAGGAAGGAGCCCGTTGGGGAGAAGAAAATTCAGGAGTTCGTCTGGCTAAGTTTTCGCCAATACCCTGGCTCTCCGAAAAAACATACAGAGGTAATCCGGACATTCCTGTTTTTCGTCTGGCCGAAGCTTATTATATGTTGGCAGAGTGCAAAATGCGTACGGGTGATAAAGCCGGAGCGGCAGCGTTGATCAATAAAGTGCGTAAACGGTATTTTCCTGATGGAGATCCTGACCCTGTAACCGCTTCAAACCTTGACGAATGGCGTATGTTGGATGAATGGATGATCGAATTTCTCGGCGAAGGACGTCGCCGTACCGATCTTATCCGTTGGAATAAATATACTACTGAATCATGGTGGGATCATCCGGCCGATGGTGCGGATAAAGCTCACTTTAACCGTTTTCCGATCCCTGAACAAGCTATGGGTAGCAATAACTTGATAGAACAGAATCCGGGATATTAATTGGATGAAAGTGATGGTCACCAGGATAACATTGAATTCATAAATTTGTGAATAAGTTTATATGAAGAAACCGGATACTCGAAAGAGTCCGGTTTTTTCTGTGTGGTCCTTAGGCAGTTTTATGCACCCGGCCGCGATTTCATACCTCTGCTTTTACCTGCAACTACTACGCGCTGTTGCTATAATCAATCCCAGCTCATCCAGTTGTTCTTGCTCAACACGCGAGGGGGCATCAATCATCACATCCCGTCCGGAATTGTTTTTCGGGAAAGCAATGCAGTCGCGAATGCTGTCAAGCCCGGCAAAGAGTGAGACCAGCCTGTCTAAGCCGAAGGCTATCCCGCCGTGTGGAGGCGCCCCGTATTTGAAAGCGTTCATCAGGAAGCCAAATTGTTCCTGGGCGCGTTCTTCGGTAAACCCGAGTACGGAAAACATCTTCTTTTGCAACGCACTATCGTGAATACGGATTGAGCCTCCGCCGACCTCAACCCCGTTAATTACCAGGTCGTAGGCGTTGGCGCGAACGGCTCCCGGATCTGAATCGAGCAACGGGATATCTTCCGGTTTTGGAGAGGTAAACGGATGGTGCTTGGCGAAAAACCGACCCAACTCTTCGTCTTTTTCCAGCAACGGAAAATCGATTACCCAAAGACATTTGTAATTATTTTTGTCTCGCAATCCCAAGCGGCTACCCATCTCAAGGCGAAGTTCCGAAAGTTGTTTTTGTGTTTTTTCGGTTTCGCCGCTCAACACAAGAAGTAAATCCCCGGGCTTAGCGTTGCAACGCTCTGCCCACAATTTTAAATCGTTTCCGGAGAAGAATTTATCTACCGACGATTTTAATGTGGCGTCTTCGTTGTAACGAACATAAACCAATCCTTTGGCGCCAACTTGCGGGCGTTTCACAAAATCCGTCAGTTCATCTAATTGCTTGCGGGTGTATGTGGCACATCCCTGAGCACAAATGGCCCCGACATATTCCGATGAATCGAAAACACCAAAATTACGGTCGGTTGTTAGATCCTTTATTTCCACAAACCTCATATCGAAGCGGATATCAGGCTTGTCCGACCCGTATTGCCGCATAGCATCGGCATAGCTCATCCGTGGAAAATCGGGCAAATCAATTCCTTTCTGCGTTTTAAAAAGATGTTTTGTCAGCCCTTCAAACATATTCAGCACATCTTCCTGCTGAACGAAAGACATTTCACAGTCGATTTGTGTAAACTCCGGCTGGCGGTCTGCACGCAGGTCTTCATCGCGAAAACATTTAACAATCTGAAAATAACGATCGAATCCCGATACCATCAGTAACTGTTTGAATAGCTGGGGAGATTGCGGTAACGCATAAAACTCGCCCGGATTCATCCGGGAAGGGACAATGAAATCGCGTGCTCCTTCCGGAGTTGATCCTATGAGCACGGGAGTCTCTACTTCCAGAAAATTTCGTTCATCGAGATATTTACGTGTTTCGAACGCCATTTTGTGACGTAGTTCGAGATTCTTGCGGACTACGTTTCGGCGTAAATCAAGATAACGGTATTTCATTCGTAAGTCATCACCGCCGTCGGTTTCGGTTTCGATGGTGAAAGGTGGTGTTTGTGCTGCATTTAAAACAGTGATGGCTGTTGCCATTATTTCAATGTCTCCGGTCGGTATGTTTTGATTTTTACTTGACCTTTCTGCCACTTTTCCCGTCACCTGGATTACATATTCGCGCCCCAGTTTATTTGCCTGGTCACAAAGCTCGTGGTTTACTTCCTGGTTAAACGATAGCTGGGTCACCCCGTACCGGTCACGTAAGTCGATAAAAGTCATGCCCCCCATCTTACGGATTCTGTGTACCCAACCCGAAAGGGTTACCTCCTTATTTACGTCGGCGATTCGTAATTCGCCACAAGTCCTGTTTCTATACATATTTTGCTCGTTTGCCATTTTCAAACTGCAAATTTACACATTTCTAATGTTGAAACAGCTAAACAAATAAAAAAAGCTGAAAAGTTTTGAACTTATTCGGATAAATTGTACTTTTGCAGCCACGTTTTGAAAGAAACAATTCGGGGTGTAGCACAGTCCGGTTAGTGTACCTGCTTTGGGAGCAGGGGGTCGCGAGTTCGAATCCCGCCACCCCGACTTGAAAATCAAGCACTTACGATTTAAATTGTAGGTGCTTTTTTATTTGCACACAATTTATCCGCCATTGCCGGGAGTCGGGTAAAACAGAGGCAGTAAGTGAGAAACTGTAATCAGATTATTATGCTTAAATGGTCCTGTTTAACGATATGTGTACTGTTCTTCCTTTGTCCGACGATGTCATATTCTCAGGATATCAAAGATTCCATAGAAATATCTGTACGGCCTTATGCCGGCTTACGGGGACATATAGCCGTTTATGATCGTGAAATGGAAGTTCAGGAGAATGCATCCAGGGTTGGGATGGACCTGAATATTAAAAAGGGAAAGCTGATTTTTATTGGAGGGGCGGAGGTTCAGGTAAATATGTTCAGAGGCGGTTCTTCCTTCAATGCTGACGGGAATCTTTCCGGTGGATTTTTGACAATCCAGTCTGAACAAAAGCAACAGGTTTTTGGAAATCGATTAGGCTACTTAGGAGTAGACTTTGATAAATATGGCTCCCTTACAATCGGGAAGCAATGGAGCGTTTACCATGATATAACATCTTATACAGACCGGTTTAATGTCTTTGGAGGAAGAGCCTCTGCCACTTTCATAGGTGGAACAGACGGCGGTGCGAACGGGACGGGGCGCGCAGACCAATCCATTATCTACCGAAACCAAAAGGGGGCCCTGCATATCGGCGCTCAGCTTCAGGCAAGAGGAGGAAATAATGACAAATTTATAGATGGATTTGGTTTATCGATTCAGGTGGAGGCCGGAAAAGAATTTTATGTAGGAGCGGCATATAACCGGGCCTTTCTTAGCGAAAGCCTTTTAAACAGCGGAAAAGTATTGGGACTTTCAGGCCATCCCACTTATATTTCTTTGGGTACGAAGTATATTGGCAAGAAAATAGATTTTAGTATTGTAGGTATATTACAGGAAAACGGCGATTTTACACAAGGGCATTATAATGACCCGGTGTTAGGAGAATCAACCCCGACAGTAGTATTTGATGCTAAAGGGGTGGAGGTCTTCGGGAAGTATAAGCTACCTAAATTTGCTTTTTTGACAGGCTATAATTTATACGTTCCCAACACAGATGGTGTTGCGACTATTCTGGGACAACATCCTGTTGATACAGGGTTTGGAAAAAATGATTTAATTCTGGGCGTGGTATATCAGCCCATAGAATTTATTCAGCTATACAGTGAGCAAAGAGTGTCGTTTGGAAAAACCGCTTTGGGTGATAAAGAGCAAAGTGTGTTTACTGTTGGAATGAAAATAGAACTTTCCAAGCGCTATAAGAAGCAAATAATGCTTTAATAAAACAGCCTTGTTTCACGCCAATGCCTGTTTTCTTGGACCAATTCCCGAAAGGGGACATCTCCCTCTTCTTAATCTTATTTAGTTGCAGTTACTAATTAAATTTACCAAAACATTTTGTTTTGCGATAAATCTGGCTGTACTGCATTATGTTAACGCTACAATTCGTATTCCATATAATTTTATTGCTGATTTTCAGGATTTTATTTTGTCTGTTGTTGAAAAAATTTATAACTTTAGGTGTTTAAATAAAATTCAATCGTGTTCGAACTGTTACAACAAAAATCGTGTCTTGAGAAACCGTTAATTTTAGAGAGTTAACGAGCTGGTTGCAAATATTCTATACTAATGTGAATCATGCAAATTACTAAAAATACATAATAAAATGAGAACCTATTTTTTGACATAAGATGTCAAACTGTTGCTTTTTCTTTGTTCTCTATTCAATTAATAGTGTCATGAGATTCAGACTTACATTAAACCGCACCACCAAGCAACGTATGTTGCCCATGGATTATCAATACTACATCAGTGCGTGGATTTATAAGGTATTGAGATACGCTGACAAAGATTTTGCCCATTTCCTTCATGAGAAAGGCTATGGGCAGGATGCCCCCAAGGACGATTATTTTCAGAGTTTTGGAGGATGAAATTTATTTTTTATTGTAAAAGTGATTATTTTCCCTATCTTTATAAAAATAAATTGATAAAATCCTTGTCTATTGATAAAATACGTTTTATCTTTATGGCATCCAATTTAATAAAACATGATCGCTATAGTTTGTGATCTAAATATAACAAAGGTTGAAATTAAAGATAGGGAAAATGTTAAATATCCATTATAACAAGGTTGACATAAATAACAATAAAGCTTATGTGGTAATTTCTTATAAAGAAACGAAGGAAATAATAATTAGAGAATCGAATTATGCTAAATACTTTAATTGCCCTCGGAAAACAGGTATCTCAACAACAAAACGAATGGAATAAATTTGTTGAAATTCCAAAATTTGAAGAAAAAACTAATAGCGGAGTTAATATTACAAACTACGTATTAGTAGTAACGTTTGATATTGATAATAAATCAGTACACTTTAAAGATGGATTAAGATCTTTTAGTGTTAATGAGTCACCGAAAAAATACCGGAATATTAACAGCGAACTTTGGGGACGAAATGGTGCTCCGTGGATGGTAACATGCAGTTACCCTCAAAAACTAAATATTCTGCAGAAAAGTATTTTTGGTAAATCGAACAAGAACACAGGACAGGGTCTCTTCCTGAAAAGTATTTTAAAGTCATATCCTGAAGCTAAAGATACGTTATTCTGCAAGGCATTAGAAGCTTGTTATTCGTTAAGGGATATAATAATAGACGAGGAGAAGAAAGGAATTGAGTTGCTTGACAACAAATATATTTCAAAAAAAATACCTTTATCGAAAAATCATAAAATTGTAATGTTATCAATAGCTATTAAAGACAAATCCTTGGGAATAAAGGAACCTACATTACTATCTCAACTTGAAGGATATGATTTATATGTGAAGAAAAATTTTCACAAGAATACTATTAACGAAGAATACTCCACTGAGTCGCTATGTTATATAACCGGAAAGAAGAGCAATAAGATAATCTCACCCTCTTTTTCTGATCGCGAGGATCTTAATAAATTGTTTGTCACTACAACCATTAATTACGCAAATAATTTCGACAATAAATCATTTAAAAATAATTATCAACTTGATGCAGATATTAATGATGCTCTTCAGAATGGTTCGAATTACATAAGGGGTAAATTAAATAATCAGCGCTGTTCTATACGGATTGCTAATACCGAGCACTTTATTATTCCTGTTTTCTTAGATCCAACCAATATTGATATTAAAAACGAACTTGATTACATACAAGCAATGAACGAATGGATATTTTCGACACGACAATTAGAAAACACATTCACATCGCTTGGAATGGAGTCTGGAAGCGATCTGTACTGGATCAGTTATGTCGCTTATGATAGTGATGGTAATAGTGTAAAATTGATTAATCATATCAAAGATATAAGTAATACTTGGCTCTGTAATATTATTGAACGGAATATTGAGCAATCTACTTTAATTTCAAATTATACCGGTCAAAGAAGGTGCAACTTATCAACAGTTTACTTTGCAATTCCAGTTAGAAAGGATCATGAAAAGAAAAATGATGTTCTAAAGTTGATATCACAGATACTAGAACAGCGTGTGATAAAACGAGAAAAATTATTCTCCTATTTCATTGAGCTTATACTTTGCCATTACTATGGCCGTTATTTCTCGTATTCAAACATCACTTTTAAACCTGATAGCTTCGATATAGCGATTCGTGATAGTGTAGTTAAATATCTTTTTTTATTCAATCTCTTAAAATCATTAAATCTTATGGATATGGAAGAAAGTGAAATAAAAATCCAGGAAACACTTGAAACTGGAGAGAATCAGAGAAAATTACAACAGTTTTTCACTGAGATGGGCTACTCCGAGCAACAACAGGCCCTGTATTGGCTTGGACGAATGATATGGAAAATAGGATCGGCGCAGTATAATAAGCAGCACAAACAAAAACCTATTTTGAATAAAATTAATTATAACGGAATGGATTATTCAAAAATACAAAAATTGTATGTGGATGTTTTTGAACTGGCCACTCATTACAATATCGTGAATGATATCAATTATTATTCAAAGGAATTCTCGCAGAAATTCCCTGCTGAAGGAAAATTGTGGTTATTATCACCACAAGAAAGTGTTTTCTATATTCTATCAGGTTATTCGCTTTATATCGACAATAAATAATTAAAAAAACAATCATGACAACAGTAAATCACAATTCTGACTTTCTTTTCGTGTACGATGCAACAATGTGTAATCCTAACGGTGATCCCGACCAAGAAAATAAACCCCGTATGGATTATGGCACTGATACAAATCTGGTTACGGACATTCGTGTAAAACGTTTTATCCGTGATTATCTGAAAGATAAAGGAGAAAATATTTTCGTGGATATGGAGGGAGATAGTAAGGTCAGCCCAGATTCTAAACTGGAGTATGTTATAGAACGCATGTTATCGGATGAAAAGGAGCTCTCTAATTTTTTCGAGGAAGATCCAAGTTTACTTAATGATTTCAATGATATCATTGAAAAAAAGAAAGAAAAGGAAACTATTCTTAAACTATTACAAAGTAAAAAAAATGTAAAACTAAATCATTACATTCTTTCGCAACTGGTTAAAAATAAATTTATTGATATCCGTATGTTTGGAAGTGCATTTGCTGTTAGCGGATTTACAAAAGCATATACAGGTGCCATACAAATGAATTGGGGTTACTCTTTGAACCAAGTCGAACTCGTTGATTCGAATTCAATTGTAACTATTATGAACGATGACAGTAGCACTTTTGGTAAAGATTACCGGGTGTATTATAGCCTGCTTGCGTTTAATGGTACAATTAACAAATATGCTGCTAAAAGTACAGGGTTGACTGATTCTGATCTGGTGACTTTTCGTAAATCAATTTGGGAAAGTATCCCATCAAAGCCTACCCGCTCAAAAATGAATCAATACCCGAAACTTTATCTTGAGATTATTTATAATGAAGGTTACAATAACGGTTACTTTGGTGATCTACGGAATGTGTTAAAAATTTCCTATAAGGAAGATATTCTACCCAAGATGGTTCGTAAATTTAGTGATTTAATTATGGATGTGTCAGAACTTTCAGGGTTGATCAACGAGAATAAAGGAGAAGGGAAACCCATTAAAGAAGTTGTCATCTTTAAATCAGTTGATTTCCCTGAATTGAAAGTCAATTAATTCAATTCATTATGGAAGTTATCTCATTCGATATTTCGGGTAAGATTGCCCATTTTCGTAAGTATTACACGAATAATACTGCATTGAGCTTCAGTATACCGCCACGTACAAGTATAATGGGAATCCTTGCTGCAATTTGTGGTCTTCAAAGGGATTCTTATTACGATTTGTTTTCTTCAAACAATATCGATATAGGTATTGCTTTACTTACGAAAACTAAAAAGACAATTCATCGATTAAATTTATTGAAAGTCGAAGGACTTAGTGACTTTAGGGGAAAAAAAGGGCATACTCAAATTCCATATGAAATAGTTACTGGGGAGGATTTAAATAAAACGTTGATTATTTACCGTATCTTCTTAAAACAAAATGAAATTTCAATTGACGATTTTAGTCGGTTAAAATTAGCCCTTCAATCACGGGATAATAATTTTGCTCTTACACTTGGTGCGGCAAATTTCAATGCGAGCATTTTTAACTATCAGGAATATAAAGCAATAGAACGAAAGGCGAGGGACGAATTTGAATATTTTGACAGCGCTATTAATGCCGAAGATGTAGTGGAAATAAAACTTTTACAAGAAGGAAAAGAACGTATAAGTATTGTGGAAGAAGAATTAATGCCCGCTGACTTTATAGCAAATTATAATCGTAAACTACAAAAGATGAATCGAATGCTTTTTTCGGTATCAGGTTCTCAATTAAAAGCAAGATTAAGAGAGTCTGCTTTAGTTGTAGAATTATTAAATGAAAAAGGTAACAAAAACATTCAATTTATGAAATAATGGATTTTTTTTCCCATACAATAGATACTCGCGAAGGAAAGATTGGATCAAAATATCTTAAAGAGCACTCTGCCAACGTCAAAGAGCAATTAAGAAAAGGATTGATATATTTTGTTCTTTCAAATGAAGAAAAAACAATTCTCAATAATATTGCTACTTTCCATGATCTCGGAAAGTATACTCTGTACTTCCAGGATTATCTCTTAGATCGACCAAATTTAAATTATATTCTAAAATCACATTCACGATTCGGAGCAATTTATTTTTTGTCGAAATATTTCCGTGAAAATCCATATTGGTCTATCATCGGTTACGGAATTATCGCTCAACATCATGGTAATTTACAAAGCTTGATGTCTCTAAGGAGTCATTTTACAAAAACTGAATTTGAATCTGAGATAGCGTTAATGAAAAAAAGACAGAATTCGATTCTTCCTTTTGCTTCTCAGATTAATAGTGAATTAGGAATTCATGATATAGAAAGCTTCCAAAATCAAATACTTACGTCTGATGTTTATTTTAAGGAAATAAAAAAAATACAAAGAGAGAGTAACATACAAAATTATTATATAATAAATTACCTGTTTTCTTTATTGATTGAAGCAGATAAGCTTGATGCTTCTGATACAAAAGCCTATCAACGAGTACCATTATCACCAAATAAAGTAGATATAGATAAGGGCGTTCCCAATCAGAAATGGGATGAACAAGCTAAAAACTTCTCGAACCTTTCTCAAAACCAATTACGAAACCTTGTTCGAGAGCGTGTAGTCTTTAATTTACATAACAAAGATATCCTCAAAAAGAAGCTTTTCACTCTTACTGCTCCTACAGGGATTGGTAAAACATTAACGGCTCTCGATTTTGCATTAAAACTGCGTACATTGATCCGTGAAAAAGAGAATCGTGAAGCACAAATTATATACGCTTTACCTTTCATCAACATCATTGAACAAGCAGATTCTGTTTATCGTGGGTTATTTGAAAAGGATGAGGTTAAAATATTATCGCATTATCAATACGCAGATGCGCTTAGTCAACAGAGTGACAGTGATAATGAGAATATTACCGGATATAATCAGAAAATAATGCTGCTCGATTCATGGCAATGTGACATTGTGATTACTACATTTGTACAGTTTTTACAGACTTTAATAGGTAATCGGAACAAATTATTGAAAAAATTCAATCACTATGCAGGAAGTATTATAATTCTTGATGAAGTACAAACGATTGCTTTAAGACAGATACCACTGGTTGGGACTTCTCTGTATTATCTCTCAAAATTTCTAAATAGCCGCGTCGTTATAATGACGGCGACCAAACCCAAAGTATTTGAACTGGCAAATGAAAAAATACTAAAAGGTGAAGGTGAGAAGGCTCGGCCTTTTGAATTACTTGGAACAGATGAAGATGTTGCGAAAGTGTTTAGGTCATTTAACCGAACTAAACTTTATCCAATAATCGAATCTACTTTACAAGGTCCACAGGAATTTGTGGATAATTATTTTGATAAGCTATGGAAGCATAATTTATCATGCCTTATCGTCGTTAATACAGTAAATCTTTCAATTGAAGTTTTCAACAGCATTAAAAAGTATTTTCAAGTCCATGCTATCAAAAATCCTCTTTATTATATCTCAACAAATATACTGCCAGCAGCAAGATTGGCATTAATTGATAAGATCAAAAAAGAATTAATCGAGGCGAAGAGCAATCAAGAATTAAAACCGATATTGGTCTCAACTCAATGTGTTGAAGCTGGGGTTGATTTGGATTTCGATATGGCATTTAGGGACCTCGCTCCTATTGATTCAATTATTCAAGTCGCAGGTCGTGTAAATCGAGAATATGACAAAAGTACTATTGGGACTGTCTTTGTTGTAGATTTCGGGAAATGTAGTAGCATTTATGGTCCTATGACTGAAATTACTGCCAGAAATGCGTTGAAGTATTTCACACATGATAAACATGAAATTCCAGAAGAGAAATATCTTGACTTAGTTTCTTACTATTATAACAATATTTGTGAACGAGATGATGACGGTTTTGATTATTCCCGGAATTTTTTTAAATCGATGAAGGAGTTGGATTATGACGGATCAGATTATTCTGTCTCGAAATTTCAGGCGATTGAAAATGGCTTCAATACTCAATCTGTTTTTATCGAATATGGTGAAAAAGCGACAAAGGCCAAGGTAATGTTTGAAAAATTGATTAAAAAAGAATGTTCTCGTGAAGATTTTGAGCTTTATAAATTAGATTTTCACCAAAGTATAATAGCGGTACCCAACTATCTTGAAAAGATTAGAGAATTAAATCAATTATCAGATGGTATTCTCTTTGTCCCCAAGAATCGTATAAAGTATTATTATAATTCAGAAACAGGATTTATTCGAGATAAACTCGAAGAGTCCTGGGGCACAATTCTTTAATTTTTTAATTATGCAAATCACTCAAACGATCATACAATTTCCTGATATACAGTTAAAGACAAGGGATGCTCACAAGTTGCGGGGATATTTTGGAAACTTGTTTAAGGAGTATTCTCCATTACTTCATAATCATTACATGGATGGTTCTACTCGGTATGCCTATCCACTGGTTCAATATAAGGTGATCAGCAGTTGTCCTGTGCTGGTAGGCTTTGAGGAAGGAGCCGAATTGTTGGTTTCATTATTTTTGAAAATTCGTGAATTGAATATTGATGGACGATATTTTCCGGTGTTGGCGAAAAACATTCATCAGACACAATGCACGCTAACAGTGAATCAACAATTGTACAATTACTCTTTTGAAACACTTTGGATGGCTTTAAACCAAGAAAATTTCAGGAAGTATTCCCTACTTGACGAGAAAGAGAAAAAAATCTTTCTGAACCATCAACTTCAAAACAATATTTTAAGCTTCTATAAAGGTCTTTCTTTTCGGGTGGTTGAACGTATTATGGCTATAGCACAAGTGGAAGAAAAGCAGACGCAATTTAAAAATAAGTCCATGGTTGCATTTACTGGCCGGTTTACCACAAATGCATACCTACCTGAATGGGCCGGAATAGGAAAAGCCGTAAGTCGAGGTTATGGGACTATCAGTCAATTATAATAAGCCAAGATTATGCAGCTAATTATCAATACTTATGGTACTTATGTCCATGTGAAAGATGATTTGTTTGAAGTTTCGCTGACCAAAAACGGTGAAAAACAAAAACACCATTTCGCAAGCCAGAAGGTGACTTCGATATTAATGAGCAAAGGCGCCGCCCTCAGTACTGATGCCATAATATTGGCCATGAAAAACAATATTGATATTATTGTTTTCGAATACGACGGAATGCCGATAGGTCGATTCTGGCTCAGCAAGCCGGGAAGTACGTCGAAGATTAGGAAGCAGCAACTTGAAGCCAGTTTAAATGAAACCGGAGTTTACTGGATAAAAAATTGGCTGTCGAGTAAAGTCGAAAATCAAATTGAATTCTTAAAGCGATTGAAAAGCCACAGGTCCACATCGGCAGAGTTAATCCAGGAAAAGATTGATGCGATTAGTAGTCTCAAAATAAAAATAAGAGAGTTGAAAGGAACAAAAATAGATGAAATAGACGATACGCTTCGTGGACTGGAAGGAACATGCGGACGTATATATTTTAGACTATTAAGCTCTCTTGTTGCGGAACGGTATCAATTTGAAGGGCGTAGTTTTCGTCCTGCGAAAGATCAATTTAACACTTTTCTCAACTATGCTTATGGTGTTTTATACAGCCGTGTTGAAAAGGTATTGGTGATTGCAGGGATTGATCCTTATGTAGGATTTATGCATAGGGATGATTATAATATGAAAAGTATGGTTTTTGATTTTATCGAACCATATCGGTCTTATGCAGAGGAAGTAGTTTTTAAACTCTTTTCAGCAAAAAAGGTAAATGACAGTCATACAGATAAAATCACGAACGGGTACAGCTTGAATGCTGAGGGTAAAAATCTATTGATGCAGTCATTGTTGCATTTCTTAGATGAAGAGAAGATCAGGTATAATGGAAGGAATCAAACAAGATTCAATGCCATGCAGATGGATGCGCATCAGTTTGCAAATCAATTGATTAAGAAGGTATGATTTGTTGGGTTTTATACGATATCAAGAAAGACAAATCTCGTAACAAAGTTTCAAAAAGATGCAAGGGATCCGGTCTTTATCGAGTACAAAAATCGGTATTTTTGGGGAGTTTGGATGAAAATGAAAAAGACACGCTCGAGTTGTCCATCAACGAGTTGATTGATGAAGACACCGATTCGGTTTATATTTTTCCAATGAGTAAGAATGAACTTCGTCAAACAGTTTTACTTGGACAAGCTTTTGATAAGAAACTGGTGACCGACGAAGTAAAAGCCCTGTTTTTCTGATGTCAGTAACGCCGTCACATATTATTGAATACCTTTATTGTCCCCGATTTACTTATTACGAGTATGTACTTTGTATTCCGCAATATGAAGAGCGGCACTACAAAGTAGAAAGGGGAAGAAAACTGCATGATCTGAAATTGGAACAAAATAAAGAATATTTGCGTAAACGGATAGGTGTGACCGAAAAGTTTACCGATCAATACTTAGCCAATGAATTGTTGCGAGGTGTTATCGATGAAGTTCTATTGTTAAAGGATGGAACTATGGCTCCTCTTGATTATAAATTTGCTAAATTTGAAGATCGAATTTATGAAACATATCGTACCCAACTAGAATGTTATGCAGTGTTAATTGAAGAAAATTTTCAAAGAAGCGTAAAGAAAGGGTTTTTGGTATATACCCGTTTTTCAAATAAAATGGTTGAAGTGGAAATAAGTGAAGCTGAAAAGCAGGAAGTTCGAGATATTTGTAAAAGGGTCAATGAAATAATTTTGAACAATTATTTTCCCAAGGCAACAAAGTATAAACAACGATGCATTGGATGCACCTATAGAAATATTTGCGTGAAATGAAGTTTTTCGGGAGCTAATTTATTTCAAAAGTACAAAAAATAGTATGTATACTTTTAATTATTAAAATATTAACTTTTCGGAAATGATTAAAAAAATCATCATATCGACGTTCTTTGACATATTGAAAAATGTAAAACATATCGTTCAAAAATGTGTATATGTGTCATATTACCAATGTAATAGTAAAATAAACGGCTTCCAGAACTATCTCCACGAAAATAAGGATTGAAACTAGGTATAGCGGTTCTGCGTGGAATGTAGTTGAAGCTTCCAGAACTATCTCCACGAAAATAAGGATTGAAACCTGTTGCAAAGGTAATGTTTCCCGCACTTTTGCGAGCTTCCAGAACTATCTCCACGAAAATAAGGATTGAAACTATAAACTTGATCGATTCACTGCCGCTTGATAAAGGTCTTCCAGAACTATCTCCACGAAAATAAGGATTGAAACGACTGCATCTCCACATCCTGAGCAACTTCTACAATACTTCCAGAACTACCTCCACGAAAATAAGGATTGAGACAAAACGACGTAATCGAGGTGATATTCCTTTCGACTCTTCCAGAACTATCTCCACGAAAATAAGGATTGAAACGCCCAGTCCCTCACATATCTTGCCCGCATGTACCCGTCTTCCAGAACTATCTCCACGAAAATAAGGATTGAAACAACATGAAACGGAACATCGCAGTTTCTTCGCAATATACTTCCAGAACTATCTCCACGAAAATAAGGATTGAAACTTTCAATTCCAGTATGGTACGATTGGAAGAACTAACTTCCAAAACTATCTCCAGTAAAATAAGGCTAATATGGAATTCTGTGCGGAGCAAATAGGTTAACCCAGAATGTCGTTACCGGGTGCATCGAAAAGTTCGCTGGCCTACCAATAGCCAAGGCCTAATGGTCTCTATTTTGTTTTTACCGGGAAGTGTGATTTCCTCCGCGGCCAACAATGCAAATTATCCTACGCTGCCTTCCAGGCTGATCTGCAGAAGTTTTTGCGCTTCAACGGCAAATTCCATCGGAAGTTTGTTAACCACCTCTTTCACGTACCCGTTCACGATTAATCCGATGGCTTCCTCTTCGCCCAATCCGCGTTGATTGCAGTAGAAAACCTGATCTTCACTGATTTTTGAAGTGGTAGCCTCGTGTTCCAAAATTGCTGTAGGATTCTGAATATCGGTATAAGGGAAAGTGTGGGCTCCGCAATGATCGGTAAGCAACAAGCTATCACACTGCGAGTGATTTCGCGCGTTGGTCGCTTTTTTTGAAACCTTCACCAATCCCCGATAGCTGTTCTGGCTGCTCCCCCCCGAAATTCCTTTGGATACGATGCGGCTCCGGGTGTTTTTGCCCAGATGAATCATTTTTGTTCCTGTATCGGCTTGTTGAAAGTTGTTGGTAACGGCCACCGAATAAAATTCTCCTACGGAGTTATCGCCTGCCATAATGCAGGAGGGATATTTCCACGTAATGGCCGAACCGGTTTCAACCTGTGTCCATGAGATCTTCGAATTATTGCCTTTGCAGATACCGCGTTTTGTAACAAAGTTGTAAACTCCTCCCTTTCCGTTTTTATCGCCCGGATACCAGTTTTGGACTGTTGAATATTTTACTTCGGCATTTTCGAGGGCTATGATCTCCACAACTGCCGCGTGTAGCTGATTCTCGTCACGCATGGGGGCTGTGCATCCTTCAAGATAGCTTACGTATGAGTTGTCGTCAGCAACAATAAGGGTACGCTCAAACTGGCCTGTGTTCTGCGCGTTTATACGGAAATAGGTAGATAATTCCATCGGGCAGCGAACTCCCTTTGGAACATATACGAACGAGCCGTCACTGAAAACGGCAGAATTTAATGCTGCGTAAAAGTTATCCTTGTACGGAACTACAGTAGCCAGGTATTTTTTTACCAGGTCGGGATGATTTTTCACTGCTTCGCTGAACGAACTGAAAATAATCCCTTTTTCGGCAAGAACCTCCTTGAAGGTAGTTTTAATGGAGACACTGTCCATAACGGCATCCACAGCTACGCCCGTTAGTTGCTTTTGCTCATTGAGCGGAATTCCTAATCGTTCAAATGTTTTTAGTAATTCCGGATCTACTTCGTCCAACGATTTTGGAACCTTTTTATTGGTCGGGTCTGCATAATAAATGATGTCCTGAAAATCTATTTCCGGAATATTCAACTGTGCCCAGTCGGGCAATTTCATTGTCAACCAATGGCGATATGCTTTCAACCGAAATTCCAACAACCACTCCGGTTCATTTTTCTTCGAGGAAATCAACCGGACAATGTGTTCATTCAGCCCTTTTTCAATTGTATATGTTTCAACGTCTGTAACGAACCCATATTTGTAATCTTGAGTGGTTAAGTCGGTTAATATCTGATCTTGATCTAATTCCTGCATGATAAATATCTATTACTGTTTCTCTTCCATTGATAAACAAACTTTGTGTGGTTTTGTTTATGCAAGCCTCACGCTATTTGGTTGGAAAGAATTTTTGAATCACGTTATCCGGCTTGAGGATAGCTGACAAATTTTCGTAGGGAATATCCACGTCAATCACGCCCATCGAGTATGGTGCAATCTCATATTGATTGTACGAATAGTGAATCCCCTTATCACTCAGCCAAAAATTGTTGTTTGGAATGAGTTCGTCCAGATCGAAAAATCCTAAATTGATTAACGAATCGGGAACGCTAACATGGTGTTGAGCCATCAACCGGTTAATTATGATCTCTGTGAGCGGTTTTTTATAATTAGGAACAAAAATATCTTCTTCCGAAACAGTTGTCAACTCAGCCAGATCGATGTTCGTGTATGTAATTCTGTACGAACCGTGTGCACCGCCGGTATAATCGCTGTACTCTACAGCGTAGCTCAACAACGAATCGTTCTGGAACATCACTTTATTGGTATTGTACATATAATACCAGTACCACATGGGCGTTTCACCTTTTGGAAGTTGGCTTTTTTCGGAATAATAGGTGCTGGATAATGATTTATATTCCTTTTTATAATCGGCAAGATACGCATCAACAGCTTCCCGGGGAGAAAGGGTGTCGAGGTTGAGGCTGTTGAAAAACGTGCCGACAAAAATTTGTTGTAAACGGGCAAGGTCTTCCTTATTGCCAAACTTCACCGGATAGGTAAAGCTTACTTTCACGTCGGCAAAAGGCAGTGTGGTGTCATTCGTTTCGAGTAGAGGAATTTGTTCTTTAACTACAATACTGTCGAAAACTAGTTGCGTGGAAGTTTGTGCCGTTTTTTTGCAGGAAAATAGCGTTCCGAAAAAAATAGCGAACAAAACTACGGTTGAAAACAGGGTCGATTTTTTCATTTTTATGTTTTTTTGTCGATTATGCGTCGGACGCGTTATCTGTTTACTGAATAATTTGCTTTATAGCACCCAGGTTGGGATAGAAGATCACCTTGACGGGTTGCTTCATGTTGTCGAACATTTTTTTGGTAAGTACATCCTTCGAACCAAACTGAACGATATCCATTTCCTGGTTTTTCAGTGTTTGGTTCTTAAACTCCAGTGTAAGCTGCGCTTTGCCCGGAACGTTATACACTACTCCCTCGGAGAGCTTTTTCTCGAGGCGTTCCCGCTCCTTATCGGAAAGTGCGGTCTCTACTTTTGGCGCTTTGCTTTTTAAAGTCAGGTAAATGGGCGCCCCGGCAAGATTATCGGCATCTACAGGTCCGAGTTTTTCGGAAAATCTGCCGATAACTATTTTATCAATATCTTTTTCCGTAGGAACAACTACGATCTCTTTGGTAAAATATTCGGTTTGCGTACTTCCCGAAAACATTTCGGTCAATACTTTTTCCTGATCGGTTATTTGTTCCATCACCACTTTGTACGCTTCGCCGTCGGGCGGCATGTTATCGGCCTCGCCTATCAGAATATCGTTACGGCTACGGCGCAAATCAAAAATCTGTTTCGAAACCAATTCTGCCTGTTTGGCTGTTGAACCGGCCATCAATGTCTCTTCCGACAAAAATCTTCGTGGGTTAAGCGGAGCGGGAGAAGGTGCCGGAAGGTCGAAAGAGGACTCTTTTTCCGACTCGGGATTAGCGTTTATGGTGGAAATCAGCCCGTCCTGCGTGAGATGAACGTAGGGTGCAACTGAGTTAGGTTTGAATATTACCATGAACGAGTTATCCTTGTCCACGATTCCGCGGTTGGATACCATCACATCTTCCAGCGTGAATTCGGTCCTGCTTTCGGTAATGGGGTCAATGCTCAGGTATCGTTGTGCGAACTGATAAAACTCACCGCGGTTATAAACGGTTTTCTTAACTTTCAGGGTTATTACCAACGATGTTTTCGGCAACGAATAGACCACTCCGTAATCGTTGGCTTTAATGGCGTTCATTCTCACAGTTTGTTGCGCCTGCACGCAAACTGCCGAGAGTGAGACAATTAAAACGGAAAATAAAAGATGTTTTATTTTTATCATAGCAATTGTTTTTGGGGATGTCTAATGTGCTGCCTGAAATTGTTCCAGAAAACGCACATCGTTTTCCGAAAACATCCGCAAGTCTTTCACCTGGTATTTCAGGTTTGTAATGCGCTCAATTCCCATTCCGAGTGCGTATCCAGTGTATATCTTACTGTCTATTCCGCAATTATCCAGTACGTTGGGGTCAACCATGCCGCATCCCAAAATTTCCACCCAACCCGTGTATTTGCAAAACGGGCAACCTTCACCACCACACAAGTTGCAGGAAATATCCATTTCGGCGCTGGGCTCGGTAAACGGGAAGTACGACGGACGAAGCCGGATTTTTGTATCGGCTCCGAACATCTCTTTGGCAAAGAAGAGCAACGCTTGTTTTAAATCGGCAAACGATACATCTTTGTCAACATACAACGCTTCCACCTGATGGAAGAAACAGTGTGCCCTGTACGAGATAGCTTCGTTCCTATACACCCGTCCCGGACAAATAATGCGAATAGGGGGTTGTGTTTTTTCCATTACGCGGGTCTGAACAGACGAAGTGTGCGTACGTAAAACAATATCCGGATTACTTTGTATAAAAAAAGTGTCCTGCATGTCACGTGCCGGATGGTCTTCGGCAAAGTTGAGCGATGAAAAAACATGCCAGTCGTCCTCTACTTCCGGCCCCTCGGCGATGGAAAACCCTAAGCGTTTAAAAATATCACAAATTTCTTCTTTCACAATCGAAATCGGATGGCGTGTCCCGAGAGAAACCGGATAAGCGGTTCGGGTTAAGTCAATCTCCGCATTTTTTCCTTTGTTGCTTTCAAACTGATCCTTCAGCGATTGCATTTTTTCCTGGGCTTTCTGTTTCAGTTCGTTCAGTTTCATGCCGACTTCGCGTTTCTGCTCGGGGGCAACGTTTCTAAAATCGTCCATCAACACAGAGATAATGCCTTTTTTGCTTAAGTATTTGATGCGTAATGCTTCCAGTTCATCGGCGTTTGATGCCGTGACCCGATCTATTTCGGAAAGAAGGGAGTGAATTTTATCTAACATACAATCTTTATTGTCTTTAATTTTATACAAAAATACATTTTTCCCGGCTATTTACCTTGATTTTGAAGAAAGAATTCTTTTCCACCCGATTTTGAAAAACATATCGTATATTTGCAATGAAAGAAAAAATCGTAAAAAAACAAACAAATGACAGTTTTAGAAAGGGATGAAACGGAAGTATTAGCTTGATGCTTCAAAAAATAAAAACATATATTGCCGAAAAACGTTTGCTGGAAAACGATGCTACGTTGGTATTGGGGCTTAGCGGTGGTGCGGATTCCATGGCTTTACTGGATATACTGACTTTGCTGGGTTACCGGTGTATTGCGGCACATTGTAATTTTCATCTTCGGGGAAAAGAATCGGAGGATGATGCCGGATTTGTGAAAAAGTGGTGTGAGGAAAGCGATATTGAGTTCACTTCCATCGATTTCGATACCAGACAATATGCCGCCGGTAAAAAGATTTCCATTGAGATGGCAGCGCGTGAACTGCGTTATGCGTGGTTTGAAATGATGCGGATACAATTTAATGCCGATGCTATTGCCGTGGCCCATCACAAAGACGATTCGGTAGAAACGGTGCTGCTGAATTTAATTCGCGGTACGGGAATCGGCGGATTGAGCGGAATTTCTCCTAAAAACAAAAAAATTATCCGCCCGATGCTTTGCGTTACTCGGAGCGAAATAGAAAATTACCTGATGGAACGCGAAATTCCTTATAGGACAGATCACACCAATTATGAAGATATTTATGCCCGAAATTACATCCGGTTGAACGTTTTGCCTATGCTGCAAAAGCTCAACCCGTCGGTAAGTGAATCTATTTTTCGTACCTCTGAAAACCTGGCCGAAGCAGGGAAAGTATATAAAAAAGCGGTTGATGCGGATATAGAAGCTGTTTTGCAAAACAATAAAATTGATATTGAGAAATTGAAGCAAACCGTTTCCCCGTCGTCGATCTTGTTCGAGATTCTATCGCCTTTGGGATTTCATCCTTCCGTTATCGATGATGTGAAAAACGGACTGAATGCTTTACCGGGAAAAGTGTTCTATTCTCCTACATACCGATTGATAAAAGATCGTATCTGTTTTCTTATCGATAAAATAGAAAAATCAGAATCTGATAATCAATCCTATTTTATTGATGCGGTTTCGCAAGAAATTTCGAATCCGATTGGTTTAGACATTAAATTGACGGATGTCCCGAAATCCATCTGTAAAAATAATAATATGTTGTATGCCGATGCCGCTAAACTGCGGTTTCCACTCAAGTTGCGAAGATGGCAAACGGGTGATTGGTTTGTTCCTTTCGGAATGAAAGGTAAAAAGAAGTTGAGCGATTTTTTTACTAACCAAAAATTTAATCTGATAGAGAAGGAAGAAACATGGATTTTGCTGTCGGGTGAAGATGTGGTCTGGGTGGTAGGGCATCGGCCGGATAATCGGTTCAGGATTACATCAAAGACTAAAAGTGTCTTGCAAATTGAGTTAAAAAGTGGTGAAATGGGGTGAATTTTTTGACGAAAAGATATTTTTATGTAACTTCATACCGGAAAAATTGATTTTCTAAAAACACAAAAGCAAATAAAACTGTTATAACTAAAAAAATACAATGATGAAAAATAGTCTGTTTAAAGATATTTTGGTGGTGGCTGCCTTTTCCGCAGTTTCGTTTATTGTGATGCGAAACTACCAGAAAAAAAAGAAAAGAGACCGTCAAATGAAAGATTTCGTTCATTTCCAATTATTCTGATTGCCAATTCACCGATAAATATATTTCGTGTTACAACTGTTTCGGCGCGGGAATTTTTGTTACCTTTGCACATCCTCAATCAAAAATAGTTGAAACTGTTTTTTTATGCTTACACTCAAAGTAATTAATGAAAATAGCGAAGAAGTTATTCGCAAACTTGCCAAAAAAAGATTTGATGCCGAAGAGATAATTAATCAAATAGTGGCATTAGACGAAAAGCGCCGTAGCGCTCAAACTCTTTTAGATAGTCAATTGTCGGAGGTCAACGCCTTGTCGAGGTCGATAGGCGGGCTGATGAAAGAAGGTAGAAAAGCTGAAGCAGAAACTGCCAGACAACAAGTTACGGAATTGAAGGAGCTTGCCAAAACTAACGAAGCCGGGTTGAGAGACGCTGAAGCTGCTATTCAGGATTTGTTGGTTACGATCCCCAATTTACCGCACGATTCGGTTCCCGAAGGCAAATCAGCCGAAGACAATCTTATAGAGCGCTCGGGAGGAAACATGCCACAACTCCCTTCTGATGCTCTTCCGCATTGGGAACTGGCGAAGAAGTACGACTTGATAGATTTTGAATTAGGAGTAAAAATTACCGGTGCCGGATTTCCTGTTTATAAAGCAAAGGGATGCCGTTTGCAGCGCGCGCTCATTAATTTCTTTCTCGATAATGCCCGTGAAGCCGGATTTGTTGAGATCCAGCCGCCTTATGTCGTAAATGCGGCGTCCGGCTTTGGAACGGGACAATTACCCGATAAAGAAGGACAAATGTATCATGTGGGGTTGGACGACTTATACCTTATACCGACGGCGGAGGTGCCGGTTACTAACCTCTACCGCGATGTGATTCTGGATGAAAAAGACCTGCCGGTGAAAAATACCGCCTATTCCGCTTGCTTCCGCCGCGAGGCCGGTTCCTACGGGAAAGATGTACGTGGGTTGAACCGTTTGCATCAGTTTGATAAAGTGGAAATTGTCTGCATCGATAAGCCGGAAAATTCCTATCAGCGATTGGAAGAGATGGTGCGTTATGTGCAAACGTTGGTGGAGAAATTAGAGCTTCCCTGGCGTATTTTACGTTTGTGTGGGGGCGACATGGGCTTCACCTCAGCGCTCACGTTCGACTTTGAAGTCTTTTCCGCTGCGCAGCAGAGATGGTTGGAGGTGAGCTCGGTATCTAATTTTGAGAGTTATCAGGCAAACCGGTTAAAATGCCGTTATCGCAGTGAAGATCGCAAAACGCAGCTTTGTCATACACTCAACGGAAGCGCTTTGGCTTTGCCGCGCATTGTTGCCGCACTTCTGGAAAACAATCAAACGCCCAGGGGAATAAAAATACCAACAGCATTAGTGCCTTATACCGAGTTTGAGATGATTGACTGATTTATAACAACGGTTTATCATGGCCGTTTATTCTGCGATATTCTGAAGGAGTTATTTTAACCCGTTGTTTGAAAAACGATAGAAAATATTCAATAGAACTGAAATTCAGCTCATAAGCAATTTCTTTGATGGGTAAATTAGTCTCCGTCAGTAGCTCTTTTGCTTTCCTGAGTTTCAATTCCTGAAAATATTGTGCGGGCGGATAGCCCGTATATTCTTTAAAAAACTTTCTAAACCAGGAATAGCTTGTTCCAAGCTTCGATGCAATTTCTTTCACATCAATATCTTTATGGATATTTTCTCTCATAATGATCTTGGCTCGCTCAATTACTTGTGTTGACTCACGTCCATCGTAACTTTTGTTTTGTGAAAGCGACAAAATCATTCCCAAAATGTGAAAAACTATTCCGGCAAGATATTGTTGTGCCGATTTTTTATCTTCTTTCGCTACCTTGATAGCCGTTAAAAACAGATTGACCAGTTCGTCACTCGTGCCGACATCCAAAATTTGATTTTGTTCCGAAATAAAGCTCTTTTCGATAACAGAATCAATAATGCTTCCTTCAAAACCGATATAGTATTCGTTCCATCCGGTATCCCTTAAGGGTTGGTACGAATGCCATTGCCCGGGAAAAAGAATGATAACCTGCCCTTTTTTAACGGGTGTCTTTTTTGTTGTAGCAGATGAAAAGACTCCTTTCCCTTTACAGATATAGACAAATTGATATTCGGATAAAATTCTTCCTTTTTGGGGGTTAAAATAATAGCTCTTGGGATGGTCGGTGGAAGGATACAACGTGTTTGGCGCAATAGGTTGGAAGCCAACAGTATTTACCGTTAATCCAAATTCTTTGTCTTTCTCGTTTACTAACAAGTATTTAAAATCTATTCCTAAATCGTTGAATCTCATTTTTTCTGTTTTTTGGTATGTAATTCTAATTTCACGGACAAATATAAAAAAATAAAGCACAATGCTGTCAATTTAACCCTAAGTTATCAATTGATCCTGCATGGTGCTTTTTGAAAACATGAAAGAATGAACAGTTTCTAAAATAGATTTGGAATGGTTAAAGAAAATATTAATATAGCCATGCCGACAGCAAGAAAGGTAACTGCTTTTTTACCGGCCCCTTTCCATTCTTTCAGAATAACTCCCCACACATTGCTGAAAACAACGTTTAAAGACATTAGGATACTCCAGGAGAAGGCCATCATCACACTGTCCGGTTCGAAAAAACTTTTTCCCATCCCCAAGCCGAAGAACTGAGAATACCACAGTAACCCCGCCAAGGCACAGAAAAGAAGATTATTAATAAGCACGGATTTAGATGTTTTTCCAATTTCACCACCGGTCTTATTTTTTGCATTCATGTAGAGACAATAGGCCAGATTGGTGAAAAAACCGCCAATAGTGACTAAAAGTGTTACGGGATTTTGGGCGAAAATCTCCCTCGCGCCCGCTGCAATTGCGGCTTCTTTTATAGGTGTTCCGGCACTTAACCCTAAACTGAAACAAGCGCTCATGACTCCGGCAAACAAGGCAATAAGCAACCCTTTTTTTAAAGCAAAGTCCTTTATGGCTTTCTTGCGCTCCTCTTCCGACATGTTTTTAGAACGCAAGCTTCCTGCGTATCCCACCAGTGCAATCCCTACCAAGGTTACAATAACAGCCAGTAACAGAACCAATCCTTTCGGGGAGAGAAGGTCGTCCCCTGCAAGAACAGCAGGGATAAGGGTTCCAAAGGCAGCGCACGTTCCCAAAGCAACGGACTGACCAAGGGCGATACCTAAGTATCGCATACTGAGACCGAATGTTAATCCGCCAATTCCCCACAGCACGCCATACCCGATTGATTGCAACGCCGCACCGGAATTAGCCGAATAAACCTGTATCAATTCCGGAAGGGAGTTGGCCAAAAATGCACCTAGAACCGGAAAAACGAGCCAGGCAAAAACTCCCTGTACAAGCCAGAAATTTTCCCACGACCAATCTTTAACTTTATTGATGGGAACATAAGAGCTCGATTGCCCCATGCTCCCTATTGCGATAATAATCAAACCAATAAAGGTGTTCATCGTGCTTGTCTTTTAGAAGTTACTTCCGATTCGTAATTTTCAATTTCTTTAATATACTCATTTCCAACCGGAACACCTTGTTGTAAGCAATAATAGTTGTAAACTGCATTCCAGGGCATGGCTTTTAGTTCTTCCAGATAAGCCAGCCGCTGAAAATTATGATCTTGCTTTTCGTAATCACGCAGCTTTTCGGTCGGTTCTAAAAGCGCTTGTAACAATGCTTTCTGGGTTGACCGGATTCCAACAACATAAGCGCCAATACGATTAATGGACGCATCAAAATAATCCAGTCCGATATGTATTTTTTCCATTTGTCCGGAACGGACAATCTCTTGCGATAACTCCAACAGCGCATCGTTCAGGATGACCACATGGTCGCTATCCCAACGTTCGGGACGGCTGACATGCAAGGTGATTTCGGGAACAAAAAGCAACATGGAGGAAATTTTATCTGCAATCCCTTCGGTCGGATGGAAATGTCCGGCATCCAACGTTAGCAGCATATTGTTTTTAACGGCATATCCCATGTAAAACTCATGAGAACCCACAACATAACTTTCGCTGCCAATTCCAAAAAGTTTGCACTCAACACAATCTTTCAGGTAATCGGTGCTGATTTTTTCGGTCATCACCTCGTCTAACGATTCTTTCAACAGTTGCCTGTGTTGTATGCGGGAAACTGTTTTGTCTTTCTCCCCGTCATGTATCCAGATATTGTGGATGCATGCATCACCTTGTTGACGGCCCATCTCTTCTGCTATACGGCGGCAACGGCGCAAATGTTCTTTCCAGAAATCACGTATCTCCGGATTGAAACTCGAAAGTGAATAGTTCCCGCTTTTTGAATGAGAAAAGAATGTGGAATTAAAATCCAGTTTCGCACCTGCCTTCTTTGCCCAATCTATCCACGTTTGAAAATGTTTAGGTTCAATTTGGTCCCTATCCACAAATTTTTCCCCGAAATCACCGTAGATCGCGTGTAAACTTAAGCGGTGTTTTCCGGGAATCAGGGTCAACACTTTTTCGATGTCTTTTTTCAATTCATCTATTGAGCCGGCTTTACCGGGGTAGTTCCCTGTTGTTTGGATTCCGCCGGTCAGTTCTCCATCGGGATTTTCAAAACCCGACACGTCGTCGGCCTGCCAGCAATGGATGGAAATAGATACACTGTTTAGCTTTTCGATTGCTTTTTCCACATCAACCCCAAGTACAGCGTATTGTTCTTTTGCAGCTGCATACTCTTTCTTAATTTGTTCTTCTTTCATGATTACCTGAACTGTTTATTTATGTTTATAATTTGTTGGAAACATCTGAATATTTATTATAATGCTTGTTCCACAGGTTTGTATCCTGAGGTTCGAACCTCACCAGATTAACAGAGTTCCTGACCATTTCCCGCATATCGTTTTTATCTGCGGCCAATCCGAATGCTTTTGCCTGAAGCAATATGTTCCCAATAGCGGTAGCTTCTGAAGGCCCGGCAATTACAGTTATTCCGATAGCGTTTGCAGTAAATCTGTTGAGCATATTGTTTTGTGACCCTCCTCCGATAATATGTAAGGTCTCAATAGGGAAACCGGCCAATCCTTTTAGGTTCTCGAGCACTTGTTTGTATCGGAAGGCAAGGCTTTCGTAGATGCACCGGGCAATTTCTCCTACACTCTGTGGCACAAACTGACGGGTTTGCCTGCAATAGTTTTGTATTTCATCAATCATCGATTCGGGGCTTGTGAAACAAGGTGCATCCGGATTAATGAAACATTTGAACGGTTCAGATTGGGTGGCCTCAAGAACGATATCGTCATACGAGATATCTTTTTCCTTTGCCCACTCTTTTCTGCACTGTTCAATAAGCCACATTCCACAAATGTTCTTTAATAAACGGATGGAGCCGTCTGCTCCGCCTTCGTTGGTGAAATTCAATGAATAAGTTTCTTCGTTTACCACAGGTTCTTTGGACTCTATTCCCATCAGTGACCAAGTGCCGGAACTCAGATAAGCAAAGTTTCCATTTTCGGCCGGAGTAGCGATTACTGCCGATGCCGTATCGTGTCCTGCAACAGCAATAACCGGAATTGCACCCAAGTTGGTTTGTTTTTGCGCGGATTCCGATAATGTGCCGATTTGTGTTCCCGGAAAAACTATCGGTGCAAAATTTTCTTTCGATATATTTAATGTACATAGCAGTTCTTCGTCAAAAGATCGCGTAAAAGGATTCAGGAGTTGAGAAGTAGATGCTATGGTGTATTCTGTTACCATCTTGTTTGTCAGTAAGTAAGATAAAGCGTCGGGCATAAACAGGAACTTGTCCGTTATGGGATAAACAGGGTTGTTATCTTCTTGTTGAGTAAAAAGCTGGAAAAGTGAATTGAAATTCATGATTTGAATCCCGGTTTTCAAGTAGGTCTCCTTTTTAGATAAAATCTTGTCGAAAAACTTTTTCGGAGCGGGGAAGGTGTGTGTGTCGCGATAGCAGTAAGGCATACGGAGCGGTTCCCCATCTTTGCCGAAAGATACGAAATCTACTCCCCAGGTGTCAATTCCAATCGATTCTATTTCAATACCCTGATGTTGAATGTACTTTAAAGACTTTAATATTTCGGAGTATAGGTGAAATAAATCCCAATATAATCTGCCATTGACGTCGATGATCGGGTTTACAAAACGATTGACTTCTTTCAATTCTAATTTGCTGTTTCTAATCGTACCAAGAATGGCACGTCCGCTTGAAGCACCTAAATCGATAGCTAAAAAAGAAATTAATCTGCTTTCATTCATGATGAGGCTAAATAAATAAAAAATTATAATTTACAAAAATAGGAATAACAACGGTAAGTAAAAATAATAAAAATGATTTTGTTGCTGTATTATTTGATATTTTATGACAAAAAATACAGTACAAAAATCAATAATTACATTTATTGGGGAAGAAAACCATCTATTTTTGTAATATCAAAAGTTCACCAATGAGACGAAATATTTTATCCCTGCGTTTTTTGGATACTATATTTAATATAGGTAACTTTGTGTCAGCATAGTGTAGGATACTTAATATTGTATTGTTGATCAGCAATTAAAGTGCTTTAAAATCAAAAAACATATGGCAGTAGTAATAATTATGCCCAAGCAGGGGCAGTCGGTTGAAAGTTGTATAATAGGCTCCATAAACAAGAAAAAGGGGGATTCCGTGAAGAAAGGCGATGTTCTCTTTTCTTATGAAACAGACAAGGCCTCTTTCGAGGAGGAATCTCCGGCGGACGGAGTGGTGCTCGAATGTTTTTACAAGGAAGGTGACGAGGTTCCCGTGCTGGAAAATATGATGGTTATCGGTGAGCCCGGAGAGAATTATTCGGCTTTGCTGCAAGGCAGTCAGGAGCCGCACCCCGCACCCGCGCCCCGTACTCCGGAACTCGCGTCCCGTACTCCGGAATCCGCAACTCACATTCTGGAACCCGCAACCCGGAACTCGGACCCCGGACCCCGTTTCATTTCCCCCCGCGCCAAAAACCTTGCGACAAAAGAGGCGATTGATACCGCGGGCGTGAGCGGGTCGGGGCCACAGGGGCGCGTTATCGAAAAAGATGTAAAAGCGGCTTTGGAAAACAGGCCTAAAATGACACCGTTGGCAAAAAAGATGGCCTCGCTGGAGAATCTGCAACCGCAATCATCGGGTACCGGATTAGCGGGAACAGCACGTTCTGCCGATTTGGCACCATCGTCAAATTATGTTTACGCTAACGATTACGAAGACAGGAAGCTTTCCAATATGCGGAAACTCATTGCCCGGGCAATGCACGCTTCGCTGCAAAATTCAGCGCAGCTTACACACCATCTGGGCGCCGATGCACGCCGGATCCTTGAACTTCGGAAACAAGTGAAATCTGCCGTAGAAGCCGGGAAGCTCTCCATAAACATCACGCTCAACGATATGGTCTGTTATGCGGTGATCAAAGCGCTGAAGAAATTTCCCCAAGTCAATTCGCAACTCCTGGGCGACACCATGCGTATTTTTAATAAAGTACATCTCGGATTGGCGGTGGACACCGATCGCGGACTGATGGTCCCGGTAGTGAAAAATGCCGATGATTTGTCGATCGCCGGACTTTCAAACCAACTGAAAGAAGTCGCAAACGCTTGCAGGACAGGTAGTGTGAATCCGGATATCCTTTCTGCGGAAGCCGGCTCGTTCACCGTGTCCAATTTGGGAAATTACGGGGTGGAAATCTTTACGCCCGTTATCAATCTGCCGCAGTCTGCCATATTGGGAGTGAACACGATTGTGCCGCGCCCGAAAGATCTGGGCGATGGCGTTTATGCTTTTGTCCCGTATATCGGGCTGAGCCTTACCTACGATCACAGGGCGCTTGATGGCGGGGAAGCAACGCGCTTCCTGAAGCAAATTGCCATAGAAATAGAAAATCTCGAAATCGATTATTAATCCAATAAAATAAAGAAAATGTACGACTTATTAATCATCGGCGGTGGACCGGCCGGTTATGTGGCTGCCGAACGTGCAGGTCATAAAGGGCTGAAGGTGGTCTTGTTTGAGAAAAAAACCTTGGGCGGCGTTTGTCTTAACGAAGGCTGTATCCCGACCAAAACCATGCTCTATAGTGCTAAAACCTATGAAAATGCGCTTCATGGCGATAAGTATGGTGTTTTTGCGGAGAATGTCCGTTTTGAATACGATAAGATTGTATCCCGCAAAAATAAAATAGTGCGTAAATTAGTTGCCGGTGTGAAAACCAAGATGAAGACCAACCAGGTTACGGTTGTTGAAGGCGAAGCTCACATCACGGGCAGGAGCGGCAACGGCATTGAGGTGGTCTGCAACGGTGAGAGTTATCCGGGAAACAACCTGTTGATCTGCACCGGATCCGAAGCATCGGTTCCGCCCATTCCCGGATTAAAAGAGGCCGGTGATGTTATCCTGACTAACCGTGAAATTCTCGACTTGAAAGAACAGCCCAAAAGACTTGTTGTCATCGGAGGCGGAGTTATCGGAATGGAGTTTGCCAGTTTTTACAACAGTTTAGGATCCAAAGTAACCGTGATAGAAATGCTTCCCGAGATTTTGGGAAATAACGATTTCGAAATTTCAGCCATGTCGCGCGATATTTTCACTAAAAAAGGCATTGATTTTTATCTTGATGCCAAGGTCGTACAGGTGGACGGAAATAAGGTGATTTTCGAAAAAGACGGCGAAACACATACCGTGGAAGGTGACAAGATCCTGTTGAGCGTTGGACGCCGTGCGGTGACCAAAGGCTTTGGCCTCGAAAACCTGGACGTGGAACTGGATAGAGGGGGCATCAAGGTAGATGAAAAAATGCGCACCAACGTTCCCCATGTTTTTGCCGCCGGCGACGTGACCGGATTTTCACTTTTGGCACATACAGCCAGCCGCGAAGGCGAAGTGGTGGTCAACAACCTCACGGGGAAAAACGACATTATGCGCTACAACGCTATTCCGGGAGTGGTGTACATCAATCCTGAGATTGCCGCTGTGGGTGAAACCGAAGAGAGTGCAAAAGCAAAAGGGATTGCTTACAAGGTAGCCAAGCTTTCCATGGCATACGCCGGGCGTTTTGTCGCTGAAAACGAAGGCGGCACCGGATTGTGCAAGGTTCTTGTCGGTGAAAAATACGGCGAAGTTATCGGTGTTCACATGTTAGGGAATCCGGGCAGTGAAATAATTTACGGCGCTTGTATGGCCATAGAGCAGGAAATGACGCTGGAAGAGATGAAAGAGGTTGTTTTTCCGCACCCGACAGTAAGTGAAATATTCAAAGAAGTGGTGTTTGAGTTTTAGAATACCTGAAATATAAAAAAATATTATGCCAAAAATTCAATTTATCGATCCGGCTGAAGCCCGCAAACCGGGCTTTGTGGAATTTCAGCCCATTCCTGTCAATCAGTACCAAAAGACGGTAAAAGAAGAACGTGAAAATTTTACCGACGACGAACTAAAAGCCATTTATCACGACATGGCGCTCATCCGTGAGTTCGAAACCATGCTTAATCTTATCAAAACCAAAGGTGAGTACAACGGCGTGGCGTACAATCACCCCGGTCCGGCTCACTTGTCCATCGGACAGGAATCGGCGGCTGTGGGGATGGCCTGGACACTTACGGTCGATGATTTTATTTTCGGGAGCCACCGTTCACACGGCGAGATCCTGGCCAAAGGGATGTCTGCCATCCATAAGCTTACCGACGACGAACTGATGAAAATAATGCAGGGCTTTTTCGATGGTTCGGTGCTGAAAATCGTTCAAAAAGATTTTAACGGAACCACTAAGGAGCTCGCCCGCCGTTTTTTGGTTTATGGAACATTGGCGGAAATATTTGCCCGGGAAACCGGATTTAACAGGGGGCTTGGCGGTTCGATGCATGCCTTTTTCACCCCTTTCGGAGTATATCCCAACAATGCCATCGTGGGCGGTTCGGGAGATATTGCCGTGGGTGCCGCGTTGTACAAAAAGATCAACCGTAAACCCGGATTGGTAGTTGCCAATATAGGTGATGCCTCGATGGCGTGCGGGCCCGTTTGGGAAGGAATCACGTTCGCTGCGATGGACCAGTTCAAAGAACTCTGGGAGGGAGATATGAAAGGCGGGCTTCCGGTGATTATCAACATCATGAACAACCAGTACGGGATGGGCGGCCAAACTTGCGGCGAAACCATGGGCTACGGCATTGCAGCCCGCATAGGCGCGGGTGTGAACGAAGAGCAAATGCACGCCGAACGTGTGGACGGTTACAATCCGTTGGCAGTCATTGATGCTTACAAACGCAAACGCAAAGTGATTGAAGAGAAAAACGGGCCGGTACTGCTGGACGTCCTGACTTATCGGTACAGCGGGCACTCTCCGTCGGATGCCTCCTCCTATCGTACGAAAGAAGAAGTGGAAGCCTGGGAGAACCAGGATTGTATCGCATCGTTCGGAAAACAATTGCTGGAAGCGGGTGTGACGGATCAAAATGGATTGGACGCTATTTGGGACGATATAAAAATGCTCATTCATGAGATGTTGTTGAAATCGACTGACGATGAAATCTCACCCCGGATGAAAAACCCCGATCGGATTGGCGAAATGATGTTCTCGAACGGTTCAGTGGAGAGTTTCTCCGATGCAAAACCTGAGGTGCTGATGCCGTTGGAAGAGAACTCCCGCGTAAAGAAAATAGCCGGTAAAGAGCGTTTCGCATTCGATGCGGAGGGCAAGCCGTTCAGCAAGATGAAACAGTTCCAGCTGCGCGACGCTATTTTCGAAGCCATCATGGACCGATTCTATAAAGATGCATCCCTGGTGGCTTACGGTGAAGAGAACCGCGATTGGGGAGGCGCTTTTGCCGTTTATGGCGGAATGACGGAAGCCTTGCCGTATCACCGCCTGTTCAATTCACCCATATCCGAAGCCTCTATCGTGGGAACGGCCATCGGTTACGCCATGTGTGGCGGGAGGGTTATACCCGAGATCATGTACTGCGATTTTCTGGGGCGGTGCGGAGACGAAGTGTTCAATCAACTGCCCAAATGGCAGGCCATGAGCGGGAACGTGCTGAAGATGCCGGTTGTACTTCGTGTTTCGGTCGGGTCGAAATACGGCGCACAGCATTCGCAGGACTGGACTTCGCTTGTGGCCCATATTCCGGGCATTAAAGTTTGCTTCCCCGTGACGCCTTATGATGCCAAGGGGCTGATGAATGCCGCGCTGCAAGGGACCGATCCGGTGATCTTCTTTGAGAGCCAGCGTATTTATGATATCGGTGAGCAATTTCACGAGGGCGGCGTTCCTGCGGGATATTACGAAATACCCATTGGTGAGCCCGACGTGAAAAAAGAAGGAGGAGACATTACTTTCCTGACCATCGGGCACACGCTCTATCCCGCACTTCAGGCGGCAAAAGAGTTGGAGTCAGCATACGGCATGAGTGCCGAAGTGATCGATGCCCGTTCGCTGGTGCCGTTCAATTATGAAAAGGTGGTTGCCTCGGTGAAGAAAACCGGTAAAATCATCGTTGCCGGCGATGCTACCGCTCGTGGTTCGTTCCTGAACGACCTGACGGCAACTATCGGATCGCTTTGCTTCGACTACCTGGATGCACCCGTTGCCGTGCTCGGTTCACGCAACTGGATCACCCCGGCGCACGAACTTGAAAGTGCGTTTTTCCCGCAGGCAAGCTGGTTTATCGATATGATACACGAACGTATTCAGCCGCTTAAAGGGTATATGCCCGGTGAGAATTTTACCGATGCCGAAATGATAAGAAGAGCGAAAAAAGGAATTTAACCATGGAGTTTCCAAAAGTAAATGCTCATTTGCATACGCCATTCTCTTTCAGCGCATTCCGGGATATCGATGATGCATTGGACAGGGCAGCCGCAGAGCATGTGAAAGTGGTCGGCATCAACGATTTTTATAGTGCCGAAGGTTATGAAGAGTGGTCGGAAGGTTGCCGCAAACGCGGGCTTTATCCACTTTTCAACATCGAGCTGATCAGTTTGAACAAGGAAGATCAAAAAGCAGGCTTGCGTGTGAATGATCCCGGAAATCCCGGGCGGACTTATATTAGCGGCAAGGGGCTGTTGTACCCGTTTAAGCTGGATGAACCTTATGCTTCGCAATTGGCAAATGTGCGCGACGAAGCCAATAAGCAGGTGGAAGCCATGTGCGAAAAACTAAACGGAATTCTTCAAAGCAAGAACGTCGGTTTTTTGCTCGATATGGATTGGGTGAAAGCTAATCTGACCAGGGGCTCTGTTCGGGAACGTCATTTGGCGAAAGCTTTGCGCTTGAAAGTTTACGAAAATTGCGGTGATAACCCAACATGCATTAAGAACCTGCTGAAGGAGATTTTCGATGGGAAAGAGTTGAAATCGGATACTGAAAACCTTGCGGGTGTAGAGAATGAAATCCGTGCTAATCTGTTGAAAGCGGGTGGTTCGGCTTTTGTTCCGGAAACTGCCGAAGCTTTTCTCCCGATGCAGACGGTTTGTGAAATCATTCTGGCGGCCGGGGGAATACCCACTTATCCGTTTTTAGCGGATGATATCGCCGGAAATTATACCGATTTTGAAAACGATTTGGAGCGCGTGGCCAAACAATTGACCGGGCGTGGATTCCATTCCGTGGAATTTATTACTACCAGAAACGATATGAATTTATTGGAAAAATATGCTTCGTACCTTCACGATCAGGGTTTTGTAGTGACCCTTGGCAGTGAACACAATTCTCCGGTGATGGAGCCCATTGAACTTTTTGCCCGTCATCAAACACCTTTGTCGGGAAAATTGTTGCGTATAAACTATGAAGGTGCGTGTGTTGTTGCAGCCCATCAGCATTTAGTCGCCCAGGGCCTGAGCGGCTATACCGATGAAAACGGTAATGCCGATCGCTCGAAAAGGGACGAGTTCGTGAAATTGGGAGATGAGTTAATCAGGAACAGAGTAGGAAAACAATAGAGATGAGAGAGATTCAAGAGTTAATATCCATTTCACAGTTCTACGGTAAAGACAACCGCTTTGTCATTGCCGGAGGCGGGAATACATCGTATAAGAATGCAGAGAGGATCTGGGTGAAGGCAAGCGGCTCATCACTCGCGAGCATCACGGAAGATGGTTTTGCCGTATTGGATCGTTCACTGCTTAACCCGATGTCAGAAAAGCAATACAGTGAAAATGCCGCCGAGCGCGAAGAGCAGGTAAAAAATGATCTGGCCGCTGCTACCATCACAAAAGGTAAACGCCCGTCGGTAGAGACTTCGATGCACAACGCCATTGATTATGCATTTGTGGTTCATTTACATCCGACGGCCGTGAATGGTTTAATGTGCGCTATAAATGCCGGGACGGAGTTGAAAAATCTTTTCGGCGAAAAAACATTGTTTGTGGAATATACCGATCCGGGGTATGTCCTGTTCAAGAAAGTGGACGAAAAAATAAAGGAATATCGCCGCAAATTCAGCGAAGAACCGCAGGTAATCTGGTTGCAAAACCACGGTATTTTTGTAGCAGCAGACAATATTGAGGAGATAAAATCCATTTATAATTCAATTTTAGAGACACTTGAAAAGGCGGTGAGAATTCCTTTGCCGGAAGGCGAAAGGGAAACGTGCCGCTGTACCGAAGAGGTCCTGCCGGCCATTCGGATGCTGGTTTCGGAAGATAGCCTCAAAACCATGAAAGTCCGTAAGAGCGAATTGATAAAACAGTTTTACGATAGTCCCGGGAACCAGGCAGCCGTTGCGAAGCCTTTTACTCCCGATGCTATTGTTTATTGTAAATCGAACTATCTGTTTTTCAATGGTGAAACGCCTGAGCAAATCATTGCAGATGCACAAAAAACGATCCCCGATTTTGTATATAAGTTCGGTTATCTGCCTAAAGTCTTGTTGATTAAAGGTGTCGGGCTTGTAGCCGTGGGGGATAATGCCAGGCAGTGCGATATCATCCTCGATGTATTTGAGGATGCCATGAAGGTGGCTTTTCTATCTCAATCGTTTGGCGGAGCGCATCCGATGACACAGGCTCAGATTGACTTTATCGATAATTGGGAAGTGGAAAATTATCGCCGCAGTGTGGCAGCCGGGAATGCTTCGGGGCGGGCAGAAAACAGGACTATTGTGGTAACCGGAGCGGCACAAGGTTTTGGCGAAGGGATCGCCGAATGTTTATTGCGGGAAGGCGCCAATATTGTCGTGGCGGATTTGAACGAGGAGGCGGGACGGAAAACAGCCGATAAATTGAACGGCCTGGCGAAAAGCAATCGGGCAATTTTCGTAAAGACGAACGTTGCTGAAATTCCAAGCCTCGAAAACTTAGTACACGAAACCGTCTGTAATTTTGGCGGAGTTGACTGCTTTATCAGCAATGCAGGTGTTTTGCGCGCGGGAGGGCTGGACGATATGACACCCGAGAATTTCGATTTTGTCACCAGGATCAACTACAATGCCTATTTCTATTGTGCGAAAGTAATAAGCAAAGTGATGAAACTGCAAACGAAATACGCGGCGAATAATTATTTTGCCGATATCATTCAAATAAATTCAAAGTCGGGGCTTCGTGGCAGTAAGGCTAACTTTGCTTACGCAGGCGGAAAATTTGGCGGTATTGGGCTGACACAGTCATTTGCATTGGAACTGGCCCCGTTCCGGATAAAAGTCAACTCGGTTTGTCCCGGCAATTACTACGAAGGGCCGCTTTGGAGTGATCCCGAAAAAGGATTGTTTGTACAATACCTGAATGCAGGAAAAGTACCCGGTGCCAAAACCATTGACGATGTAAAAGCGTTCTACCTGGCACAAGTGCCGATGCGAAAAGGTTGCACACCGGGAGATGTTACCAAAGGTGTATTGTATCTGATGGAGCAATGCGGTGAAACCGGACAGGCATTGCCGGTTACGGGCGGGCAGGTGATGTTGAATTAATAATGAAATCACATATATAAAATGAAAACAAGAGCAGTCCGTTTGTACGGCAAAAAAGACCTCAGGCTGGAAGAGTTTGAATTACCAGCCATTAAAAACGACGAAATACTTGCAAAAGTAGTTTCAGATTCGTTGTGTATGTCGTCTTATAAGGCATCCTCACAAGGAGCGGAACATAAACGGATCCCCGATAATGTAGCTGAAAATCCCATAATCATCGGCCATGAATTTGCCGGTGAGTTGCTGGAAGTGGGCGGTAAGTGGGCGCATAAATTCAAGCCAGGCGATAAATTCTCCATTCAGCCGGCCTTGTATTACGAAAACGGACCCATAGGTGTCCTGAGCGCTCCCGGCTACAGTTACCCTTATATTGGAGGCGATGCAACCTATGTGGTTATTCCGAATGAAGTGATGGAACAGGATTGTCTGTTGGCTTACCGTGGAGAAGGGTATTATCCGGCATCGCTGGCAGAACCGCTTTCGTGTGTTATTGGAGCCATGCATGCCAGTTATCACACCACGCCCGGAAGTTATGAGCATAAAATGGAGATTGTGAATGGCGGGAAGATGGCTATTCTTGCCGGAGTAGGCCCAATGGGGCTTGCCGCGATTAATTTCGTGCTCCGCCGCGAAGAAGTAAAACCGTCCCTGCTCGTGGTTACGGATATCGACCAGTCACGGCTCAACCGTGCTGCATCCATTTATACGGTTGAATTTGCGGCCTCACGCGGAATAGATTTGAGGTATATCAACACCGGAAAGATGGAGAACCCGGTGGAGGAACTGAAAGCAATCAGCGGGGGAGCAGGTTTTGATGACGTTTTTGTATTTGCGCCTGTAAGGCCTGTTGTAGAGCAAGGTGATGCTATCCTGGCTTTCGACGGTTGTCTGAATTTCTTTGCAGGCCCGGACAATCCGAATTTCAGTGCCATGTTGAATTTCTATAATGTCCATTACGCTTATACACATATTGTCGGTACCAGTGGAGGTAATAACAGTGATATGGTGGAAGCTTTGGATATCATGAGCAAAGGGTTGGATCCTGCCGGATTGGTTACCCACATCGGAGGGTTGAACGCTGTTGCCGATGCCACGAACAACCTGCCCCATATCCCCGGAGGTAAAAAATTAATCTATACACATATGGAGATGCCGCTTACTCCCATTTCCGATTTTGTAAAATTAGGCGAAACGGACGGATTCTTTAAAGAATTAGCTGAAATCTGCGATCGGCACAACGGTTTGTGGAGCGTGGAAGCGGAGGCCTATTTATTGTCTAACCATCCTACAACCCGTAACGCGTGACTCAAAATATATGAAACAATTAGACACTCAATTAATGCATCCGGTGGAACAAATCAATGTGATCATCGGAAGAATATACCGAAGCGGAATGACCACTACTTCGGGTGGAAATATTTCCATTCGGGATGATAACGGAGACATTTGGATCACACCGTCGGGTGTGGATAAAGGGAACCTGACCACAAAGGATATTATGCAAGTGAAAAAGGACGGAACGGTTATAGGCCCGCACAAGCCTTCGTCGGAACTCCCTTTTCATAAGGCTATCTACGAAGCAAGGCCTGAGATAACTTCAATCATTCATGCTCATCCGCCGGCATTGGTCGCATTCAGCATCGCCGGCACCGTTCCCGATACCAAGATTGTTCCACAGGCACATAATGTTTGTGGCGATATCGGTTTTGCACCTTATGGCACACCCGGGAGCGAAGATCTCGGCATAAAAATTGCCAACGAGTTTAAAGACAAACGGTATCGGGCGGTAATTATGGAAAATCACGGTGTGGTGTTGGGCGGAACCGATATGATGGATGCCTACCAGCGATTTGAGACGTTGGAATTTTGTTGTCGTACCATTGTAAACGCTGCAAAACTCGGAAAAGTAAATTATCTTTCCGACAAACAGGTGGCCAGCTATGTGAACCATATCCCGAAAAATATTTCACATTTTATGGATGTCGATTACCCGTCCGATGAACGTGCTTTGCGTACTGAAATGGTCAATATCATTCGCCGGGCTTGCAATCAGGGCCTGATGATATCAACTTACGGAACGGTGTCTGTCCGGTGGCATGACGATGACTTTTTAATTACGCCCCGCGATGTTGCTCGCTGGGATATTTTACCGGGCGACATTGTACAAATCAAAAACGGAATGGCGGAAGCCGGAAAAACGCCCAGCCGTTCAGTAGCGTTGCACCAACGGATTTATCAGCTCAATCCGCATATCAATTCCATAATCTGTACACAGCCGGTAAACCTGATGGCTCATGCGGTAAGCGGAACAAAATTCGATGTGCGCACTATCCCCGAAAGTTGGATCTTCCTGCAGGATGTGCCTTCAATCCCTTTTGGGTTGATCTATAACGATGTGGACAGCGTGGCCAGTATGTTCCACAACAACCGGGTGATTATGGTTGAAAACGACAGCGTTTTTGTGACAGGAGATAAATTACTTAACACGTTTGATTACCTGGAAGTTGCCGAATTTTCGGCCAATTCACTTGTGATGGCTTCCGTTATCGGGCCGTTGAACCCCATCGGAGATAAGGAGATTGACGAACTTCGCATTGCCTTTCATGTGAAATGAAATGTATCTTTTCCCCTTCTGCCATACCGGCTTTTAACCTGGCTGCGGAAGAGTATCTTTTTTCCACGCCGGGAGAGTACTTGTTGCTGTACGTAAACACGACAAGCATTATCATTGGCTACAATCAGGCGGTGGTGAATGAAGTGGATCTGGATTTCTGTATCGAAAACGATATACGCATTATCCGGCGGTTATCGGGTGGGGGAGCGGTCTATCACGATTCAGGGAACCTGAACTACTCTTTTATTTCCGATAAAAAAGAGGCGCCCCTCAGCGCTGACTTTCTCCTGCCCGTGATATATGTGCTTCAACAATTGGATATTCCCGCCGGAATAGGAAAAAGAAAAGACTTGTGGTTGCCCGGCGGGTACAAGATTTCCGGAACCGCCTCGCATGTGTCGAAAGGGAGGGTACTGCATCACGGCACGTTGCTCTATGAGAGTAATTTAGAAAATTTGCGACGTTCACTCAATCCGGAAAAAAGAAATTTTGTGGCGAAAGCAACCGCTTCGGTGCCCAGCCCGGTAAAAAATATAAGTTCTTTCTTGAAAGAAGAACAAAAGGAGACTCCCCCCTTTGATGAGTTTGTCAACAGGTTTGCCAATGAGATGATAACCTGTTTCGGCCTTGCCGGTTTAACTTCATTCTCCACAGCTGATGTAGAGGCTATTGAAATATTGCGCCGGAATAAATATTCCCAACGTGAGTGGAATTACAAGATGTGAATGCCGGTAATTATTCCACATTTGTTTATCAAACGAACTCCGGCTCATTTATGAATTTTAAATTCAGTACCTTTTCTATCTTGAATAAAGTTTCAAGAGACAGATTTTCCTTGCCTTTCAATATTTTAGATATGTACTGTTGACTGCAACCCATTTTTTCGGCTAACATCTTTTGAGTCAAACCCAGTTCTTCCATTCTGTCTAACATCTTCATGGCGACTGTCTGCGAATAGCGTAACCATGTTTTGTTTCCTATACGGAATTCTGCCTCTTCTCGCCAGCGTGAAGGCGTTTTTGAAGCATATGCTTTTATTTTGTTTACTGTTGTTTCCATATCCATTCTTATTTTAGTTCTCTTAGATAATCCTCAAATCCATCACTATCAACTATACTCTCGTCTAAAAGGAAATTTCTGACCATCTCCATTTTTGTCAATTCCTCAAGAGTATGTTGCCTTTCCTGCATGGCGGCAGTAAGTTTGATAGCACCTCCCGTTATTATATAAATGCCTTGTGATAACTTGATGGCATAAATTCTTAACCATGAGGCATGTTGTCGTCTATTTTTAATCTTTGCCTTTTCTTTACCCAACAATACTTCTTTCATGCGACTGGGTTCTAAATGACGAAAGAGTTCATCAAGGTCTGCTTCGGATGAAATATCCATTATCAGGTACTGCAAACGTTCCGCATCATCGAGAGTATCATTTATAGCCTGATTTATATCAGTTATTTTAAAATGTGACACAAGATCATTAAAATTATTTTTGAAGAACGTCCGTAGCCACCTGACATCATTCCATCTGTCAAGTATTATATAGAGGGCATTATCTACTTCTCCATCATACCGAACCGCCCAGAGGCGACCATCTTCAGTTATGTTATCAAATGTCATACATAAATTTTTATGACAAATGTACATAAAAGTTTAGACATATACACAGACCAATAAAAATTGATTGTTTAACCTCTCTTCACTTCGTTCCGTTCGGAGCTTCACGGAGTACATTTGGAATAAGCCACAACTTTCTTTATAT